>Ga0233425_10011550_pt1 | contig 10273 bp, 8 predicted proteins | sample Watercolumn_Towu_2_FD_181712 | JGI IMG/M metagenome (GOLD analysis project Ga0233425, IMG submission 181712) | Freshwater microbial communities from Lake Towuti, South Sulawesi, Indonesia - Watercolumn_Towuti2014_140_MG | ecosystem: Environmental > Aquatic > Freshwater > Lake | place: Indonesia... | reverse complement strand
CGAGGAATCGTTGGAGATCATGCACGCGGCGCAACGCTCCGTCCATATCCTTCAACAGGCGTTCAACGCCGAAGGCTTTAACGTCGGGTTCAACCTGGGAAGGGCTGCAGGTGCCGGGATCATCGACCACCTCCACCTGCACGTCGTCCCGCGCTGGGTGGGTGATACGAACTTCATGCCTGTGCTGGCCGACACCAAGGTGATGCCGGAGTACCTGGAAGTCTGCTACGAGAAACTGCACCCCTTCTTCCAGGAGCAGGGGAGGTGAGGAGGGCCCCATGCTCATCAAGATGACTGTGCGGGGAATCGCGCTGGACCCCATCACCAACATGCCCATCATCATCCTCAAGGATGTGGACGAGCGGAAAGCCCTTCCCATCTGGGTTGGAATCTTCGAGGCCAACGCCATTGCCCTGGAATTGGAGAAGGTTTCCACGCCGCGCCCCATGACGCATGATTTGCTGAAGAGCGTCCTGGACGGGCTCGGTGTATCGGTCAGCCAGGTGGTGGTGAACGATTTGAAGGACAACACCTTCTTCGCGGTGATCGAGTTGAACCACAATGGTACTGTCATCAACATCGACGCCCGACCGAGCGACGCCATCGCGTTGGCCCTCCGGGTGAATGCCCCCATCTTTGTCACGGAGAAGGTGGTTTCCCAGGCCAAGAGCGTGGAGATCTCCGAGGAGAAGGAAGAAACCGACAAATGGAAGGAATGGCTGGAGAATCTCAAGCCGGAGGATTTTGGCAAGTACAAGATGTAGATGGCTTGATTGCAGCGCATGAACCCGCCGGCTAGGCTGCCGGCGGGTTTTTCTCTTTGAGGAGGAGAAGAGCATGGAACTCGACCAGATCGTCCAACTTGTAGTTGATCTCTCGGTCCGGTACAGCTTTCAGGTGTTGGCAGCGGTGGCCATTCTTATCCTCGGTGTCATCTGTGCGCGAGTGGTTGGAGGCTTCATTGAACGCTCGTTGGCGCGCACCACGATCGAAGCGCATTTGCAGACGCTCTTGGTCCGCGCAGGAAAGGTGCTGGTCCTACTCTTCACCGCCATTCTGGCACTGGACAAGTTCGGCATCCAGGTGACCGCTCTGGTGGCGGGCATCAGCGTGGCTGGGGTGGCGGCGAGTTTTGCGCTGCAGGGAGTGCTGGGCAACCTCGCAGCAGGCCTCAGTATTATGCTTTCCAAGCACTTTCGCATCGGGGATTACGTCGAAATCGGATCCGTCAAGGGCCAGGTGCAGGCGATCGATCTCACCATGACGGTACTGCGGACCCTCGAAGATGCGCGGATCATCGTTCCAAATCGAAAGATCGTGGGTGAGATTGTCTACAACTACAGCCGAGAGCGCCGGGTGACGCTCAGCGTCCAGGTGGGATACAGCGTGGATCTCGACCGCGCCATTCGCGTTGCGCGCGAAGTGCTGGAAGCGAGTCCTCTGATCGTGAAGAGTCCACCACCCGACATCGGGATTACGTGTTTGGCCGATTCGGGCATCGAGATCACGCTCCGACCGTGGTGCAAGGCCGAGGACTTCTGGTCGGTGCATTATGAGATCTACCGGGCGCTCCTGGCGCGCTTCCGCGAGGAGCGGATTGAGATTCCCTACCCGCAGCGCGAGGTGCGGATGCTTCCGACCGCGGCCTGAGTGGCGGAGGCTGGATCTCAAGCGACTGCACAGGCCTGCAGTGATGGCCATCACGAGATCGTCAGGAATCCTCGTGTTCCCAATCCTCGAGCTGCAATCCGACGACGCGGGAGAACTCCTCCTGATTGTGCGTGACCAGGGTGAGGTTGTGGGCGCGGGCCGTGGCAGCGATCAGCAGGTCATTTGGTCCAATGAGCTGTCCGCGGCTCGCCAGGTCAGCGCGAATGGAACCGTACTGCTCCGCGCACGAATCGTCAAACGGCAAGCAGACGTATGGCCTGAAGAAGGCGGCCAGGGTCCGCAAATTCTCGCTCACCCGCTGACTGTGGCGAGCCCCGTAGAGCAGTTCGGCTTTGGTGATGGCAGAGAGCAGGATTTCAGAAGCAGCGTGCGTGCGAAGCCGGGCCACGACGGCCTGTGGGGAGTTCGTGAGGACCCGGATGCATGTATTCGTGTCGAGCAGGTACATCAGAGAACCGCTCGCCGGTCGTACTCTCCCTGTGGCGGCCGCACGAGATCGCCCTGCCACGCGCCGACGACGTCATCGAAGTAGCCAGGCGGCCAGCCCCTCCCGACATCCTGTTCCGCCAGCTTGGCGAGGTATTGAGAGACGCTGAAGCCTCGGGCCCGGGCGCGCTGCCGGATGGCGTCGGCGACATCCGCTGGAACGTAACAATGAAGCTGTGGCATCGTACCACCTCAGATGCTGCACATACCTAGCATATATGTGACGATAGTGGAGCACGAGTGCATTGTCAACAGGGAATTCGGGTGATGATCCACAGTGTGCAAGGGCACATCCTTCCCGTCTTTCTCTGGACGGAGACCCTGTTGAGGCTTTCGTGACCTTGTCATGCCCATGACGCCAGCCAAGCTCCCCGACCCCTTCTGCGAGATCCAAGTGAAAGCTCTTGACCTGTAAGGAGCATTCTGATAACAAGCCAGCCATGAAATAGAGAACCGAGGCAGATTCCACACCCGGGGGACACCGTGGAAACGTGTCGGCCCCAAGGAAGTCTCAACGCCCTCTCTGGCACTGACCAGGGTGGGCGTTGTTTGTTTGTGTGACCACTGAAGATTCGCCACCGGTTCTTCGTTTTGGTTCTTGCATAACACAGCGCAAAAACCGGGTGATGGCCAGCTATTTGGAGGGCAGAACACAGAAGATGCGGCTACAAGAAGCGTTCCCGAAAGGCCAATCGCACTGCGAAGTGCGGGCGGAAAGGCGCGGGTCACGCGCGGCGCGTGAAAGCCGGGCTGCCGACGGAACGAGGGAATTCCTTTGCGGCCTGAGCTTTTCTTCTTGCAGTCGTGGCTCGAACCCTTGTGGGAGTTGATGTGCTGGTGGATCGGTGGATAGGCAGGACGGTCGTCCTATTCCGGAAGCAGGCGGGCGGGGCGGATTCTGACGCTGCCCTCTGTGGCAACCGTGAAGTGGACTGGCAACCGGTCTGCATGCGACACCAGCACGCTCTTCAGTACCCGAACACGGTTGGCCGGGCTTTTGTCACGAAGCCGCAGCAACACTACGCCATGATGAGCCTGCCCACTGCGAAAGATGAGTTCGCCGAAGTCCTTGTCGTTCGTAATGAGGATTCGGCGCTCGCTCGTGGCACGGGCGAGAATATCCTGATCGTCTGCATGCGGCATAGCCTCGGCGACGGCCAGGACGCTGTGGCCAGCGGTGCGCAGGTAGTTGACCACCGCCGTACCGGCGGACTCATCCACGATGAATTCCATACAGGCCAAGGACTAGGAGGGGGCAGGGAGAGGGAGAACCTCTTCCTGCGCCAACACCTGGGCGGCATAGGTGAGCGCTGCCCGGATATCCAGCGGCTCGAGGCGCGGGTATTCCCGCAAAATTTCTGGTTCGGAAACTCCCTGGCCCAGCATCCGAACGACGAGTTCAACCGGGACGCGGGTTCCCCGAATAACCGGCTTGCCAACCATGACCTTGGGGTCGAGGGTGATGCGTAGCCCAAGTTCTTCCTCCATAGTGCGCTCCTTCCTGCTAAGCACGCGAGGCGAGGAGTATCCCTGCCTCGACGGGGGAGCATATCACGCTGGCTCCCATGGAGCAATGCTTCGCTCTCGCCCCTAATCCGGCGGCAAGCTTCTTGCTACAGAGGACAGGCCGGACTCGGAGAGCTGGGAAGCCACCGGGCCGCAGACGTCCCGTCCGCGCGTGGTGAGCGAGAAGCTTCCAGGGTGGGTGTCGGGGGCTCCGCCGAGGAGCCCGGGAGCAGCCGCACTATCGGCCCGGAGGGCGCGCGGGACAGACCGGGGCCCGCCTCGACAGATTTGGAAGCAAAGGGGAGCATACCAAGAGTTGCCCGGAGGGTGCGACGATCATCCGGCCGGGAGGGCCTGGGCGATCAGGGCGAGCCGGCGCCGGGCGGCGATCAGGCCGGCGAGCCGCTCGGCGGCGGCGCTGAGGCGGACGCGGAGCCGCCCCGCCTTGGAAACGAGCCGGCCCGCGAGCGTGAAGAGGGTAAAGCGTAATCGCTTCGGGCGGGCCGCGCTCAGGCCGGGGGGGAGCGCGAGCGACTTCAGCGCGCTCAAGACATTGTAGGTGAGGAGGCTCAACCGGTACCAGGCCGCGTTGGCCCCGAAGCGGCCGCAGGGCGGGACGGCGGCACCGAGTTCGTTCTTGGTGATGGCGTGGACCAGTTCGATCGTGCCGGCCTTCTGCCAGTGCCAGCGGAGGAGGGCGGCGGCCGGGACCTCCCAGCGGTTGCTCACCACGGCGAGGTACTTCGTGTCCGCGCCGTGCGCGAAGAGCTGGCCCTGCCGCTTCTGGATCCGCAGGGCCACGTAGCGGAGGGGCTCGGCGTCCTTCCGCCAGTCGCCGGGGACAAACTCCACCTCGGCGCAGTGCACCGTCTCGTCCGAGCGCTCCTCCACCAGCGCCCAGCCCCGCTCCCGCACGGCGGCACAGACGGCGTGCAGGGCCTCGGTCATGTCGGCGCTGATGGTGAAACCGATGCGTCCCGCGGGCCCACCCGGGCGGGCCGGATCGGCGAGCCACTTCAGCACGGTCGCGTCGTAGCAGGCGCTGTCGGCCCGGAAGAAGAAGGCCGTGACGGAGGCCGGGAGCGTCGCGAAGCCCCGCTGAATCAGGGGGAGGTTCTCCATACCGGCCCCGACGTTGCCGTCCCGGTACTCGTCGGCGACCACGAGGTCCTGCTCCACCCAGTAGACCGCCGCGGGCTGGTAGCCCCGCCCGCCTTGGTAGTGCGGGCGCGCTTCGCGCTTGTGACTCTCCTGGATCGTGGCGTCGTGGTCGAGCGTCGCGATGGTGCTCTTCCCCTGGGCGGCCACCCGGTGCACCAGGGCGGTGTTGACGCGGGCCAGCCCCTGGAGGGCGGCGGTCTCCGCCGGGATGTAGGCCACCTGCCCGGCGGGGCGGGCGGCCTGCGCCTGCGCGATCAGGGCGTCATCGTGGAACGCGTAGAGGAAGTGGCGCAGCGTATCGGCCGCGGGCAGCTGACGATCCAAGAGGCGGGTGAGCCCGCCATCGGCCTGGAGGACCGCGATGTCATCGAGGCAGTCGCCCCCAGCGGCGAGGAGCAAGACCAGGGCCTCGACCTTCTCGGTCTCGGTGTACCCACTCTGCCGCTCGCGGACGCGGACGCGCTCGGCGATCGCCTGGTCCAGGCCGAGGGCGCGCATCGTCTCGAGGACGAGCGGCAGCCCCGCCCGGCTGGTCACCGTGTCGGCCCGCTCGACCACCTCCACCGTGTACGGCAGGAGCCCCTGGCTCATCGCGCCTGCCGGCGCCGCGGCCCGCCAGCGTGGGCGCCGCGGAGCAGCGCGAGGTTCACGGCCGTCAGGTCGTTGATCAGGCGCCACGCCCGCTCGTACTCCGCGATCAGGGGCGCCACCCGGGCCGCGCGCTCGCGGCCCAGATAGCAACTCCGGGTCCGGCCCTGGAGGTTGACCGAGAGGTGGAGCTTGCGGTGCTTGACGCCCTGCGCACACGCGCAGCCCGGGCGACCGCACTTGACACCGACCTCGCCGATGCTGCCGCGCATGAGATTCCCCAGCCCGCGCAACTCGGCGAGCAGGCTGTCGCGTTGCTTCTCCAACTTCCGGCGGTCGAGGGGGGTTATCATGGATCAGATGTATATCACATCCCATACGCCCATGTCAAGTCCTCACCTACTGGGTTTCCCATTTCCCTTGCAAATCGCCCACTTCACGCGTTAGCGCGGGATCAGGGCTCGCTATCGGCTATCCTTATCGGCTTTTCGGTTCTAGGTTCGCTATCGCTGTCGGATATCGCTATCGGCTTTTGTCTTAAGGGGGTCTCCCATGAGCCTCGTCCAGTTGTTCTACTCGAAGAATCAAAGCAAGCAGGCCAGCCGATCCCATTTCACCCGACCGATACGCCGCCATCTGCGATCGGGACGGCACAAGCTTCTGTTCGAAGCACTGGAACCACGTCTCCTGCTTTCGAGCGAGATGCAAATCCTACCCCCGCTCTCCCTTTACTCAATCTCGCCCTCGACTACGCCCGCGATCTCGGCGCCCGTTTTAACCACCACCAGCGCATCAGGGACCTCTGAGGTTCAAACGGAAGATGCCGAGCTCTCCGAAACATCAGCCATCCTGATGGGGGGTTCCGAGACGGATTGGGCGTTTTCGGGAGCGAGCCAGGAATATGGACAGCAACACGCGAGCCTATCGGCAACATCTGGTCCCTCCGCCCGCACAGCAGGTGACGGCTTGACCGGCCTCAAAGCGAATCCGGACGAAGATACCTTCAGTGAAGGGGAACCTGGTGAGGAGCCCGGTATTTCTGCCGCACTTCTCCGCGAGGACGAATCCTCCACGACGAATGCACTGGCTCCACAGTTGCCGGGGGTTCGGCTGGTGAATCCTGACCCTTCTCGCCTTGAAGGCCAGGTCGTTTGGCTCAACTTTGAAGGGGCCAGTGACCTGACGTACCATGGACCCGAGACGATTGAGCATATCGACATCCCTGCCTTCAGGGCGCCTTCTTCACTGGTTGGCGAGGAACAGCGGATCATTTCTCAGGTCCTGAATCAGTTGGACGATGTCTTTGGGCCATCTGGAGTCCTCTTCACGGCAGAGAAACCCATATCGGAATGTGCAGAATTCTCGACAATCTATGTTGGAGGCGACGGGTCTGCGCTCGCGGACGTCGGACACCATCTTGGGCTGGCAGAGGCTGTTGATGTAGGAAACACCGACGCCTCCGATAACGCCTTTGTGTTCAGCGACCTGTTCTTGGCGAATCAGTACGACAGTTCCAGGGAGTTCTCAGATGTGCTTGCCTCGGCGATCGCCCACGAAGCCGGTCACCTGCTCGGATACTCCCACTCTGATGCCGCGGCATCGCTCGCGCCCGCCGCGAACCTCCTCGGGTCCGACGCGGTGGCCACCGTCGAGTTCACCTCGTTGCCGGCTGCGGTGAGCCTGAACCAGGCAGTGGACATCAGCGTGCGGGTCAAGCTGGAGGGAAGCACGACGGGCTCGCCGTGGTCGGTGTTGCGAATTGGGCTCTACGACAGTGATAGCCTGATTCCTGGCGGCTACAACCCCTCAACGACCATCCAAGAGGTTTCGGCACCATTTTCGATTACTGAGCAGAATACCTGGTACTCGTTCACGTTCAAGGACATCGTGCTCAGCGACTTCGGGGACACGGTCGACTTGACGCCTGGGATCGAGCTCTACGCGCAGGTGTGGATTGACGACAACAGCTTCAACGGGGTCGATGCGGAGGACTACACCCTCATCCAGCAAGTGATTGTAGAGGAAATCACCGCGATTCGGTGGGAGGATGCTGAGGGCAATGCACTGCCGGACGGCGGCGTGCAAAGCGTTAACGCGCCTGTGTATATTGCTGTCGATACTATGGGGATGCGAGGGGCCAGTGCCACGGTGTACCTATATGAGGATGATGGGGATCCTGCTGACGGTGACTTCATCAAGTCCTTTGCTGTCCCCATTCCCACTGATTCCGATACCGGCCGCATCGCATGGACGGTGGAATGGAATGCAGACTCTGACGCAGCCGAAGTGCCTCTGATTGGTGATCTGAAGCCTGAGTACAGGCTATGGGACGCGCTAGAAGGCATTCATAGCACGATTCTCACAACCGACCGCTTCCAGCGCCCTGCCGAGGTCGGCGCCACTATCCTGGTTCATGGCTTCAATATGCTCGATAGCACCGACGGCATTGCCTGCTGGGGTACCGACAACATTGTGGCCCTGCTGATGCGATGGGGGGGCGGGGAAGTCTACGAATATGATGGACAGACGAATCGGTTCGTGAAGGACACCACGCATTCTGAGTTTGTTCCGTACGATGATCCCAGCGGGGAGAAGATCCTCGTGTTTGACTGGCTCGACGCCTCCAACGAACCCGAAGGAGGCCAGGCGGAAGCGGCGGCGGATGCCCTATTCGCGGCGCTCCTGGACCCGAACGGCGATGGCCAACGGGAGAACACCTACGTCAACCTCACCTCGCCTACGCAGAGCGCTCACCTGCAATTCATCAGTCACAGCCGAGGAACATCGGTCACGAGTGAGGTAATCCAGCGGCTTGGCGTGTACGACGTTCCCGTGGATTACGTGACGTATCTTGACCCACATGACTTTGATGAATGGGACGTGACCTTTGATGGGTATTTCCACGATCCGGCGGTGCAGGTCTGGGATAACACGGTTTATGCTGATAACTACTACCAGCTTAGCAGTTGGCCGGAAGTTCCCAGCGGCCGCCCCTTGGACCACTTAGCCGACGGTTATCATTACGACTACAATCTGACGGGCACTCCGAACCTTGGTGCCTCACTGAAGCCGTTGTACACGACTCATCACGGCGTCGTCGATTGGTATTTCGGCACGGTCCTGCCGGGGATGAAGAAGCATTCTGGAGGTTGGTACAGTGACGATGCGGGGTGGGATACAGGCTTTAGCTGGTGGATGAGCCACGGGGGCTTCAACAACGATGGCACCACGGGGATTGTGAAATGGACGGATCCCAACAACCCCACCCCGGCGGGCGGCCTCGTGGCCTATCCGGGCGGGGACGATGACGACCAAAATGACGCGACAACCTCCTTCTTCAACGGTGATTTCACTCTTTCTGACCTTGACAGCGGTGTATTTGGTAATGAGTTTAACTCAACGGCGGGATGGTATTACTTTGGTGGGGATGGAAGCGGGCATCTAGCCTCGAGCGGCGGGAATACCTACCTGCAACTGGATGCAGGGGATACCAGCCGCACCCACAATCGCTGTCTGGTCCCTTCGAATGCCAACTGGCTTACTTTCGATCTATGGATTGATGTTCCCAAGACCAATACGTATCTTTCGATATACTTTGACCAGAAGGCCCCCGCAAACCTACTGGGAGAGGTTCGACTGGATGTTCTGTCGGGCGGGTTTGTGGCCAGGGCAATGCCAATCCCGCAGCAGTTCCGAAATGGGATCCACACGCTGACATTTGAGGTGACTGACGGCTGGTTGTTTGGAACACCACAGGTCAATCTCGACAACATCGGGTGGTCTGCCAGCATTCCTAATCAAACGCCGGTCGTGGATGACCAAACAGTGGGGCCGATTGCGGAGAATAGCCCGAATGGCACCTTGGTCGGCGTGGTTGCTGCCAGCGACCAGGACGCGGGACAGACTCTCGCGTTCGCTATCACTGCCGGGGATATCAATGGCGCATTCAATATCGACAACACCGGGCAAATTCGTGTGGCGAACAGCGCGGCATTGGATTTTGAGTCGACGCCGGTGTTCAATCTGATGGTGCAGGTGACCGACAACGGCAGCCCGGCGCTGTCTGATACGGCCACGGTAACGATCAATTTGAGCAACGTCAACGAGCAGCCGACTGACCTCGGCCTCTCCAGGGCCTTCGTTCCGGAGAATCAGCCCGTGGGGACGACAGTCGGCAGGTTCCGCACGACCGACCCAGATGCGGGCGATACATTCGCGTACGCGCTGGTTGCCGGCCCGGGGAGTGCCAACAACGACGCCTTCACCATCCAGGGCGGCGACCTGAGAACTAACGCCGTGTTCGATTACGAGACGGCGAATGCTTACAGCATTCGGGTGCGCTCGACGGATGCCGCGGGGTTGTCCACGGAGAAGAGTTTCATCGTCAATGTGGTTGTGAATAGGTTGGCTCAGTGGATTGGCGGGTCCGGCTACTGGTCGGATCCAACAAACTGGGACATCGGGGTCGTCCCGAATGATGGTGGTGGGATCAGCTACGACGTCATCATTGACCGAGGCGGCTTTGACCCAGCCATCACAATCAACCAAGGCATAGCGATTAATCGCCTTGTCACCGCGGAAGACGTTACGATTGCCAATGCAGCTTCCCTGAGTTTAATGCACGGCCTGACGCTCGCCGCGGGCGCGACGATCAGCCTGTCCAGTGACAGTTCTTATTACCCGCCGCGGTTGACGTTCGCCGGCACGCAAACCCTCGCGGGCACCGGCGCGGTGGTCTTCAACAGCGGTGGGTGCAGCACCCAGGTGCAGATCACGGAGGGCACGCTCACCCTCGGCCCCGGCGTGACGCTCCGCACGGGCACGGGCAGCGGGACGGTGAGCGGCGAGGGCGCCGCGGCCC
>Ga0233425_10011549_pt1 | contig 10273 bp, 4 predicted proteins | sample Watercolumn_Towu_2_FD_181712 | JGI IMG/M metagenome (GOLD analysis project Ga0233425, IMG submission 181712) | Freshwater microbial communities from Lake Towuti, South Sulawesi, Indonesia - Watercolumn_Towuti2014_140_MG | ecosystem: Environmental > Aquatic > Freshwater > Lake | place: Indonesia... | reverse complement strand
ATTTCCATTCTCAGCAGTTTTTCTCTGAAACTCAACACCCCGGCACATTCTTGTTTGTCGCCCAAACTCTCCATATTTTTCGGCGGGTAACTCACGGTATGCTTGTGAGACTCCTGACCCTTCCAAATCCGGCTGGCCCTGGACCGCCCGTGCCATCAACTCTCTCTAAGGAGCGCACATGAAGCTCGTCAGCAGACTTTTGCTGTTCACAATTATTCCACTTCTCGCTTTTTCCCAAACCAACGTCGACCGGCTTGTCAAGGCCCTTGATTCGCTTACGCTCTCCTCGTTCAATGACTGGAAGGTGAGCCCTGATCTGAAGGCGTTCCGCCCCGCCGGTGATCCGACCCAGCCGGGATACGACGACTCCGGGTGGGCAACGCTGAAGCTCAACCAGAATATCTATCCCGATTCGTGCTGGATCAGGAAAGAGATCGTCATGCCGTCGAAAATCCTGGGCAAGCCGATCTCGGGACCGATGAGATTTCTCGTCTCGGTGGACGATTATGGCTACCTCTGGGTGAATGGTGAAAGCAAAGGGCACTTTCCGTGGGATGGCGAATTCGAGTTGACGGGCAGTGCCAAACCGGGAGAACGGTTTCTCATCGTCATCAAGGCCGTGAACACCGGGGGACCGCTGAGACTCATGCGGGCCCAGATCGCTTCCGAAGAACTTAAATCGTTGCGCACGACGATTGAGAACTTCTCACTGAGTCTCAGGGTTGGTCAGAAGCTCCTGAGTTTCGATACGTACCAAACGAGTTCCAACCGCCGGACCGATCCCGGCACGGACCGGTCAGGGATCGATAAAGCAGAGAAACAGAAGCTGAACGATCTTCTTCAAGCGACGGCCGGAACGGTCGATCTCCGCCCGCTCATCGACGGCCCGCTGGAGAAATTCCAGGCCTCGCTGATGGACGTGCGGGCCAGGCTGAAACCCGTCGCATCGTACGCGAAGCGATTCACGCTCTATTTCAATTCCAATGCCCACATCGATGCGGCATGGCTGTGGAGATTGAACGAGACGATCGAAGTATGCAAGAACACGTTCGCGTCGGTTCTGAATATGTTCAATGCGCGCCCCGATTTCACCTATACGCAGAGCTCCGCGGCGTACTATGACTGGATGGAGCAACTCTATCCCGACCTCTATGGACGCATCAAGGAGCGGATCAAGGACGGCCGCTGGGAAGTGATCGGCGGAATGTGGATTGAACCGGACTGCAACCTCATCAGCGGGGAATCGTGGGCGCGTCAGCTGCTGTACGCCAAGCGCTATTTCCGTCAGAAGCTGGGTGTGGATGTGAAGATCGGCTGGAATCCCGACTCCTTCGGCTACAACTGGAACATGCCCCAGCTCTATCAAAACGCGGGAATCGATGCGTTCATCACACAAAAAATAGGCTGGAACGACACAAACGTCTTCCCGCACCGCCTCTTCTGGTGGGAGGGACCTGACGGTTCGCGGGTCCTGAGTTATTTTCCGTTCGACTATGTGAACGAAATCAAGAACGGCTACCAGCTCGTCGATTGGCTGCGTCAGTTTGAAGCAAATACCGGCATGACAAAGATGATGGTCTTGTTCGGAGTTGGAGATCATGGCGGAGGACCGTCGCTCGACATGCTGGACCGGATAGACCAGTTCAAGTCGCTCGACATCTTCCCGACCATCGAGCATGGAAACGCATCAACGTACCTTCAATGGATCAAGACGCACGATCTGAGTACTCTGCCAGTCTGGAAGGATGAATTGTATCTGGAATACCATCAGGGAACCTTCACGACGCAGGCGAACATGAAGAAGTCCAACCGAATGGACGAAGTGCTGATGACGAACGCCGAGAAGTTCTCGGCGCTCGCGGCCGTGTCAGGCAGAACCTACAACAGCGCGGCGCTGGAGAAGGCGTGGAAGGGAGTGCTCTTCAACCAGTTCCACGATATCCTGCCGGGCTCCAGCATTCGGGAAGTCTATATTGATGCTGCGGAAACTCATCAGAAGGCTGCGGAAATCGGGAAGTTCGAACTTGGCGGCTCTCTTCAGCATCTCGTGGCCCATGTCAACACCTCGAACATGAAAGGGTCGACTCCGGTTGTCGTATTCAATCCACTTTCATGGGATCGGACGGATGTGGTGAAGCTCGCGCTCCCGCGGGGAGACGACGCATCGTATGCGGTCTTTGACGAGAATGGCAGAGAGGTTCCGTCGCAGATGATCAGAACTGGAGAATATCAGAAAGTCATCCTGTTCATTGCGCGCGTCGTCCCCTCACTTGGCTACAAGACGTACCGCATCAGGCAGCAGAAGCCGGCCGAGGTGAACGGAGGACTGAGCGTAACGCCCGAGAGTATTGCGAATGAGTATTTCACCGTTGCCCTTGACCAGAGAACCGGCTGGGTGCGAAGCGTTACAGACAAGCGGTCGGGAAGGGAGGTTTTGAGCGGAGACGGAAACAAGCTTCAATTGCTTGCTGACTATCCGTCTGCGTGGGATGCATGGAACGTAGGTCTGACCGGCGTGGAGTACCCCTCAACGTTCAGAAAAATTGAGGTCGTCGAGCGAGGTCCGGTGAGAGTCGTGTTGCGGGTAACCAGAGACTATCTGAAGCCGGGCGTGAAAAAGGGATTTCCGGCCGAGGACTTTCCAAGTTCATTCTTCACACAGGATGTGATCCTCTACGATGGGATCGACAGGATCGATTTCAAGACTGACGTCGACTGGTGGGAAGAGAAGACATTTTTGAAAGTCGCGTTCCCGGTGGCGGTTCAGGACTCGATGGCGACGTATGAAATCCCGTACGGTACGATCCGGCGCTCGACACAACTGAGGGACAGCTGGGAGAAGGCAAAGGTGGAAGTGCCCGCGCGGGCATGGGCCGATATTTCGCAGAAGGAGTACGGTGTCAGCCTCCTGAACAACTCGAAGTACGGATACGACATCAAAGGAAACGTCATACGCCTCTCTCTGCTCAGGTCGCCGAAGTGGCCCGACCCGACTGCTGACCGGGGGAAACATTCGATCGAATACTCGCTCTACCCGCATCCGGGATCCTGGAAGGAATCGAACACTGTCCGGCGCGGCTATGAGTTCAACTATCCGTTGATCGGCCAGGTGACCGATGTTCACAAAGGAGATCTTTCGTTGCAGCAGTCATTCGTGCAGCTGTCGCCGTCGAATCTTGTGCTGACCGGCCTGAAGAAAGCGGAGGATGGCAATGGCTGGATAGTCCAATGGTACGATGCTGAGGGTGAGGAATCAGAAGCGGTTGTGACATTTCAGCGACAGCCGAAGCGTGTGACGATCTCGAACTTCCTGGAAGAAGAAGGCCCCGTGATACCGGTTGAAAAGAACTCCGTCCGGGTGAAAACGAAAAAGTCGTCTGTTGTAACATTGAAAGTGATGTTCTAGGCATCATTCAACGCGCTCAAGCGTCAGGTTTTCAGAGCCTGACGTGTTTTTGCATTGGGAGCGCCTGAGGCTGTTGAGATCGCCCATGAAATTGCTGATTTGCTCCGGAAACCAGCCGGAATAAACCTTTGTCTGTTCGTATTGTCAGAAGAGAGCAATCTATGCTGATGCAGGGGGGCGCCGGACCGCGTGATGTCCGTCAATGAATGATATGCTGGGGCTGGCGAACTTGCATCAATCAGAAGAACCAATACGCGGGTTATGGTCCGCGAAAAACCACGAGATCCAGTGAAGGGAAGGAGGAGGCTGCCATGGTACGTAAAGGACTATTTGGCATATTACTCATCGCGATGTTCGCGTTGATCGGCAATTCAATTTTGGTGGCGCAGCCATCGTTGCACCAATTTACGCTGAGCGCGTTCGTTGGCTTCGAAGGAAAGGTGGAACTGAAATGGTCCCGTCTTCCCGGTGACTCCGTCCGGTACTATCTGGTCTACCGGGCCTCGATGCCGAACGCGTTGGCGTTCACAAAAATCGATTCGACGACGTCGAATTCAAAAGTCGACTCACCGCCAACAAGTTCAATCCCGCCTGTCTACCTCTATCTGGTCGAAGCAAAGATGAAAGGCGGAAGCACGATCAGAAGTAACATCGTGACGGTGACGTTGTATGTCGTACCGAAAATCGATGTGGTGCGGATTACCTCCGAACCAGTCAAGACGGGAAAAGTCGGGTCGCTCTATACGTATCAGGTTCGCGCGGTCTCGTCGGATTCTGCGGCGGTGCTGAGGTACGAATTGTCGTCGAAGCCCACCGGGATGGTCATCGACAGTACTGGCCTCATAAAATGGACGCCGGACCGAAAGGGGAGCTTTGGCGTCTACGTCATTGCCCGCTCGAGCAAGGGCGGGAAAGCGGGTCAGCAATTCTACGTAACCGTCACCGGACCCTCGGGGACGGTCGCAGGTGTCGTGACCGATACAACCGGCAAACCGATCGCGCGCGTGACCGTCCGGCTCTATGGACAGAACGCGATCGATCACTTTGAATACGCTGCAACGACAGATTCGTTGGGAAAATACTCGATTACCAGGATCAACCTCGGGACATATCTGGCTCGTGCCATTCCGATGAAGGGGGACTATCTCGAACAATGGTACGATGGTGCCTCGTCGATGGCGAGGGCGAAGCCCATCGTGTTGAAAGACAGCGTCCCGGTAACCGTGAGCTTCAAGCTCAGATCGAAAGTAGTCATCCCGATTTTCTCGGTCAGCGGCACTGTGACAGATACGTCGAAGAAACCGCTCAAGAATGCAGTGGTCGCGTTCACTGTTTCGTCGTTCGGTTTCAACTCATCGCGGCCAAGCAGCGATGACTGGTCAGGAGATGGGGATCATCGGGATTTGTTTGATCTCGGTCAGGTCTGGGCAATGGTGCTCAGCGGTCCGGTCGGCATGTCGTCCATGGGAGGCGCGGGGATGGAAAATGGAAGTGACGGCTTCTCGGACTTCAGGCTGGACGGTAATTCCTCATACGTCATGAAAGCCAAAACCGACTCTCTCGGCCGCTATCTGCTCAAACTGCCGCAGGGTTCCTATATCGCACATGCAGAGGCATCAGGATTCTACAAGATGTTCTACAACAACAAGAGCGATTTTCTGTCGGCCGACATCATCAAGCTCACGGCCAATACGGAGAACATCAATTTTGCGCTGAAGCCCATACTCCCCGTGGCGTACGGCAAGATCACGGGATCGGTGATCGATTCCGTCAGCCGAGGCGGCGTAGTCTCCAGGATTATCGGTTACCGATTCCTCGTGAACGGCAAGGATACTCTCGTCACTCCGAGAGCGTACGTGACAGACACAGACTCGGTCGGTGTGTATACGCTGGCCAATCTTCCACCGGGAGACTATATCGTTCTGGCGATGCCGCTCGGACACTATGTTCCATCGTACTATTCACTCACCGGCCCGACAAAGGAATGGCGCAAGGCCACCAAGGTCAATGTCAATGGAACGACGGTTACGGGCATTACCATTTATGTCGTTCCGATGCTCCGATCGTCGACCGGCTACTCCGCAATCCGCGGCAGTGTTCAGTCTTCAACACGGCCGCCCGGCTCGCTCGGCAAGCTGAGCACGACGGTTGGGATAGAGGGTTCGCTCGTCTACGCCGTCGAAAACTCGTCGGGACAAGTAGCAGGGTACGGTGTGACGAATGCCGACGGCTCGTTTACAGTCGCCGAGTTGGCCCCCGCGACGTACACAGTCACGGTCGATAAGCTCGACTATTCCTCTGTCTCGGCAACAGCGACTCCGACATATGACACGCTGACCGGGGCGGCAGTTCCTTCGACGGTAGCGCCGATGATCATCGAGGCGTCGGTCACGGCCATCGAAACCGACCCCGTCGTGCCCACTGAATTCGTCCTGGAGCAGAACTATCCGAATCCGTTCAATCCGTCGACGCAGATACGGTTTGCTCTTCCACAGGCTGGAAAGGTGTCACTCATCATCTACAACCTGCTCGGCCAGAGGATCGCGTCGTTGGTGGAAGGGACGCTCACTGCCGGCACGCACACGCTGACGTGGAACGGGCGGGATAGCCGGGGATTGCAGCTTCCGTCCGGGGTTTATTTCTACTCGTTGAAGACGCCGAATTTCACGGCAACGAAGCGGATGATTCTCATGAAATGATTATTCGCGAGGATAAACACAAGGGTATTCGTCCTTCGGGGCGGATACCCTTTTTTTTCACGCGGATGCACGCGGATGGGACGGATCCTCACTGATGTGGAGAGCCAGGGGGGGAGGTTTTTACGTGTAGTTCAGCCACGAACGATCTTGTAATAGAACAAAGAATACACAGATGCTACAAGATGTCCACAGTCCAAAAATCATGAAATTGGAGTTTCATCATCTGCGGAAGTCAGTAGCGTCTGTGTTGTCAGTGTGCTATTACCGAGAACAACCTCCTATTAATGAGGTTTATTTCCACGGGATTTTTCCGTAGCTTCACATCGCCATGAAAACCGAGGATGCGAGTTCAATAGTTGGCGTTGACGTGGGTGGAACGACGATCAAAGCGGGGATCGTTTCGACCGGCGGATCGATTCTGTACCAGAACAAGTATCCGACGTTTGCCGAGAGGGGACCGGCAACCGTCGTCAAGCAGATCAATGAGGCGGTCCTCGACGCTCTCAGACATTCCGGTCACGAGACAGTTGGCGCGATAGGAGTTGGCTGCCCCGGCGTTGTTGATGATGAAGGAGTCGTGAAAGCGCCGCCCAACTTTGTCGACTGGGACGAAGTGCCGTTGAAGCGGGAACTGGGTTTGCTGTTCCCGGGTGTTCCGATCGGCGTCGAAAACGACGCGAATGCGGCGGCCATTGCAGAATCGAAATTCGGTGCCGGCGTCGATTATCCCAATTTCCTCTTTGTGATCTGGGGGACCGGTGTCGGCGGCGGACTGATCATGAATCACAAGATTTTCCGGGGTCCGACCGGCGGGGCGGGGGAGATCGGCCATATTTCGATTGACTACAATGGCCCCCAGTGCAACTGCGGCAACATCGGTTGTGTCGAAGCATATGTCGGACAGCGCTATCTCTCCCAGCGATCGGTTGAAAAACTCCGGAAGCACCCGGAATCCCGCATTCTCCGACTCGTCGGTGGGGACCTTTCGAAGGTTGAACCCGTCTATATCTCACAGGCTGCCCACGAAGGAGATGCTGTTGCCCGGGAAATTCTCGTTGAAGCAGGAGAACTCCTCGGTGTGGGCCTGGCGAGCGTTATGAACATCATGGATCTGAGAATCAGCATCATCGGGGGAGGAATCTCGGCAGCAGGCGATTTCGTGATGCAGGCCGTGCAGGATTCCGTCGTGCGCCATGTTTTGAAACCGCTGAAGAGTGACATTCGTGTGCTTCCTGCGAAGCTCGGCAACAATGCAGGCCTCCTCGGTGCGGCAGGACTGGTGATGTGAGGTGGGGGACGCGGGATGAAGCTCCCTTCCATTCGACTCTTCCTTTCTGGTTTGATTCTTGCCTTCGTCATTCCTTCCGCATCACTCCGCCCGCAGAATGTCCCCGTTGCGCGTGAGGATTCCACTCAGCGTACCTCAGCGCTCCAGGATACTCTTCGCTCAGGCGCTGCCGGCGTCGACACGGTGGTGACCTATGCCGCCAAGGATTCCATCATCTATTCCATGAGGACGCGGTTTATGAACCTGTACGGGAAGAGCGAACTCTCGTACCGCACAATCGGACTGAAAGCTGAGCGGGTTGATGTGAACTGGGACAGTGCGACGCTCAACGCTCATGGAATTCCCGACACGTCCGCAAAAGGGAAGGGAACGTCAATCGGATCTCCCGTCCTCGTTGATGGTGGCGAGACATATCACGGCGTTGGTATTGGCTACAACTTCCGGACGCAGAAAGGGAAGATCTCTCTCGGCGAGACCGAGATTGAGCAGGGATACTACCATGGCGAGGCAATCAAGAAAGTGGATAAGGATGTTCTCTTCGTCGCCGGCGGCCGGTACACGACGTGCGATGCTGAGCATCCGCATTACTATTTCTACAGTCCCAAGATGAAAGTGACGCTCCGCGAACAAATTGTGGCGGAACCTGTTTACTTCTACATTGCAGACATCCCGATTTTCGCCCTCCCCTTCGGCGTGTTCCCGAATCAATCCGGTCGTCGGTCGGGAATCATCGCACCCGCCTACGGCGAAGACGCCCGCAGGGGTCGGTTCCTCAGCCACTTCGGATACTATTGGGCCATCAGCGACTATCTCGATTTCTCGACAACATTCGACTGGTTCACGCGCGGCGGGTGGCTGAATCGCTCGATGTTCCGATATGCGTTGCGCTATGATTTCTCGGGATCGGTTGAGGTCAACACGACGAGTCTCCACACCGGCGAAAGCAGCGATCCGGGCCGCACGGAGCAGAACGACTACAACGTCAGAATCTATCACAACCAGCAGATCAATCCAACAACGCGGTTCGATGTCAATTTCACATTCTCGTCCGGGTCGTTTTTCCGCAACATCAGCTCCAACCTCGATGAAATCCTGCGGCAGAATATCGTTTCGAATGCATCGATCGCCAAGACGTGGGAGGGAAGCAACAGCAGCTTGAGCGTCAACGTCTACCGCGATCAGAACCTGCAGACCAAGGACGTCGAAGAACGCCTTCCGTCGTTTTCATTCAGTCAGGGTCAGTTCTTTCCGTTTCGGAATTCTTCGGGACGGCGGGGGACGTCGGCAGAAGGAACCTCGGAGTACAGCTGGTACGAAATGATCGGTGTAAGCTACAGCTCCCAGGGGCAACTGAATCGATCAAGACGATATGAAGTTCTGAAGAGCGCGGTGAATCCGGCAGTCGACAGTACTACTCTTGAGCATTTCAACGAGCGGGCGGGCATCAACCATCAGTTGACGATTAATGCGTCCCCGAAGGCGGGATATTTCACGATAGCGCCATATCTGAGTTACAATGAGCGATGGTATACCAAGAGCATCGAGCGGGATAGTTTGGGGGAGCGGGATGTCAACGGATTCCGCGCGGTCCGGACGTTCCAGGCCGGACTCTCGGCGTCGACGCGGTTCTTTGGCATCGTGCAGCCACAGATCTTTGGTGTGACCTCGATCCGGCACACGGTGACGCCGAGCCTGACGTTCAGCTACCAGCCCGATTTCTCCGATCCCCGGTTCGGGTACTACGGTAGCTACACCGACACCACCGGCCGCTCCGTGCGGTACAACAAGTACGAGCGTGAAATCTACGGCGGCGCATCGGCAGGTCGTCAGGAAATGGTGAGCCTCTCGGTCGGAAACCTGTTCGAGATGAAGGTCCGGACGAACGATTCGCTGCAGCAGGAGCAAAAGATCCAGCTGCTCAACATCGGCGCCGGGATGTCCTACAACCTTGCGGCTGACAGCCTGAGGCTTTCGCAGCTCAGCCTCTCATACCGCACCGATATCGGAAATCTTCTGAGCCTGAGTGCAGGGACCACACATGACTTCTACGTCTTCGATCCTGCGGCTAACGCGCGCGTCAACCGGTTCCTCTGGTCGGAAGGCAAATACCTTCCCGACCTGACGAGCGTTTCACTTTCGATGTCGACAACACTCAGCGGCGAGAAGAAGCAGAAGCAATCACCCGCGTCCAACGTTCCTGAAAGCGTTCTCCGCGAGCAGGAACGCGCATCGGGTCAAGTCGGTCCACAGGCGGCCGGACGCTCCTACACCGGCCTTTTCGAGCAGGAGACCCCGGACTTCAGCATCCCGTGGAACCTGACACTCAGCTATACGTTTTCTCAGAGCCAGGCCAATCCACAAGTGAAGTACCGTAGTTCGTCGGCAAACGCTTCGCTGTCATTCAATCTGACAGACAAGTGGAGATTCACCGGCAGCGGCAGTTATGATTTTGTGAGGAAGGAGTTTGCCGCTCCGAGCGTGAATATCTACCGCGACCTCCATTGCTGGGAAATGAACTTCACGTGGTTCCCTGTAGGGTTTTATCGCGGGTACAGGGTGGAGATTCGCCTCAAAGCGCCGCAATTGCAGGATTTGAAGATTACGAAGCAGGGGAGTGCGCGGGGAACGTATTATTAGCGCGGATAGTGCTGGGAGTAATTGGTTAATTGGTTAATGGATAAAATGGTTGTCGGGGCATCGCCATAGGACCAACCACCAGTTAACCAATCACTAATTAACTCGTTAACCCTCTAAGCGGATTTTCTTTCTTCGTACAAGTAAATCGGCTCTTTTGACTTCACGATGGTGTCCTTGGTGATGATGCACTTGGACACGTTCTGGCGTGAAGGAAGCTGATACATGATGTCGAGCATGATTTCC
>Ga0233425_10011548_pt1 | contig 10273 bp, 5 predicted proteins | sample Watercolumn_Towu_2_FD_181712 | JGI IMG/M metagenome (GOLD analysis project Ga0233425, IMG submission 181712) | Freshwater microbial communities from Lake Towuti, South Sulawesi, Indonesia - Watercolumn_Towuti2014_140_MG | ecosystem: Environmental > Aquatic > Freshwater > Lake | place: Indonesia... | reverse complement strand
TGGCGATCGAACAGCGTCGTTGCCCCGCCAGATGGTTGGGGCTAGTGTTCTGGCCATGACGGCGGCGCACCGCGAGTTCTGGCGGCGGCATCCCGGCCTGGTCTGGTCCAATCCCGAGGCCGATGACGCCACGCACATTCGCGCCGCCCTGGTGCGGCCGCGCTTCCGGGTGCTGCTCGAGATCGCCGTCGAGTTCGGGCTGGAACGATTGCGGGGCGAGTGGAAGGACCTGTGCTCGGCCCCAACGCCGGAGGTCGTGCGGGCCACCAACGCCGTGGAACGCATCCTGGCCAACCTCGAGGAGGGAGCTGCGCGTGCTGCCGCCGGCCACTGACCTCGCCTGGCAGTTCCTCCAGGACCAGCCGGCACTCGGCGGGTTCGTGCTCCTGGGAGGGTCGGCTCTGTCGCTGCGCCTGGCACACCGCCAGAGCGAGGACCTCGACTTCGGCTGGCCCGGCACCCAACTCCCACGCCTTCGCCTGGACCAACTTCTTCGCGCGGCCCAGGGAGCGGGAGTTCGATTCGAACGGCACGACGACGAGGCGGCATTGCAGGACTTCGCCGCGGGCGGCATGGAGTTGCTCGATTACCAGCAGAACTTCCTGGTCAACGGGGCCGTGAAGGTCTCGTTCTTCACGCTCGAAGTGCCGTTCATTCGCCAACTGGACCCCGAGCCGGCCCCGGCCCCGAGGCCCCGCGTGGCCACGTTAAGCGAGCTGTTTCGCTGCAAGTGCCTGGTCTCCGCGCGCCGCTCCAAGACGCGCGACTGGGTGGACTTGTACCTTCTCCTCACCCGCCACGGCTTCACGATCCAGGACTACCAGGCGGCCTTCGCGCGGGCCGGCTCGGAGCCGGAGTGCGACCTGGGATTGGCCCGCCTGAGTTCCGGTGTCCCGCAGCGCGACGATGAAGGCTACCTGCACCTGCTGGCCAACCCGCCCAGCCTCGAGGAGATGAGGGCGTTCTTTTCTGAACAGCGGCGCCAACTCGAGGCCAGCGCCGCCGCGGCTGCCTTCCGGCCGGCGGGGCGGCCCAAGAACTGAGAGTTGGAATTTCATCGACGCACGGCCCAGGCCACGCATAATCGCCGTGCGCTCCGCAAGCCCTTAGCAGCTTATCCCCGGGGCCTGGGTTCATGAACGAGCCGCACACGGAACATCGCCGCCTGGCCGCGATCATGTTCACCGACATGGTCGGTTACAGCGCACTGGCGCAGCGGAGCGAGTCGCTGGCCCTCGAACTGCTCGAGGAACACCGCCGCATCCTGCGCGGCATCTTCCCGCGGCATCATGGCCGCGAGATCGAGACCGTCGGGGATGGCTTCCTGGTCGAGTTCATCAGCGCGCTCGAGGCCACCGAGTGCGCGGTGGCGATCCAACAAGCGCTTGCCGAGCGCAACCGGCTCGAACCAGCCGGGCGCGAAATCCGGCTCCGGATCGGCATCCACGTGGGCGACGTCATGCTGCAAGCCGACGGCCATGTGTTGGGGGACGGGGTGAACATCGCCGCCCGCATCCAACCGCTGGCCGCGCCCGGCGGCATCTGCGTGACGCGCGCCGTGTACGAGCAGGTGCAGAACAAGCTCGAACTGCCCTGGGTCGAGTTCGGCAGAGCGGAACTTAAGAACATTCGGGTTCCGGTGGTTGTGTACCGGGTGGTGGCCGCCCCTGGGAGGGATCGCGGCGCGGTGGTGCGGTGGCTGGGGGGCGCCAGCCGCGGCCACCCGGTGGCAGTCTGGATCTGCGCCCTCGCGCTGCTGCTCGGCGCTGGCGCCTGGTGGTTCTGGCTTCGCCCGCACGCCAGCGGCGCCCCCCGTGCCGCCGCGCCCGCCGTGCCCGGGCGCAAGCTGGCCGTCAAGCCGCTCGAGATCCTCTCCGGCGACACCAACCAGGCCTGGCTGGCGGATGGCATGACGGAGGCCCTGACGAGCGAATTGGCCAGCGTGCAGGCCCTGGCCGGCGCCGTCTATCCGCGCGCCTCGATGCTCCGTTTCAAAGGCAGCCCCAAGCCGGTTTCCGAGCTGGCCCGGGAATTGAGCGTGGGCTCGATCGTGACTGGCGCGGTCTTGAGTGACGGCAAACGCATGCGCGTGAACGTTCAGTTGATCGATGCCGGCGACCGGCAGGTGTGGCAGGAGTCTTTTGACCGCGACCTGAGCGATTTCTTCAAGGTGCAGACCGAGTTGACCCGCGGCATCGCTGCCCAGGTCGCCGTGCGCCTCACGGGCTCGGAGCAGGAACGCCTGGGTCGCGCGCGCGCCGTCAACCCGGCGGCGGTCGAGGCCTACCTCAAGGGCCGCGCACAGTGGGCCAGACGCTCCACCGCCGGTTGGCGGGAGGCGGCCGCGTTGTTTCAACAGGCGGTGGACCTGGACCCGGAGTTTGCGCCCGCCCAGGCCGGCCTCGCGGATGTGTATGGGCTCGGCTATATCTTCAGTGATCTTCAACCCGCCGTCATCCGCGATCGGGCCAAAGCGGCGGCCCAGGCCGCCATCCGATTGGACCCCAAGCTGGCCGACGCCCACATTTCTCTCGGCTACATTCTCAGTCAATTCGAGTGGAACTTCCCGGCCGCCCGCCACGAGTATGAACTGGCGATCGCCTTGCGCCCCGACTCGGCGCAAGCCCATTACTGGTACGCAATGGACCTCGCGAAGCAACGTCTCTTTGGCGAAGCCATCGCCCAGGCCGAGTTGGCCGTGCGCCATGACCCGCATTCCGCCGTGGCGCGCTGGCACTTGGGAGGGGTCTATTACACAAAGGGCGATTTCGACCGAGCCATCGAGGAGCTGACGGCCACCTTGAAGCTCGAGCCTGACTTTGCCTACGCCTACGCCTATCTGGCCGCGGCCTATGTGCGCAAGGGACCGGCCTTCCGCACCCAAACCCTCGCCGCCGTGGACCAAGCCCTGCGCCTCGAACGATTGCCGTGGACCTTGGGCAACGTCGGCTACGCCCTCGCCGCGCTCGGGGAGCGCGAGCGCGCCTTGGCCTTGCTCAACGAGTTGGCGACCCAGGCCCAAAGCGGCTACGTCCCGGCGTACTACCGGGCCCTGATTCACGCCGGATTGGGCGATTCGGCCCGGGCGCTCGAAGCTCTGCGTGAGGATTTTGCCAGCCAAAGTCCTCTCCTCCCCTGGATCACCGTGGCCCCGGCCTTCGACGGCATGCGCGCGCTTCCGGAGTTCATCGACTTGGTGGCCAAGGTCAACCCCGCACGGCGATAGCCATCTCGACGGGATGATGCCTCCACGAGTCCCAGCCGGCCACGGCGCGCGCGCCCTCGTGGTGGCGCTCAACCCGTCCATCGACGCCGAATGGCGCGTCGCCAGAGTCCGGTGGGAAGAGAAGAACGAAGTGCTCTCCGAGCGCCGCTGGCCCGGTGGCAAAGGCGTGAATGTGGCCCGCTGGCTGCGGCGCCTGAGCCACCCGGCGACGCTGCTGCTGCCGTTGGGCGGCGCGACGGGTCGTGAACTGGCCCGCCAACTCCGCGAGGAAACCCTGCCCGCCCGCGTGCTGCCCGTGCGCCAATCGACCCGCGTGAACATCATCGTCACGCAACCGGCAGGGCATCAGTTGCGCTTCAACCCCGTCTGGCAGCGCCTCACGCCTGGCGAGTGGCGCTCTGTGTTGGCTGGAATCACCCGGGCGCTCGGCCACGCGAAATGCCTCGTCTTGTCGGGCAGCATCCCGCGCGGGATCCCCGCGACAGCCTACGCGCAGATCATCCGCCGCGCCCGCTCCGCCGGCTTGCAATGCATCCTGGATTGCGACGGCGCCCCGTTCGCGGCCGCGGTGGCAGCGCGCCCTTTTCTGGTCAAACCCAACCAGCACGAGCTGGCGCAGTGGATCGGGCGGCCCCTGGGCTCGACCAAGGCTGTGCTCGAGGCGGCGCGGGTGTTGTCAGCCGCGACGCGTGGCTGGGTCCTGGTGTCGCGCGGGGCGGCTGGGGCCGTGCTGGTCCACGCGGCGAACCGAGCCGCCTGGGTCGCGCGAGCTGTCCCCACGACGGTCTTGAACACGGTCGGCGCGGGCGATGCACTGCTGGCCGCGGTGGTCGGCAAACTTACCGCAGGCGCGTTGCCGGAGGACTGGCTGCGCTGGGGGGTGGGCACCGGTTGCGCTGCCACGGCTTGCCCCGCGGGGCGGCTGCCGCGGCGAAGTCAGATCGAACGCGTCGTGGCGCGTGTCCACGTGCGCGCGGTGCGCGGCGGACGGCCTATTGCTGGCCCGCGCGCTGCAGCGGGTCCCAATAACGCGAGTTGATCAGCGCTTTGGGCTGGCGATCAGCGGGGTTGGCGGGCGGGTTGATCGATTCGCTCCGTCGCGCTTCGGCGTGCATGTCGTTGAAGGCCACCACCGCCCGGCCCAGATGCCGTTTCGGCTCGACTCCTTCGTAAGTGGGGAAGGAACTTGACCGTACGACGACCGGGTCCATGCAGGCCGCTTCCCACCACAAGCTGCTGCTCCAGGAGGGCGGACTCCCGTACGGCTCCTTGTCCGCCACCACCAGGTTGTCGGCGGGACTCACAATCCCACTGCGCTTGAAAGATGCGTCCACGTGAAATCTCACCCCGCCGACCGTCGTGTCATAGGCGCCGTAAGGATGGTGCCCGAGGAACCAGCCGTTGTAGCCGTAACCCACCAGGTGGCAATCGAACTTCCATTCCCAGCGCGTGCCGTCATCCAGCCGCTTGCCCTTGATGCTCGGGTCGTGGAACAGGTTGCTGCGCCCGCCCGCCAGGGGGACGATGGTGGTGCCCCACCAATTCGTCAGCGAGATGATGCCGTCGGCGTTGTTGACGTTTTGGTTGCGGTGCGCCGGGAAGGTATCGAGGTTCTCGTCCGTGTACAACTGCATAAACAGGCAGATCTGCCGCAGGTTATTCATGCAACTCGTGCGCTGTCCCTTGGCTTTGGCGCGCGCCAGCGCGGGCAACAAGATCGAAGCGAGGATCGCGATAATGGCGATCACCACCAGCAGCTCAATCAGCGTGAAGCCAAAACGCCGGCTTGATCCGCGCCGGCTCTCACCGTTCTCGAACGTGGTCGTTTTCATACCAGTCAGTTTCTCACCGCCGCACCATCCGCCGCCTGCAACCGTTTCGCCTCCCCCTCGAGGCCCTGACCCAAATCACCCCCGCGAGGGGGTCTTGCGTCTGGGCTGAGGCCAACCTAATGCGCACCGGCCACCGTTGTCGAGCGCTTTTTGAGCCGCAATTTCGGGAGTGAAGCCAATGCGCGTCCCCGTTTCTGGGTTGCTGCCGTGGCCACGCGGTGTTCGTAACGCAGACTTCCAAGTCGACTTCCAAGTCTGCCGTATCCGCCTTCGTCCCGCCAAAGCGGAGCAGGCGAGACCCGGCGCAGCAGCGACCGACCAGTGCGGGACTACGGCGCGGCAGGTCGCCGACCTCCCACTCGGCTGCGGCCTCGTGGACGCCCCGCGTGACACTTTGCTTTTCGGCGCGCAGGCAGCAGGCAGGTTACGAAGCTTGCGCTACGCCCGCGAACCGTGGCCACGCGGTGTTCGTAACGCAGACTTCCAAGTCTGCCGTATCGCCGACTTCCCAGTCGGCTGCGGCCTCGTGGGCCGCCCGCGTGCGCCTTGGCTCTCCCCAACTCATCACATGATCACTGGCTCCGGGATACTCGACTCTCAGCTTGCGCGCCATGACGACAGCGGACAGTGGAAGATCGACCGGTCACTTGTCGATCATAAGGACTGACCCCTTCACCGCGGTGTTCGTAACGCAGACTTCCAAGTCCACTTCCAAGTCTGCCGTATCCGCCTTCGTCCCGCCAAAGCGGAGCAGGCGAGACCCGGCGCAGCAGCGACCGACCAGTGCGGGACTACGGCGCGACAGGTCGCCGACCTCCCAGTCGGCTGCGGCCTCGTGGACCGCCTGCGTGCGCCTTGACTCTCCCCATCTCATCACATGATCACTGGCTCCGGGATACTCGACTCTCAGCTTGCGCGCCAGGACGAGTCGAAGACTGAGCGGTCACTTGTCGATCATAGGACTGACCCCTTCACCCTTCACTGACCTCTTGACATTCTGCGTCATTCTGCGGGCCCTCCGTCCGGCCTTCCCCCCTGTGTGTTCTTTGCGTTCCTTTGCGGCCACTTTCTCCGGTCAACTCATAACTCATAACTCATAACTCATTAAAAAACCGCAATAGAGTCCACGGAGTCAACGGAGTCATTGATCACCGCCCCTTTCCTGGGCGAAGTTCGCGCCCGCAGGCCGCACCGCGGGCGGCGGCCGCCTCGACGATGCGAAGCGCCCGCCCGTCATGGCGCGACGTGCCCCTCGCCGCGGCGACCAACCAACACGGGCGCCACCGAAAGGAATGACGACCGCATGACCTCGGCATGCCTTGTCCGCCTTGTCCATCCCCCCCTTCCTTCGTGGACTTCGTGGCTTCGTGTGAGACCTCCGCTCTCCCTGCTGAGTTTCGTGCGTCGTATTGCGCCTCATCTCCCAGTGATTCCTCGCAGTCGCTCCTTGTCTCAACTTCCTGCCTTTGTATGGCTTGCGTCCGCTTGAAGCCGCTCAGCCGAGCAAAGGATTATCCCGAAAGAGCCTGAAATACGGGGGGATCCCAGTTGAAAAACTCCGCCAAATCGTGCAAGAGCTTAAGCGCCTGCAACTTACACTCAAAACTACCCCATAAACCACCGGCACAAATGGCCCTTTTACCCGCAAATCTACTGCCTCGATGCAACACCTAACCAACAACACCATCGTTCCCACCCTCCCCGACCACCGCCCACAAGGCATCCATAACTTCTTCCTCCCCTGCCAGTTGCGCCTCATCAACGATCCCAGCCGCAAACGCATCGTCGAAAAATCCCGCCAGGTCGGCATCTCGCTTACCGCCGCTTACGACCTCGTTAACAAGCCTTCACCGCCTGGTAGCTCCTCCGACGCGTGGGTTTCCTCGCGCGATGGCTTCCAACCCCAACTCTTCGGCCAGGACTCCGCCAACTGGGCCCGCCTCTGCCTTCTGCCTTCCGCTTTGCGTAAGTACCCCAAATATGCGCTATTATTCGCTATTGTTCGATATTATGCGTTATTATTCGATATTATGCAGAAGAATTTCCCCGGCGTGCCCGCCTTCATGTCGCCCGCAGCTTTTCCTTTTGCGTTCTTTGCGTCCCGTTGCGGCTCCGTTCATCTGTGCCAATCTGCGTCAATCTGCGGATTCCCCCAGCCTTCCCTGTCCGCCATAGCTTCAGCGGCGGCGGAAGCCTTCAGCCTCTCCTTTGCCTGCCTGGACCGCAGAACTTGCTCGACTTTGGCTCAACGCCGGGGACATCCTGCCGTACGTCCATTTAATTTCAATGATCAGCGCCGGTGATTCACAGACCCAACGGCTTGCGCGCCTCGGCGGTTGCCTCGCCGCCTTGATGTGGGTGCTTTCTTGTTCCGCGGCCGCCACCGCCGGTCGCGGGCCGGCGCGCCTGATCGAGTTCAACCGCGACATCCGCCCCATTCTGTCCGAGAACTGCTTCTCCTGCCACGGCCCGGACAAGAACAAACGCAAGGCGGGCCTGCGCCTCGATCGAGCTGAAGAGGCCACCAGCGTGCTAAAGTCCGGGGACCAGGCGGTCGTCCCCGGGGACCTCGAGCACAGCAAGCTCCTCAAGCTGATCACCGCCCCAAAGGACGAAGACCGCATGCCGCCCGGCAAAACGGGAAAGCGCCTTGGCAAAGCGGAGGTCGAGCTGTTGCGCGCGTGGATCGCCCAGGGCGCGGCGTGGCAGGAGCACTGGTCTTACCTCGCGCCGCGCAAAGCGCCGCTGCCGAGCACGCAGCACAAGGCCTGGGTGCGCAACGAGGTTGACGCGTTCATCCTCGCCCGCCTCGAGAAGGAGGGGTTGAAACCCTCCCCCGAGGCGGACCGCCACACGCTGATCCGCCGGGCCACACTCGACCTGACCGGGCTGCCCCCGACGATCGAGGAAGTGGACGCGTTTCTCCAGGACAAGAACCCCGCGGCGTACGAGAAGGTGGTGGATCGGCTGCTCGGATCGACGGCCTTTGGGGAGCGTTTCGCCCAGTGGTGGCTGGACCTGGCCCGCTTCGCCGACTCGGACGGCTACCACGCCGACGTGCCGCGGTCCATGTGGCAGTATCGCGATTACGTCATTCACGCCTTCAACGCGAACCTCCCCTTCGACCAGTTCACCCTCGAACAACTGGCTGGAGACCTCCTGCCGAAACCGACCCTCGAGCAGCGCATCGCCACGGCGTTCAATCGCAACGGCATGAGCAGCACCGAGGGTGGCGCCGACCCGGACGAGTACATGAACAAGTATGTGACCGACCGCGTGAATACCTTCGGCACGGTGTTCCTGGGCTCGTCCATCGCCTGCACCGAGTGTCACGATCACAAATACGACCAGTTCACCCAGAGAGAATACTACCAGCTCTACGACTTCTTTAATCGCATCCCTGAGCGCGGACTGGACAGCGACCCCGCGCCACCCTTCGTCAAGGTCCCCACCACCGAGCAGGCTGCCGGGCTGGCGCGGTTGACCAACGAGATCAGCGGGTTGGAGGCCCGCCGCAAGGAACTCCTCGCCGCCAAAGACAACCGGTTGGATGCGGCCCAGGCGAAGTGGGAGGAAGGGCACCGCCAGCGGCTCGAGGCACATTGGGAAGTGCCCTGGCCCGAGGCGCCCAACTCGACCGGCGGGGCGGTGCTGACCCGCCTCGACGATCGTTCCGTGCTCGCCACCGGCCCGAGCGCCGACCAGGACACCTACGAAGTCACGCTCAAGACCGCGAAGCCGGCCGTCACTGCGCTCCGGCTCGAAGCTCTCGCGCATGTGAGTCTTCCGCTCGAGGGCCTGGGCCGCGCCACCAACGGCGGCTTTCTCTTGACGGGCGTCGAGGCCCAGGCCTCGAGCGCCGACCTGGCGAAGGAGCCTCCCGCGGCCGAAACCCAGTGGGGCCGGTGGGCCGTGTTAGGGCCCTTCAAGGCCGGCTCGAGCCAGGAGGTCTTTGACAAGGCCTTCATCGACGAAGCCGGCCCGGACCTCGCCAAGACTCATGATGAAGGCCGGATGAAGTGGGCCGAGGCTCCCGCCCTCCAGGACGACGTCCCACAACCGTTGTGGGGGGAAACACTGGTCAGTTATTTCCATCGCACGATCACGGTTCCCAGCGCGCGCTATGCCTCCTTCAAACTCGGCACCGATGGCGGAGCCCAGGTCTGGCTCAACGGCGCCAGGCTCCTCGATGCGCGCGTTCTCCGGGCCACCGCGGCCGGACCCGAGCCGGTCGTCGTCGCCCTCAACGCGGGTGTCAACCGATTGCTGCTCAAGGTGCGCCACGGAGACGGGGCGCGCGGCTTCTACTTCGGCGTTGGCAAAGAGCCGGTGCTGAACTACCCGGTTGCCCTCTCGATGGCCTTTGCCGATTCCCAACAGAAGGACCATCCGGTGAAGGCCGCGCTCGACGACAAAGCCGACACAGGCTGGGCGGTGGATGCCCCCGAGGCCAGGGGTCAACGCGCTTGTCAGGCGGTCTTGGTGGCGCGCACCCCGGTCTTGTTCCAGGGCGGGGCCAGCGTGCATGTGAAACTCAAGTTCACCGGCGCCATCCGGCAGCAGAGCCTCGGGCGATTCCGCCTGGCCCTCACCGACGCCGTCGGTTGGGAGACGTTCGACGCCTTGCCCCTGGATGTTCAAACCCCTCTCTTCAAGGCCCCGGATCGAGTTCTCCCAGCGCAAACGGCAAGGCTAGCCGAGTATTACCGCGACAACTTCGGACCGGAGCAGAAGCCCGTAACCGACAAGCTTGCCGCCAGCCGCAAGGCCCTGGCCGACCTGGACGCCGGTGTCGCCACCATCCGCGTCATGGATGACATGCCCGAGCCGCGCAAGACGCGCATCCGCGTGCGCGGCGACTACCGGAACCTGGGCGAGCCGGTCGTGGCCGGCGTGCCTCACATCCTGCCGCCCCTGCCGCAAGCCGGGCAGACCAACCGTTTGACCCTCGCCCGGTGGCTGCTGGATCCCCAGCATCCGCTCCTGGCGCGCGTGATGGTCAACCGGTTCTGGGCGATGTATTTCGGGACGGGGTTCGTCAAGACCGGCAACGAGTTTGGCACCCAGGGCGAACTGCCTTCACACCCAGACCTGCTGGACTGGCTGGCGCGGGACTTCATCGACACCGGCTGGGACTTCAAGGCGATGCATAAAAAACTGGTGATGTCGGCCACGTACCGCCAGTCCTCGGCGGTGACCCCTGAGCTGCGCGCGC
>Ga0233425_10011547_pt1 | contig 10274 bp, 9 predicted proteins | sample Watercolumn_Towu_2_FD_181712 | JGI IMG/M metagenome (GOLD analysis project Ga0233425, IMG submission 181712) | Freshwater microbial communities from Lake Towuti, South Sulawesi, Indonesia - Watercolumn_Towuti2014_140_MG | ecosystem: Environmental > Aquatic > Freshwater > Lake | place: Indonesia... | reverse complement strand
CGGCGCTCGAGCTCGACATGCATGAAGCTTTCGCCGATCGCGCCGGCGACCGTCGCGCCGTCCGCGACCAAGCCCTGGCAACGGCCTTGGCCGTCGCGGCGCAGGCGAAAGATCGGATGGACCATCAAATCGATGATGTGGCCGAGCCGGACGAGCTCCGAGGCGACCGAATCGACCAGGAACGGCATGTCGTCGGTGACGATCTCGACCACGGCGCCCGCGCCGTCCCAGCCGTGCTCGTCCTGGTTCGGATTGAAGACGCGGATGGCGGCGACGCCGGGCTTGCGGCGCGCGGCGAAACGCCAGTGACCGACGACGACGCGTGCCAGAAGTGCCGGGCTGCGCGCCGCGACGTCCTCGGGCGGGGTGCGCGCGAAATAGCGGCGGACCAGGGCGCCCGCCTCCTCGGCCTTGGTCTTGCCCATGGCGCGCGACGCTTCGACGACGGCTTGATCGAGGCGTTTGACGCTTGTCGCCGGCTGCGCGCTCATGATTTCCCCCAAGACAATTCTTTGTTTTTCAACTCTATCCCAGCCCCGGGCCGTGCGAAAGGCGGGGGCGGCCGGGCCTTCAGCCTGGCTTAAGAGTCGGTTTCCCAAAGAAAAAACCGCCGATCCGAGCGGATCGGCGGTTCCGGTCGAAAGGCGCGGGACAGGCGGATCAGCGCATGACAGGCAGGCCCTGCTTGTTCCATTCCTCCATGCCGAGCGCGTAGTAGTAGACCTTGGAGTAGCCGAGCTCGATCGCCTTTTCGGCGGCCTTGGCGGCGCGGCCGCATTTCAGGCCGTTGCAATAGAAGAGCACCGCCACGTCCTTGGCCTTGACGGCCTTGGCCAGGCTCTCGGGCGTCACGTCGGTGTCGATCAGGCGCACCGCGCCCTCGATGTGGCCGGCGGCGAAATCCTCGGCCTTGCGGTTGTCGAGGATGACCATGTCGGGGTTCTTGGTGATCAGGTCGATGATCTCCTTGGCGTTGACGGTCGTCGCGCCCTTGATCTGCAACGGCGCGTCCTGCGCCAGGGCGGGAAGGGCGAGGGCGAGCAGGGCGGCGAAGGCCAAGGCGAGGCTGCGAAAAAGGGTCATGGTCGGTCTCCTGGTTTGGCGTGAAAGAGGGTGCGGGCGCTCACGCGGCCCGCACGGTGGACAAGAATCGGTCGACTTCGCCGCGCAGCGTCTCGGCGCGGCTCGAGAGTTCGCGCGACGCGCTGAGGACGCCGCCCGAGACCTTGCCGGTTTCGGACGCCGCTTCGCTGACGCCGGCGATGTTGGAGGCGACGTCGCGCGTGCCGCTCGCCGCCTGCTGGATGTTGCGCGCGATTTCCTGGGTCGCGGCGCCTTGCTGGCCGATGGCCGCAGCGATTTCCGAGGCGACGGCGCTGATCCTGCCGATGGTCTCGTCGATCCGTCCGATCGCCGCGACCGCCTTGGCGGTCGAGTCCTGGATGCCGGCGATCCGCTGGGCGATGTCCTCGGTCGCCCTGGCCGTCTGATTGGCGAGCGACTTGACCTCGGAGGCGACGACTGCGAAGCCCCTGCCGGCTTCGCCGGCGCGCGCCGCCTCGATGGTCGCGTTCAGCGCGAGCAGATTGGTCTGCCCGGCGATGCCGTTGATCAGCTTGACGACGTCGCCGATTTTCTGGGCGGCTTCGGCGAGCGCGCCGATGGTCTCGGTCGTTTCCTTCGCCTCGCCGACTGCCTGGGTCGCGACCTTGCCCGATTGCGCGACCTGCCGGCCGATTTCGGCGATCGAACTCGACAATTCCTCGGACGCCGAGGCGACGGCCTGGACGTTGCCGGAGGCCTGGCCCGACGCGTTGGAGACGGCCGAGGCCAAGCTCGAGGCGCGATCTGCGACCGTCGTCAGCGCCTCGGCGCTGGCGGTCACCTCGGTCGTGGTCGTGGCGACGAATTGCACGACCGACTTGACCTTGGCCTCGAAGGTGTCGGCGAGCTTCAGGAGCTCGGCGCGGCGGCGGTCCTCGGCGTCGCGCTCGGTCTGCTGGCGGGCCGTCTCGGCGTCGCGCTGGCGCCGACGCTGGTCCTCGATCTCGGCGTCGGCCGCCTCCTGGCGCCGGCGGACCTTGCGGATGGTGAGCCCGACCAGGACCACGGACAAGGTGGCGACGGAGCCGCAGATCGCGACGAACAGGGCGAGCGAGGAAAGCGCCGCCGCGTCGAGCGCGCCGGTGAGCTCGCTGACGTCCTGGCGGACCTTGAGGCCGGCCAGCGCCTCGCCCTCGGGACCGCGCACGATCAGGCGGCTTTCGCGCACCGTGGCGTCGGCCGCGATCTTGAAGTTGTCGGGCGCGAGCAGCTTGCGCTCGCCGTTCAAGGACAGAACCTCGACCGCCATGCCGAGGCGCTCGTCGAGCGGCCCTAGCGCATGGATCGGATCGGCATGCACCGCGACGTAGCCGATCAGGCGCAGCCCGCCGACCGGCACGAAAGCGCTGAGGCGCGGCTCGTCGCCGTCGAGCCAAGCGCGCCAGATCAGCTTGAGCCGCTCGGCGCCCTCGCGCTTGAGCACGGCATCGCGCACCGGCGCCGGAAGGATTGCGGCCGTGGCCCGCCAGACTTCGCCGAGCGGCACGAGGGCCGGATCGTAGACCGAGAGTCCGAGCGCCTTGACCTGGCCGCCGGTGATGGCGCCTCGGCCGAACTCGTCGTTGAGCGCCGTCTTGAGGGCGTCTTGGTCCTTGTCGGCGATCGCCTTGCGGATCACCCCGCTTTGGGCTATTTGGCGGCCGACCTCGCTGGTCGCGGCGGCGTATTCGCGCCAGGCGAGGCCGGTGACGCCGGCATCGGCGATCTTCTGAGCGTTGCGGGCGTTGAAGTCGAAGACCAGGCCGCCGTAGCGGCGCGCCATGTCCCAGCCGACACCTGCGGCGGCGAGCAAGATGACCGCGTTGGCGACCGCCAACATGTGAACCAGATCGAAACGCGTCTTGGCCTGAACCGACATGCTCGAAATCCGTCCCTCGAAAGGCGATGTGCGCGGCAGTCTGGCAAAGAGAGGTAAAAAAGCGGTTAATCGTCGATCCGCCCATTTCGGCGCCCGATCGACCCCGTGCGCTTCGCGCTGGCCAAGGCCGGCGCGGGCGTGTACCCATGGCGAGGTCCGAAACCGCGCATGCTCGACCTTCGGCCCATTTTTCTGGTCATCGGCGTCCTCCTGCTGATCCTCGGCGGGGCGATGCTCTTGCCTGCGCTCGCCGACGTCGCGGTCGGGCATCCCGATTGGAGCGTCTTTCTGATCTCCTCGGTGCTGACCATGTTCGTCGGCGGCGGGCTGGCGCTCGCCAACTACGAGGGCCGGCGCACCGACCTCTCGATCCGCCAGGCCTTCGTCCTGACGACGCTCTCCTGGATCCTGACCACGGTCTTCGGCGCCATTCCGTTCTGTTTTTCCGAGTTCAAGCTGAGCTTCGTCGACGCCGCCTTCGAGACCATGTCGGGCCTGACGACCACCGGTTCGACGGTGATCGTCGGGCTCGACAAGGCGCCGCCCGGCATCCTGCTCTGGCGCTCGCTGCTCCATTGGCTGGGCGGCATCGGCATCATCGTCATGGGCGTCGCGGTGCTGCCGATGCTCAAGGTCGGCGGCATGCAGCTCTTCCGGACCGAGAGTTCGGACAATTCCGAGAAGATCCTGCCGCGCGCGGCGCAGATCGCCGGCGCGATCGGCTGGACCTACGTGCTGATGACGGTGCTTTGCGCGATCGCCATCTGGCTCGCCGGCATGACGCCCTTCGAGGCGATCAACCACGCCATGGCCGCGCTCGCGACCGGCGGCTTCTCGACCTCGGACAATTCGATTTCGAATTGGCAAAACCCGGCGATCGAGTGGCTGCTGACGCTGTTCATGGCGATCGGCGGCATGACCTTCACGCTCATGGCGCGCGCGCTGCGCGGCCAGCCCGAGCCGCTCTGGAAGGACTCCCAGACCCGCGTCTATTTCGGCGTCATCGCGGCCTTCAGCGTCGCGCTCGCGCTCTGGCATTCCCATGTCCACGGCGTGCCTCTCGGCCAGGCCTTGCGCGAGGCGACGTTCAGCGTCGTCTCGGTCATGACCACGACCGGCTTCATGAGCGTCGACTACAATCTTTGGGGCAGCTTCGCGCTCGTCGCGTTCTTCCTGCTGACTTTCGTCGGTGCCTGCACCGGCTCGACCGGCGGCGGCATCAAGATCTTCCGTTTCGAAATCCTGTTCCTGCGCGTGCGCGGCCAAGCGCGGCATCTGCTGACGCCGCACGGCGTCTTCGCCCTCAAATACAACGGCCGGGCCGTGCCCGAGGAAGTGCCCTACGCGGTCTCGGCCTTCTTCTATCTCTATCTCGGGACCTGGGCGGCGATATCGCTCGGCCTCGGGCTAGCCGGCTGCGACCTCATCACCGCGACCACCGGCGCGGCGACCGCCTTGTCGAATGTCGGCCCGGGGCTCGGCGACATCATCGGCCCATCGGGCAATTTCTCGACGCTGCCCAACTCCGCCAAGGTCATGCTGACCGTCGGCATGATGCTCGGGCGCCTCGAATTCTTCACGGTCTACGTCCTGCTGTCGCGGCGATTCTGGCGCAACTGACGTGACGCTGCAGGGACGCTATCTCCTGCGCATGCTCGCTCCGGCGGCGCTGCAGTTCGTCTTCAACGCGATCTTCTTCGTCACCTCGGGCCTTCTCGCCGTCGGCAATTGGTGGCCGGCGCTTTTGGGCCTGGTCGTGCTTTTGGTCGGGCTCAACATCGCGGTCTCGCGGCGCCTGTTCGCGCCGATCGAAGATCATCTGGCCGGCCGAGGCCCGGTGGGGCCAGCGCTCGCCCGGCTTCGCGACCTGCCGAACGTCTCGGCGATCTGGTGGGCGATCCTGACGGCGCTCAACACCGTGCCGACCATCGGCTACGGCTATCTCTACATCATGCCGTTCGAAGCCGTGGGCGTACCCTGGTCGGTGGTCGGTTGGCATCTCGCCTGGCTGACGGTGTTGCTGTCGGTCGCGCTCGGCGTCCTCGCCTATTTTCTGATCGAGCATTTCGCCATGGACCTCCGGGCCGAGCTTCATGCCTCGCGGGGCTTGGCGCTGGCGCCCGGTCGGGGTCGCTTGTCGTGGCGCATCGGCGTGCCGCTCGCGCTTCTGGTCCTCGTGCCGCTTCTCTTGATCTATCTCGACGTCACAGCCTTCGCCGCCTTGCGCGAGGCCCAGGGCTACGACCTCGCCGGCGCGGTGATCGCCGACGTGATCGGCGCCTTGATCGGCGCCCTGGTGCTCGCCTATTTCGTAGTCGAAAACCTGCGTCGACCGATTCAAGTGCTCGGCGCGGCCCAGCGCCGCGTCGCCAAGGGCGACTTGACCTTGCGTGTGCCGGTCGCGGTCGATCACGAAATCGGCCAGCTCGCCGCCGGCTTCAACGACATGGTCGCGGGCCTGGCCGAGCGCGAGACGATCCGCGAGGCGCTCGGCAAATACGTCAGCGAGGGCGTCGCGGCCAAGCTGCTCGCCGATCGCGGGCGCCTCAAGGGCGAGATCGGCGTCGCGACCGTGCTGTTCACCGACATCTCGGGCTTCACCGGCGTGAGCGAGAGCATGGCGCCGGAGCGGGTCATCGAGCTCCTCAACGCCTATCTCGCCATCGCCATGCAGCCGATCGCCGAGCAAGGCGGCGTGGTGCTCAACCTGATGGGCGACGCGATCTTCGCCGCCTTCAACATGCCGGCGGGCGATCCCGACCACGCGACCAAGGCGATCTGCGCGGCGCTGGCGATCCAGGAGCGCCTCGGCGCCGGGTCGCTGCCGGGCGGCTTGCGGCTTTCGACCCGGATCGGCATCAACACCGGCCCGGTGGTCGCGGGCGCGGTCGGCGATGCGACGCGCCTCAGCTACACGCTTCTCGGCGATACGGTGAACACGGCGTCCCGCATCGAAAAGCTGTGCAAGGAGGTCGGCGCGCCGATCCTCGTCGCCGACCGCACGCGTCAGGCGGCGCCGGGTTTCGCCTATCAGAGCGCGGGCACCCTGGCGGTCCCCGGACGCCAGGAAAAAGTCATCGTTCACAGGGTCTTAGGCCCGAAGACCTGACCCGGAACGAAGACTTGCCAAGGCGGAAGGGTCGGTCTATAAGCCCCGCCACTTTCGCCGGAGAGAGCTATGAAGCAAGGCATTCACCCCGACTATCACGAGATCACCGTCGTCATGACCGACGGGACCTCGTTCAAGACCCGTTCGACCTGGGGCAAGGCCGGGCAGAGCATGCAGCTCGACATCGATCCGAAGTCGCATCCGGCGTGGACCGGCGGGCCGACGCGGCTGTCCGACAAGGGCGGCCAGCTCTCCAAATTCAACAAGCGCTACCAGAATCTCGGCCTCGGCGCCGAGAAGAGCGCAGCCAAGAAGACGTAGCCGCGACCGCCAAGGGGCGCGACTTTCGGTCGCGCCCGCCAAGCGTTTGGAACCCCGCCCGTTTCGGCGGGGTTTCGCGTTTTCGGGGGTCTTGAAGCGCGCGCGCCCTGCTCCCAAATCATGGTCGTCCGGACGCCTCTTCGAGGGTCCGGGCGGTAAGGCCCGGTCATTGGGGCCGGGCCGGCCATGTTGCTCACCGGAGGACATGTCATGCACAGTTTCGACCTTACCCCCTTGTTCCGTTCGACCGTCGGCTTCGACCGCCTGTCGGATTTGCTCGACGCGGCGTCCCGCGCCGACGAGCAGAACGGCTATCCGCCCTACAACATCGAGAAGCTTTCGGAAGACGGCTACCGGATCACCATGGCCGTCGCCGGCTTCGCGCTGGACGAGCTCGAGCTGGTCCAGAAGGGCGAACTCCTCTCGATCGCCGGCAAGGCCAAGCCCGAGCCGGAAGGCAAGACCTATCTCCATCGCGGCATCGCGCGGCGCGCTTTCGAGCGTCGCTTCGAGCTCGCCGACCACATCGCGGTCAAGGGCGCGAAATTGGAGAACGGCTTGCTTCACGTCGAGCTCGCCCGCGAGGTCCCCGAGGCGCTCAAGCCCCGCAAGATCTCGATCGAAGCGGCGGCGGAAGCCGGCTTGAAGTACGCGGCCTAGCCGAGGGCGCGCGTTCGAACCGGGCGGTTCGCCGCCCATCGCTCAAACCCGAAGACGATCCGCGGGGCCGGGAAGGCTCCGCGGACAAGGAGAAGCCATGTCTCTGCTCAGCCCCTGGATCCGCAAGGACGTCCGCAACCCGATGCCGTCGGCCGACGCCTTCGGCGCGCTGCAAAAGCGCATCGATTCGATGTTCGACGATTTTTGGCGGGGCGGCGATTGGCCGGTCGCCGCGGCGGTCGCGGGCGCGCTCGCGCCCAAGGTCGACGTGGTCGAGAACGACAAGGCCTATGTCGTGACCGCCGAACTCCCCGGTCTCGAGGAGAAGGACATCGAACTCACCATCGACGGCGACCGGCTGTCGCTCAAGGGCGAGAAAAAGTCCGAGTTCGACCGCAAGGACGGCGACTGGCATGTCAGCGAGCGGAGCTACGGTTCCTTCGCGCGGAGCTTCGTGCTGCCGCCCAACGCCGACGGCGGCAAGGCCGCCGCCAAATTCGACAAGGGCGTGCTCAGCGTCACGGTGCCGAAACGGGCCGAAGCCGTCGCCCAGGTGAAGAAGATCGAAGTCAAGAAGGGCTAACGACCCTTCGATCGGCCGCGGACGGCCTTCGGGCCGCCGCGGTCCTTTCTTGTCCTGGTCTTGGTCTTGCTCGCGGCCGGGGTGCTCGACGCCGCATAGACGACCGCCTTGGCGATCCAGTCGCGAAGCGCGGCCGGGTCGGCGACGATGCGCTCCGGCAAGACGACGTATTCGCGCATGCGCCGGCCGGGCATGGGCTCGAAAGGCGTGGCGCCGTGGCGGGTCATCGCGTTCTCGCGGTCGGCCTCGCCGAGTTTGGCGACGACGAATTCCTGCCAGAGGCCACTCGCGAGCTTGCCGCCCGAAAAGACCGCGGGGTAGCCGAACATCTTGCGTTTCTCGATCCCCGGTCCTTGCGGCAGCGCCCGATCGAAAGCCGCGATCAGCGCGGGCGGCGATTTCCGCCAGACCGTCTTGGATTTGGGTTTCGCCTTGGTCTTCGCCATGGCCGAATTCTTGGCCCGGCGCCCGCTCAAGGCAAGTGGATATCGACCGTCGTGCCCTTGCCGACGGCGCTCTTGATGTCGAGGTGTCCGCCGTGAAGGTCGACCAGGCCCTTGACGATCGAGAGGCCCAGGCCCGTGCCGCCGTCGCGGTCGGTGCCGGGATCGGCCTGCTCGAAGGGCTTGAGCACGCGCCGAAGCGCGCCGGACGGAATGCCGCGGCCGGTGTCGCTGATCGCGATGCGCGCGCCGCCTTTCGGGCCGGGCGCAAGGCTCGCCTCGATCCGTCCGCCCTCGGGCGTGAACTTGACGGCGTTGGAGAGGACATTGACCGCGATCCGCGCGAGGGCCTTGGCGTCGGCCTTGATCTTGAGCCCTGACGCGAACGTCGCGCGAAGTTCGATCCGCTTGGCCTCGGCGAGGGGCCGCACGATGTCGAGCGCGGCGCCGAGCGAGGCCGCCGGATCGATCTCGGATTTGACCAGGGCGAACTTGCCGGCATCCATGCGCGACAGGTCGAGCAGATCGTCGATCAAGGTCGAGAGCAGCTTGCCCGACTGGCGGATCAAGCCGCCATATTCCCGAACCCGCGCCTCGTCGATCTTGGGCAGCGATTCGAGCGCGCTCGCGAAGCCGACGACCGCGTTGAGCGGCGTCTTGATGTCGTGGGCGAGCGAGGCCCAGAGCCGCTGGCGGCCCAGCGCCTCGCGTTCGGCCTCGGCCTTGGCGCGGGCGAGTTCCTCCTGCAGGCGCTTGTGTTCCGTGAGGTCGGCGATCCAGACCGCGATCGCCGGCCCCATGTTGTAGTCGATCCGCCCGAAAGTGAGGCGCGCGAAAAGCCGCGTGCCGTCGATGCGCCGCATTTCGGTCTCGATTTCGGCGTACTCGGCGCCGGACGCCAGATCCGCGGCGACGCGCGCGAAGAGCGCCGGGTCGGCGAGATAGTCGGCGGGGCCCCGGCGCGTCAGGGGGATCGACTCGCTCCGCAGCATCTTCGCGAGCTGGGGGCTGACGTAGCGGAAAATCGCGAGATCGGAGGACAAGATGGCGATGCCGATCTGGCCGCCGCCGAGCAGGCCGCGGATATTGGCCTCGATCTGGCGCGTGACGTCGCCGGCGCTCAGGCCGTTGAATTGGCCGCGCGCGGTCTCGAAGCTCCGGATCCGCTCCCGACCGAGCCTCCCGCGCGGCAACACCAGCGGCCATTCGGGCAATCCGCCGACGGGAACGTTGGCGACGAGAAACCCATCGACCTTGCGGCGTCCAGCGAAGGTCGGAACGATCAGGCGGCGCCACGTCGTGACCACCAGGCCCGAGGTGTTGACGCTTTCCGTATAAAGCGGCAAGCGCCGTTTCGCGATGGCGTCGTAGCCCGGCTGGTAGACCCGGGCCGAGGCGGAATGGCGGGTCATCAAGCTGAGCAGCGTGCCCGTGTTGTCGCGGCCGACACTGGCCGAAACCGCGGCGCCGTAATGGCGATAGAGGAAATCGCGGCCCCCTTCGACGATCTCGACCCCGACCAGCCAATCGCGGAGTTTCGGCTTGGCCTTGCGCTTGATCCAGTCGAGGGCGTCTTCGATCCCGAGATCGCGCAACTCGGTCGCGGCCTCGCGCAACGCGGCGAAGGCCGGCTGGTCGAGTGTTTCGGGACGAGGATCCCAGCAGACATAAAGCGGCATCAACCCGAGCGACACCGGGAAACGCAGCGTCGCTACCGGATCGTCGGCGAGGATCAGGTCGCGAAGGCGATGTTGGAAATCGACGCGTCCCATGACGTGGCAGCTTAGAACAGAACCAGAGACGAGTAAGGCCGAAGATAGGGGAAAACCGAGAGTCAAACTCGCCGAAGAATATCCAATCAAACCATTGAGTTTTTGTGCTTTTTCGGTCTGGACCAACGAAAAAACGAATGATTCTGCCCCGCCGCTGCGGCTTTTGGCCGCGGAGAGCGAATGAATCCGGCCGTAAGCCTAGGCCAGTTGACGTACATCAATGTCGGCCGGCTCGGGATTTCTACGATATTGGCACAAAACCAATGTCACTCGCCCCGGTCGACTTGGTCGCGGCTCGGTCGATCCGGCGACAGCCGAAAGGAGGCCGACAATGCGCAAGACAATGGGGCTGATGGCCGTCATGGGCTTGGCGCTCGGGCAGGGCGCGCCGGCGGCGGCGGCGGATATCGCGACGCTCGACTGG
>Ga0233425_10011546_pt1 | contig 10274 bp, 8 predicted proteins | sample Watercolumn_Towu_2_FD_181712 | JGI IMG/M metagenome (GOLD analysis project Ga0233425, IMG submission 181712) | Freshwater microbial communities from Lake Towuti, South Sulawesi, Indonesia - Watercolumn_Towuti2014_140_MG | ecosystem: Environmental > Aquatic > Freshwater > Lake | place: Indonesia... | reverse complement strand
GATGCTCACTGACACAAAGATCTTCTGCGGCTGTTCGACCACCTTCGGCAATGAGCCCAACACCCAGACCTGCCAGATATGCATAGGCATGCCGGGAGTGCTTCCCGTGCTGAACAGAAAGGCTGTCGAATTTGCTGTCAGGACAGGTCTTGCAACAGGCTGCACAATATCCAGATACAGCCGCTTCGCAAGGAAAAACTATTTCTACCCTGACCTTCCCAAAGGGTACCAGATAAGCCAGTACGAACATCCCATCTGCGAGCATGGCCATATAGACATCACTGTTGACGGAGGGACAAAGAGAATCGGTATCACCCGCATACATATGGAAGAAGATGCTGGAAAAAATGTCCATGAAGGCGGGGGCAGCAGCAGTTTTGTCGATCTGAACAGGACAGGCGTTCCGCTGATGGAGATCGTATCCGAGCCGGACATCAGAAGTCCGAAGGAAGCAGCTGAATACATGAAGAAGCTCAGGAGCATTGTCCGCTACCTCGGCGTATGCGACGGAAACCTCGAGCAGGGGTCTTTAAGGTGCGATGCAAATGTGTCTGTCAGACCGGAAGGCCAAAAGGAGTTCGGAACCAGAGCAGAGATCAAGAACATCAACTCCTTCAGATATGTCGAGAAGGCGATAGAATATGAGATAAGACGCCAGATACAGGTGATCGGGGACGGCGGCAAGATCGTGCAGGAGACAAGATTATGGAATGCAGAAAAAGGCATCACCGAATCGATGAGGTCCAAGGAAGAGGCACATGACTACCGCTATTTCCCTGACCCTGACCTTGTGCCCATAACGGTCGAACAAAAATGGATCGATGAGATAAGGGCGTCACTCCCTGAGCTTCCTGATGCAAAGATGAAAAGGTTTGTCTCTGACCTTGGCCTGCCTGAATCCGATGCCTGGCAGCTCACCTCTGAACAGGCACTTGCGAAATGGTTTGAGGAAGCTGTAAAGTCAGGAGGCCAGCCAAAAGCAGTATCGAACTGGATAATGGGTGACCTGACAAGACTTCTTAATGAGGAAAACCGGTCCATTGAAGAATGCCCCATCAGCCCTTCACACCTGACAGACATGCTCGTCCTGATAGAAAAAGGCACTATAAGCGGAAAGATTGCAAAGAACGTCTTCGAGGAGATGTACAGGACAGGCAAGAGCGCAGACGCCATAGTGAAAGAGAAGGGCCTTCTGCAGATCAGCGACTCATCCGAGATAGAAAAGATAGTTGACGACATACTTGCAAGGAGCCCCAAAGAGATAGAGCGCTTTAAGGCAGGGGATGAAAAACTCCTCGGCTTCTTTGTGGGACAGGCAATGAAGGCATCAAAGGGAAAGGCAAACCCCCAGATGCTGAACGAACTGCTGAAGAAAAAGCTCACATAATAACGACTTCACAATAATCCCGCATACTTCGTTGCTCATCAGCCTTCGTCACTGCGACGTACAGGAGTACGCCTCATTCCTCAGTCTTCGCGCGCCTTGTCTGCGAGACTTATTTCGAAGCCGTTCAGCTTTATTCTGAATCGCATATTGCTCTGAACCTGCCTTTTGAGCAAGCCCTGCGAAAGTTCCTCTGACCAATCATATACCCTGCAGACATGAAAAGTACCAGCACTGCAGGTCTGATCATTCCGCGGATATTCACATACCATTCAGGCGCATTCTCGCCGAATCCGAGCGTCTGGACACTGTAGAGGAACCAGAGGATATTGGCAAGCCCCCCGAGGAGCCACCCTGAAATGATGCCTATCCCTATGAAGAGCAGTCTTGTCTTCTGAATGTCTGTCACAGGCCGTAATTATATTATAAGTTGCAGCCGGATGTCCTGATAACAGCGCTGTAACCCCTTCAGTGTAACGCCTCTTTTTCCTTCAGTTGACAATGCAGCTCTTAAATCTTAAAATCCCAATATGAAGATAAACCATACAGAACGGAGGCAATTTATGAGAAAGGTCTTATTGGCGGCAGTTGCTGTTATGATGCTTGCAGCGCTTGTATCCTGTGCAACAAGGGGATATACATCCGGCGGTGGCGACATTTCTGACAGGATAGACAATCAGCAGGACAGGATCAATGCAGGCATATCTGACGGCAGCCTTACAAGAAGTGAGGCTGATATTGTCCAGGATAACCTGAATTGGATAAGGCGTGAATTTTCGAGGGCGAAGTCTGACGGCGTTGTGACGAGAGGCGAATATGACAGAATAACTGCTGATCTGAACCACAATGACCAGATGATATATAACAAAAGACATAATCCTGTGAGGCGCATGCACTGATAGAATGCGCAATTGCAGCCTGTTAGGGTAGAATAATGCCTCATGATCTCAAAAAATACCCTTCATCTGCTCGAATATGACAGGCTGCTCCGGATAATTTCCGAAGCTGCACACAGCGATGTAACAAAACAGATGGTCCTTGATATCAGTCCTATGGCCTCATTGGACGATATCAGGGACCGTTTTGTTCTGGTTGAGGACATGCGAAAGGTCATACGACTGTCCGGCGGTCTTCCATTTCAGTCCTTTGCGGACATAACCGATTATCTTGATTTTGTGCGGCCGGCAGGGGCCGTTCTCGATGCATCTGATATATCTGCATTTATCCCTGTACTTCTGATGGCCGGTGAGATAGGCCGGAGGATAGCTGATGCCTCAGGTCTCGATTCCCTGCCTGCTATTGCATCTTCCCTTTCAGGACAGCCTGATATCCTTGAACTTATAGAAAGGTCTATAGGTCCTGAAGGCAGCATCCTGGACAGCGCTTCCCCTGAACTTTCAAGGATAAGACGCGAGCTCAGACGGCTTGACCGGGCAGTCCTGAAGCGGCTTGAGGAGCTTACCCGCGACGAGTCAGTCTCAGTATTCCTTCAGGACGATTTTATAACGAGAAGGTCCGGCAGACCGGTGATACCTGTCAGAATGGACTCAAAGGGCATGGTTCCGGGAGTCGTCCATGATGTCTCGAAATCAGGCGATACAGCCTTTATCGAACCGCTTGGAATAATACATCTCTCCAATGAGCTCGAAAATCTTGCCGCAGAGGAGAAGGCCGAGGAACTGCGCATTTTGAGGTCCATATCAGAGAGGATCAGGGAACGGGCAGATCTTATATCAGGCGAATTCAATGCGATAGTTACTCTGGACTTGCTCAACTGCATCGCAGTCTTTGCTGACAGTCTCAGGTGCGAGACTCCGGCTGTCTCGAATGGGATGAATGTAAAACTTTTAAGGGCACGACATCCCCTGCTCGAAATGTCATTCTCAAAGAGCGGTGTCCGTAACAGGATCGTTCCCCTTGATCTGGAATTGGGCAGCGGGAACTCGACAATGGTCATTACCGGATCAAATGCCGGTGGCAAGACAATAGCCATAAAAACTGTAGGGCTGCTTGTGTGCATGGCGCTGTCCGGCATACCTGTGCCTGCTGACCAGTCCTCAGAAATACCGCTTGCAGGCTCTGTTCTCGTAGACATAGGCGACGAACAGTCCATAGAGAGCAGTCTGTCCACCTTTTCGGCCCATGTCACGAATATGGCCTCTATCCTTGCTGCTTCTGATGTCGGCACAATTGTTCTGATAGACGAGCTTGGCACAGGCACTGACCCTGATGAAGGAGCTGCCCTTGCATGCACAATACTTAAGGAGCTGCAGAGTAGGGGGGCGCTTGTATTTGCGACAACGCATCTCGTCGGCATAAAGGGATATGTGCACAGAGAGACGGGAATGCTCAATGCCTCGATGGAATTTGACAGAAAGACCCTAACCCCGCTTTACAGGCTCAGGACAGGTGAACCCGGTCAGTCGCATGCGCTCGATGTTGCCTTAAGATACGGCATGCCTGAGAATGTTATCCGTTCTGCAAGGGAGCTTCTCGACAGGAGCAGCGCTGAGTTCGAGGAATTGATGGCTGACCTTAATATGAAGAGGGCTGATTACGAGAAGAGACTCGATGATCTTGCCCTCAGAGAGTCTGATATCAGGAAGAGGACTGAGGACCTTGATGTAATGATCCATGATGCCGAAGCAAGATCGATGGACATTCTTGCTGATGCCCAGAGGGAGGCGGCCTCGGTACTCTCTGACATAAAACGCAGGATGCATGCAGAGCTCGACAGACTGAAGGCTCTTGATAAACAGGAACTGAAGAACAGGGTCAGGGAGATCGAACAGATGCAGAAGGCAGCTGCTGAGAAACTCTCTTCCATTGAAAGATCAGAGAAGACCGTTGAGCTCAGGGACCTGAAGCCGGGAGATACCGTTTATGTCAGATCGCTCGGATGCAATTGTATGGTTGCAGAGGTCACAGGCAAGAGCGGAAAGGTGAAGGTGTCAGCAAAGGGGAAGGATATTCTTGTCCCTGTTTCCGAGCTGGCGATTGCAAAGAGCAGTGAGGCGGGAAAAGAGGCTGTTGCAGTGTCAATTAACGCTGCCGATGCTGCTCCTTCAAGGATAAAATTCATCGGGATGAGGGTCGACGAGGCCATATCGATGCTTGAGCCGTTCCTCAACCATGCCTCTCTGGATGGATATCAGGAGGTGACGGTCATACATGGCCTGGGCACAGGCGCATTAAAGCGCGGAGTAAGGGAACATATCTCAGGTCATCCCCTTGTCTCGGGCTTCAGGGACGGAGAACCATCAGAAGGCGGCGCAGGCGTGACAGTCGTCAGGCTCAGGTAGTTCAAGCCCATGATCCAGATCGGCAATCTGAGCAAGTCATTCGGCAGGCAGGTATTATTCGATTCTGTCACTGTCACAGTGAATCAGGGCGAGAGGATAGGTTTTGCAGGCAGGAACGGTTCAGGTAAATCCACGCTCTTCAGGATGATACTCGGTGACGAACATCCTGACTCTGGCAGCATAAGTATTCCCCAGGGATACCGGATAGGGCATCTGTCACAGCATATCCGGTTCAGAGAGACAACGGTATTGAAAGAGGCCTGTCTCAGCCTCAGGAAAAGCGATGACGGGATCGATGAAACTTACAAGGTCAGGAAGATACTTGCAGGCCTCGGATTCAGGGATGAAGATCTTGACAGCTCACCTCACGGCCTTTCAGGCGGCTACCAGATACGCCTGAATCTGGCAAAGGTTCTCGTCTCGGAACCGAACCTCCTGCTTCTCGACGAACCGACAAATTACCTCGATATCGTCTCTGTACGGTGGCTCGTCAAGGAGCTGCGCTCATGGAATGGCGAGCTGATCCTTATAACTCATGACCGTGACTTTATGGACAGCGTCTCGACACATACTATGGCCATACACCGCTGCAGGATAAGGAAGATGCCTGGTCCGGCCCAGAAGCTCTTCGACCAGATACTCCTTGAGGAGGAGGTACATGAAAAGACGAGGATCAATGACGAGAAGAAGCGAAAAGATATCGAGCAGTTCATAAACCGTTTCAGGGCGCAGGCGAACAAGGCAAAGGCTGTCCAGTCTCGCATCAAGGCGCTGCAGAGGCATGAGCGGCTTGAAAAGCTGACAGACGCAGCGACACTCGAGTTTGCCTTCAACCCGGCCCCGTTCACAGGCAAGCAGCTGCTCAGCTCTGAAGGCGTATCTTTCGGTTTTGAGGACAGCAGCCTGCTTATACGCGACCTCGATCTCAGTATCGGAAAGAAAGACCGCATTGCCGTCATAGGCAAGAACGGAAAAGGAAAGACCACACTTCTGAACCTGCTTGCCGGCGAGCTTGATCCAGTCAAAGGTGTCATCAGCCGCCACCCTGCACTCAGACTGGCTTATTTTGGACAGACCAACATAAGCAGGCTGAACCTCTCGAATACAGTCGAGCAGGAGATAATGGATGTCCATCCTGACAACAGCCGTGGGGCAAGCAGAAAGATATGCGGCCTTATGATGTTCGAAGGTGACGATGCGCTCAAAAAGATATCCGTCCTGTCCGGAGGCGAAAGGAGCAGGGTGCTGTTAGGCAAAATACTGGTAAGCCCTGCAAATCTGCTTCTTCTTGACGAGCCTACCAACCATCTTGATATGGAGTCGATAGATTCGCTGGTAGAGGCTATTGATGTCTTTGACGGTGCTGTTGTGATAGTGACCCACAGCGAGATGATACTTCATGCTGTTGCAGAACGGCTCATAATTTTTGACGATGACAGGGTAAGCCTTTTCGAAGGCACATATCAGGACTTCCTCGAGAGGGTTGGATGGCGGGATGAGGCTTCTGATCCAGCTCTTCCGGAAAAACAGAAGAGACAGGGAAAGGGCGGCAGCAGAAAAGATATCAGAAAGCTCCGGGCAGAGATAATTACCAGCAAATCGCGTACACTGACGCCTATCCAGAAGAAGATCGAAAAGAATGAACGGCTGATCGTAGAGAATGAAGAGAAGATCAACAGATGGACAGATGAGCTCCAGAAGGCTTCCATGAACGGCAGTGGCCCTGAGATACAGAAACTGTCCATTGATATTCATGATGCGCAGCAGAAGATCGAGGCGCTTTTTATTGAACTTGCAGAGCTGACTGAGGACCTTGAGAAGAAGAGCAGGGAGTTTGAAGAGCAGCTTAATGCAGCAGGAAAAGAGGACTGATCTTGACTATTGATGCGAGGTTTTGACTGCTATTTTGGTCTACTCCTGACCGCTCTTATTACCAGTCCTAACAATGTCACTGCTGCAAGAATGATCGCGGAACCGGCAATGCCTGAGACAGATCTGCCTGCATCGACCTCCGGCCATGAGGGTATATTTTTGTTCTCTTCTGCCGTTTCCTGTTTTTTGAACCCGTAGTCAGGCAGAAATGCAGTCTTTTTCTGTATAGACCTCAGAGCTTGATCTATCTCATTCTCTGCTTCGGGAAGCTCTGTCTTGACATAGGTCTTTTCTATTGACCATTCGAGCCCGTCAGGATCTGACGACGCGACCCAGGATATTACGCCGCCAGTCAATACTGCAAAAATCAGGAGGCCTGCGAACAGATTGCTGGCTGCTGTCTCTGATGCAGGCGGCCGGCCTGTCGAACTGCTTTCAACGATCTCAGGCCTTATATTTCTGATGAAATTTATAACTCCGGCTGTCACGAAGCCTTCAACAATCCCAATGGCGAGATGGATCGGCTGCATGAACAGAACGAATGTGCTGAACGGAAGCTCGCTCCTTCCAGACAGAAGAGTCTGCATAACAACAGAGAAAGCACCCAACTGCAGGGCTGTCACGCAGCTTATGAGCGCTGCAATCGTGATCCTGCCCTGAGCTGTATTGGCTCGAACCAGAGGCCTGTAAATGAGCGGATATGCGATAAAGCATGGAAAGATGCCGAGGTTCCAGATGTTGCATCCAAGCGCAAGAAGGCCTCCGTCTGCAAAGAAGAAAGCCTGAATTGTCAGTACTGACGCCATAACAGTGAATGCCGCATACGGGCCGAGTATTATCGCAAGTATCATTCCACCGCCGAGATGACCGGACGATCCTGTTCCTGGGATCGTAAAATTTATCATCTGCGCGGCAAAGATGAAGGCGCCCATGACGCCCATGAGCGGGACCATCCTCTCATCCATTCTCTCCTTCAGCTTCTTTGCGCTGTATGCAATGGTCCCCAGCGTGCCGGCCCAGAATGTCATTCCGACAGCAGGAGAGAGCAGGGCGTCAGCCATGTGCATGGTCGTATTCCCTAAAATCTGAAGGCAATGCCAGTCATCAGAGTGTAATCAGCCTCTGCCCTGTTGAGACCTGTCTTCAGGCCAAAATCTATATCAAGATTCTCTGCAGCTTTAAATATTATGCCGCCAAGGGCGAAGAGAGGATGGACGCTTGAGGACCTGTCAGGATTTGTCTCGCCCCCGATATTGCCGACGATCTTTATGTTCTTCGCAGCTGCATACTCAACAGCCAGAGAATAGTGCCATATGTCTCTTGTTTCTTCTCTGTTTGCGATATATCCAAGGTTCAGGTGCAGTGTGAATGGCTCCAGTTCCTTTGTTGATATCAGGAAAAGGCTGAATGTTGCCTTGCCCTCTCCGAGGCCTCTGCTTTCATTCCCTGTTGACAGGGTGATACCAGGCTTAAGGGCGAGGCCCAGACCTTCATGTTCATAAAAGCGCCATTTTGCGGCAAGAGAGATATCTGATATGCCTCTTTCGTGTTCCCTGTGTCCGGACTCGTCCCTCTCGCTCAGAAAGAGATAGGGGACCCCGACGACCAGATCAAGATCTTCGAGCAGACCGGCAGAGATTGTTGCGCCGAGGACGGTCTCTGTATCTCCATTGTCATTGGAATGTTCTGCAATGAACTCAAGCTGAAAATTGCCTTTGCCCTGCGTGCCTGTGTCGTCAGTGATGAGCGGATGGGCTGCAAAGGCAGGGGCAGATAAAAGGCAGAAGAGCAATAATGAGGCAAGAACGGATCTGATTTGCATAATAAATACCTCCTGTGGAATGTATACAAAAAAACCATGAATGATACACCTTTTGGTGCATGCCTTCATGGCCTTTTATCTTTTATATCATACTATGCCTAACTGTTCGTCAGCAGGCATCACTGAAATTCATTTAATGGAGAATAGTTAAAATATGCCCAATTTGTCAATGTCAGCTATTGAGAAAAATATCACAAAGAATATATCCTTTTCAGAGGAAGGAGGCGTTTATGGATAAGCCTGAAAAACATCTAATGCTTGTTATTGCCACTGATGTGATCGGAAAAGAGGAAGAGATCGGGAAGGTGCTTGTGAAGGGATTCTTCGAGACCATGAAGGCAACGAAAGAGATCCCCCATACGATTTTCTTTCTCAATGCAGGGGTCAGATTGACCACAACCAGTGAGGAGATCATACCGGTACTTAAAGAACTTGCAGACATGGGAGTGGAAATATTCTCCTGCGGTACCTGTCTTAAGTATTATGGTCTCGAATCAGAGCTTAAGGTCGGATACAGGGGAACAACTAATCATATTGTAGAGGGCATGCAGGATTTTGCAAAGACGGTCTGGATAGGCTGACCTTATCCCAGAACTGTTATACCGAAAAGTTTCAGGGTCTCTGAGAGGGTTGCAACGGGAAGACCTATGACATTGAAGTAGTCTCCCTCTATCTTCTTTATGAGCAATGAGCCGACTCCCTGTATTGCGTATGCGCCTGCCTTGTCGAGAGGTTCACCTGTACTGACATAGGCCATTAACTCTTCTTGTCCCATCTTCCTGAACCATATCTTTGTCTCGATTGACCTGGACACTTTCCTTCCTGTGGCCGTATCCATCACAGTATACCCGGTGATGACCGAATGCTGTTTGCCATTGAGCAGTCTCAGCATCCTCAGGGCCTCAGCATCCGTATGCGGTTTGCCGAGAAGATGATGTCTGAAGACTATGAAGGTATCCGCCGCTATTATAATGGCGTTCTTATGCCTGTAAGCCACGTGTCTGGCCTTCTCTGCTGAAAGGTGTTTGGCGAGTTCATGAGGGTCGAGATCAATGCCAAGATCTTCTTCATAATCACCGGGATTGACCTTGAATTTCAATCCGATCAGATTCAGAAGTTCTTTTCTGCGCGGTGAAGCAGAGGCAAGGATGACCTTTTTTGTCATGCGTATTGACCTGCCGCATGTCCTGATGCCCATGCCCAGTGAAGATTGTATCCGCCCAGCTGGCCGGTGACATCTACCACTTCGCCGATGAAATAGAGACCGGGGACCTTTTTCGATCCCATTGTCTTTGAAGAAAGCTCTGCAGTATCTACGCCTCCTACCGTGACTTCGGCCGATCTGTATCCTTCTGTTCCGGACGGCACAATATTCCATGCTGAGAGCATCTCTGCCGCAGACCTCAGTTCTTTCTCATTGAACTGGTACAGAGGCCTGTTCTGCATATGCCGGCTGCACCAGATATTGACAAAACGCGAAGGCAGATGCTGTGAAAGAAAATTCTGCATATTTTTTCTGCTGCTGCGGTTCGAGATCAGCAGTTCATCTGCATCAATTCCCGGCAGCAGGTCTATGATGAGCTGGTCTCCGCTTTTCCAGTAGGAAGAGATCTGAAGTATTGCCGGGCCGCTGAGACCCCGATGGGTGAACAGCACTCCGCCCCTGAAAGATCTCTTTCCGCATCTCACCTCTGCATCTATTGAGACACCGCTCAGGTCTCTGAATACGGCAAGGTCGCTGCTGTCAAGTGTGAGCGGCACGAGGCCGGGCCTCGGGGCTATCACGCTCAGTCCGAAATTCCTGGCGATCCTGAGCCCAAGGTCAGAAGCTCCGAGATTCGGGTAGGAGAGCCCTCCGGTAGCGATCACGAGTGAATCTGCTTCATATGTGCCG
>Ga0233425_10011545_pt1 | contig 10274 bp, 12 predicted proteins | sample Watercolumn_Towu_2_FD_181712 | JGI IMG/M metagenome (GOLD analysis project Ga0233425, IMG submission 181712) | Freshwater microbial communities from Lake Towuti, South Sulawesi, Indonesia - Watercolumn_Towuti2014_140_MG | ecosystem: Environmental > Aquatic > Freshwater > Lake | place... | reverse complement strand
ATTTTACAGTATTTTTATCGGGTAAAATAAATTTCAAAATGAAATTTTCGCAATCTCTCGCCTTATGAAATCCCTTACCATTTCAATGCTTTTTATTATGTCTGTCCTTTCTTGTATGAGCCTCAGCGCTCAGGACACCATAGTTTTTAAAACCGGCTCCACGCTTATAGCAGATGTAACATTAATCAGCGAAGCGGAGATCAGGTATAAAGAATATACGAATCCTGAAGGTCCTGAATATGTGGTAAGGAGAAACCTCGTGGAAAGAATTAATTTCAGTAATGGCGATACCAAATCTTTTATACCGGCTAAACAAGATATTAATTTTGGTCGCAACATTATTTCATATCATTTGATCGACATTATTTACGGGGATTTCGTGATCAGCTATGAGCGGATACTGGATGGTGGAAAGAAAGGATTGCGTTTTCCCTTGGCAATTGGTTTTAATTCCAGAAGCAGCAATGATTCTCCGTACGATTATGCCGACCTGGGATTTACCGGAGCAGCCATCGATTATTATTTTCCAGGGCAAGGCAGAGTAGCATATTTTTTTGGACCGGAAATAGATATCGGTATCGGAAGGAATTTCGAGTATGTTTATAATAATCCACCGGGAAGCAAAGAAGTAGCTATCGATTTTGTGTATGGCAGGCTTCTCATCAACAATGGGTTCTCCATCAGCCCTACAGGAGATTTCCGGTTAATGGCAATGACAGGTTTGGGCATCAGATATTATGACCGTCCGGATGAGGACAACGGTGGACTCGGGGCTACGGTTTATATTACATTCTCTATGGGCTATCGATTTTAGCCTGTTTATCCTAAAGTCTGATTTAATTCCATTGCAATAGTTATTTTTGAGTTCAAATTATATTCAGAATGAAGGCATTTGTGGGTTACCTCTGCGTAATGTTCTGTTGTTCGCTGTGTATTTCCTGCCAGGAGCAGGCGAATGTCCTCGTTAGATTCACGGGATCAACTCAGGGGACTTATTATGCGGTCACTTATTATGAACACCAGGGTAAAAGTTATCAAAAGGAAATTGATTCTTTACTGGTACGGTTTGACAAATCGGTTTCTCTCTGGGATTCTGCTTCTGTAATTTCCAGGATAAACAGGAATGATGAGAATGCGCAGGCTGATGAGGTTTTTGCAAAACTTTTCCAGCTGTCAAAGGAGGTTCATTTAAAATCCGGCGGAGCATTTGATCCAACTGTAGGACCTCTGGTTAATGCATGGGGATTTGGTTTCAAGGAAAAAATGAAAGTTGATCAACGGGTTGTGGACAGCCTTTTGCAGTTGGTCGGATTCGAAATGGTAAAACTCGAAAACGGAAACGTATCCAAATTCGATCCGCGGGTGCAGTTTGATTTTAATGCTATTGCCCAGGGGTACTCAGTTGATTTGGTTGGCGGTTTTCTCCTGCAAAAAGGAATAAAAAATTATCTTGTCGATATCGGCGGTGAAGTTAAAACTAAAGGTTATAAGCCTGGTGGCGAACTTTGGCAGGTCGGAATCGAGCGCCCAAGGGATCATGCGACTTATGGTGAGGGACTTACTGCAATAGTGAAACTTACCGACAAAGCCCTCTCTACTTCCGGCAGCTACCGCAAGTTTTATATAGTGGATGGCAAAAGATATTCACACACAATTGATCCGAAAACAGGGTATCCAGTCCAGCATTCTTTGCTTTCGGTGTCTGTACTGGCTGATGAATGTGCAATGGCGGATGCCTGGGCAACTGTTTTCATGGTTTGGGGTTTTGAAAAATCAAGAGACTTTTTAGAAACGCAAAATGTACTCCAGGCTTTTTTTATTTACGCTGACAGTGTAAAAGGAACCCAAACCTATAATACACCGGGGTTTGATAAATTTCTAGTTGAAGAAATGAGGTAATTCAGTCAGAATCAGATGGAGATTCCATTGATGATTTGTTCATCAAATTTAATTCAGATAAAGACCTGCCGAGTGTACCTGCTATTCTTTCCTTCTCATGAATTCTGCACAAATAACTGCTGTCGCAATTGAAGCATTGAGTGACTCGGCTGCAAATGAACGATCTTTTGAATAACCAGGGATTCGGATTTTCTTTTTGATGAAGGGCAATAGTTTTGAAGATATTCCGTGCGATTCATTGCCGATTAAGATAATTCCCTGTTGTCCTGTTTCTATCGTATAAATATTCTCCCCTTCAAGCATTGCACCGAATATATTCTGATCTGCCGATGTATTGGCAAGATATTCCTCAAGCGGCATGTAAAACACCTGGATCCTGAAAACCGACCCTGCTGTAGCTTGTATTACCTTGGGATTGTACAGGTCAACACAATATTCGGAGCAAATGATAAATTGAATTCCGAACCAATCGGCTGTACGGATGATTGTTCCCATGTTTCCCGGATCGCTTATTCCATCCAGCATTAAAACGAAACCTGAAACAACCGGGATTTGTAAAGGTTTTTGGGGTAGTTCAACAACAGCAAGAACCTGGTTTGGCATCGTCAGATTGCTGATTGCTTTTAGTTCATTTTCTGTTATTTCTGTAAGAAAAGGTTTTAGTCGAGGATTATTATGCATCCGTAGCCACTCTCCGGTCGCATAAATCTGGTCAATTGAAAAAGTGCTTCCTAATAATTCATCGACAACCTTTGGTCCTTCGGCAATAAATTTTCGGTTTTGGTTTCTAAATTTAGCGAACCGAAGTGACCGGATAAGACGAATTTTTTTCTTAGAAATCATGATAAAAAAAATTTTTGTTCAAAATTAAAAAAATTAACTTCAAGATAATGAGCTGTTTATAATTTTTTTATAGTGGTTTCCCACTATATTTTTTTTTAGTGGTTTCCCACTATATAATTTCGGGAAAAAGTATATATTATTGTGACTGGATTTTGCAATGAAGAAAATAAATTTCATAAAAAGCATCCGGTTAATCAAAGATGAAAGTGAGGCAGGACTGATTGCACTCAAGGCGATCGGTATAGCTGAATTAAGTTATCTTTTGTCACCTTCCTTAATTTCTTCCCTGAAAAATGACAATCCACATAACGATGGGATATATGAGTTGGATTTTATCCTGGACAGTTCTGACAAGGATTATACATCAATGGAAATGGAAGTTAATATTGTTTTTCGGATTAAAAGCCTTCCGGCGTGGGTTAAAGGGTTTAAGGTAAACGCAAAAGAAAATTCTGACATCGTACTTATGTGAGGGGAAACTGAAATATGCCTTCCGGTCTGTTTATTATTTAAAGCAGACCGGTCGGCCAAAACCAAGGTTCTGTAGGAAAGGGAAAGAAAAGAAAATTCGAAAGACAGAGTTTAGATTAATTTTTTCTATCTTTATGCATCTTATAGTTTTAAATTTATCAACTTTTAAATTCTACTCCTATGAACATTTACAAACCTTATTCTTACCTGTACAAGAAAGTTTCGGAACCGGCACATCTGCGTTCCTGTTTTGTTTCACGGATTCCTGCTTACAATAATCTTTCGGGACCAACAATTACGACAATTGGAAACATGACCACTATTTCTTACTCAATTGTCAGCGATGCAAATAAACCACGCGAATGGCAATTTGAAGATGAAAATACTTTGAACTGGAACGGAATGGAGCACATTGTCGAGGTTAAAATTGGCAGTGGAAGCGGCAGTACAGGAGGACTATCAGTTCATACTGCCTCAAAGGCTGAAGAAGAATGACTTCCTGCGAAATCCATTAGCAGATTTACCTATGGATAGTTTAATTCGCACGGTTGCCGTTATTGTTTTGTTTATCTTGACATCATTTCTGGAGATTGATTCTAAAGGATATAGTCAGGATCTGGTTATAATCGACTCTCTTCAGAAAGTTTTGACAACACAGAAGGAGGATACCAATAGAATCAATAACCTGGTAACTTTGTCACGAAGTTATTTTAATGTTGGAGACATTAAGAGTACAAACTATTTAAACGAGATTTACTTGTTATCTCAAAAGCTGAGTTTTACTCCGGGAATCACTGATTACTATTACTTAAAAGCTATCCATTTCAATCAACAGGCACAACATGATTCGGCATTATCATACATCAACCGGGCGATTAGCCTTCTTGATTCCGTAAACGATTTCAAAAGACAAGCAAAATATTACCGTAATTATGCCATCATACAAAGGAGATTGGGACATCCGGGTACTGCTTCGCTTTATTATAAAAAAAGCCTTGAGTTATTTCAAAAATTAAATGATGAAGACGGGATTACAAAATCCCTGGCTTCTTTAGGTCTTCTTTTTGACGATGAAATGAAATACGATTCTGCACTTAGTTATTACTATAAATCACTTGCACTCGCTGAAGCAAAAAATAATACAAATTTGCAACTGGCACCCCTTATTAATATCGGAAAAATATTTGTAATCCTTGCTGATTATGAGAACGCTTTAAAATACTTTAACCGAAGTCTTGAATTGAGCCAAAAAGAAAAATATTTGTCGTATATCGGACTGACATATCAAAACCTGGGTTTGTTATATCACATGATGAATAAAGACGATGAGGCTTTATTTTTTTATGACACAGCTATTAGATATTTTGATACGACCGAATCAATCCTGTTGAAAGCTCAAACGTTGATGAATATTGGAAGCATTTATCGGGAAAAAGGAGACAGTAAATCTGCCCTTAACCAGTACAGGAAAAGTCAGTCAGTTTATCATTCCGTTCATAATACTCAGGGAATTATAGATAATAACATGAATATCGCCCTCATTTACGAGGATAATGGTAATTATTCCAAAACACTTCAGATATACGACAGTTGCCTTGTCCTTGTAAAGACATCAAATTATAAAGAAATCCTCCCCAGGCTCTATTTCAATATCTCTAAAGCACATGAGCTTGCAGGCAACTGGTCGCAGGCTCACCATTACCTGACATTGCATTACTTAATGAAAGATAGTATTTTCAATATCGAGAATGGCAGGGTAATAAAGGATCTTGAATTAACCTATGAAAAGGAGAAAAACGAAGCTAATATTCTTGCGCTTCAAAATGAAAATCTTCAGAAGGACATAACCATCAGGCATAGAACCAGTCAGCGAAATTTATACTTTTTTTTCGGCTTGTTTATTATCATCCTTGGAGTTATGATCTTAATTCTGGTCACCGTTAGAAACAAAAAAAACAAGGTTATACTGGAACAGAAATTAAAACAAGTGGAGGATGAGAAAAAACTGATGGCAGCTCAAAGCCTGGTCGAGGGTCAGGACTTGGAAAGAAAAAGAATAGCAACTGATTTGCACGACGGTCTGGGGGTATTGCTTTCAAGCGTCACATTGCAATTTTCAAATATTCTAGATAATGCACATGAACACAAGGATTTGATTTTAAAAGCTCAAAGGCTTCTGGAACAGGCAGCCCAGGACGTCCGAAAGATTTCTCATAATATGATGCCAAGTATCCTAAGCAGGTTTGGATTAATAGAAGCGGTAGAAAGTATGTTTGATCAAATTGATAATCCCCCCGAAATCTCTGCTCTTGTTAATATCACCGGTTCACCCAAACGATTAACCGAAAATTGTGAAATCATGCTGTACCGGATTATCCAGGAATTGCTCAACAATACAATTAAACATGCCGGAGCAAAAAACATTTCCCTCAACATGCATTTCGATCAGAACATCAGGATTCAATACTCAGATAACGGTAAAGGATTTGACATTGAGGATAATCTAAGTCGTGAAACCTTTGGCTTGGTTAGCATTATTTCGAGAGTGGGATTTCTAAATGGGGAAATATCATTTGAATCAAAGCCTGACAAAGGATTTACAGCATTTGTAGATGTTCCGGGAAAATATATCTAACGTAAGGAGGCTTCTGCATCGGGATTTAACATGAAACAGTAATTAGCTATTGTAGTAATCATTATGATAAAACTATTGGTTGCAGATGATCATCAGATTTTCATCGATGGTATAAAAACTACACTGAAAGATGTTGAGGATATTAAGATTGTCGCCCAGGCGTTAAATGGACATGAAGTTTTAAAATACCTGTTAACCAAAAAAGTCGACATCATTTTAATGGATATCAGTATGCCCTATATGGACGGGCTTGAATGCACCCAGATCATCCACCAGAAATTCCCAAAAACAAAAGTAATTGGGTTGTCTCAATTTGATGAGAAGCGATTCGTTAAACGGATGCTGAATTACGGAGCTTCGGGTTATTTACTGAAAGATACAAATAAGGAGGAATTGGTTACTGCTATCCGGGAGGTATATATCGGGAGGAAGTATTTCAGTCCGAAGTTAAGCATAACCCTGATGAAGAATGATATCCTGGAAAAAAAATCAGATCCACTTTTTCCAAAATTAACAGATCGTGAACAAGAGATATTGCATCTGATTTGCAAGGAATATTCCAGCCAGGAGATAGCTGAGATTCTAAATATCAGTTACAACACAGTTGAGAACCACCGTGCAAGCCTTATGGAAAAATCAGAAGCAAGGAATAGTGCCGGACTTGTGAAATGGGCTATACACAACGACCTGATAAACTAACAAATCAACATTTCCTTCTTCCATAAAGAAAATCGGATTTCTTTGAATTTGCTGATTCCGGTTTTAATCCATAAAAAAAATGGAGCGGTTCCGGATCAATTTACGACGATTTTTTTTGTGTCATTTTCAGGAAATAAAATTTATCCTTCAATTTTACATTTTTCAAAGGGTTAAATCACAGCCAGTTGTAAAATTTATATAGTGGTTTCCCACTATATTTTTTTTTAGTGGTTTCCCACTATATAATTCTCAGCCAGTGGTGGTAACTTTACGCTGAAAAAGTAAATGAGACGAGATAAAAATTGAGATTAAATTGCTTATGAGAACACCTTACAAAATAATCGTGCATTTTGCTTTGTCCGTTAAGTAACTTAAATAAAACCTGGTTAGAAAACTATAAATGATCAAACTAACTGCAAACGAAATTTTAGTTTTTATGAGAAGACTTTTTATGAATTCGGACATTACGACATCCCACCCCTAGATAATACTTCCTTAAATCTCTTATTACGTAATCCAGCCTTTCTTAACGACTTGAAAAAAAAACCCGGAGAAATCCGGGTTTTTTGTTTCATTCTATTCGGCAAAAACTTCAAAGTTTATCATCACTTTGATTTCTTTATAAAGTCGTACCTCAGCATTGTATGTACCAAGTTCCTTTATGTGTTCTCCATCGACAATTATTTTCTTTCTTTCAATTTCATAATTGTATTGATTTTTCAACGCTTCAGCAATTTGAATGTTGTTAACGGAACCATAGATTTTACCTGATTCCGCAGCTTTGGCACCGATTCGTACCGTGATTCCGCTTAACGCCTTAGCGAGTACCTCAGCCTCTTTTTTGATTTTTTCCTCTTTATAGGATTTCTGTTTAACAGCTTCTGCTAGAACTTTTCTGTTTGTCTCAGTCGCGATAATGGCAAGACCTTTCGGAATCAAGAAATTTCGCGCATACCCTGCTTTTACTTTGACAACGTCGTTTATAAATCCCAGATTAGGAACATCTTGTTTTAATATCACTTCCATAAAACCTCCTTATTTTAACAGATCACCTACATAAGGCAAAATTGCAATGTGCCTTGCTCTTTTAATTGCCTGCGCCACTTTCTTCTGATACTTTGTTGAAGTGCCCGTGATTCTTCGAGGCAAAATTTTACCCTGTTCATTGACAAACTTTAATAAAAAGTTTGCATCCTTATAATCGATGTATTTAATTCTGCTTTTCCTGAACCTGCAATATTTTTTCTTTTTAGTATCAACTGCAATCGGGGTCAAGTATTTAATGTCTGAATTTGCCTGAGCCATGTTTTAAATTTTAAATTGTGAATTATTCAACTGATTTTTCTTCAAGAGCCTTTTTCCTCTTCTTTTCATTATAAGCTATTGAATGCTTATCAAGTTTTACTGTTAGAAATCTCATGATACGCTCGTCGCGCTTAAATGCTATTTCCAAATCCTTGATAAGAGATGAGTCGGCTTTAAACTCGATAAGATTATAAAAGCCCGTGGATTTCTTGTGAATAGGGTATGCAAATTTTCGCATCCCCCAGCAGTCATCAAAAACAATTTCAGCCCCCTTTTTAATCAGATAATCTCTGAACTTTTTTACCGTTTCCTTCATCTGTTCTTCAGATAAAACGGGAGTCATAATGAAAACGGTTTCATACTGATTGATCATAATCTAATTTTAATTTTTAATAAAAACTCTTTTTAAAAAGGAGCGCAAAAATAGCTATATTTTTTACAAATAAAAAAATACCTGTTGAAGTTTCAGCATATTCAACCATATCTGAAAAATGTGAAATTCACCTTGCCATAAACCCGGTGATCAGAAAAAAACTGATGACTGGAAAAATTAATTTTTTTATCGTGCTCAATTACCAATATACCACCTGGATTCAGAAGCTGCCTGTCTAAAACAAGGGTCGGAATTTCGGAAATGCTTTCCATATCGTAAGGGGGATCAGCAAAAATAAGATCCCATTTTTTTATCGTGCTCGACAAAAAGGATAGATAGTCGCTCCGGATAACCAGTAAATTAGTATAGCCAAATTTCTCTGCGGTTTGCCTGATGAATTCAGTACTTTTCGGATTATTATCCAAAGCTAATACAGAATTTGCTCCCCTCGAAATAAATTCAAACGAGATGTTGCCTGTTCCAGCAAAAACATCCAGAACTTTTACTTTCCCGAAATCAAAATGATTTGAAAGTATGTTGAACAATCCCTCCTTTGCAAAATCAGTGGTGGGACGAACCATGAGATTTTTCGGAACCGGTATTTGCCTTCCTCTGTATTTACCACTTATAATACGCATGATGGTATATTCAGGAGGCTGAAAAAATAATGCTCCGGTACGTCGTTGAAAACATAGCTGTAGGCAGTGCTATTTGGTCTGTTGTGAAAGGACGTGTGCTTAATATATTTATAAATTGTATCGAAGGTTTTTGAATTGTGATCAATATATCCTGATAATTTTAATTCCGTTTCCTCGGTACTCAGATTCAACCGATCCATTACAAATATAATGAAATAAACATAGTCTTCCTTTGCCAGACACGCGAATGTGTTGAAATACAAAAGTTTTCTCCCGTCCAATACAGCGATGTCAAGATTTGATTTCCGGATATTGACAAATATCCTTTTTTGGCTGTTTGCATTTTTATAATTAATCAGTAAGCTCTCAATTAATATTTTGGAATGACTAACTGAATTGTAATCCGAAAATAATGCATCAATAGTGCCTCTCAGGGCTTTTGATACAGTATACAGATTATATGTATCCAAATTTTCGATTTTCTCAAAAAAAGTTTCTATACCCGGTGATACTGTATAACTGAAATTGGTAATAGCGTCGGTTTCAGATTCATCAAAAAGAGGTGCAGGTACGAGGGCTGAATGATTGCTTTCATAGAGAACATAAACTGAACCGAATTTCTGCCTTTTTATTAAATGATCATCCACGACTTCCTTAATAAGTGTCACAGCTTCATCATCGTTGGAAAGCTCAAATTCATGCGCTTCAAGTGAAAGGAATTTTTGGACGTTTGAATCGTAAAGGCAAAAAGCAATGCTCTCAAAGGATACCTGAAGAAACAGTTGCAATTTACCGAAATCAGCATGCTTTAAACTTTCATCGTAATTATTTACTACCGGAATTACTTTCCCCATAAATTCTTAAATGAACCTTCTTCTACAAAACATTCAAGGTGTTTTAATTAACCGAACCGTGATTACAGGATCAGTTCAGATAGCGGCAAATGTATAGATAATTTCGTTGAGGTTGAATTCTTAATTATCATCGCAAACAGCCTGAAAAAGTTGATTGACAATCTAATGACGATCGTACCAACAGTGATCAAAGCCCATTCTTGATTCGAAATAAAATTTCCGTAATTAAATAGTTTAAGTAAATTTGCCGACTTCTGAAAAATCCAAATCGGGGTGTAGCGCAGTCCGGTTAGCGCGCTTCGTTCGGGACGAAGAGGTCGGGAGTTCGAATCTCCCCACCCCGACTTGAAATTCATTTATTCCAGTTGATACCCATGCATCCAGGCAGTTAATTTTCATTTAACCAGGATATATATAAACTTAATACAAATTATCCGGGTTAGAGTTATAAACCGAAGAATTCCAAACTTTTTTTTATTCAACCCGATTCCTTTTTGGCAAGGAATAGATACTTTTGCAAACCGGATGATTTATTTTATTCGCCTCTTTAGCTCAGC
>Ga0233425_10011544_pt1 | contig 10275 bp, 7 predicted proteins | sample Watercolumn_Towu_2_FD_181712 | JGI IMG/M metagenome (GOLD analysis project Ga0233425, IMG submission 181712) | Freshwater microbial communities from Lake Towuti, South Sulawesi, Indonesia - Watercolumn_Towuti2014_140_MG | ecosystem: Environmental > Aquatic > Freshwater > Lake | place: Indonesia... | reverse complement strand
TTGATCCCAGAAGATTGGCACCCACAAGGATCCCATCGCGAAAGACAAAGCTCTGGTACTTCCCTTCGGCTTCACCCGCACACGCGCGGTAGCTTCCATCCAGTGGCAAGAACTGGCCGATGCTGAAGACATCCAGACCCAACACCTTCAGGGTGTGGGAACGAGGGACCCCGCCAAATTCGACGTCGAGCCCCACGGCGCTCATGCCGGCGATACCGCCTTGAGCTTGGGCCACAGACCAGTTGCCGTAGAGCACGCCGAGATGCTCGGCCACATCCCCCACGGCCAGCACCGCCGGGTGAGATGTGAAGAGACGATGATCGACGACGACCCCCTTTTTCACGAGCAGTCCCGCCTGTCGCGCCAAGTGCGTGTCGGATCGTACGCCGGTGGCCAGGATCACCAAGTCAGCAGGAACCGTGCCGCCCTCTTCAAGGTCGGCTCCCGCGACCCGCTGGTCGCCACGCAGTGTCTTGGTGTGGACGCCCGAGCGAAGCTTGACCCCGATCGTTCCAAGGTGGTTGGCCAGTAAAGCCCCGGCTCGTTGATCAAGTTGGCTGGGCATAAGGGAGCCGTGACCCTCGAGGACGGTGACGTCCGCCCCGCGTCGTGCCAGCGCCCCGGCGGTTTCGAGGCCCAGCAGTCCCCCGCCTATGCAGAGGCAACGCCAGCCAGACTGTGCGGCGTCGAGAATCCGGTCGGCATCCTCGATAGTGCGAAGACTCACCACGCCCGCAAGGTCGGCCCCTGGAATCGGTGGCACAAAGGGCTGAGCCCCGGTTGCGAGGATCAAACGATCGAAAGGAAGACGCCCCCCGTCGCGCAGCTCGATGGCATGGCCGTCAGGATCCAGACGCACCGCCTCGGCGCCCAGGGTGAGTTCGATGCGCTGCTCCCGGTACCAAGACTCCGGGTGAACCGGGAGATCTTTGCGGGCGACTTCCCCAGCGAGGTATCGGGTCAGGTTCAGCCGGTAGTATGGAAGGGTCGACTCTTTGGAGACCAGGCTGATCTTGGCATCGGGCGAAACGCTCCGGAGGCGCTCGGCGGCAGCCAAGCCCGCGATGCCTCCGCCGAGGATCACCACCCTCGCTTCCGAAAGTGCGGTGGCGGCCGCGGGTGCCTCGTCCGCCGCCGGCTCGAACTGCCCGCGCCCCGCGCCGCAGAGCGGGCAGACATCCGGCGGCTCCGAGCCGTCGTGGATGTAGCCGCAGACCGTGCACTGCCATCGGTTGGTGGCAACCGACAGTTTCGCAGGTTCCGGCTCGACGTGCGGCTCGAACTCAGACGCGGGCGCGCCGCAGACGAGACAACACTCGGGGGGAGCACCCCCTCGATGCACATACCCGCAGATAGCACAACGCCAAGCTGTCGGGGTCGCTTGAGCCATGATCCCTGCCTCCCCGGAGCCTTGTCCTCAACCCTCTGGTCGGCACACAGTAGGACAATTCCCACACCCCCCACTTTCGGAGGGTGTGGGAACGATTGGGCCAGGCGGGAAAAGCCCTACTTCACCTCGAAGAACCTGTCCTTCGGAGCGCTGCAGACCGGGCACTTGTCCGGCGCCCCGCCCGCGATGGTATGCCCGCAAATCGGGCAGACATAGATCGAAGCCGCCGGCAGATCCTTCCCAGCCTTCAGCGTCGCCAGGGCATCCGAGTAGAGCTTGTAGTGGGTCGTCTCGACGGCGAGCGCATTCTTGAAAGTGACGATCGCCGGCTGATTCTTCTCCCCTTCAGCCGCCTTCAAGAAGTCGGGATACATCTTCTGGTACTCGTACCCCTCCCCCGCGATGGCAGTCTCGAGGTTCTGCTGCGTGCTTCCCACCCCCTGCATCACGCGGAAGTGAGCGTGGGCGTGCACCGTCTCGGCCTCGGCGGCGGCGCGGAAGAGCTTCGCAATCTGGGGATACCCATCGGCCTCGGCCTTCTTGGCAAAGGCGAGATACTTTCGATTGGCCTGGCTCTCCCCCGCAAAAGCAGCCTGTAGATTGTCGGTGGTTGGCATGAAGGTCCCTCCTCTTGATGGGTGAAATGATGGAACGAGCGCGACTATTTCCTGTGCGCCCCGGCTTTTGGCCCCGGCAGGATGCCGAGGGTTCGCGCGCCTGTCTAACCTCCTAACGGGTCTATTGCAAGCCTCTTCCGCCCCGCCGAGACGGGGTGGCTCAAGATCCACACAAAGATGTGTGGGTTCACCGCCACCGGCTGGAACCTCAACATGCGGAATTGAATCAGCAGTTGCTTCGCAGGCTCTCAGGCAAGCCAGTCTTCAAGGCGGAGTCCCGGAATGTTCTCATAGTGGGTGGTGTTGTGAGTCACAAGCACAGCACGGTGAGCCAACGCCGTGGCGGCAATCAGGGCATCCACGGGTCCCGTCGGACGCCCGGTTCGTCGCAGTTCGGCCTTCAGGCTGCCGTGTTCCCTCGCACAGTTCGCCTCAAAGGGAATCACTTCTACCACTTGGACAAAGGCGTAGAGCCTTTCCAGATTTTCGACCGAGCGCGCGGACGCCTTGGCTCCGAAATCGAGCTCGGCGAGGACGATGGCGGGCAGTGCTATCTCGGCGAGACTTGAGAGAATGCGCTCTGAAACCTGTGGCATACCCTTGAAATGGGCGACGACGATGTCCGTATCAAGCAGGATCATCGCACATCACCGTGCGTTCAGAGTCATCCTGCCGGGCGCGGGCAACCTCCTCGAAGATCCCGTCAAGGCTTGAATCAGCCCTCCACGAACCCGCCGTGGCCAGAACTAGGTCCCGCCGCTCTTGAAGTGATAGCTCTCGCGGCTCGATACGAACAATGACCGCGGATCCATCCGGGAGGCTGGCTTCCTCCTCCAGATCAATCCGCCGCCCATGAATGACCCCGCTGACCGTGATCGCCATATCTCCTCACCTCCTTACGCAAAGTTATCACACAGAAGACAACCCGACAAGTGCACCGCCAAAGTGGGGAGTCTTGAGAGCCGGGCTTGAGATGTTGGCAAGCTGCTCAGCGTTCTTTGCCATGATTACGGTTATGCATTCCCTGGTTCTTGCGTACTCAGATTTCTCAACACTTCAATGAAACGTCCTCGCATGCACTGCGCGGGTGCTGTGCGGGTGCAGTCGGGAAAAACCCTACGGGCGCCGGAGGTTTGACCCCGACGCCCGTGAGGTTCGTTCAGTTCGGTAGGTGTCGCCAGATTAGGTCACGGAAGAGTCGAATCGCAGAGTTGGCCATCGTCGATGGTGACTACGCCCGGCTTCTTGCTATGCGGAACTACGACCTTGACGGCGCCCGAGCATGCGCCCCCCTCTCCATCGCTGGCCGAGAACTGGACCTGGTACACGCGACCATTTCCCGTGCCAGACCGTTCTGCACGTAACAGCACCTTGTCCCCTTGAACAATGGCGTCCGGGCTGGTGTCCCCATCGCCCAAGCCATTCGTGGGCTCATCCTGGGTCACCCGCACAATACTGAGCGCAACAGTGGTATCATCCGGATCCGTGACGCCCGCGATGCCCACAGGCACCATTCCATGATTCGGCGGCCACAAGAGGTCAGGAACCGCCCGGGCCGCCTCACAAACCGGTGGCCCGTTCTTCACAGTGATGACAACCTCCGCCGGAGCGCTCGATAGCACACCATCGCTCACGATCAAGCGGAACGTCAGCGGGACGGTCCCTGAAACGGGAGGCGCCACGAAGGTCGGCGTGGCGGTCGTGGCGTTCAAAAGCTCGACAGTCGGCCCGCCCGCCTGCGTCCACTGGTAGGTCAGGGGATCGTTATCGGGATCGGAGCTCGCGCTGCCGTCCAGGGTCACCAGCTTGCCGGGGTGGACCGTCTGCGGCGTCCCCGCGTTGGCGATAGGGGCGTGATCCACTTGTTCCACGAGCACTTGCACTGAAGCGGAGCTTGTCGCCATACCGTCGGATACAGTGAGCATAAAGCTCAAAGCCTGCGGCCCACCGATGCCCCCCGGCAACACGGGTGCGGTAAAGCTCGGATGGGCGCTGTCCGCATCGATCAGGTTCACTGCCAGTCCATCGGTTTGCACCCAGCGGTAGGTGAGCGGATCGCCGTCAGGGTCGTAGCTATTCGCCCCGCTGCACGTGACGAGACTCCCTTCGTTTACGGCGGCGGGACATACGGCCTCGGCGACTGGGGCGCGGTTGACATTGGTGTCCGTCACGTTCACCGTCGCGGTCCCCGACTGATCTCCGCTCCACACGGTGAGCTGAAACGTCAGCGTGCAACTCCCCGCACTCGTGCTGACCTCCGGCGCAGTGAAGGTCGTCACGACCGCCGTAGGATCCACAAGGGAGGCTTGGCACGTACCATCGGTTGGAGCAATCTGCGCCCACTCAAACCGAAGGTTATCCCCTCGGCTCCCGCTGCCATCTAGTGTCACGACGGTACGCTCCGGGGCGGGGTTGGGCGAAGCGGTCGCGATGGCGACTGGGGGCGGGGCGCATGGCTCACGGTACTCCTCGTTGGCGCGAAGAGGCCCGGTCGTGTTTACGCCGCCCACGACGAAAAAGGAAGTGCCGGTTGAAGCTGCGCTCGCACTCCTGCGGGGCGTTGGCATACTGGGCCTCGGACTCCAGATCCTGGTGAGCGGATCGAGGGTGTAGAGGAGATCCAAATACTGAGTCGGTGATTGCCCACCACCTTCGTAGAGACGGCTGCCCAAGGAGGTCGCGAAGGCGCCATCGCCCGCTGTCGGGAGGGAGGGCGCGGGGTCAAAGGCGTCGCGCACGGGGTCATATACGTACACAAGAGTGTTGAACCAAAAGTTGAAGACGTAGATCTTTCCGTCGATCGTAACCGCCTGAGGGATAGTGCGGAGCGGAGAGGGTGCTTTACGCTGCCATTGACCGGTTGCGGGATCGTACACAAGTGTGGCCGGATCAGTGTAGTCGCACACACCGGCGCGGTCATCGGGGAGGCAGGAGTTGACTCCGGCGAACACGTAAATCTTGCCGGCGGCGGTGGCTGCAGCCATCTCCGTTCGGCCTTTCGGGAGAGGGATCCCCTGCGTCCAAGTGCCGGTTGCGGGGTCATAGATCTCGACGGCGCGAAGGAAGTGCGTGGCCGAGGAGCCGCCGATGGCGTAAATCTTCCCATCGAGGACGACGGCCGCAAGCCCGCGGCGGCTGGTGGGAAGGGATGGTCCCGTGAGCCAGACATCTCTCGTAGTATCGTAGCTCTCAACCGTGGGGAGAGCCGGCGCCTCGTTCGCGCCACCGAGGACCCATATTTGGCCTGGGAGTTCAACGGCCGCAGCACCCCAGCGTGGGGTCAGCATTGGCGCCCGCGATCGCCAGCAGCCATCCGCAGCTATGACCGATTGAGGCCATGTGCTGACAATGAGGGCCGCTGCAAGGATGACAAGAATGAGAGATGACCGAAGTTTCTGTTCCATTGGCGCACCTCCCTAGAATAGGGTTGGTTGATCCAAACATCCCCTGCCTCGTAGGAAGCGATAAACTTCTGGCCTTGAGGGTTTTGAGTTTTCCGGATGCTCCCCGCGTATGTCCGGTGGGCAGTCGAACAACGAGCGTGTCAGCTTGGATGCCTTGGGGGTTACTGGGGGAGGCCTAATACTGGCTGCGGTTAACCGAAGAGATGCCTGCCTGCCTGCGCAAGGCTGGGACCAGCCCGGTCATCGCACAGGGTTTTCTGCGTAGAGAGTACTCGGCACGCTATCTCGGTTGGTGGACTTGAGGGTGTGGGATGAAGCTCGGTGAGCGGTCCTGCGCGTCGGGTCTGACAACTTGCGCGTGAATCACCCGTCCGCACAGGAAACCCCTCCGCGCATGATTCCTTGGATACATCCTGGGAGGCGATCGGAAGCTACACGGAACGGCACTCGGATGTCAAGGAAATCTCGTTCTTGCTTTCACAAAGTCACAAGCGCCTTGGCTCTAACGGGATACGAAGCATTCCACGAGCGGCTGACGGAGCTGGTGAGCAATCGGAGGGTGGCTTGGTGAGTGGTTCGATCGGGACCAGGGGCTTACGCGGGAAGCAACCCACAGGAGGGTCGAGCCCCATGACGCCGCGTCTCGAGGGCACCCGAATCACCCTGCCGGCGGTAGGGCCTACACCTGGCGGCCGCCACCGTCGTCGCCGCGGCGCTCCATGGCATCGAGGATGCGACGGATGTCGCGGGTCATCGCCTCGAACCGAGCGTCATGTTGCTCTATCCGGGAGAAAATCTGGCCAATCTGCCGCCGGTGCTCCTCCATCTCCCGATCGTGTCTCGCGATATCGTCATGGTGTCGGGCGACGACTTGAGCCAAGTCCCGAACGATCGTGGCCACGATCCCAATCTCGCCTCGGAGGCTATCGATTCTTGCCCCCACGGCGTCTAGCCGCGCCCCCACCTCGGCAAACTGGGATCGCACCTCTGCAAACTGAGCGGCGGTCCCATCCATGTGGCCTCGAAGGATCTGCCCGAGGCCTTCCAGCGTCAACCCGTCGCTCGAGTCAGCCATGGCCCACCTCCACCTTGTGGCCACGAAGATAGCAACAAGCGACCCTTGGGTCAACAGTACGATCCTTCTTGCTCACGTTTTCCGCCCGCCGCTCCACCCTTTTCACCGAATCTGATGTTTTCCTGTTGACACGAGACATACGGTCAATACACAAATAGCACGAGTCTTGGATACACAATGGCTGCAAACTGCGACTTTCAACCTTGGAGGAGAATCTGATGGGCTTGCTCTACTGTATCCACACTACATCTTTCCTCGTCTCTGAAATCCAGAGCACGGTGGCCGAGGTTCTGGCCGGGCACGAGGTCGGGCATGTTGCCGATGACGGCCTCCTCGCCGAGCTGAGGCGGGCGGGCGGACTGACTTCCAACGTCACCCGCAAGATCTGCGGCTACGCGCTCAATGCGGCTGATGCGGGTGCCGATGCCATCATGATTTGCTGTTCCACAGCGAGCAAGGCCGCCGTTTACCTACAGCCATTCTTGTCCGTTCCCATCTTCTCCGTCGATGAGCCGATGGCCGAGGAGGCTGTCAGCAAAGGGACGACCATCGGTGTCTTGGCAACCCTTCCGACCACGATCAAACCGACCTGTGACCTCCTGCGGCGCAAGGCGGCGGCAGTCGGACGACAGATCGCACCGCATCCCACGCTGTGTGATAAGGCGTTTGATGCGCTCCGTCATGGGGATCGGGCGCAGCACGACGCACTCCTTTTGGAGGAGGTGCGTCGGTCGGCTGCGACGAATGACGTGGTCCTCCTGGCCCAGGTGTCGATGGCCCGGCTCCTGCCCAGAGTGGGGGCCGACGTACGTGTTCCGGTCCTGGCCAGCCTGCGCTCGGGCCTCCAGCGTGGGCGGGAGCTGCTTGAGCGAGCACGAGAGAACAAAGGGAGTCGAGCATCTGCTGACCGTGGGCAAGGAGGGCTTTGATGCCTGCTCGACCGAAGCGCGTGCTGTTGCTGGGGCTGGATTCCGTGATTCCACGATTCGCGCGCAAGTACATGGGGACCGGTCACATGCCCCACCTCAAGCGGATGGTGGCATCCGGCGCCTTCACCGACATGACGGCGACGCTGCCGCCCTGGACGCCACCGGGATGGGCCACGATCGGAACCGGCGCCTGGCCGAGCACCCACGGCGTCGAGGGCCTCGGCGTGCACTACGAGGGCGAGCCACTGACCAAGGAAACCGACGGGTTCCTCAGCTCGGTCCGGAAGGCCCAGACGTTCTGGGAAGCGGCCGAGGCCCAAGGGAAGCAGGCGATCATCTTCAAGTGGCCGGGGCTTTGGCCCCACCGCTCGAAGACGGCGATCCAGGTCTTGGGGCTGGCGGGCTATGCCGGGCGCAAGAGCGCGCTGGACATCCACCACTGCCGCTGTTTTGCGACGGATGCGGAAGCGCCGCTCCATGCCGATCCGGTCGCGCTCCAGCCGGCGTCGGGATGGAAGGGGCTCACGGGGGATGGCGCCCGGATGACAACCCTCACGATCACGCCGCTCGCGGGCGGGACGCCGAAGACATTCGAGGTGGCGCTGACACGGACGGCCCAGGGTCCGCGCGCGATCCTCTCCCGGACGAAGGATGCCAGCCAAGCGATTGCCACGCTTGCCGTCGGTCAGTGGAGCGATTGGATCATCGACACGTGGGTGGTCGGAGGCCAGCCGGTGCAGGGGGGGACCAAGGCGAAGCTTCTGCAGCTCAGCGAGGATCTCCAGACGTTCCGCCTTTTCTTCGGGCAAAACCACCCCATGTCGGGTTTCAGCACCCCGGCGGGTGTGGACGAGGCGCTCTGCAAGGCGGTCGGCCCCGTGTGCGAGTACTCCGAGGCGTACTACGAGCTCTTCTGGGGGTGGGTGAGCCACGATACCTTGGTGCAGATCTGGGAGGAGCACATCACCTGGATGTCCAAGTCCCTGGAGTTCTTGTCGGCGAGCTATCCGTGGGACATCTTCGCGGCGCAGTGCCACTTGATCGACACCGTCCAGCATACCTACTGGGGGGCCATTGATCCCGGACATCCCCAGTTCGACCCACAACAGGCGCGGGGGTTCGAGGAGATCGTCGCCCATGGCTATCACCTGGTAGACAGGCTCATCGGCAAGGCGAGCGAGATAGCCGGGCAGGACACATTGCTCGTGGTGTGCGGGGACCACGGGCACGAGCCGCGGCGGTATACCTTCTCGATCAACACCTGGCTACAGTCCCAGGGGTGGCTGAACGTCCTCAAGGACGCCAGTGGACAACTGGCCATCGACTGGTCCCGGACGAAAGCCTATGCCATGGGTCCCGTGCACATCTTTCTCAACGTGAAAGGGCGCGATCCCGAGGGCATCGTGGAGCCTGGGGACGAATACGAGCGGCTGCGGACCGAGATCATCGATGCCCTGTTCGCCATCCGGCATGACCTGACTGGGCGGCACATCATGCAGTCTGCCTTCAAGCGAGAAGAGATGGACGCCTTCGGCCTCTATGGAGGCGGGGTGGGAGACATCATCTACATGGTCCGGCATGGGCATGGCTACGACTGCGGCGGCTCGATGCGCGGCCTGAGCCTGGGCAAGAACACCGGCATCAAGGAAGGTGGCGAACTGATCAGCCCGACGCAGGTCTTCAAGGAGCTCACCAGCCAGCACTGCTCTGCGGTGGGTTGGGCTCTCCAGAACCGCACCTGGGCAGCGTTTCGGGGCCCGGGCATACGTGCCGGCGCCACGCGAAGGGTGCCGATACGCATCGTGGACGTGTGCCCAACCATCTGCTACCTGATGGGGTATCCTTACCCGGACAAGAACGAGGGAGGCCCCGTGGTAGACCTGTTGGAGAGCTGATCTTCCAGCAGAGCACATCGCCGAGAAGAAACGAAAAGGGGACGGAAAAGGGGACGTTGCCAGGTAAGACAGGTTGTGATATACATCCTCTTGCCATGCCACGCGGCCCTAGACTGGATGCGTCAGGCGTCCTTCATCACATCATGATTCGCGGCCTGGAACGTCGCCGGATCTTCCGGGACGACCAGGATCGCACCGACTTCGTGACGCGTCTCGGGGCGCTCGCAGAGGCCAAGGCCCTCACGGTCTACGCCTGGGCCCTCCTGCCGAACCACGTCCATCTGCTCGTGCGGACTGGGACCCGGCCACTCAGCCGAACCATGCGTAGTCTCCTCACTGGGTATGCGGGCGCCTTCAACCGACGCCACAGGCGCGCTGGGCACCTTTTCCAGAACCGCTACAAGTCGGTGGTTGTAGAGGAAGAGCCTTACTTCCTCGAGCTCGTCCGCTACCTTCACCTGAATCCCCTCCGGGCTGGTGTGGTCAAGACCCTCACTGAACTCGACCGGCATCCCTGGACTGGCCATGCCTCGCTACTCGGCCGCCGCGCTTGCCCTTGGCAGACCACGGGCGTAGTACTTGCTCAATTCCATCACAGCTTGCGTGGCGCCCGGATTGCCTACCGAGACTTTGTGGCCGCTGCTGTCCCACTGGGTGTGCGCCCTGAGCTCCAAGGAGGCGGTCTCATCCGCAGCTTGGGGGGGTGGTCGGCTGTGACGGAACTCCGGCGCGGCCGCGAGCACTACTTGGGCGACGAACGGATCTTGGGGGGGTCGGCTTTTGTGGAAACCCTCCAACGGGAGATGGAACGATCGAACCAGCCTTCTCCCCCAAGCATCCCCCTCGACCGCCTTATCATCTCCATCTGTAGCGAACTGGACATCCCTCCTGCAATCCTCTCCGGAGGGAGCCGTCGCCGCCCTGTGAGTCGCGCCCGGGAGGCGATTGCCTATCTCTGGACTGAA
>Ga0233425_10011543_pt1 | contig 10275 bp, 7 predicted proteins | sample Watercolumn_Towu_2_FD_181712 | JGI IMG/M metagenome (GOLD analysis project Ga0233425, IMG submission 181712) | Freshwater microbial communities from Lake Towuti, South Sulawesi, Indonesia - Watercolumn_Towuti2014_140_MG | ecosystem: Environmental > Aquatic > Freshwater > Lake | place: Indonesia... | reverse complement strand
AGTCTCCACAGGGAGCGCAGACCCGATCCATCCTCACGTCGGTGCTCCACACCATGCGCAAACGCGGCATCGACACCGTCACCAGCCTGTGCGAGGCACTTGATACCCTGGCCATCGACTCACCCCCGATGGAGCGATTGTCTCTCCAGTGCGCACGCCACGCTACCCCCATTTGGGAGTGTCCCCTTTCGACGGACTCGGGCAGACTGGATCGTGTGAGAGGAGCCGCAGCATGGCCGAAACTCGACATCGCCGCTGGAACCCCGGCTGCCCGCCGGAATACCTGTCCATCAGGTGCTTTCCGTCATCCGGCATACCGGGATGCAACCGGGCGGTGCAGGTCGCGCTTCTCGTCTTCCGACTGGCAGAGGCACTCGAGGCGCTGGCGGAGGTCGGCAGGAAGGCGAGTCGCGTGCGAGCTGCGTTGAACCGGCTGAGCTGCTGAGCGAAACGCTCCGTCCCGGAGCACCCGCCTACTTCGTACCTCCGGGAAGCTCCAGCTCCTCCTGGATCCGGTCAAGCAACTCCACCGCCGACTTCTCGCCTGCGTAGAGCTTGCCGTTCACGTAGATGGTGGGGGTGGACTTGACGCCGAGCTTGAGCCCCTCCCGCTTGGAGGCGACCACGGCGTCGCGGGTTTCCTGGGATTCCCGAGTGGACACGAACTTGGGGGCATCGAGGCCGAGCGATGCCACGTACCCCAGCACGTCGCTGTCCGAGTGCTTCTCGAAGTTGCGGTACATGAGGTCGTGGAATTCCCAGAACTTCCCCTGCCGGAATGCGGCGATCCCGGCCTTGCTCGTCTCCACTGCAATCTCGCCGTGCCCCTTCACCGGGAACAGCTTGAGGCAGTAGGTGACCTTGCCGGGATGGTCCTGTGCGATCTTCTTGAGAATCGGAGAGACCTCACGGCAGAAGGGGCAGTCGAAGTCGGCAAACGCTGCCACCACGACCGGGGCCTCGAGGGAACCCAGGCACGGCGCATCCTTCAGGTCCAGCGTGACCGGTTTGAACGGGTGTGCGGACTTCGCCCGCTCCATCAGGTCGGAGTGGATGTCCTTGTCCGCCTTGCCTCGGACCACCTGGCGGACGATGAAGCCAGCAACCCGAAGCGCGGTGCCGGTCGGCGGGTTGGCCTTGACGCATTCCAGGACCGTCCCGGGACATTCGAAGTAGCAGCGCTCCTTTCCCATCACGGCCTCGGCGCGCTGGCGGATGGAATCATCGAGCGAGGCACTGTCCACGTTGGGAAGACGGGCCCACGGAACCTCCTGCGCCAGCACCGGGACCGATTCGACAGCGCTCAACACCAGGAGACAAGCCATCCACACCCACTTTCTCATTTCACACCCCCGCCATCACGTACGGCTGCCTCACCACAGGTCTGCCGACACCTCCACCACCGCTCCACGCCCCAGCGCCACCGCTCGGGCATGATCCCGATGCCCGTTCCGACAGCCAGCCACGCAACGTCCCGCCACACCGTCGACATGGAAAGATCCTCCGCTGCCTCCTCGCTGGCGAAACAACCGCAAGTGCCCAGGTCCAATTCCCGGTAGAGCGCACTTGCTATGGCGGCGATGAACACCAGGAGCATCCCGTTGACCAGCAGTGCCTGGGCCCGTGTGAACACCCCTGCGATGAGCAGGACTCCGGCGATCAGCTCCAGCCACGGAAGCACCACTGCGGAGACGTTGACGAGCTCGAGCGGAAGCACCTGGTAGGTGGCGATGTTCACTGCAAAGGAATATGGGTCCAGCACCTTGCCCCAGGCCGCGTACAGGAAGACGCCGCCCAGGTAGAACCGGGCCAGCAGATCCAGGGGTGGAGCGATCCACCGCGCAAGGACATCGCGCTTCATGGCGTGCCCTCCCCCTGCACGACGGTCCCCCCCTTGTCGAGCCAGGCCTTCAATCCTCCCTGCATGGAGCTGACCTGGTCGATGCCGAGTGACTTGAGCTCGTCTGCAAGATGCTCCGACGGGGGGTGATCGTACCGCCTCGCAGGGTCGGTCTCCTCCTCCCAGCCGTCGCAGTACACAAGCACGGAGTTGAAGCTCCCACGACCCTTGATCTTCGCCACATCCTCCTGGCTGACCCCGGACAGCTCGTCGTAGGGGAGGCTCATGGCACCGTCGATGTGCCCCGCACGATAGCGTTCCGGGGACCTCGCATCGATGAGAAGCGTTCCATCCGGGAAGCGGGGGGCACCGGCACCGGCAACTTCAGAGAGGGTGACCTTGGCAGCCTCCTGAGTGGTCTCCGGGCACGGGACAAAGATGGGGTAGGGCTCCCTGGCAACAAGCGGGATGCCCTCCGAGCGAACCAGGTTGAACCCCAACGCCAGCAGAACCGCCGCCAGCAGGGTCCAGGCTGCGTGTAGCAGATCGTGTTTCAATCAAAGACTCCCTTCAGATGCGGCCCCCGCCTCACTCCCCGACGCACTTGCCATTGACGCAATGGTCTTCCTGCGTCTCCGGGTTGCCGTCGTCGCATTCTCCCTCCGCCGGCATGAACACGCACTGGGAGGTGGTGGTGTTGCACTTGTCCTTGGTGCACACGTTGGAGTCTTCGCATTCGCCGCAGCTTCCGCCGCAGCCGTCATCCCCGCACTGCTTGCCGTCGCAATCCGGGGTGCAGTCGGGAAGGCATTTCCCCTGCGGAGTGCAGTAGTACCCGACTCCGCACTTGCCGCAGCTTCCGCCGCAGCCGTCGTCGCCGCACTGCTTGCCTGCGCAATCAGGGATACAGGGAACGCACTGGCCCTCGACACAGGCAAAGCCGGGCTGACAGTCCCCGCAACTCCCGCCGCAGCCGTCGTCTCCGCACACCTTGCCCTCGCATTGCGTCGGGCAGGTGCACTTGCCCGTCTCACACGTGAAGCCCTCCTGACAGGTGCCGCACGTGCTCCCGCAACCGTCGTCCCCGCACTCCTTGCCCGTGCAGTCCGAGGTGCAGAACAGGAGCTGGATATCATCCACCAGGACCAGCGTGTCGAGCAGCGGCCCGGCCGCGTCCTCCACCCGGACCCGGACGTTGAAGGGCTCGCCCGGCGTGACGAAACCGAGCACCTTGCCTTCTCCCTCCATCCAGTCGGTCATGAACGCATCCCCCTGGTCCAGGTCCACGTCCGATGGGGCCAGCAGGGAGAACAGCTTCCCGCAGCCGTTGCACGAATCGGGGGGACAGAGGTCGTGCACGTCCGCCTTGAACACCAGGAGCGTCTTGCCCCCCTTTTCCAGGTACACGGTGAACGAGTCGGCCTGGACTGCGGAGCAGTATTCCATGAACTCTTCGGAGTAGAGCTTCCAGCGGAAGTGGATCCGGTCCACCGGGGTCTCCGACGACACGCAGGTCTCGAACGCGACCTCCCCGACCGTCCCGATGGCGCTGCTGACGAGCAGCATGTGGTCGCCCTGGACCGGCTTGGCCGCCCCGAACGAGCTGACGACCCGTCCGTCCCCCTCGACGTGCCATCCCACGAGGTTGCCGGCCTCGAAGTCGAGCGCGGTGCACGCCTCGTCGAGCTGACAGGACGAGCACCAGCTCCCGCACTGCCCGTCCACGGTGCAAAGCTGGCCGTCGGCGGTGCAGGCCCCGCACTGCCCCCCGCAGCCGTCCGGACCACAGACCTTGCCCGTGCAGGACGGCTTGCACTCGGACAGCACCTTGCACAGGCCATCCGTGTCGCAGAACGTCCCCGGAGTACAAGGAGCGCCGCATGCGCCGCCGCAGCCGTCCGTCCCGCACTGTTTACCTTCGCACGAGGGAATGCACTCCGCCACGCACTGCCCCGAATCCGTGCAGGTCAGCCCCTGCCCGCACGCACCGCACTCGCCGGCGCAGGCATCCGGGCCGCACGCCTTTCCCTGGCAGCTCTCGGTGCACAGGTTCGTGCACGCGAACTGCGCCGAGCAGGCAAGCCACGGATCGCAGACCCCGCAAACACCGCCGCACCCATCCGGACCGCACGACTTCCCGTCGCAGTCTGGCTTGCAGCACTTGCCGTCGAAGCACTCCGTCACCCCCGGGCATCCCCCGCAGGTGCCGCCGCAGCCGTCATCTCCGCACTCCTTGCCTGCACAGTCGGGCACACAGCAACCGCCGTCCTTGCAGACCTCACCCTCGCCACAGAAGCCACAGCTCCCGCAGCAGCCGTCATCCCCGCATTCCTTCCCTTCGCAGATCGACTGGCAGCATAGCCCCTCACAGCAATGGAACAGCCCGGGGCAGTCGCCGCACGTGCCTCCGCAGCCGTCACTGCCGCACGCAGCCCCGCCACAGTCCGGAACGCATTCCCCCTCGACGCACTGCCCCTCTTCGCAGTGAGTCCCCTGCGCACACTCGCCGCACGTCAGACCGCAGCCGGCATCCCCACACACCTTCCCTTCGCAGGTGCCGGGGGTGCAGCAGGCTCCGTCGTAGCAGACGGTCCCCTCGAGACACGGCTGAGCCTCGGCCCAGCCCGTCCCCTCCGGGTTGCACTGCCAGGAAGCGTTCCCGTAGCAGGTGAGCTCTCCGGGCAGGCATTCCCCGGCCGGAGGGGCGTTCATCCCGTCCCCGCCCACCACGTCCATGAACGCCTTATGGTCGCCTCCGCCACACGCTGCGACAAAGGGAACGAGCAGGATGATTGCGCCTCGTCTCATCGCAAAGACCTCCAATCACGACCGGCGGAATCATACCATCGGGAATGGCCTACGGGAAGTAGGCGTCGCAAGCCTTGAACGCTGGAGGCTTGCTCGGATCGAGGATGTATTCCGGCTTGCCGTACTTGAGCATCTCCTGGAGCGTCAGGAAGGAATAGCCTTTGGCGGCCAGCGCCGAAAGCATCTGGGGGATCACCTGAGCCGTGATTTCGGGCCCGACGTGCAGGCCGATGATATCGCCGGGCTGCACCTGGTCCACGATGCACTGGACCAGCGCATCCCCGGGCGGAGCGTCATAGTCGCTGGCGTGCAGGATGGCCAGCGCGGATTCCACGAACCCGGTGAGCTGCAGCGCCTGGTGCACGGTCAGGATCTGGGCCACGTTGTCGGGCGCCGGAATGCGGTAGAGCGGCTGGAGCGATCCGAACCCGTTGTCCTTGAAGTAGTCCTCGTTGAGCTGGATCTGCGTGACCGCTTCCTGAACTGTGGATCCGGACACGTGGTCGAAAGTGTGATTCCCGATCAGGTGGCCGCGGGCGATGAGCTTCTTGACCGTGGGCACGTCCAGGGTTTCGCCCCAGATGTAGTCGCCGCACAGGAAGAACGTCGCACGCCCATGGTACTGGTCGAAGGCTGCCAGAATGGCCTCGAGCGCATCGTTGTCCCACCCGTCATCGAAGGTGAAGGCAACGACCTTCTGCGTGGTCTGGAACCGGGCCCACCACATGGGCGTGGCGCATGCATCCCCGGTTCCGTCATGATTGGAGTCCTTCTGATCCGCATTGGCCCGGTAGGGGCAGTTGTCCACGCAGCCGGCAGGATTCCCCGCCCCGTCACATTTCCCAGCGGCACCGAAGTTCGGAACACCGTCCCCATCCGGATCGAGGATGCCCACGCAGATACCGGCGACGCAGACGTCGTCCGGCGTCAGCGCGTTGCCGTCGTCGCAGGGGCCGGCCTGCGCCAGGTACAGGCAGCCAACCTCGCCGTCGCAGGAATCGAGGGTGCATGGGCTTCCGTCATCGCACACCAGCGGCGTCCCGACGCACTTCCCGTTCTCGCAATGGTCGTCGAGAGTGCACTTGCTGCTGTCCCAGCACTCCTTGACCAGGTTCGTGTGCGTGACGCCCAGTAGCGGATCGCACTTGTCCTCGGTGCAACTCTCCTTGTCGCTGACGCTCTGGCCGGAGCCGGAAACATGGCCGGTGCCCAGGTCATTGCACTTCACGCACCAGTAGGGGCCGTCATACTCCCACTCGTTCGGCACGCAGATCTTCGGCTTGCCGGCGCAGACCCCCTTCTTGCAGATGTCCGCGGCCGTCTGCGGGTTGCCGTCGTCGCACGGAAGCGAGTTGTTATCGTGACGCACGCCGTCTCCGGCATCGCACTCGTCGTCGGTGCAGACGTTCCCGTCGTCGATGGGAAGTCCGTCACCGACCGGTCCGGCCCCATCCCCGTCGCAGAGGAAGCAGAGCTCACCGACGGCATACCAGTCTCCGGCCGGGCACGTCTCGACCATGGTTCCGGCACAGTCCCCCCCCGTGCATACATCCCCTTCCGTGTAGTCGTTTCCGTCATCACACGCCGTGCCGTCCGCAAGCGGCAGATGCTTGGGCGGCAGTGTTCCTCCGCAAGTGTCCTCGGAGCACGGATTCCCGTCGTCGATGGTCTTGCCGGGGGGAACCACCCCGTCGCCGGCAGCGTTGCAGAGGAAGCAGACCCCTTCCAGCGCGAACCAGAGCGTGGGCTCGCAGGTCAAAGCAGCAATCCCCTCGCACTTCCCGTCCTTGCAGTAGTCCCCTGTCGTCGCCGGATTGCCGTCGTCGCACGGCCCCGTGTCGGGCTCGAAGATGAGCCCGTTGAGGGGATCGCACACGTCGTCCGTGCACTCGTTGAGGTCGTCGACCGGGAGCCCCTGGCCCACGAAACCGTCGCCCCCCTCGTTGCACTTGTAGCAGAGCCCGAGCTTGAGGAACCACTCACCCGGCGTGCACTTCACCAGGTTCCCCGGCACGCACGTGCCCGCTTCGCAGTAATCCCCAACGGTCTCCGGGTCGCCGTCCTCGCACGCCCCGTCTTCCGGCTCGTGAACCGGGCCGTCCGTGTGGTGGCAGGAATCGTCAGTGCACACGTTGTCGTCATCGACCTCGACCGGCTCCCCATCGAGACCGGTCCCCTCCGCATCGCAGTGGGCGCACAACCCGCCGATCTCGAACCAGTCGCCCGGGACGCACGAGACCGAGGCCAACCCCACGCACTTCCCCTCTTCACAATGATCGCCGACCGTATCGTCGGACCCGTCTTCGCAGACGGCCTCGTTGGGGTCGTGCTCGACGCCGTTGCCCTTGTCGCACTCGTCGTCCGTGCAGACGTTGCCGTCGTCGATGGTGTAGGGGCCTTCGTCCGGTTCCACCCCATCCCCGTCTCCATTGCACAGGTAGCACTGCCCCGGCTCCTTCTCAAACCAGTTACCCGCCTTGCACGTCATGGTCGACGTGCCGACGCAGTGCCCGCTCTTGCAGCGATCGTCCACCGTCGTCGGATCGCCGTCGTCGCACTCCTTGGGCACGTTGAAGTGCACCACGCCGCTGTCCAGGGAGCACTTGTCCATCGTGCACTCCCTGCCGTCGTCGACAACCTCTCCGGCCCCGACGTTGGGCCCGCTGCCGTCCTCCAGGCACGGGTAGCAGAGCGCCCCGTCCGCCGATGCCTCGAACTCCCCCGGAGCACAGGCGTACTCCGGAACATCGCCCCCCGGACCGGCTCCGTCCCCCTCCACACTCGCATCCCCGGCTCCGCTTCCGGCGGTCGAGGACGATCCGCACGAAGCCAGCAGAACAACACCCAGCACTACCCATGGCAGCTTCATGAACTCCCCCTTCGCTTCGAGCCGAATCATAGCAGCGCTGCGCCGATGATCCAAAGCCATTTCTGCTGCGCAACTCAGACTTTGCGAACTACGGGCTGGTGGCGTCAGGCACCGACCTGGTGGTCCGGAATGCCCCGCCAATCCATTACTGAGCAGGGATTGAAGCAACACACCACGCTTGCAAATCCAGCCCCAGCGGCTACCATTCCAACATCCGGGCCGGGATGGCGGAACCGGTAGACGCTGGAGACTTAAAATTTCCTAGGTGAAAAACCTGTGCGGGTTCGAGACCCGCTCCCGGCACAAAGGAAAGCCGCATAGAATCTAGCTCCGAACGAGGTAGGGGTCTATTCTACCGCTTGGGCGGAAAGTGGCAGGAATTGGCAGGAAAAAGCAGCCAAGATGTAGCAAAAGATGTAGCAGGTTTGGCTGGGGAGTTCTTGGCCCCAGCGCTTGCGATCCGCTGTTTTGACCCCGAAAAACAGCCCGAAAACGTGCGCTACGGTCGCGACTTCGGCAAATGTCCGCGGGGATGACGGAGACTATCGACTATCGCTAAAGCCGCGCGGAGCTACAGCTATCGCGAGCGGGTGTGCGCTGGCAGGATGCCGGTACGGGCCTGGTTGGCTACCAGATCCCAAAGCCCGCCCGCCACGGTGGCGTCAATGATCCGCTGCGCGTCGAGGGAGAGAACCTGCTTGATCGGCTGCCACATGCCTGCGATCCATTCCGGGGTTGGCTCCACGGCTGAGGTAGGGAAGATCGCTGTACCCTTCACCACGGGGATCAAGTGCGGGACGTAGCCGAGGGGGGAGGGGGACAAGACAACGAAACCGGATTGCCAGTTGGGCCGCTGTAGGGGAGTGTACGCCGCTGCCACGTTGCGAAGATGCCCGCCTTCCACTCCCCATATGGTTCTACCGTCGGGGTCCGTCTTGGGGAACACTTTGAGCCGGTGCGAATGCCCTTGCACGATTGACCGGCAGGTCTCTTCGAGTGCTGACTTGCACGCGTGTATGTTCGTGCGCGTACCGTGAAAGAGGTACCAGCCCGGGACGAGTTCGACCGGCTGGCTGTAGGGGTGCCATTCGATGCCCAGCTCTTCGAGTCCTAGCAGCTCCGGCAGCGTTGCGGCCAGCTCGAAAAGGGCGGGGGCCTGGTTCTTGCCCACCGTTCCAAGCCGCAGTTCGTGGTTGCCTTCTAGGAAAACCACCTTGGTCTCAGGCACGAGCGACACCAGGAAGTCAAGCAGCATCCGCGCCATGATGACTTCCTGATAGAGGTGAAGGGGATTGCGGCCGTTGACGAGTGCCTGCCGCTTCCCGAGCACCGACTTGTGCAGCTCGCTGCAATCGAGGATATCCCCATTCAAGACGAGCAGCCGGGGGCGGAGTGACTGCACCACCCGGAATAGTGCACCTATGCCGTTACTATCATGCTCGCCTAGATGCCAGTCCCCCGAAACAACCACCAAGTCGCTAGTTCTAGATGACATTGCCCTGCCCCCCCTGTCAAACCTACTGAATATTCTACAGGCATATTTCCGTCCATGCAATACCTCCACCCCTGTTTTCTTGATTGCTTACGTCGATTCCAGGGACGCCGGACACCGCGCTTGACAACCTGCCGGGAGTGTCGAGGATCGGAACGGAATGGAGGTTGAGGCAATGGAAGAGAACAAGGAAGGGACGGCACTGGCAGCCCCTGCAACGCAACGGAAGGGTTGGAGGGCCGGGAGCATCATCTTTGCGATCATCGTTGCGGTGGCCGTTGCCTACTCCCTGGGGCACAAGTACTTGAAGCGGGATCGCCCCGCACGAGCTTCGGTTGCCACCCCGGCGGATAGGAAGTACTGCGATGCTCACCTAGAGTTGTTCAAGGCCCTGGGGCAAATGCCCCGGGGTCTACAACGTGCCTGCGATACGGTCTACGGCGGCGGATCACCCGAGCACCTGCGAGCTGGAATGCTGAAGTGCGGTGGCCTGGTTGACGAGCGGGAGAAGTACACCACCTGCCTCTCAAAAGCATTCGAGCAGTAGTGCACACCCCGGCGGCAAAGATCCGTCGGGGCTTGGTGGGTATGGCCAGATCGCTACCGCGTGCCCAAGCAACTGTCAAGTGGACAATGCCCCGCTCTTCATTCGGAATAACGCCCAAGCTGTCAGACTACCCCCTATAAGGGGGGAGTCTTGACGCTTGCTGCGGGGCACAACAAGCTCCAAGCTGTCAGACTTACCACATGTAATGTGGTTAGTCTTGACGCTTGCTGCGGGGCAGGGTGCTTCACTTACACCCTGCGTTCGACGACCTCATGAGCAACACCGCAACCCAGGGTCGGAGCACCGGCCTAGGTACACCTTCGCTGCGGCATAATTACTCTACGCTGACGCCCCTGATTGTAACCGACCGCCGTAAAGGCCCCTTCCTGTCACGAAAAGAGACCAGTCCGAACAACGACCTGTCTTTGACGTTTCAATCGCTTCTAGGGGCCTCTGCGTTCGCTACAGGGCATATTGCGTTCTATGGCTCCGATACGACTACCTGGTAACCGAAGCGGGCACCGATTGCTCCTGATACTGGCCGGACCTGGTAGACGGACTGGACACCATACTAACCACTTCCCCGGCGATGGGGCGGAGCGAGGCTGCCGCGGGGACGTAGCCGCTAGGCGGAGGCCCGGACCCGCAAGCCCGGAGCGAGTGCGACGCACGAGCGAGGAGCTGAGGGCGCACAGCAGCCGACGTAGCCCCGGAGCGGC
>Ga0233425_10011542_pt1 | contig 10275 bp, 2 predicted proteins | sample Watercolumn_Towu_2_FD_181712 | JGI IMG/M metagenome (GOLD analysis project Ga0233425, IMG submission 181712) | Freshwater microbial communities from Lake Towuti, South Sulawesi, Indonesia - Watercolumn_Towuti2014_140_MG | ecosystem: Environmental > Aquatic > Freshwater > Lake | place: Indonesia... | reverse complement strand
GTGGCCGCCGTGCCGCCGCGCGTGGTCATGCCTTGCCAGCCCATGTTGTCGACGACCTGCGTCCAACCGGTCCCGTTGCCGGCGACATCGACCCACACCTTGCTGCCGTCGTCGCTGGTCGACCGGAAGTTGTAGGTGCCGGGGGCCGGGATCTTGATGTACCCCGTCATCCGCGCAAGGTAGTTGTCGTTCCGGGCGTAGCCCAACATGCCGTACGTGTTGCCCTCGGTGTTGGGGAAGCCCAAGTTGGTCTGCCCGCCGACGTCGGTCGACGAGGTGTAACTCGCCGGCTGCCCGTTGAAGAACGACTTGAACGTAGCGTAATTCGCCATCGCCCAATCGTTCGCGTCGTTCTGCCGGTCGTTGTACCCCCGGAACGTCAAGGCGTTCTTGGCGTCCGGGTCGCCCAGCCGGAGCGTGGTGGCTTGCAGATACACCGTGTTGGCAGCGCCGCCGAGCGCGCCGCTGCTGAGGGCGGCGACCCGGCCGTCGGCGACTGTCAATCCGCCGCTCATGGTGTTCGTCCCCGCGAGGGCCAGCGTACCCCCGCCGGCCTTGGTGACCGCGTTGGCGCCCGCGAACACGTTGTTGCTGACGGTCAGCTTGCCGCCGCCGGCCACGGTGACGGTGCCCGGCCCGGGGAGGGTCAGCGGGCCGCCCTGGATGGTCGCGTTGGCGCCGCTGGCCGTGATATTGTTGACCAGCATCATGCCACCGGCAGCCGTGCGGACGTTGCCCCCGGCGACGTCGATGACGCCGCCAATGAGGGTCGCCGGATTGGACAGGTAGACCGTGCCGGCGCCCTGGGCCGAGAAGCCGAAGCCGCCGTCGGCCACGTTGGCCAACTCCAACGTAATCCCCGTCCCCACATTAAGCGTCGGCGTGAAGCTGAAGGTAGCCGTGCCGGCGAACCGGGCGGTCGAACCGGGCGCTCCGGTCACCGCCAGTGTTTGTCCGCCGATACCCAGGTTGCCGAACGCAGCCGTGGTCGGCACGTCGGGCAAGGCGAGGCCGGAGTTGGCCACGCTCACGGCGACGTTCCAGCCGTAGTTCACCACGGCGGCCGGGTCGGCCTGGCCCAAGATCGAATTGGGGATCTGGGCCCACGAGCCGGTCCCTTGGTCCCATTCGACGATCATGCCGGAGCCGCCGCCGCCCTCGTAGTGGCCGGTATCGATGGGATACCAGCCGGCCGCGGCAAAGGTGACCGACGCGCCGCCCCGCGTGGTCATGCCCTGCCACCCCAGGTTGCTGACGGCTTCGGTCCAGCCGGTGCCATCGCCCACCCGGTCGATCCACACCTTGCTGCCGTCGTCGCTGGTGGAACGGAAATTGTAGGTTCCGGCCGCCGGGATGTTGATGAAGCCCGTCATGCGGGCCACGTAGTTGTCCCAGCGGACGTAATCCTGCGCCAAGTACGTGATCCGATCGGTGGTGGGCCAGTTCAAGGTCGTCATGCCACCGCCGTTGGTCTGCGAGTAAGCGTTGGCCGTCAGAGAATTGAAGTGGTTGGCGAACGCGGTGTAGTTGGCCATCGCCCAATTGTGGGCGTTGTCGTGCTGGTCGTTGTACCCGCGCCACAACAAGGCCCCGGCGGGAACCGCCGTGCTGGCGGTTTGGGCCACGGCCAAGGTGCCGCCTTGGAGCGCCACCGTGTTGCCGGGCAGGCCGTTCATCGCGGTGGTCCGCATGGCCAGGAGTTGTCCAGCCTGCACGGTCATGCCGCCGGCCAGGGTGTTGGTCGTCTCGAGGATCGCGCGGCCGGCGCCGACCTTCGTCAGCGAGCCGCCGGCCACCGAGGTAACCGCGCTGGACAGACGCAGCGTGCCGCCCGCATCGGCCGTGAGGTTCGCGGGGGCGTTCACGGTCAGGGTGCCGGTGACAGTGACCGTATTATTGGTTCCGGAGACGCCGAGGGTTCGCGCGCCGCCGCCGTTGACTACGAAGTTGGAATTGGAGTTGCCGGAGCCGGCCGCCACCACGTTGATATTGCCCGGGCCGGTAAGGGACATCGTCCTGGCGCCGCTAACGCCGGCCACGATGTTCAGCGTCGTGCCGGCTGCTGCCGTGACGTCGGTATCGACGTTCATCTGCACGCCGGCCGCGATCGTATGGGGCGCAGGGCCGCCCGTAACGCCGATCGCGGCGTTGCCAACCCCGACGTTCATTACCAAGTTGCCCGGGCCAGCGATCGTGTAGCCCCCGGCGCCCGCGTCGTTGAGGTACAACCCCTTGATCGTGCGGTTGGTGCCAGCGAGGCTGACCGGACCCGGCGCCACGCCGGTGAAGTTGGCGTTGTTGCGGTTGTCGGGAACGACGCCCTTCGACCAATTTGTCGGCGCCAACGGATTTCCCCACATCCCGTCCCCGAGCGCGCCGGTCCAGACGTTGGGGTTGGGAACCAAACTGACCTGCCAGCCGGTGCCCGGCGTTTGCAGCAACGTGGCGTCGAAGTCGCCCACCGGGTAGATGGGCGCAGGGAACGCAAAATCACCGGGCGCGGTAGCTCCGGCAAAGTTGATCACCGTGTAGACGCCCGGCACCACGGTGCCGAAGTCCTGCAGGGTGATGATCGTCGGGTTGCCGGTCGGCGCAACAGCCAACGCGGCGGGAGTGATCTGGTCCCACGTAACCGGTCCCATCGGGCCGGCGGGCATGTGGAGCTTGAAGTCCACGCTCGTAGCGCCGGCCGTAGCCGGCGTGATGAACAGGCCGCCGTAGGTGACCTGCGCCGTTGCGGTCGGGGTGCCGACGAGGATCCGGCCCATGTCGTTCAGGTTGATCGGGCCGGCCACGTTGCCGCCCGTGCCCAGCGTGCCGCCGGTGCCCAACGAACTGACCGTAATCACGTTCGCCGGATTAGCAACTGCCGTATTGAACATCAAGGCGCCGGCATCGATGTTCGTGGGGCCAGCGTAGGCATTTGGCCCGCCGCCGCCTTGGACGGTCAGCGCGCCCATGCCCGTCTTGGTCAGGCCGCCCGGGCCGGTGATCGATCCGGTGAGGACCGTAGGCCCATCGACCTGGACGGTGTTGATCCCCGTGGCCGTCAAGAACAGACTGTTCGTATAGGTATGGACGCCGCCCGAGCCGTAAGGCCGGAACAACGCGCCGCCCACGTCGATCGGCTTCATGTCGCCCGGATTGTTGGCGCGGTTGTTCGACACGCCGCCTAAGGTGTTGTAGACGAAGCCCGTGCCGAAAGTCCCGCCCGTGGGGGCGACGAAGCCATTCTCGGTGTGCGTCGCGCCCGCGCCGCCGCCCCCGTTCTGGAAGCGGAACTCGACCTCGTGCCAACCGCTGGCGCTCGGCGCCAAGGCGACGACGCCCGTGCCGTAGTGCCAGTTGTCGGTGCCCGAGGTGGGCATGATCCAGTTGCCGTCGATCTTGACGCGCATGTTGTCGTCGATGTCGCCCTGGAAGGAGACCGAGGCGCCGGGGAGATACATCGTGCCCGTATAGACCCACGTCTCGTTGTCGCCCCACTGGGAGCCGCCGCCGCCGTCGGGCCACACCGCGCCGCCGTCCGCGACTTTCCGGGTCTGGCCGGCGTACGGCTCGCTCGCGAAGCCCCGGTTCGCCGGATTCGACGTCGTAGTGTTGAGGCTGCCGGTGCCGGTGATCACGCCCTGCACCAGGCCGGGCGTGACGGCCGGGTTGAGGTGCAGGAGGCCATTGTCGAGGGTCACCAGGCCGGTGCCGAGGGAACCGCCCGTGTAGCTGCGGACCGTGGTGCCGGGGGCAACCGTGGTTCCGCCGCTGTAGGTGCTGTTGCCAACTCCCCGGAACTCCAACGTGGCTCCCGCGGCGGCGGTGAGGCTGCCCAGCGCGGTGGCCGAAGCGTTGGCAATCGTGCCGTTAATCGCACTGGTGCCAGCGCCGCTGACGGTCAATGCCGTGTTGCTGCCGCCGCCCGCCGGATCGCCCAGAACCAGACTGCCGGCGTGCGACAGGCTGGACACCGTTTGCGCGGCAGTCCGCAGCCGCATCGTGGCGCCGCGGGCGACGGTCAAGGCGCCGCTACTGATGTTGCTCGCGTCGAGCGTGCCGGCGTTGACCGTGGTGTTGCCGCTGTACGTATTGACGCCCGACAGCCGCACGCTGCCGCCGCTCATCACCACGTGGGAGCCGCCGCCGCCGATCGCGCCGGCCACGTCCAACACGTAGTTGTCGCTGCTGCCGAGGGTCAAGGTGCTGCCGCCATTGACGGCCACGCCGCCCAAGGTAATGGTCGTCGGCGCGCCGCTGACGCCGCTGGCGTAGCGGCCGGCGAGGATCGTAGCATTCCCGGCCGTGGTGATGGGGTTATTGGCGGTCCATGCGCCCCCCTTGCTGCTGAGGGCCACCGTGCGGTTGGCGCCCAGGCTGACGGACGCCGCGCCGAGCGGGTTGATGCCCGCGGCGCCGACGACAACCAGCGCGCCGGTGCCGTTCCGCCGGATCTCGGAACCGGCGACCAAGGCGCCGCTGGCGGCCGTATTGTCGAGCAACACGTTGCCCGTACTGGTCAGATCGAATATCACATTTGCGCCGCTGTCGCTGAGAAATCCCAACGCCATATCACCCGCGTTCGCAAGCGTGAACGTGCCCGCGGCGAGCACGGTGGTGCTGGTAAACGAGGAACTCGCCATCATCGCATCGCCGCTCACGGAGCCGGTCAGCGTGATGTTGGGCGTGCCCGTGTTGTCGATGGTCAACGCGCCGAACGACGCCGTGGTGTCGACCAGGTTGATTTCCGAGCTCGCGGTAAGCGTAACGGCGGAGCCGACGACCGCGCTGCCGATCGGATTGAACATGCCGGCGCTCGCGGCGTTGAACCGAGTGTACGTTCCCGTATTGCCGCGCGATACGCCCACGCCGACGGCATTAATGGGACCGGCGCCACCGCCGCCGTTGAACATGCGGAGGTCGATGTCGTACGAACCGGCCGTGGGCACAGTGACCGTGCCCGTCGTATAGTTGTTCCAACCGGTGTCGTTCAAGACGGTCACCCACGTTGCGCCCACCTTGATCGCCAAGAACGTGTTGTCGTCGATGTCCTCATTGAACGCGGAGGTGCCGGCCGGCAGATTGATCTTACCGGTGTACCACCATTGCGTGTTGTCGGCCCACGGCGGGAACGCACCCGTGTCGGCGGCCACCGGATAGGCCACCGTGCCCTGGTTGGCCGGATTGGCGGCGCCGACCGTGTTGTTCCAGCTTCCGGACGTGCCGGCCACGAGCCCGCCGGCCGGGGCGTTGCCGGTGGTGATCCGCAGCGTGCCACCGGCGAGGCTAACGGGCGTGTAGCCGCCGCTCGAGCGGGCCATCGCATTCTCTTTCACCATCAGCACGTTGGGCGAAGCGCCGACGTTGTACGTGCCAAGGATATCGTTCGTGCCGGCCGTGTTCGTGATGGCGACGGTGCCGGAACCGACGTTGTGCGTGGCGCCGGTCAGGGCGACCGCGCCGCCGAAGGTCAGGGTGCCGGGGCCGGCCTTCGTAACCGTCGTGCCGCTGACCGCACCGTTTAGGGTGAGGTTGGTGGCGCCGTTGGCGACCGTCACCTTGCCGCCGCTCGGCAGGCTGAGGCCGTAGTCGCGGGCGACGGAGGTAGTGCCAGTGTACTCGAGTTCGGCTGTCCCGGAACCGAAAGAAATCTGCTTGCCAGTGCCCAACCCGAGACTGACTGCGCGAACGGTGCCGGCACTGATGGCAATGTTGCCGCCGAAGGTGTTGGCCGAATTGGTCAGGTCCAAGCGCGTCGCGCCGGTTTTCGTCAACGTGAAGCCGCTGGAACCGCTCAAGACGCCGGCAATTTCCAAGATGCCGGCCCCGTTGCAGTTGATGGCCGTGTTTGCCGCAAGATTCAATTCCAGGTTGCTGGCAATCCTGGATGCGCCGGCGCCCGACATGGTGATCGAGGCCGCCGCACCGGCCAACTGGAGTTGGTCGCCCCCCAAGGCGGCGCTGTTCAGTATGGATGTGGCCGTGGTGTCGGCATTGTCGAACGTTACCTTCTCGACGATCATAATGCCGTAGTCCATCGTAGCGGTGTAATTCCCGAAGCCCGCCGTCGCACCGTTCTGGAAAAGGAGTTCCTCGGACACGGTGCCGTCGCCAAGCGGTGCGCCAGCGGGCGACCAGTTCGCGTCGTCCGATAACACGCCACTGGTTGGATTGCCCACGCTTCCACCAGGGCCAATGTAGACGAAGACAACGGCCTGAGCCGTCGCGGCAGTCAAGAAAACCGCCAACATGAGAGCCACTACACTGGAGCGCAACAGAGTTCTCATCGCCATTTCCCCTAGAAATGAGGTGTGTGTGCCCGATACCCGAGCCGGAAAATACCCGAGACTGAAGCAGCCTAATGGACCGCCATAATTGCCATTATTGTTACGACCATATTTTCCGCAAGTTTTTTGCGCGCTTTTCGGGGGGGAATGCTAGGGAATTCCCTTAGGTGGTTCCAGTGTGGGGAACGCCTCCCCCCTATGAGGTTGATTCGGCCGGGCTGGCGGTGCCGCGCGCGTGGCCTGACAGCCACTGCTGTAAGGTCCGGCGGCCGCTGGCGTATTCTCCTTGTGGGGCAGGTTGCCAACCTGCCGTCGATCAGGCAGCTTGGCAACCTGCCCCGAGAAGAGCCGGATGGAGTGGCCGCGGCGCGGATGGTATACTTCCGCGTATGGTCGAGACCCGTACCACGCTGCTGCTTCGGGTGCGCGACCCGGCCGACTCGGAGAGTTGGCGGGAGTTCGTGCTCTTGTACGAGCCGCTGCTGCTGGGCTACGTCCAGCGGCGGGGGCTCCGCGAGCACGACGCCCGCGATGTCGTGCAAGAGGTGTTCGGCACCTTGGTCCGCACGCTACCGGGCTTCGAGTTGGACCGCCAGCGCGGGCGGTTCCGCACCTGGCTGTGGCGCGTGACGCACAACGCCGTGGTCGACTGGAACCGCCGGCGGGGCCGCCGCGCAGCCGCCGAAGACCGGGCGCGCGAAGAAGCGCCCGTGGCCGTCGAGCTGGGCGACGACGAACTGGAGGCCGAGTGGCTGGCGGCCCACCGCCGGCGGATTTTGGACTTCGCGCTGGAGCAGGTCCGCTCGCGGACCAATGAAACCACCTGGAAGTGCTTCCAATGGCACCTGTTGGAGGGACGCCCGAGTAGCGACGTGGCCGCCGACCTGGGCCTGACCGCCAACGCCGTGTACGTGAACGCCTCGCGCGTGCTGGCCCGCGTAAGGGAACAATGTGCGGAGTATGCGGAGGAATTGGGGGAGGAGTGAAAGGGATTTAGGGATTTCGGGATTTGGGGATTTGGGGATTTGGTGGTTTGCGGTCGGGGTTTCGGGGCTGGGGACTCGGGATTGCGTGGGATGACGTGTAGTGTACAGATGCTGAACCCTGAACCCTGAACCCTGAACCCTGAACCCTGAACCCTGAACCCTGAACCCTGAACCCCCAGCCCCGAGCCCCCAGTTCCCAGCCCCGCGGAGCTCACATGAACCCCAACGCCTGCCTCACCGACGACATGCTGCTGCCGCTGGCGACCGGCGAAGGTACGGCCGCGGCCGGCCAGGAACACCTCCGCGCGTGTCCTGAGTGCCAGGGGCGGCTGCGGCGGCTGGAAAGCGAGATCCGGCAGGTCCGCGACAGCTTCCACGATCCCGATTCAACGCTGCGGCAGTCCCTCCAGGCCACGCCGGTGCAGAGCCTCGAAACGGCCGTGCCCGCAGAAGGGGACAGTCCCGTTCTTGCTGACACAAAAACTGGGACAGTCCCCACACCCGCGAACATCGGCCGCTACCGGGTAATCGGCCTGCTCGACTCGGGTGGTCAGGCGTGCGTCTACCGGGCGGCGCATCCCAACTTGGCACGGGAACTCGTTATCAAAATCAGCCGCAAGTCGCTTTCTGCTGCCGAGCCCGAGCGCGACCGGCTGTTGGCCGAGGGGAAGATTCTGGCCGAGTTAGACCACCCGAACCTGGCCCGGGTGTTCGACCTGGACTTCGACGGCGACCGGCCGTTCCTCGTCATGGAGTATATCCGCGGCTGCAACCTGCGGCAGCGGGTCGAGCAACAGCGGTTCAGCCCGCAACAGGCAGCGGCCCTGGTGGCCAAGGTCGCCCGGGCGCTCGCGGCAGCCCACGCCCGTGGGATCGTACATCTTGACCTCAAACCGAGCAACGTGGTGTTGGACGAGCGGGGCGAGCCGCGGGTGATCGATTTTGGCATTGGGCGGCTGGCTGGGGCCTGGATCCAGGACCGCCCCGAGGCCGACCGCATCTGCGGCACGCCCGGCTTCATGGCCCCCGAGCAGGTCCGCGGCGAGGCGACCGACGCGCGCAGCGACGTTTTCGCCCTCGGCGTTCTCCTTTATTACCTATTGGTGGGCGAATCGCCCTTCCAGGCGTCGACGTTGGCCGAGACGCTCGCGCGCACGCAGCAATGCGAGATTCACCGCGAACGATTGCGGTCGGCCGGAGCGCCCGCGGCGCTCCAGTGGATCTGCTGCCGCGCGATGCGGGCCCGGCCGGGCCAGCGCTATCCGAGCGCCGAGGCAATGGCCCGCGAGTTGGAGCGGTTCGGCGGGCGTCGCAGACGGATGCTGGCTGCCGCCGGCTTGGCTGCTGCGGCGATGCTGCTCGCGCTGGTTGTCTGGGCCGTGTGGCCGCGGGGCGGCGACGGGGTTGCCGCCGGTAACGGCGAAGAAGAGGTCGAGGCCGATCCTTACGCCCAGTTCGAGCCGAACGTCGAGTTCGCGGTCTGGCAGGTCAACGCCGGCGAAGTGCTGCCGCTGAACCGCAGCGTGCCCGTCTACAGCGACGACCGCTGGCAGCTTTCCGGCCGCGTGCCCGCCGGCATGCACGTTTCGCTCTTCACCTTCGACTCGGCCGGCCGGCTCCGCAAGCTCGACCGCTGCGAGGTCCAGCACGGCAAAGAGGCCGACCAGGTCTACTATCCGTCGCAGTACTTCGCCGCGCCGCTTTCCGACCTGCCGGGCACGGAAGTCGTGCTGCTGTGTGCGCGGCGGTCGAAGCCGGTGGAACTGGAGGACATCGCCGATCTATTCGAGGAGGGATCACCGTGGCCGGCGATTCCCGCCCAGGCCATTGTGCGGCTCGAACGGCAGGACGTGAAGTTCGAGCACGGCCGGCAGCGCGAGGGGACGACGCTGGCCGCGGCGAAGAGCCCCGCTGACGAGGCGGCATTTCCCGTGGGGGTGCGGCAGCGGGCCGAAACGCTCCGCACCGCCTTGGCGAGGCGTTGCGATTACTCCGTGGGCGTCATCTTCCCGCACGAGAAGCCACCCTTCCGCACCCGCGGGCAAGGCTTCGCCACAAAAACGCCCGACGACGAGCGTATCAAGGCCGACGTAAAGGCTGTTGAACGGCCGCCGCGGGAGGAATTCCCGGCCTCGCCGGAGCGGCTTCCCCCGGAAAAGTGAGCCGGGTGCCATGCGGTAAGCGTAGCTTACCCGTGAGCACGACACCGTGTATTCCCGGACACGGGTAAGCTACGCTTACCGCATGGCACCCGACCCAATACGACATTGCTTACCCGAGAGTCAATAAACTTCATTCCTCGCCGCCCAACTGCGACTTCCGCCGCAGGATATGATGATAGTGCTGCGCGAAGCGGTGGGCCTCGTCGCGGACGTATTGCAGCAGGCGCAGGGCGTAGGCGTGGCGCGTCAGGCGTAGTGGTTCATCAGAGTTGGGCAGGAAGATCAGTTCTTCCCGTTTGGCCAATGCCAGCAGCGTTGGCGGCTGGACGCCGACGGCGGCAAACGCGGCCATCGCGCCGTGCAGTTGCCCCTTGCCGCCGTCGATCAACAAAATGTCGGGCGGGGCTTCGCCCTCTTCGTGCAGCCGGTGGAACCGGCGGGCGACCACCTCGCGGATGCTGGCCACGTCGTCGACGCCTTCGACCGAGCGGATGCGGAACCGCTTGTAGCCCGGCTTGAAGGGCAGCCCGTCGATGAACTGCACCAGCGCGGCCACGGTTTCCGTGCCGCCGGTGTGCGCGATGTCCACGCCTTCGATGGTCCGCGGCCGTCGGCTCAGGTGCAGCACTTTCTGCAATCCGGCCAGCCCTTTCTTCGGGTCGATGGGAAACACCTCGGGCTGCACGTGCTTCGACAGCGCCCCGCGCTGGTCGAGCGTTTCCAAGAGTTCGATCTCGTCGCGGAGCCGCGCCGCCTCCTCGAAGCGGAGATCCTTGGCGGCGGCGGCCATCTCCGCGCGCATCTCGGCCAGGAGTGTCTTCTTGTGGCCGTCGAGCACTTGCTGCAATCGGC
>Ga0233425_10011541_pt1 | contig 10276 bp, 6 predicted proteins | sample Watercolumn_Towu_2_FD_181712 | JGI IMG/M metagenome (GOLD analysis project Ga0233425, IMG submission 181712) | Freshwater microbial communities from Lake Towuti, South Sulawesi, Indonesia - Watercolumn_Towuti2014_140_MG | ecosystem: Environmental > Aquatic > Freshwater > Lake | place: Indonesia... | reverse complement strand
ACGGCATCCTCAAGCGAAACTCGGCGGACACCGACGGCACCATGCCCTACGTCCTCCTGGACCGCTGGGGCGTGGTCAAGTGCTATGTGTCGCCGGCGCCGGATACGGTGTTGGAGTCGCATCTTGCGAAAACGGTTTCGCTCCGCGGCACAAGCCAGCGCGCCGCGGACGGCGTGACGCACTTGAGCGGGGCCACTCCGGCCACGAAATCGGCCGCGGCCAAGCCGGTCCTGCGCGCGGCCCCGCCAGCGCCGGTTGCCCCGCCGACACCAACTGTGACCATCCGCCAGCCGGCCAGCGAGTTGCAGCGGACCCCGGAAAAGGCCGCCGCGGCGGCGCCGCGGCGTCAAGCAGTGCCCGAACCGCGGCCCCAGGCGAGCCAGGCCCGGAACAATACGGTCCGACATACGGCCCAGCGCGCTAACGCCCCGGTGGGCCGGCGCGGTCCAGTGCGCCAGGCGGCTTTTCAGGAAGAGATCCCGCGGCCCGTGCCGCAGGGAAGGCCGCTGTCGGCCCCAGCGTCGGAGCCGGGGACGCATGGCGCCGCGCCCCAGCTCTACGACGAAGGCCCCGGCGTGGGTCCTGCATGTGGCGCGGGGTGCGCGGACGCCGATTGCGGCGACTGTGGCGATTGCGAGGGGCCGGATTGCGGGCCGCTACTGCCCCCCGCCGCGTACCTTTCCGGCCTGTGGATCAAGGCCGATCAGCTCACCTGGTGGACCAGGGGCATGAATCTGCCGCCGCTGGTGACCAGCGTCAGGGCAGGCACGGACCTGACGCAGAACGCGGGGCACCTGCCGGCCGGGAGCAACGGCACGATCATTCTCTTCGGCGATGAGCGCGTCGACGATGAAATCCGCGCCGGCGGCCGTCTGCAAGTGGGCACCTGGCTGAATCGCTGCCGGAGTTTTGGAGTGGAAGGCGAGTTCTTCGCCCTGGAGAACTCTGCCACCCACTACCGCTTGTGGTCCGACGGCAACCCCGTGATCTCCCGGCCGTTCTTCAACGTGGTGGACAACGAGCAGCAGGTCGAACGGGTCGCGTTCCCGCGCGGAAGTTCGGGAAGCGTCGATGGCAGCGCCAGCGTCGACACGCTCTCGAAGTTCGAGGGCGCCGGAGCGCGCCTGTTGTTCAACCTTTGCGAAAACGAGTACTGCTGGCAGGACCGCTTTGACCCGTGCGTGGTCCATCATGGCTGCTATCGCTCGCAGTTGATCGTGGGCTACCGCTTCCTGCGCCTGGACGACACGCTCGCCGTCCGCGAGGAACTGACGGCCACGAACCTGGGCGACATCATCGGCAACGGGACGGTCGAGGCCCCCACGGGCGACGCCGCCTTCCTCATCCAGGACACCTTCGCCACTAAGAACCAGTTCCACGGCGCCGAGTTGGGCATGTTGTTCGAGTTGCGCCGCGGCCGTTGGTCGCTGGACATCCTGCCGAGGATCGCCCTGGGCAACACGCATGAAACCGTGTACATCAACGGCAGCACGCGCACCACCTCGGCCGACGGCACTCAGCGCACCGGGACCGGCGGCCTGCTCGCACTGTCCACGAACATCGGGCGCTACGAAAGGGACGCGTTCTCCGTGGTGCCCCAGATCGGGGCCACGCTCGGATATCAGGTGAGCCGTCACACTCGGTTCACGTTGGGCTACTCGTTCCTCTACTGGAGCCGCGTGGCGCGTGCCGGCGAGCAGGTCGATCTAAGGGTCAATCCGAACTTCCTGCCGGAGGGCGATCAGACCGGCGCGGCGCGCCCCGCCTTTGCTTTCCAGGAGACGGGCTTCTGGGCCCAAGGCATGAACTTCGGCGTGGACATCCGCTTCTAGCTTCAAGATAGGTCGGGAATGCCGACCAAGAGCGTGAGCATCAATTTGACACATTCCGCGGGCCGATGGGTAGAGAAAAGGGTGAATTGTAGCGATGGGGCCCGACTGCGCAGGTCCATCACGTGGCGCCGGCAAAACGGGGACCGTCCCCCTTACCAACCTCGTTCTGCCAGGGCCGGCAAGGAGAGTCAGTATGACAAGGAATCGGTCAACAGGTCGGTGGTCATGGTTGCGCAATCTTGGCGGACTTTTCCCCCGCTCGCGGTTCGGCGGCAAACCGCCCAAGCGGCGCAAGCTGGTCGTTGAGCCATTGGAAGGTCGCAACCTGCTTTCGGCTACCGTCTTCCCCACAATCAGCGGCACGTCTTTCTATGACGTGAGGCTGGACGGACTGACGGCCGACGACCTGCGCCTGCCCGGGACCACCGTCAGCCTGTTCCGCGACGGCGGCAACGGCCAGTTCGGCGGCGACGACCAACTGGTGGCCTCCACCACCACCGACGCCAACGGCATGTACCGCTTCGACAACCTGCCCCCAGCCACGTACTTCGTGCAGCAGGCCACCGCGGCCGGATTTGTGCTGCCCTCGGGCCAGGGCGTGGCCAAGGTGCTCATCACTGCCGGCGACACGCAGGGAACGGCCGGCACGGTGATCGACACCTTCGACAGCACCACGCAATGGGTGGGCGGTTCCCTGCGCACCGGACGGGTGGGCTCCTCGGGCACGGCGGCGCCCGAGGCCCTGGGCGACTACCGCGACCTTTACGTGCAGCTTACTTCGGCGCGCGGCTCGCTCTCGCTGGGCGCGAACGCCGACGTGCCCGGCATCCTGGACTTCGCCTCGGGCTCGGCCTCCAACGGGAACTGGTGGGTCACGTGGGACGGCCCGGGCGGCGATCCCCAGGTGCTCAATCCCACGGGCCTGGGCCAGGTCGATTTGACCAGCCAGGGCGCGTCGACCGGCATCAAGCTCACGTTCGGCGCCGACCACGACAACACGTCGGTAAAGATCAAGGTCTATACCGACGGCAACAACTGGTCGTGGGCCAGCGTGCCCATCCCGAACACCGAGGACGGCGAGGCCGTGGAAGAGGTGTTCGTGCCCTTTGCGCAGTTCGTCAACGGCGGCGGCAGCGGGGCCGATTTCAGCAGGGTCGGCGCCATGCGTCTGGAGATCGTCGGCCCCAACGCGGTCGACGGCCAGATCGGCCCGATCGGCGCCTTCGGGCCCAAGGTGCTCACGCAGAACTTCGCCAACGCGGCCCAGACCGACCTGGCCATCGCCAAGACGCACGCGCCCGAGCCCGCGACCGCCGGCGGCCAGATGACCTACACGCTGGTGTCGACGAACAATGGACCGTCGAAGGCCACCGGCGTGGTGGTCAGCGACACGCTGCCGGCAGGGCTCACGCTCGTCTCCGTCACGCCCGGCCAGGGCTCGCACACGGTAACCGGCAGCACGATCAAGGTACACCTGGGCAGCCTGAGCAGCGGCGCATCGGCCACCACAACCATCGTGGTCAACGTGGGCCCCACGGCCACCGGCACGATCAGCAACACGGCCACGATCATGGGCAACGAAACCGACCCGAACCTGGCCAACAACACGTCCACCACCGTCACGCAACTCAACGCGCAGGTCGATCTGGCGATCACCAAGGCCAATGCGCCCAATCCGGTCGTGGCGGGCAGACAACTGACCTACACGCTGACGACCGCGAACAACGGCCCGTCGGCTGCCACCGGCGTGACGATCACCGACACCCTGCCCGCCGGCGTGACGTTCGCCTCTTCCTCGGGCCAGGGCCAAGTCACGGCCTCCGAAGGAACGCTGACGATCAGCCTGGGCAACCTGGCGGTTGGCGCTTCGATGACGACCACGTTGGTGGTCAACGTGGACCCGGCAACCACGGGAACGCTCACCAACACGGCGAGCGTGCGCGGCGATCAGCCCGAGGCGAACATGAGCAACAACGTGGCCACGGCCGTAACCACGGTCAACCCGCAGATCGATCTGGCGATCACCAAAACCGCCTCGGCCGGCCGCGTGGTGGCGGGCAGGCAGTTGACCTACACACTGACCACGATCAACAACGGCCCGTCGAGGGCGACGGGCGTGCGGATCTCCGATGCCCTGCCTGCCGGCGTGACGTTCGTCTCGGCGGGCGGCCAAGGCACGGTCACGCAGGTCAGCGGCGGCCTGAGCATCAGCCTGGGCGACATGCCGGTCGGGGCCAGCGCCACCACCACGGTCCTCGTCACGGTCAAGTCGAGCGCCACTGGCACGATCACCAATTCGGCTGAGGTGCGCGGTAACGAAACCGAAACCAATCTAGCCAACAACAAGGCGTCAGTCACCACGCAGATCGACGTGCCGGTCGTCCCCCAGGGCGACCCGGACATTGACCTGAGCGTCACCAAGACCGCCTCGCCCGATCCCGTGGCCGTGGGCGCGAACCTTACCTATACCTTGGTCATTCGCAATCGGACGGCGAACCAGACGGCGCACAACGTGCTGATGACCGACACGCTGCCCGCGGGCCTGACCGTAGTTTCGGTCAGTTCCAATGCCACGCGGTCGGGCAACACAGTCCAGGCCAGCTTCTCGCAACTTGCGGGCGGCGGTTCGGTGACGGTGACGATTGTCGCCAGGGTCGATTCCGCGCCCGCGGGCACGATCACCAACACCGCCCGCGTGCAAGGCAGAGAGCCCGACCCCGTGCTATCGAACAACGCCAGCACGGTCATCACGGGGATCCGGACGCCCACGCCCTTGGGCAAGCGGCGCTACATCAGCCGGTAACGGCCACGAAAAGACGAGGGCCGCACCCCGCCCATCCTGGACGGGGTGCGGCCACTACCGGGGGAGCAAACACGCAACACACTACGTTCGATGTATCGTTATTTGCGCTGGACCACAAACCCTTTGTCAAAGGCGTCGCCAAACACCAATTCGATCCGCGTCTGATAGTCGGCCGCAGCCACCGTCTGCTGGCACTGCCGACAGCAGAACCCCACGCTCAGCCCGCCTACGTCCAGGGGGGCGATCCGCGGGTTCAAGGCTTTACCAGTGAAAGGACAGACCACCTGTTTCGCCTGACCGGTCACCGCTAACTGGTAGTTCGCACGGATCTTATACCGCCCGGGTTCTGCCAGAAATTTCTTGCGGCACTCTTCCGAGCAAAAGTAGACCTTCCCGCCGTGGTAATCGGCCGCAATGGCCGGGTTAATGGCATGGTTCGTGGTGACGCACCAGGCTTGAATGGCCCTTTGGGCCTGATCTTCGCTCGAAAGCCGATCGGCCCAAAGGGCTGGCCCGAATGCCACCAGTGCTATCGCCAGCGATCTCATAGTTACCGCCCCCCAAAGTCGATGGCTAATCGACGCTTGCGTTCCGCCCGTCCCCAGCCATTTGCGGCACCCGAGGCCCGGCGGACAACAGAATTCTGTCCGTCGGCAAATTTTTGTCAAATCCGGCTGGCAAAAATATAGTCGGATGGCGATTGCCAGAAACAGCGCAACCGACGATGAATGAGGACGTTAGGTCAATTAACGAACCGCCGGATCGGTGACGGAACGGCAACTTGCTGGACACCTCGGCGTTTGTGTTCGGGCGGGCAAGTGTCGTCGCCAGAGGGAAGGGCAGCGCTGACCCGCCCGCCCTTCCTCACCCCGATCAGGCTGGAAAGCCTGACGTACGGCAACGCGACTCGCAAGGCGCGTAGCGCGCGCCGCTAACGTGCCCTCCGCGTCTGCGCCACCGATTTTACCCAGGCGGCGTCGGCGACGTCGAGGGCCGGTTCGGGCACTTCCTCTTTCTCATAGTGAATGCTGCCCGGGCGGACGCTCAGGTCATAGGCGGCACGAAACGCGGCGGCCAGGTCGAGAGGCAAGTCGGGCCGCGGCGGCCCCAGGGGAAGCCCGATCACCGGCAGTGGATCCTGCAACCGCAACGGATAGCCCTCCTCGTTGCGTCCCAGGCCGGTCTTGCGCGCCACGAAAATGAAATACGGCGCCGGCGGCAATTCGGGGAAGAGCCTTCGGGAGGGATTGTCGCCGCCGCGCAGCAAGTCGATCTCCATGAAATGGGCGCGACCGGTCAGCCACCGCAGTCGTTTCTCCCGGTAGCGGGCAGCGTAGCTGCCGCCCTTGTTTGCCGGGCTCAGGAGTTCCACAGCGGCCAGCACGCGCGCGAACTGCCCCAATTCCCGAACGACCAGGTAATCCTGCTTCACGCGCTCGAGCGATCGCGCATCCAACACCACCTCATGAATGGCCTTGGGCTCTGCCAAAGCAACGGACGCTTGCGAACCGGGCGAGCACCACTCGGGGTTGGACGAGTCGGCCGCCACCGTCTCGTCAGGTTCGCCGATGATCACCGCTTCGCCGCTGGGCTCGAGTTGATAAATCCTCCGCTCGACGTCGATCCAACAACCAAGGTCCTGGGCTTTGGACAAGGACTGCTCGGCCAGCTTGCGCACGAACCAGGCATGAAACGACTCCCATCGGGGATTCACTTCCAGGAACGGGTCCATACCAGGAAAGGGATAGGGCATTGATCGACTCCTTCGGGATTCAGGAACTCACCTCAAACGGTTCGCCTATCGTGATGGTACACCGCTTTTTGACCTCCGGCAACGCCTCGGCCGCAACCCGCTTGCGCCAACGGCCGGCGCGCGTGCCTTGACTGCGGCCCAATGCCGACGATAATCTACAAATCCAATTCTCCGTTGCACTTACAACCCATCGCCCCGCGCATGTTCATTGGCCTGACCTACGACCTCCGCAACGACTACCTGGCAGAAGGCTACGGCGAGGAAGAAACGGCGGAATTCGACCGGCCCGACACGATCAACGCCATCGAAACGGCCCTCCGCGACCTGGGCCATCAGACCGACCGCATCGGCCACGGCCGCGCCCTGGTCAACAGGCTGGCGGCCGGCGACCGCTGGGACTTGGTGTTCAACATCGCCGAGGGCCTGCACGGGCTGGCGCGCGAGGCCCAGGTGCCCGCCATCCTCGACCTTTACCAAATTCCTTACACGTTCTCCGACGCCTTGGTGCTGGCCCTGACCCTGCACAAGGGTCTGACCAAGGTCGTGGTGCGCGACGCCGGCATCGCCACCCCCGACTTCGCCGTGGTCCATGAGCCCGAGGACGTCGAACGCATTGGCCTGCCGTTTCCCCTGTTCGCCAAGCCCGTGGGCGAAGGGACGGGCAAGGGCATTACGGCTGCATCGAAAATCAAGGACCGGCAAACGCTGCTCGCGATTTGCACAGACCTGTTGGCGCGATACCGCCAGCCGGTCCTCGTCGAGACCTATTTGCCGGGACGGGAGTTTACCGTGGCCATTTGGGGCACGGGCCACGATGCCCAGGTCATCGGCAGCATGGAAGTCCTGCTGCTGCCCGGGGCCGAGGCCGACGTCTACTCCTACGTGAACAAGGAGCGTTCCGAGGAACTGTGCTCTTATCAGCGGGGCCGGCCCGAGGAGGACGAGGAGGTCGGCCAGGCCGAACAAATGGCGTTGGCCGCCTACCGGGCCCTGGGCTGCCGGGACGCGGGCCGCGTGGACGTGCGGTCCGACGGCCAGGGCAGGCCCAATTTTATTGAAGTCAATCCCCTGGCAGGCATTCATCCGGAACACTCCGACTTGCCGATGATCTGCGGCTTCATGGGTATTTCGTACCGGGAGTTGATTGACCGGATCGTGCGATCGGCTAGCCAGCGAGTTCTGACCGGCGCCCCGCCTTGTCGAAAGGCCGAGCATCCGGTTAAATAGGCTGTGGAATTCCAATGCCGCCTGGCGGCTGACTCACAAACCACGATTGGTGCCGTTCATGCTCGTTGCCATCCTCCATCCCGCAATTCCCGAGAACGCCTCCCTGGAGGACCAGGACACGCTAGTGCAGGTCCAGGCGATTGCCGCCACCTTGGAGCGCCTTTCCCATGAGCCGCTGCTGGTGCCCTGCACCCTCGATCTGGCGGCCATGCGCGATCGTCTGGCCTTGGTGCAGCCGGACATGGCCTTCAACTTGGCCGAATCGCTGGACGGGGCCGACTCGCTCCAGTATCTTCCCGCCGCGGTGCTCGATTCGTTGGGCATCCCCTATACGGGCAACTCCACCGAGGCCATTTTCCAGACCACGCACAAACTGGTGGCCAAGCAGGTCCTGCATTTGGCTGGGTTGCCCACGGCGGCTTGGATGGCGCTGGAGGGCCATGCCTGTGCCCCCTACGCCCCTTGGGAACGCCGCGGAAACGGCGCCCCCGCGCGCTTTGCTTCCGCTGCCTCGCCGCGGGAGGGAAGCCGCCTCGCGCCACCTTGCATCATCAAGGCCGTGTGGGAACATGCCTCGCGCGGGCTGGACGAGCGCAACGTGCTCCTTGATGGCGATGCAACGACCGTCGAATGTCAACTCCGGGAACACATCGAACAGACCCGCCGGCCTTGCTTTGCCGAGCAGTTCATCGAGGGACGCGAGTTCAACGTGCCGATCCTCGACGGCCCTGACGGTCCGCAGGTCCTGCCCATCGGCGAGATCGACTTCTCGACCTATCCGGACGGCAAGCCGCGCATCGTCTGCCATCGGGCCAAGTGGCAGGAGGATTCCTTTGAATACAATAACACGCCGCGGCACTTCCACTTCAGCCCCGAGGATCAGCCCTTGCGCGACCAACTGCGGGAACTCAGCCTGACTTGCTGGCGTCTGTTTGGCATGCGCGGATACGCGCGCGTCGATTTCCGCGTGGACCGCGAGGGCCGGCCGTGGATCCTCGAGGTCAACAGCAACCCCTGCCTGTCGCCCGATGCTGGTTTCGCGGCCGCCGTGGCCGAAGCGGGCCTGACGTACGACGAGGCCGTGGGCCGCATCGTGGAGCGGGCTGCGGCGGGGATGGCTCCGGCGTCCTGTCGCCGGGTAAGCTGCTGCCTGTGAAGACAGGTTGTGCTCCAAGGGGACCCTTATGCTCGACGTCCTTGTTGTCTCCCCCCATCCCGACGACGCCGAACTGGGAATGGGCGGGGCCATGCTCAAGTTCAAGGCCGAAGGACGTTCGGTGGGAGTGCTGGACCTGACCAACGGCGAGCCCACGCCTTGGGGCTCGCCCGAGGTCCGCGCCCGTGAAACGGCCGCTGCCACGGCCATTCTGGGCCTGGATTGGCGGGAAAACCTGGGCCTGCCTAACCGCAGCCTGGAGGCCACGCTGGCGGCGCGTGCCGAATTGGCCGGGGTTTTCCGGCGGACGCGGCCGCGTCTGATCTTCGCGCCCTATTGGGTCGACGCGCATCCCGACCACGTGGCGGCCACGCAACTCATCGAGGCCGCGCGCTTCTGGGCCAAGCTGACCAAGACCGACCTGCCGGGCCAGCCCTACTATCCACCGCGCATTCTGTATTACTACTGCGTGCATCTCCGCCTCGTGCCGCAACCGGCGTTCGTGCTGGACATCAGCGAGTTCTGGGAGAAGAAGCGAGCGGCCATCGAGTGCTACCGCAGCCAGTTCATCGAGGGCCGGGCGCAAGAACCGCCCACCTTTATCGACCGCCTCCGCGACCAGGCGGCCTTCTGGGGATGGTCCATCGGCACGCTCTACGGCGAGCCCTTTGCCAGCCGCGAACCGCTGGGGTTGGCCACGATGGCGGGATTGGTGGCGGGGTAGGATCCAGCGGTGGCCAGCGTGTACACAACTTTTACCAAGGTTTTACACGTCGAAATCGCCGGGGGTCAGATGCCGCGTGCTTCGGCAATTTGCCGGACCCAGGCCATCTTGTGGCCCATCCGTGCCGGTGCAGTTCGGCCATCGGCGAGGTCCGTGGCTGCCCCTGGGGTTGACCGCTTGTGTCTGCGTTCTGAAGAATGCCCCTGATGAGGGAATGCATGACGACACATCCACCCACGGTTCCGGCCAAGACTGCACCTGCGTCTTGGGAAGCAAACGCAAGTACCCCTTTGCAGCCGGCGACGTCGGTCAAGCCGCACGCCCGCAAACTCGCGGAAACCGGCGAGCGTTCTTGGGAGAAGCTCGATTGGCCCGTGGTCCTCTGGCTTGGCGTGGTCCACGCGGGCGCGCTGGCTGCCCCGTTCGTGTGTACCTGGCAGGGACTCGTGGCCTTTTTCGTCCTCTGGTGGATCACCGGCGGCTTGGGCGTGTGCCTGGGCTACCACCGGCTGCTGACCCACGCCAGTTTCCAGACGTATCCCTTCGTGCGTCGGCTGACAGCGGTCCTCGGCACGCTGGCCGGCGAAGGGCCGCCGATCACCTGGGTCTCGGTGCATCGCAAGCACCACCGCTTCAGCGACCGGCCGGGCGATCCCCATTCCCCGCGCGACGGCGCCCTGTGGAGCCACGTGGTATGGCTGTTCCCCCGTCCCCATGAGCCACAGTGGACCGCCATGATCGGCCGCTACGGCAAGGACCTGCTGGCCGATCCCTTCATGCG
>Ga0233425_10011540_pt1 | contig 10276 bp, 7 predicted proteins | sample Watercolumn_Towu_2_FD_181712 | JGI IMG/M metagenome (GOLD analysis project Ga0233425, IMG submission 181712) | Freshwater microbial communities from Lake Towuti, South Sulawesi, Indonesia - Watercolumn_Towuti2014_140_MG | ecosystem: Environmental > Aquatic > Freshwater > Lake | place: Indonesia... | reverse complement strand
TCGGCGAGATGGTTCATCTCGGGCCGGAGTGGCGCGCGCCCGCCTCCCCACCCTGCCACTCCTCGGCGAGATGATTCATCTCGGGCCGGAGCGGCGCGCGCCGGGGTCTGCACCCTGCCACTCCTCGGCGAGATGGTTCATCTCGGGCTGGAGTGGCGCGCGCCAGGTCTCTGGAGGCGCAGCCGACCGGCCGTGGGAGGCGCGCCATCCACCTGGCATCCTATCGGGATACACCCTCCGCCATGATCCCCTCCGACTTCCGGCTCGATTCCGTCTGCGTCCACCTGGTGGAGCGCCTCGAGGGCGCGCGCCGCAGCTACTTCGACCGCCCGGACGAGGCCCCCGAGGCGTTCCGGCGCATCGCGGAGGAGCTGGTGGTCAGCGCCGCGGCGGAGGCCGGTGAGTACGTGGAGTCCGCCACCTACCCCGCCCTCCTTCGGCGGGAGGTCCTCGAGACCTTCCTGCCCCGCTACACGAGCCTGGCGCTGGAGCACAACGCGCTGGAGCGCACCCGGTTCGGCGCGTGGCGCAACGGCGACCCCCTGGCGCGCATCGCCACCACCGGGGTGGCGGTGCTGGCGGCCGCCCTGTTCTCGCGCTTCGTGCCGTCCGTGATCGATGTGGTGCCGTGGCTCGGCGTGCTGGTGGTGGCGCTCCTGCCCGAGCTGCGCGCCGCTTGGTACCGCCTTCGCTACCAGCGCGATCTGCAGACCGTGGTCGACGACATGGCCCGCATCCACGAGAACCTCGAGATCTATCAGCCGCGGGCCCAGGCCGAGGCCGAACGCCCCCAACAGGGCGGGGGCGACGCCGCCAGCCGCGTCGAACAGCAGGCCGCGCTGCGGGCCGCGCGCGCCGCCAGCCACGCCAAGCAGCAACCGGTCAAGGAGTGACCATGGGCATTCTCGACATCCTTCGCGCGAGCGGCCGGGCACGGGTCTCCATCCCCGTGGTCGGGACCGGTGTCAAGCGCCTCCTGGCGATCGCCAGCGCGGTGTTCATCGGTCTCATCGTGATCTACGCGTCCTTCACCGTCTATGTGGAGCCCACCGAGCTGGCCGTGCGGCAGGTCTTCCTCGACGTCCCGTTTGGCCCCGATAAGGGCATCCAGGGGGAGATCTACGGGCCCGGCCTCTACTTCATCATGCCCGGCTACGAGCGGCTGCACCTGTTCCCGCGCGACATGCAACTGGTCGAGTTCAACGACTACCTCACCGAGGCCTCTACCGAGTCGTCCTCGGCGTCCTCCATCCGCATCCAGACCTCCGAGGGCTACCAGGTTTCGGTGGACGTCACGGTCTCCTACCGCATCGTCGATCCCGTGGCGCTCATCAAGGCGGTCGGCCCGGGCCGCCTGTACGAGTCCCAGCTCGTGCTGCCGCGCGCCGATCGCTACCTGCGGCAGACATTGGGCGAGCTGAACGCCGAGGATTTCTACGCGGGCAAGATGCGCCAGGCCAAGGCCCAGCAGGCCCGCGAGCTGCTCACCGCGGATCTCGCCGTCGCGGGCATCCAGGTCTGGAACGTGATGGTGCGGCACTACAAGTACGACGACCGCTACCAGGAGGCGATCGAGCAGCGCAAGATCCAGGACCAGACCGTGTTCAAGAACCGGGCCGAGGCGCACGCCAAGGCCTCCGAGGCCGAGAAGAACCGCGTGCTGGCCGAGGGCGCCGCCAAGGTGGAGGTGGAGAAGGAGCGGGGCGTGGCGGAGGTCCGCAAGATCAACGCCGACGCCGAGCTCTACTTCCGCAAGACCATCGCCGAGGGCGACAAGCTGGTCGCCCTGGCGGAGGCCGAGGCCACGCGGCTGCGCAACGACGCCCTGCGCGCGCAAGGCGCCGAGAACCTGGTGGGCCTCGAGATGGCCGGCGTGCTGGAGGGCACCCAGGTCATCGTGGTGCCGACCGATGGTGCCAGCGGGGTCAATCCCCTCAACCTCGACCAACTGATCCGGGGGTGGTGAGATGCTGCGCCTCTGCTCCCTGCTTCTCGCCGCGCTCCTCGCCGCCGGTTGCCTGCCCCACAGCACCGACTCCACCGAGGTCGGCGTCCGCACGGCCAAGATCGCCATCATCGGCGACAAGGGCGTCCAGAAGGAGGCCTACGCCCCTGGCTCCACCTACTTCTTCCCGCCGATCGTCAACGACTGGCACGTGTTCGACACCGCCCTGCAGAACCTGGAGATGACCCGCGAGCACAACACGGGCGCGCGTGAGGGTGACGACTCCCTGCACTTCAAGACCGTGGACGGCAACGACATCTCGGTGAACGTCACCGTGGCCTGGCGCATCGATCCCGCCATGGCCCCGTACGTGCTGCAGTTCATCGGCGACGACACCAGCATGGTCGAGGAGAAGATCGTGCGCCCCGTGTCGCGCACCATCATCCGGGACGTGCTGAACGAGCTGGCCTCCGAGCAGTTCTACGACGCCGACATCCGCTTCCACAAGGCGGCCGATGCCGAGGCCCGGCTCAACCACTATCTCAGGGACGAGGGTGTCGTCATCGAGCAGGTCCTGCTCGGAGAACACGCCTTCAACCCTGGCTACGAGCAGGTCATCCGCGACAAGAAGGTGGCCGAGCAGGACGGCGCCCGGCTGCAGTCCGAAACCCTGGCCGCGGGTGAGCAGGTCAAGCGCGATCTCGAGGTACAGAAGGGCCTGGTCTCCCAGGCCATCGAGACCGCCATGGGCTCGGCCAAGCAGCGGCACCTCGAGGCCGATGCCGCCTACTACGAGGCTCAGCGCAAGGCGGAGGCCACCGTCTCCGAGGCCAACGCCGAGGCTGCCGGGCTCAAGGCCCGCGCCGCGGCCCTGGCGGGTGCGGGCGGCACGGCCCAGGTCAAGCTGAAGCTGGCGGAGGCCCTGGCCGGCAAGCCCATCGTGTTCCTGCCGGCCTCCTCGGGCATGGACGTGCGCAGCACCGACGTGAACGCGCTGCTGCAGCGCTACGGCGTGCAGGCCGCCGCTTCGGGCGGCCACTAGGAGCCCCGCCATGCCCCGGTCCCTCGTGGAGAAGGTCCGCCTGGCCGGTGTGGTCGGCGCGGGCGGGGCGGGCTTCCCGACCCACGTGAAGCTCGCCTCGCGCGTGGACACCTACATCGTCAATGGCGTGGAGTGCGAACCGCTGCTGCACAAGGACAAGGAGCTGCTGCGCCTGCAGGCCAGCCGCCTGGTGGAGGGCCTGCGTCTGGCGATGGACTCCACCGGCGCCAGCCGCGGTATCATCGCCGTGAAGGCCAAGGCGAAGGATGCCATCTGTGCGCTCGAACCCCACGTGATGGGGGCCATCGAGCTGCTCAGGATGGAGAATTACTACCCCGCGGGAGACGAGGTCCAGGTGGTCTGGGAGGCCACCGGCCGCCTGATCCCGCCCGCCGGGCTGCCGCTCGCGGTCGGGTGCGCGGTCTCCAACGTGGAGTCCCTGCTGAACGTGGTGGCGGCCGCTCACGGTCAGCCCGTGCTCACCACCGCGCTGACCGTGGCGGGTGCGGTGGCACGGCCGCTGAGCTGCGAGGTCCCCCTCGGGGTCTCGGTGCGCGAGGTCATCGCCCTGGCCGGTGGCGCCACCGTCGCGGACCCCGCTTTCATCGACGGCGGCCCCATGATGGGCCCGGCCCGCACGGACCTCGACCAACCGGTCACCAAGACGACCGGCGGCCTGGTGGTCCTGCCGCGCGACCATCGGCTCGTGCTGCGCAAGCTCGCCTCGGAGGAGGTGAACGTCCGCATCGCGCGCGCGGCTTGCGACCAATGCACCCAATGCACCGACCTCTGCCCGCGCTATCTGCTGGGCTACGGGGTGGAGCCCCACAGGGTCATGCGCGCGGTCGGCTTCGCCGGCGATCGGGCGGAGCCCTGGGACCGCCACGGCCTCCTGTGCTGCGAGTGCGGGGCCTGCGAGTACTACATCTGTCCCGAGGGCCTGACCCCGAAGTCCATGTGCGTGCGCGCCAAGCAGCACTTCGCGGCCCGGGGACTGCGCCCGGAGCCGCTCCGCGGGCTCGCGCGCCCCCACCCCCTGCGCGAGGCGCGCAAGATCCCGGTCCCCCGCCTCCTGCAGCGCCTTGGGCTCACCGCCTGGGACGTCCACGCCCCCTGGACCCCCGTGGTCATGGAGCCCGCATGGGTGCGCCTGCTGCTCAAGCAGCACGTCGGCGCCCCGGCCCAGCCCGTGGTGGGCGAGGGCCAGGTCGTGGACCGTGGCGAGGTCGTGGCCCAGGTCCCCGAGGGCAAGCTCGGCGTGCCGGTCCACGCCAGCATCGCCGGGCGGGTTGCGCGCATCGACGCCACCAGCATCTGGCTCCAGAGGAACTGAGCGAGGAAACGAAAGAGGATTAAACGATGGACGTGAACCGCCCCCCCCGCGGCTGGCCCGCCTCGCTGGCCCTCGTGGAGCTCTCCAGCATCGCCCGCGGCATCGAGACCATCGATCGCATGCTCAAGGCGGCCGAGGTGGAGCTCGTGCTGGCCCGCACCATCTGCTCGGGCAAGTACGTCGTGCTGGTCGCCGGTGAGCTGGACATGGTGGAGGCCAGCCTCGCGGCCGGCATCGCCACCGCCGCCGAGTGCCTGGTCGATTCGTTCCTGATCCAGAACGTCCACCCGGATGTCTTCCCGGCCCTCTCCTCCACCACGCTGCCGCAGCAACGCGCCGCGCTCGGCATCCTGGAGTCCTTCTCGGTGGCGGCCCTGGTGGAGGCCATCGACCGGGTGGCGAAAGCCGCCCCCGTCGAGCTGGTCGAGTGCCGCCTGGCCATGGCGATGGGGGGCAAGGCCTTCCTGGTGTTCACCGGCGACGTGGCCGCTGTGCGGGCCTCCGTGGAGGCGGGCGCCGAGGTCATCGCGGCGCGGGGCCTCCTGGTGAACCGGATCGTCATCCCGGACCCGCGCCCCGAGCTGTTCGAGACGCTGTTGTAGCTTCGCCTATGGAACCGTCTCCGCGACGACACAGCGGCCGAAATCCGCCTCGCAGCGCAGGTTCAGGTGCTGGCCGGGCGAGAGGTCGATCTCGAGCGCCTTCTTCTCCGGCTCCCCTGGCGCGAAGGTGACCATGACGGCGTAGTGCCCGGCCGGAACGGAGCCCGGCGCGAAGTCCCCTGCCAGGCCCCGGAGGGTCACGGCGAGGGCGTCGCCCAGCACCGCGACGCCGGCGGCGGCCGGGATGGCCGCGGCCGGTGGCGTCTGGCCGGGCGCGGTGGGCGCGGGTACCGTCACGGCCGGCATCGGCCCCCAGGGCGATGGCTGCTCCTGGGGCGCGGCCCGGGCAGGCGCGGGCGTCCCTGCTGAGGGCGCTCTGGGAACCGCCTCCACCGCGGGGCTGCGCCGGGAGGGCGCGGGCGCCGGCGGGATCACGGGCTCCACCACGGGCTCCTCGGGCAGCTCCACCCCGGCCTGGGGTGCGGCCACGGCGGGGACGGGATCCGCGACCGTCACGGCGGTGGGTGGCGCCGGCGTCTCGCTCGCGGGAAGGCTCCAGGCGCCCGAGAGCAGCCCTGCGCCGACCAGGATCACCATCGCCGAGGCTCCCAGCCCCACACCGACGGCGAATGGCCAGCGGACGGTGGCCTGGAACACCGAGGTCCTCTCCCCCTCGGCAGACCCGCGCAGATCCGCAGGTAGCGCCTGGGTCCCGGGGACCTCCACCAGCGTGGTGGACCCCGACGGGGTCACCTCCGAGAGGTGGGTGACGCGCTCGAAGTGGGTCGGGTCGCCGGGGCTGCCGGAGAGGAGGCGCTCGGCCAGGACAGGGGAGACCCGCAGGGTCTTGTCCTCGGGGGCGGCCTCCGCCGCGGCCGGCGTGGCCGAGGCGCCCACTGCGGGCTGGACAGCCTGCGACGGCAGCCCAAAAGGCTCGGGCGGCACCTGGTCCTCGGTCTCGGACGGGGCGCGCGGCGTCGGTGGGCTGGGGTCCGGGCCAGCCGGGGCGGAGGTCGGGGGCGCCGGTACCCGATCCTGCGCGAGATCCTGGGCGAGGTCCTGGGCTTCGTCGCCAACCACGTCCTTCTCGTTGTCCCACACCCCCGGTCGGGGCTGGTCCGCCTCCACCAGCACGTGCCCGGTGAGCCGGCCGGCGTCCGTCTTGAGGGCTGGCATCACGCGCACCATCACCTCTTCGGCCCAGTCCGAGATCCAGGGGTCCAGGTGGCGGGTGCGCACCGCGCGGGCCAGCCGCTGGAAGGCGCGGGCTCGCGGGCGATCGTCGGGGTTGAAGGCCAGCGCACAGGTCAGCAGGGTGCGCAGATCGGGGTCGGGGTGGAGCCTGGACAGCTCCTCGACGGCCTCCTCGATCATGGAGGCCTGCAGGCGCGGGTGGCTGCAGGCCGTGCCCAGCCGGCGACCCGCCAGGATCTCGTAGGTGACCACCCCGAGGGCGTAGACATCGCCCGCGTGGCTATCGCGGCCGGCCAGCCGCTCCGGGGCCATGTAGCCGACCGAGCCGAAGATCAGGGAGTGGGTCTGCGCCTCGCGCCCGCCGAAGGAGGCGCGGGCGACCCCGAAGTCCAGCACCTTCACCTCGCCCAGCGGGGTGATCTGGATGTTGGAGGGCTTGATGTCCCGGTGCAGGACCCCCATGGGGCGCCCCTCGGGGCCAGGCCGGTCGTGGGCGCCGTGCAGCGCCCCGGCCACCACCTGCGCGATCTCCATGGCCACGCCCAGCGGCAGCGGTCCGACCTCCCGCAGCACCTGGTGCAGGTTGGCACCGGTGAGCAGCTCCATCACCACGGTCCAGCGGCCGTCGAGGCGCACGAGGTCGTCCACCCGCACGATCGCGGGGTGCTTCAGGCGGCCGAGCAGGCGGGCCTCATCCCGCAGGCGCTGCGCGACCCCCTCCACGGCGTCCATCTCGCGGTTGAGCACCTTGAGCGCCACCGCCTTGGAGAATCCCCCGGTCGAGACCATCTCGGCCTCGTAGACGGTGCCGAACCCACCTCGTCCCAGGACCTTGTGGACCTGGTAGCGTCGACCCTCGGTTGGCGTCACGTGCAGGGCTCCGTCCGGAAAGCAAATCCTCACGAGCATAGCAGCTTCCACGGGAGCGTACCCGAACCCGTCGACGGCCGGCCCCCCGCGCTGTATGATGGCGCCGTCTGAAAGGAAGGTCCCATGCGCCGCTTCATCGTCGTCACGCTCGCCCTGATCGCCTCCACCCAGGTCCCGGCCTGCTCCTGTACGGAGGAGCCGCCGGATGACACCTCCGAGGGCGACACCGACACCGACACCGACACGGACGCCGACACGGACGCAGACACCGACGCCGACACGGATGCCGACACCGACGCCGACACGGATGCCGACACCGACGCCGACACCGACGCAGACACCGACACCGGCACCCCCGAAGACCACGACGGCCGCTGGAAAGGTCCCTTCCAGATGGACGGGTCGGCCCTGGGCGGTTTCATTTCCGACTCCTGCGTCGGCGAGGTGGACCTCGAGGTGGACTCCACCCTGCCCACCGTGATCAAGGGCCAGGGCTGCTGCCAGTTCACCGGCGTGCTGCTCGACGAGCCCTTCTTCCTGACCGACACCTACTGCGGCGACATCGTCGGTGACATCGTGTCCGACCCGGACGCCGCCGGGACGGTCATCGCCGACATCAGCATCACCATCCTGAAGGACGACTGGGAGGGCACGTTCGACGCCGAGACCTTCACCGGCGCCTTCGACGGCACCCAGACCATCGACTTCCACGGCACGCCGGTGGATCTCACCTACGCCGGGTTCTGGACCGCCACGCTGCAGCCCTAGGGCGCTGCGCCCACTACTCCGGAGCCACGGGCTCCACCAGCCAGTCCGGCAGCCCGGGTGGCTCCCAGCCGTCCCCGCCCACGTCCACCCAGATGGGGTTGGTGAGGGCGTAGGGGATCATGGGCCCCTGCCGCGGGCGCGGCGCGGCGGGTGAGAGCAGCGCCGCCAGCGACGGCATGGAGGAGAGTGCCTCGGTGACCACGTCCTGGAATTGCAGGTTCTTGCGGGTCAGCGTGGGGTAGACCGGGTCGAGGTCGTCATCGCCGATGGCGACGACCACGTACCAGGAGTCCTGGGTCGGGTGGACCGTGATCTGGGTGTCGAGGTCGACCCCGCCCACGTCGGCGCGCGTCAGTGCGATCTCCTCGATGAGCGTGCCGTTCTCGTAGACCTCCACGTGGTCTACCTGGAACCAGGCCGGTGAGGAGACCTGGATGTGCAGCGCCACGTCGCCGGAAGCCACGATCTCGCTGCCGATCGGCTGGCCGTCGGCCTCGAAGCGCACGAACGGCCCGTACGAGGCCACCGCCCGGTGGTTGCGCAGGGCGTCGAGGACGGCGGCTGTGTCGATGTGGGCGGGGCTGTCGGTGGCGCACATCAACCAGGTGCGGGGTTGGCCCGAGGGGGTCGAGGAGGGGTAGTGGGAGTCGGAGCTGCCCACGACCGTGTGGCGGTAGCCGAGGTTCAACAGGGTGAACCATGAGTCCACCTGCCCCATGATGCCGTTGGCCAGGGTGGTCTCGCCGTCGCTTAGGGCCTGCTGCTCCTCCAGGGTGCGGGCGTCCCACTCCCAGATGGGGATTTCCTGCCCGGCGGCCCAGGCGTCGGCCTCGGCCTGGGTGGGCGAGCGGATCAGCTCGGTGCGGTAGGAGTTGAAGACCTCCAGCACGTCGAAGTCGAGCGAGAAGTTGTCCGGCGCCAGCAGCTCGTTGGTGAGGGACAGCATGGGGCGGTCGATCTTGACGTCCCCGTCGTCGTCCTCGTAGGGGTTGAGCCCGTACTGGTCGAAGTAGCCCAGGATCCCGTCGTGGGGGTGGGCCACGATGACGATCGGATCGAGGCCCTCGGGGCCGTTGGCGCGCAGGCTGTCGAAGATGTCTTCGGGTTCCATCCCGGTCCACTCGAAGGCGCCGTGGGCCTCGAGCAGATAGTCATCCTCCTGGGGGAAGCCGAGGAAGTGGCCCATCTCCATGGGCGAGACCTCGACGCCGGTCTCCACCTGGACCCACTCCGTGAGGCCGAGCGCCTCCAGGGTGGGGCGGTAGTCCACCAGGTAGTCGTGGTCGGTGGACGGGAAGTACTCCACGCCCTCGGCCGCCATGGAGCGGAGGCGGTCGGCCTGGCGGGTGCCGGCGTCGAAGCTGGAATCGCTGTGCACGTGCAGATCCGCCGCGATCCAGCCGGTCGTGTCGACGGTGCGCGCCACCTGGAGCTGGATCCGGGTGGAGTCGTGGTCGGAGACCATGAAGGTGGGCGAGGTGTCGAGGTCGTACTCGGGGCCGCGGCTGGCCACGGCGTAGTAGGAGCCGACGGGCAGGGTGACCTCGACCGGCTCGTTGGCGAAGTAGACCTGGTCCACGTTGCCGCCCGCCTGGTAGCCGTCGCCGAGCACGGAGTCCCGCGTGGTGGGCGCGCCCTCGGCCGGGAAGATGGTGACCTTGGCCGGGATGGGGCGTCCGACCTCGTCCACCACCTCGAAGACCGCGTGCCCCGCCATGGGCAGGCCCAGGCTGACCGAGAGCTCCTTGCCCTCGCGGACCTCCACCTCCAGCGGCGGGCCGTCGGCATGCCCCCTGGCGTGGGCGATCAGGGTGTAGTCGCCCACGGGCAGGTCGCCGCCGAAGGAACCATCGGGGCGCACATCGCGGCCCACGTCCGTCTGCCACTCGGCGAAGGGGCGGCGCTCGCGGTGCTCGCCCTGGCCGCGGTAGGCGAAGACGTGCACGCCCGAGGCTGGCTCGCCGGTGGTTTGCTCCAGCACCCGGCCCTCCAGGTGGCCGGTGGCCGCGCCGCGGGCCGCGAGGATGACGTCGAGCACGGAGCCGACGTCGCCCTCGCCCACGGCCAGGATGCGCTCGGCGGTGAGCGCGGTGCCGTCGGCGAAGCGCGCGTTGCCCTGCTCCGGATCGCCCCGCATTCCGTGGGAGATCCCGGCGGTCTGGTTGGAGGTGAACATGGGGATGTAGAGGGGCCCCTCGCGGCTGGCGTAGCCGTAGGAGGTGCCGGGCCCGGTCGAGGCCAGCCAGTCCACCTCGAAGGGCTCCAAAAACAGGTTCTGCCCGGCCTCATTGGCCTCTTGCACCGCCAGATCCTCGTCGAAGCCGATGTCGGGGGCGAACACGTCCACCGAGCCGCCCGAGAGGTAGAGGTCCCCGACCGCCACGCCGTTCTCGATGGCGTATTCCAGCAGCGGGTCCTGGCTGGTCATGGCGGGAAGCGGGGTGCCCTGGGCCTGGGGCTCGCCCCCGCCGTAGGTGACCGTGGTGACGATGCGCAGGTAGCTCGCACCGGGATCCAGCACG
>Ga0233425_10011539_pt1 | contig 10276 bp, 11 predicted proteins | sample Watercolumn_Towu_2_FD_181712 | JGI IMG/M metagenome (GOLD analysis project Ga0233425, IMG submission 181712) | Freshwater microbial communities from Lake Towuti, South Sulawesi, Indonesia - Watercolumn_Towuti2014_140_MG | ecosystem: Environmental > Aquatic > Freshwater > Lake | place... | reverse complement strand
CTCTGATTATTCCCTTAAGGGCATTTGACCTTTCAATTCCTTCCTGGGCCGCGATTTCTTCATCAATAAGTTTTTCAATTTCTTCCTGGCTCAGATCCTTATACTGATCCTTATATGATGGAAGAACTGAGGCCTTGGTCATGTATGTAGTGGGACTTACATAATTGACGGCTGCATCAACAAGGTTTACCACTCCAACGATAAATACCACAATTGATATGATACAGATGATATAGAAATATATTTCCCTTGCGTGAACCCTTCTTGCCATTTTTTCTCCTCTTTGAAATAAATTTATTTATTGATTTACTGACTTATATTTTTTTATTCCTGTAATTCACAAACTATTATACACTATTGCAAAAAAATTCTGTTATCTTTTTATATTATCACCTGTAAATATAAATATTATCCTTCAAATGGATTTCTTTGTAACCCATCCTGGCTTGATAATTTTTTTATCACAAAATTCTGGATGCTAACCATTTTTTCTGTCCGGTTGTTTTTAGGATGAAAAAATATTAATATACAGGGATGGATACTCAAAGACCGGGCTGGGACGAATATTTTGCATCGATTACCAAACAGGTGGCGACCAGGGCAACCTGCCTGAGAAGAAAAGTTGGTGCAATAATAGTAAAAGATAAAAGGATCCTCACCACAGGTTATAACGGCGCCCCGATGGATGTCAGAAATTGCCTTGAAAGGGGAATATGCCTGCGTGAGGAGCTTGGTGTTCCGTCCGGCCAGCGTCATGAAATATGCCGCGGCCTGCATGCCGAACAAAATGCAATAATCCAGGCCGCGTTCCACGGAGTAAATATCAGGGACAGTGTTTTATACTGCACAAACCAGCCATGTGTTCAATGCGCAAAAATGGTAATTAACAGCGGAATAAGAAAAATATATTATTTTAATGATTATCCCGACGAGCTTGCCCAGGAACTTTTAAGTGAGGCTGGAGTGGAAATGGAAAAGCTGGAACTTTAAAAACCGGCAGGTTTTTTATCCAGTTTTTTTGACTGGGCCGGATCCGGAAAACAAACCTGCAATTTTAAAAAAAGTCTTTAAATAATTTGCAACTATTGTTATATTATTACGCATGGTTTATAACAATGACAGGCAGAGCGTTGTCCCTAAAACGGATGATACCGTAAAAATCAGAAATATAATCCTTATTTCCTTGGCGGTCCTGCTAATTATTTTTATAGTGTGTTATTTTCTTCCTGAACTCGATTTTTATGCGGTTGCTGCAAGTGGAACAGTTGTATTTGTGCTATTTATAGCAACATTATTATTTTATCTTAAAGCATCCAGAGAAAAAAACAGCAAAAGGCTTAAATATATACTTTTCAGCTTTGTTTTAAAAATCGTAGTATCGGCGCTAATGTTTTATCTTGTTTATGAATTTAAATTTGTTAATATTATGACTTATCTGATTTCTTTTCTCATATTCTTTACTGTTTTTTTTAATGCTGAGATATTTTTGATTTACAAAAAAGTTTTATATTTTAACAGATAAAAAAATAACGGCAGGTTTTTCTGAAAAAAGTAACAGGAGCAGATATTGGAAGTTCTTGAGCATTTTTATAACAAGGTTATTATTCCCTTAAAGATCGGCAGTTTTGACATTTCAATTACGAATCTTACTGTCTGGATGTTTGCAGGTGTAGGCTTCTTCATTATCCTTCTTGTGCTGTTTTCAATTAAACCCAGGAAAGTGCCGGGAAAAAGACAGGTGGTTGTCGAGCTCTTAATTGATTTTGTAAGGCGGGGTATATGTTTTAACATGATAGGACCGAAGGACAGCGACAGGTGGCTGCCGGTGGTGTTAAGCGTGTTTGTTTTTATTCTTGCGAACAATATGATAGGTCTTATCCCAGGTGCATATACGCCAACTTCAAATCCTGTTGTTCCGCTGACTCTTGCAATAATTATTTTTATAACCGTACAGATTACAAACCTTGCAAAAAATAAAGTAAAAGGGTATGTTCAGACATTTGCTCCGCCGTCCGTACCCAAATGGATGTATGTGATAGTGGTGCCGGTCGAGCTTATAAGCACAATAGCCAAACCCTTCTCACTCTTTATCCGACTAATGGCTAATATGCTTGCCGGGCACACTATTATTTATGTAATACTGGGCCTTATCACATATTTCAGAAGTTATTTCATTGCAATTGCAGCAGTTCCTTTTGCGGTTGTTATGATGCTGCTTGAAATATTTGTATCGGCGATACAGGCATATATTTTCGCGATGCTTACGGCATTGTACATAGGTGATGCCGTACATCCCAAGCATTAATAAAATTGTTAATAATGTATTGAAGCGGGAGGATTTAATGGACCCTAAAGTAGCGGCTCTTATTGCAGCGGGATTTTGTATGGGTGTAGGTTCGATAGGACCGGGGCTGGCAATCGGAAATCTTGTTGGAAAGGCTCTTGAAGGTATCTCAAGGCAGCCGGAAGCAGCCGGACAGATTAACACAGCAATGCTTATCGGAATTGCATTTGCTGAAGCTATTTCTCTTTATGCTCTGGTTGTTGCTTTTCTGCTGATTTTTGTTGCATAGATTCAGGTCAGCAATAAAATATTTATTTAATCAAGAGGTGGAATTAATTTGGAGGAAGTACTTAAAATTATAAATCCAATGACTAGTACTGTCTTCTGGTCAATTATTGTGTTTATCATCCTGCTGGTTGTCATCATTAAGTTTGTCTTAAAGCCTGTTAACAAGATGCTTGCCAAAAGGCAGGAAGATATAAGGCAGGCAGTGGATGGAGCAGAAAAACAGATGCAGCAGGCTCAAGTCTTCATAGAGGAGCAGAAAAAAGCAGTTGATGAAGCCAGAAAAGCTGCAAGGCAGCTTATAGAGGAAAGCAAAACCGCTGCAAAAAAAATAAAGGATGAGATAGAAGAAAAGGCAAACGACAAATCAAAGCAGATTCTTGAGTCGGCACTTGAAGAAATCAGACTTGAAAAACAGAGATCTGTTGCCGCTGTCAAGAACCAGATTGTCGATATAGCCATTGAGGCCACGCAGAAGATAGTGGGAAAGACATTGACCGAGAATGACCATAAAAAACTAATAGAGGAAAGCTTGAAAGAGGTTTCAAAGATTTAGAAGATGAAAAAAAATTTTAAATCAAACTATTATGCCCGTGCACTGTTTGAAATTTCCCGGGCTGAAGCGACAATAGAAAGATCCGAGGAAGAGCTGCGCCAGTTAAAAGCTGCAATTCTTTCAAATATCGACCTGAAGAAATATCTGACAGATCCCTCAATTGATAAGAATGAAAAGATAAAATCTTTGATTAACATACTTGGGGGAGATGCATGCCCTGCAATTTCGGCTTTTTCATCGATGCTCGTTCTTCTTGACGCGGTGGAGCAGATAGAACAGATATATGATGACTATTCTGAGATTACCAGTGAATTCAAGAAGCAGGTGTCCGTGGATGTCGTGAGCGCGATCGATCTTGACGGGTCAATACTGGACACAATAAAAAAAGAGGTTGACTCAAAGACCGGCCTTGATGTCAGGATCAGAAATATTTCCGATGCTGATATAATAGGGGGAATAGTCATTAAAATAGGCGACAGAGTTATTGATTTGAGTGTGAAAAATAAAATAGAGGATTTAAGAAATAAATTAAAAGCAATTGACCTTAGGAGTGAAGAATTTGGCACTGAAAATTAATTCAGATAAAATTGCTGACCTTATAAGTTCAGAAATAGATAAATACAAAAGGGATGTTGTAGTAGAAGAAGTAGGAAAAGTTGTTGAATCCGGAGATGGCATAGCAAGAATTACCGGGCTATCGAGGGCAATGGCCGGAGAAATGCTTGAATTCCCCGGAGGTGTGTATGGTGTGGTTTTAAATCTTGACAGGTATGAGATTGGTGCAATCATACTGGGTGACTATACAAAAATCCAGGAAGGCGACACTGTCAAATGCACGGGAAAAATTCTCCAGATTCCGGCCGGAGAAGAGCTTGTGGGAAGGATTATTGATCCTCTCGGGAATCCGCTTGATAATAAGGGCCCCATAAAAAATGTTAATTTCCGTCCAATTGAGTTTAATGCCCCGGGTGTTGTAAACAGACAGCCGGTAAAAGAGCCGCTGCAGACGGGGATAAAGGCAATTGATTCCATGATTCCCATTGGCCGTGGACAGAGGGAGCTTGTAATAGGCGACAGGAGCATCGGGAAATCTGCAATTCTTACCGACACAATAATCAACCAGAAAGGCAAGGATGTTTACTGCATTTATGTTGCAATAGGCCAGAAGACGTCCACAATTGCGCGACTTATTGAAAAGCTTGAAGAAGCAGGTGCAATGGATTACACCACTGTTGTCAGTGCAACAGCAAGAACCCCGGCATCTCTTCAGTATCTTGCCCCATATTCAGGCTGCGCCATCGGAGAATATTTCATGTACAGCGGAAAACATGCGCTTGTAATGTACGATGATCTTTCAAAGCATGCTGTTGCTTACAGACAGCTTTCACTTCTTCTAAAGAGGCCGCCGGGAAGGGAAGCATATCCAGGTGATATATTTTATCTTCACTCCAGGCTGCTTGAAAGAGCCGCAAAGCTTTCTGATAAAGCAGGCGGCGGGTCTTTGACTGCAATACCTTTGATAGAAACGAAAGCCGGTGATATTTCGGCATATATACCCACGAATGTCATTTCAATTACAGATGGCCAGATATATCTTGAAGCCGACCTTTTCAACGCAGGCATAAGACCTGCAGTAAATCCGGGTATTTCTGTTTCGAGGGTAGGCGGAAATGCCCAGATAGGTGCCATGAAAAAAGTTGCGGGTATGCTGAGGCTTGACCTTGCACAGTACAGGGAACTTGAGACCTTTGCAAAATTTGGCACTGAACTCGACAGGGAGACAAAAAAACAGCTTGCACGCGGTGAAAGAACAATTGAGGTTTTAAAACAGGGCCAGTATGCACCCATGGATGTTGAGGATCAGGTGCTCATCCTTTATGCACTGACAAGGGGCTATCTTGATGAAATAGAGCTGTCAAAACTTGCAAGGTTTGAAAAAGAGTTTCTTGAGCATGTCCGCAGCTCAGCCGTACCGGTTGCAGAGGAACTGAAAAAAACAAGAGATATAAGCCCGGACCTTGAAAAGAAAATAATAGAAACAATTGAGAAATTTTCGGTAACTTTCAGTTAAATCCGCACTTATTGCAATATATGAAGATAATATTTCAGGTGCATCTATAAATGTTTTTATGAGTTAAAAAAATAATGGAAAAATCCCAGCAAATCCGAAGCAGGATAAAAAGTGTAAGCGGAACCCGCAAAATTACGAAGGCCATGGAGATGATAGCTTCATCCAAGATAAGAAGGGCTCAGACACGTGTCCTTGAGACAAGGGCTTTTACTGCTGGAATTGAAGAGGTAATAACAGACATTGCCTCATTTTCGTCAGGAACGGTTACCGACCCGCTGCTATCCCAACCGGAGCATGACGGTACTGTGCTTGTGCTGGGAATAACTGCAGACAGGGGCCTCTGCGGGGGCTATAACTCAAATATAATAAGGCTTATCGAAAAAACAGTAAAAGAGCTTAAAAAAGCTTCCCGCACCGTTAAACTTGATATTATAGGAACCAGGGGCAGAAATTATTTCAGGTATATCGGATATGAGATGGAAAGAATTTATGAGAATCTGTCGGATTATCCGAAGTTTCTTGATGCCAGGGAGATATCCAAAGATATTATAACCAGGTTCCTCACCCGTCAGGTGGACAGGGTCCTAATATGCTACACCAGATTTAAAAATCCTGCAGAACAGATCCCTTCTGTCAGGCAGCTTCTTCCAATTCCAATATTTAAAAATTCAAATCATGTTGCAATATCCGGGGAAGATAAAAGTCTTCAATCCAAAATACAGAGTATCGGACAGGTTAAAATTGGTGATAAAAGCTGCAGAATAAATCCGGAATTCATTTATGATCCCTCATACCGGGAGGTCCTGGGATCGCTTCTTCCGCAGTATGTATATACAATAGTTTACAGTGCACTTCTTGAATCCACTGCAAGTGAAACAGGGGCCAGGATGACTGCAATGAAGAGCGCAAGCGATAATGCGGAGGAAATGATTAAGGAGCTTGTTCTTATGTATCACCGGGCGCGCCAGCAGCAGATTACAATGGAAATTGCAGAGATTGTTTCAGGTGCGCAGGCGTTGAGCGTTACTGCTGACTGAAGGTTGTTAATTAAAATGTTTTTGAACGACAGTCGATAAAGATTATATAAATAAAGCTGGACTGATTTATTGTCAATAAATAAACGGGGAAAAGTATAAATTATGGCAAATAACACTAAAACTGCAAAGCAAAGCGATAAAGATTTCGGCCAGTCTCTGGCTTCAAAGGGCAGGATTGTAAGCATCAGGGGACCGGTTATTGATGTAGAGTTTCCTCCGGGTAAACTTCCTGATCTGTACACGGCACTTGAAATTATACGTCCTGACAGCAAAACTTCATCCGGTGGAATACAGCATAGGGCAAGGATTTATGCAGAGGTTCAGCAGTCAATCGGGGGCGGCCAGGTAAGGGCCGTTGCAATGTCTTCAACAGACGGTCTGAGACGGGGAATGGAGGTTATAAATCTTGATAAACCCATTGAGGTACCTGTCGGCAGGGAAACACTCGGGCGGCTCTTTAACGTCCTGGGTGAACCAATTGACCTTATTGATAAAGAAGTCAAAACTGTAATGAAAATGCCTATTCACAGGGAAGCGCCTGATATAGAAGATATTGAACCCACTACTGAGCTTTTTGAGACGGGAGTTAAAGTTATTGATCTTTTATGCCCTTTTGTCAAAGGTGGAAAAATCGGTATGTTCGGAGGTGCAGGAGTAGGTAAAACAGTTATTATAATGGAGCTTATTCACAATATTGCCACCGAGCACGGAGGTTTTTCAGTGTTTGCCGGTGTCGGGGAAAGAACAAGGGAAGGAAATGACCTCTGGCTCTCAATGAGAGAATCAGGAGTGCTTGATAAAACAGCGCTTGTATTCGGGCAGATGGACGAACCGCCAGGTGTCAGGTTGAGGGTTGGCCTTACCGGACTTACAATGGCTGAATATTTCAGGGATTTTGAAGGCAAGGATCTGCTCCTGTTTATAGATAATATTTTCAGGTTTGTTCAGGCCGGTCAGGAAGTATCCACGCTTCTTGGCAGGATGCCCTCAGCAGTAGGTTACCAGCCCACTCTGTCAACAGAGATGGGAGAGCTGCAGGAAAGGATAACATCCACCAAAAAGGGTTCAATTACATCAGTCCAGGCAATATATGTGCCCGCGGATGATCTGACTGACCCTGCGCCCTCTACCACATTTACACACCTTGACTCGACCGTTGTACTGTCAAGGCAGATATCGGAAAGGGGAATTTATCCGGCAGTGGATCCGCTGGATTCTTCGTCCCGAATACTGGATCCCCAGTTTGTAGGCGAGGAGCATTACATGGTTGCAAGAAGGGTACAGGAAATACTCCAGAGAAATAAGGAGCTTCAGGATATTATTGCAATCCTTGGTATTGATGAGCTTTCCGAAGAGGACAAAACAACGGTTCAGCGTGCAAGAAAAATCGAGAGATTTCTTTCCCAGCCCTTCTTTGTAGCGGCACAGTTCACAGGAAGAGCGGGTAAATATGTTAAAGTTGAAGACACAATAAAAGGCTTTAAAGCTATATCTGAGGGAAAATATGACGGTGTGCCCGAGCAGGCTTTTTATATGGCCGGAACAATTGAAGAAGTTGATGAGCGCGCATCAAAGATGGATACATAGGAAGCATAATGGCTGAGGAAAAACAGGTAAAAAAAATTTTTATAAGGGTTGTGAGTCCTGAAGAAAAAGTATTTGAAGGATATGCCGATTTCATTAATGTGCCCGCAAAAAGCGGCAGCCTGGGTATACTTCCAAGACATGCCGCCATAATTGCGCAGTTAAAGACAGGCATATTGAAAATAGTAAATGATTCAAAACCTGTGTATATCGGTGTGTGCAGGGGTTATTTTGAGTTTATCGAAAACAGGGCAAACGTAATAACCGAAAGAGCGATAATAACTTCACCTGAAAAAAGAGAAGAGACCATAGCCGAACTTAAAAGCAAGCACGATATCATACAGGAAATCACTGAAGACACCAGAAAAGTGGTTGGGGCCCTTGCCGGTTTTAAAAACCTCAGACACTGACCTCACAGGTTTTAATAAGCTTAAAAAAAATAATTTTATGAATAGATATCTGATAAATGGCGGAAAAATACTGAAGGGAAGCGTCAGGGTAAGCGGGGCAAAAAACTCGGCACTAAAAATAATGGCTGCATCAATTCTGACAGATAAACCTGTTGTTTTAAGAAACGTGCCGGATATTGAGGATGTCAGGACAATGGCCGAAGTTTTAAAATTGCTTAATGCGGATGTCCAGTTTCAGGCCGGCTCAAATATTCTTAAAATAGACTGTTCAAAAATTGATAATTTTGAGGCGCCTTATGAGCTGGTGAGAATGATGCGTGCGTCTGTTCTTGTAGCCGGACCGCTGCTTTCGAGGTTTGGTTATGTAAAGGTGGCAATTCCCGGCGGATGCAATATAGGTGCAAGACAGATTGATATTCATCTTAAGGGTTTTGAGATGCTTGGGGCTGAAAACAGGATCGAACATGGGTATATTATTAGCAGAACATTAAAAGATTTTACAGGTGCGGCTAAAAATGGTTGCAAACTTACAGGCACATCCATAAACTTTGATTTTCCGTCCCGCGGTGCCACAGAGAACCTCATGATGGCTGCTGTTCTTGCTGAAGGCAGGACTGTTATAAATAATGCAGCAAGAGAAGCAGAAATTTCAGATCTTGCAAATTTCTTAAATACTATGGGGGCCGATGTTACTGGTGCAGGTACGGACTGCATCACTATAAACGGAGTGAGAAATCTTTCCGGAGCGGATTACACTGTTATGCCTGACAGTATTGAAGCGGGGACCCTTTTAACTGCTGCAAGTTTGTGCGGAAATGGGGTTACAGTTTCAGATGCTGTATGGTCAAATATTGAGATTTTTTGCCTGAAACTAAAGGATATTGGGATTGAGCTTGAGGCGGCATCCGGCAACACAATCACTGTAAACAGCTCGATTCTCAGTCATGGTTCCGGTAAAAGGTATAAACCTGTTTATGTGAGCACCCTGCCGTATCCCGGCTTTCCAACGGATCTCCAGCCTGTTATTGCCGTGCTGCTAAGCGTTGTTCCCGGCATTTCCATAATCACTGAAAACGTATTTGAAAACAGGTTCATGTATATCGAAGAATTAAACAGGATGGGCGCAAATATAAAAGTGGATGGCCATCATGCCGTAATCCATGGAGCTGAGAAATTATCGGCGGCACCTGTTAAAGCCTTTGATCTGAGGGCCGGAGCTGCAATGGTGCTCGCAGGCCTTATTGCAGAAGGCCAGACGGAGGTTTATGATATATTCCATATAAGCCGTGGGTATGAAAATTTTAAAGATAAGCTTTCTGCCTTAGGAGCAGATATATCCGTTGCGTAATTTTATTATATGTATTTATAAGATATAATTTTTTACCGGTATGCAGTACCGTAAAACGGTCTAATTATAGTTTGGAACAGGGATGATTTTTAAGAATTCAGGTAAACGAAATAATGATATTCAAAAAGTTCCGGTTAAGAATAATGCAGAAAGGTCTTCTGCGGAACCGGAAAAGGAAAGTAAAGCCGCCAAAATCAGAAAAAAAACGGAAAAAAATGCCTGGTTTAAACTTGCTCTTTATAAAAGAGTTCTGATAATAGTATTGTGCAGCATATTTATCCTGGCTGCTGCAGGTGCATTATTTGTTTATTTTTATATAGAAAACGCAAATAAGACAATAAATTCAGGAACCTCCACTGAAATTGAAAATATACTGACGCCGGTCGAGGAACCCCAGGCACCCGTCACAATACTTATGCTGGGACGTGACACCAGGGATGCCGAAACAGAAATCGGCAGGGCAGACACTATAATGCTTCTTCACATCAATCCAAAAGATAAAAGAGCTGCGATGCTCTCGATACCAAGGGATACTCTTGTCGAGATACCCGGTCACGGTGAAGATAAAATAAATGCTGCATATGCTTACGGCGGCGAAGAGCTGATGATAAAAACAGTATCACTTTTTCTTGATGCTGTAATAAATCATTACATAACAGTAGATTTTGATGGTCTTGTAAAGCTAATCGATGAGCTCGGGG
>Ga0233425_10011538_pt1 | contig 10276 bp, 7 predicted proteins | sample Watercolumn_Towu_2_FD_181712 | JGI IMG/M metagenome (GOLD analysis project Ga0233425, IMG submission 181712) | Freshwater microbial communities from Lake Towuti, South Sulawesi, Indonesia - Watercolumn_Towuti2014_140_MG | ecosystem: Environmental > Aquatic > Freshwater > Lake | place: Indonesia... | reverse complement strand
TCAGGACTGTGCGGCGGCCTTCCAGTGGACTTACGACCATATTCGAGAATACGGTGGCGATCCGAGTCGTATCTTCGTGGCCGGTCATTCGTCTGGCGCCCAGCTCGCCAATCTGTTGTGCACCGACCCACGCCGCCTGGCCGACGTGGGGCTTGGTTTGGCGAACATCAAGGGCGCGATCATCTTCGACAGCGCCGCCTACGACATGCCGGCGGGCCGGGTCACGCCCGGTTCCATTTACGAGAAAGCTTTTGGCACGGACCCGGAGGTTCTCAAGGACGGCTCGCCCGTGTCGCACATCGCGCCGGGGCGCAACATCCCGCCACACCTGCTGGTCGGCGCGAAGCCGCCTCAGATGCCAATGGAAACGAAAGTCAAGAACCTTGAAAACGTGGCGGCGAAATACCGTGCTGCCGGAGTGCGGTGTGAAGTGGCTTGCGCGTTCTTTCGCCAGCACAACACGCTGATCACAGAGTTCGGGCCACCGGATGAACCGGTCACCGTCGAGGTGACGAGATTCATTCAGTCCATCCTGAACGCTGAGAAGGTGAATCCGCCGCTGGGTGGTCCGGCCAAGGTGCTGCGGCTTCCCGGCAAGTCGCAAGAAGATGTGCAGCGCGAAAACGACATCAAATCGGCCCGGACATTGCTCAAGGCTCTGGACAAGGATGGCGACGGCAAAGTCTCCCGTGCCGAGGCCGAGGCTCGCGGCGGTGGGCACTGGTTGCGTTGGTTCCCGCTGCTCGACAAGAACAAGGACGGCTTCATCACGGTCGAAGAACAAACCGTCAACGCACAACCCAAGAAGTAGCTATGAAAACCATCATCACACTCATCAACCTCTCAACCATCATTGCCTGCTTGACTTTCACCGTGCAGGGGAACCGTGCTTCCAGCCGGCCGCGAACGAGTCCCAGTGCCTTCCCGTTTCACTTCGCCCTTCCCATCCCCGCACCGGCAGTGCTAAAGTCCGGCCCATGCAGACCATTGACCATTCCCGTTGGCGTCATGGCCCCTTTAGTTTTATCCGCCGACGCCATCAACGAAACCGCTCACAGCGGTTGGCGCGGGTGAGCGTGAACGACGGAGTGTATCCGTGAGCAGCGAATTCCAATTCGACGTCTTCCTCAGCCACAGCGCGAAGGACAAGGCCGTGGTGCGACCGCTGGCGGAGCGGTTGCGGGCGGGAGAATCTGAACCTCATCCTTCATCCTTCTTACTTCATCCTTTCCCACCGCGCCGCTTCCTTCCCCTGCGCCTCGACGACATCGGAGAAACCAATTGACCTGACACCCGACTATGGCACGAGACGAAGCATATCGAAGAGCGGAACGGAAGATTGAAGAGGCGCGGCGGTCGGGGGCGCAGGAACTCAGTCTCAATAACATGAGTCTCACCGAGTTGCCGGAGTCGCTGGGCCAGCTCACGCAGTTGCAGACGCTGGACCTCCGTTACAATCGACTAACACAGATCCCGGAGTTGATCGGACAATTCCCGCAGTTGCAGTCCCTGTATCTTGGCGACAACCAATTCACCGCGCTGCCGGAGAGTATTGGTCAGTTGACCTCGCTGTGTAAGTTATGGATCGAAACTGGATTGTTGGCCTCGTTGCCGGAAGCGCTGGCTGACCTACCAAACTTGGTCGACTTCACGGTTTACGACAACAAGCTCACGGATTTGCCTGCCTCAATGGCCGACCTAGTCGATCGATGTAGCCAAAAGTTCAGCATAAACAAGAACCCACTAAACCCCGAACTTGCTGCCGCAAATAAGGAAGGCCGCGATGCTATCAAACGCTACCTGCGTGCGAAGGCGGCAAGTGGGCAGGTGGTGCTGAATGAGGCCAAGCTGATCCTGATCGGCGAGGGCGAGGTGGGGAAGAGTTGCCTGCTCGGCGCGTTGCGCGGCGATCCGTGGGAGGAAGGCCGCCCGACCACGCACGGCATCGAGATCAAGCCGGTGAAGGTGACCGATCCCGCCACTGGCACGGAGATCACGCTGAACGGCTGGGATTTCGGCGGGCAGCGGGTCTATCGGCCCACGCACCAGTTGTTCTTCAGCGCCCCGGCGGTCTATCTGGTGGTGTGGAAGCCGCGCGAAGGTCCGCAGCAGGGGTTCGTGAAGGAGTGGATCAAGCTCGTGAAGCATCGCGAGCCAGACGCCAAAATCCTCGTCGTCGCTACGCACGGCGGCCCCAAGGAACGCCAGCCGGACATTGACCGCCAAGAAATCTGGGACCTGTTCGGCAAGGAGACGGTGGTGGACTTTCTTTCGGTCGAGAGCAAGCCGAATGAGCAAGGCGAGCGTCCCGACATCGCGAAGTTGAAGGATGCGATTGCGCGCGTGGCGGCGGGCTTGCCGGAAATGGGCCGGTCGTTTCCCAAGCACTGGCAGGAAGTGCGGGAGAAGTTGTGCCGGAGCCGGGAAGCCTATCTGCCGTTAAACCGGGTGTTCGCCCTCTGCAAGGAACACAAGATCGAGGAAGAAGACGCCCGGCTGTTGCTGCGCATCTGTCGTCGCGTGGGCGACCTGATTCATTACGAGCACGACCCGGCATTGCGCGACATCGTCATTCTCAAGCCGGACTGGTTGGCGACGGCGATGAGCTACGTTCTGGACGACAAACAAACCCGTGACGCGCATGGGCTGGTGGAATTCGCCCGGCTGGGCCAGGTGTGGAACGATCCCGACAGACCCGCGGAGTCGCGATATGCCACCAACCTGCACCCCCTCTTCCTGCGCTTGATGGAACGGTTTGACCTGTCCTACAAAGTCGCCGTTCCCGCCGAGCCGGAGAATGCCCTCGGCTTCTGGGAGCGCGTCGGGAAGATGTTTGGTGCGGCAACCAAGCCGTCGGCGGAGCTTCACTACACCAGCCTGATCGCGCAACTGGTGCCGGACCTTCGTCCAACGGAAGAAGAACTCGCCGCCGTCTGGCCGGCCAATTCTCCCGGCGGCGATGGCCAGCAGGTGCAAATCTGCCGGATCGTGGAGGCGAAGAACGGGCAGTCCGCCACGGCGGAGGGATTGTTCTTCCAATTGATCGTGCGGTTGCACAAATACTCGCTGGGACGCGTGAACTACAAGGCCAGCGTCCACTGGCAGCGCGGGCTGGTGCTGGATGACGACTACAATGGGCGGGCCTTGCTGGAGCACATCGGCAACGACATCCGCATCACGGTGCGCGCCCCGTATCCGCAGTCGTTTCTGGCCGTGCTGACGCGCGAAGTGAAATGGCTGGTGGAAAGTTTCTGGGCCGGGCTGCGGTGTGACGTCATGGTGCCGTGCATCGAGCCATGTGGCCGGCACGCGCCGGGCACAGGTTTGTTCGAGGTGCAGAAACTGATCGAGAGCAAGCGGCGCGGGCGGCCGGAGTATCCCTGCACCGTGTGTAACGAGTGGCAGAACATTGACTGTCTGCTGTCGAACGCGCCCGCCGCGCGGCCCGCGCCGCTGGAAACGCTGCTGGCGGAGTTTGCCACGGTGAAAGCGGAGCTGGCCGGCGCGCGCGGACAGTTGATCGCGTTGCGTGGTGAGGCGATGGGGCGCTTTGACAAACTGGACATCGGCACGCAGCGCATTCTCAGCAAAGTGGATGACGCGTTCTCCGGCTTGATGACGGCGTTCACCGACGAGGCCAAGGAAGGTCCGCGGTTGTTCAGCTTTGAGCCGGTTGATCCCGGGTTCTTCGACCGGCCCAAGTGGGTGAGCGAGAAGTTCCGCATCACGCTCTGGTGCGAACATTCCCGGCTGCCGTTGCCGGCGTTGAACGGCAAAGGCGACCAGCGCGGCGTCTATGAACTGAGCCTGCCGCGCGATTGGTTCGTGAAGGCCGCGCCGTTCCTGAAGGTGCTCGCCGGCACGCTGAGCTTGGTGGTGCCTGTGGCGTCATCGGCCACCAAGCTCGTGCTGGACGACGCGACCTACAAGGGCATCGAGAAGCAGTTGGACCTCGGCCAGAAGAGCCTCGATTCAGTGCTCAAAGGCGGCGCCAAGGCCGGCGAATGGCTGGGCCGGAGCAACGCGCCGGACGTGGAACGCGGCGCGGCAATCGAGGCGCACGGGGCGGTCTTGCGGCAAATCCAAGCTTGGCTGAAAGAGAAGGACCCCGGCTTCGGCGGCTTGGTGCGGGTGCAAAACAAGCGGCAGGAGTTTCTGTGGGTGCATCCGCAGTTCGAGAAGGAGTATTGAGGCGAGACTGCGGTTGTTTGGCGAGTTCAAGTGGTTCGCCGACGAGGAACTGCGCGCGTTGCTGACGCTGCTCGCCAGTCCGGGCGTGGTGTGGGAACTGTCGTTCGGCAGTTGGGTGCTGCTCCAGCCGGAGCGCATCAACGCCTACGCGCAGGCCGTGATCCGGACGTTGCAGCCGGACGAGCATCAGCGCGGCTGCCTGATGGAGGAGCGGGTCTTGAAGACGACTTGGAAAGTAACTTGAACCGCAAAATAGCCCAACTCGCGCGCCGGCAACCGGGTTCATCTCGCGCGGCCAGGTCCACTACCGCGATTTTCTCCGTAACGAATCACCGCTGCATGACGTCATATAGGCATGAACGTGCATCAACTTCGTCGCGGATGGATATTGTGTGCGGTCGTCGTTGTCGGGGCGGCATCGCTCACGGCCCAGCAACCCGACCAACAATCCCGGCCCGCCGGCGGCCTCGCGGAGCGGTTCAAGCAACTCGACAAGAACGGCGATGGAAAGCTTACGCGCGATGAGGCGCCGAAGACGCTGCCGTTCGATCAATGGGATGCGAACAAGGACGGCGTCGTGACGGTCGAGGAGGTCACGGCCTTTTACACAAAGCCTCGTGCCAACGGTGACGCGGCAAAGCCGGAGTCGCCGTCGGCACCGGCAATACCCGGTGCACTGTTCCGCCGTGTCGCGATTCCCGGCTTCACCGACATCGTCGAGGGCAACAACGGCATCGCGCTGGCCGACCTCAACCATGACGACCTCGTGGACATCGTCGCCACTTACACCGAACCCAAACGTGGTTTGTCCGCCAGCGGACACCACCTGCGGGTGTTCGTCAATCGGGGTGAACTGCGATTCCAACCGCACGCGATCAGAATTCGGGATTCACAACTCACCGCCGCGGAGTTCGGACGGAATCCGGAGATCCCCAATCTCGTTGATTTCAACGGTGACGGGCTGCTCGACATCTTCATCACGCGCACTTCGCCGATGCTGGCCGGCAAAAAGCTGCCCTTTATGGAGGCCACTGGAAATACGTTGCTGCTCAGCGACGGCGCGTGGGACACTTTCCGCGACATGTCCGCGAAACTCGGCGCGCGGAACGAAACCGGCTACAACCGCCAGTCGTCCATTGCCGACGTGAACAAAGATGGCTGGCTCGACATCGCCATCGGCTGCGACAACATCGGCAACGCGATAGGCGGACTGCCGCACAGCCGGCTCTACGTCTTCAAACCAAACGGCGCGAAGTTCGAGGATGGCAAGTTTGTGGACATCGGCGGCGCGTCGCTCGTCCCCGACTTCGGTGGCTTCTACCACGACTCGGCCAAGGACAAGGCCGGCCCCGGCATCACGCTGCGCGACCTCGACAACGACGGCGATCTCGACCTGGCGCAATCGTTTCACTGTGACGTGCGGCAACCGCTCCTGCCTTACTCGCCGGGCGAATACCGGCAGGGCGTGTTCTGTTGGAAGAACCTGCTCACCGAGACCGGTCAGCTTCGCTTCGAGAAGATCAGCGGCAACGGCCTCGCCTGCGAAGCGCGCCTGAAATACAACCGCGACAAACAACTCTACGAGCCGGTCGGCCAAGCGCCCGGCCTGCCGTATCTGTTCTTCGCCGACGTGGACAACGACGGTTGGCAGGACGTGCTGGCCATCGGCCCCAGCGATCCCGGCTTTGCACCGCGCGCGGAAGACGTCGGCGGACGGTTCTGGCACAACGAGGGCCACTTCAAATTCAAGGAAGCCACCAGCGCCGCCGGCCTCGACGCATTGAACTGGACCTACCGGCAATGGTATCGCTTCTTCGGCGTGACGATCCCACCGGAAGCCGAGAACTGGAAACCGCGTAGCGCGACCTACCCTAACCAGCCCGGCCGCAAACAGAGACATCCGCTCGACGACCGGTTCTGCTTCTCCAACGCGATCTTCGCCGACTTCGACAACGACGGCTGGCTCGACCTCGTGGTGTTCGACCGCCACGAGTCGCCGACCCGCCCAGATTACCGGGCCGCACTATTCATGAACCGCGGCGACGGCACGTTCGAGCTGAAGCCGACGACATTCAGCGGTCTCGACAGCACCGGCATCAGCGGCGAGGCCGCCGACCTGAACAACGACGGCCTGCTGGACATCGTCATCGCCTGCGACCCCGACAACAGCGGCGGCGGTGTCGCCGGTGTCGGCCCCGAACGCTACAACGACAAGGTTTATGTGAACACCGGCACCCACGGCGCGCGGAGCAATCACTGGCTGCGACTGCGTTTCAGCGGCGTGAAGGACCCCGATCTAATCGGGGCGCGCATCGAACTGACCGCCGCCGGCAAGAAGCAATACCGCTGGATTCACAGCAACCACAGCTACAAGAGCGGCGGCGCGCTCGACGCCCACTTCGGCCTCGGCAAGCAAACCAAGGCCGACATCAAGGTTACGCTCCTCAATGGCACTATCACCACGTTCCCCGGCATGAAGGCCGACCAGTTTCTCGATTTGAACCTCAAAACATCGCTGTCAACTCCGGCGGGAAAAGAACCCAAACCATGAGAACCATCACGATAATCAGCCTGTCAGCAATTCTCGTCTGCCTCATCGCCTCTGCGCAGACGCAACCACGCCCTGCCGGCGGCGGCCTTGCGGAACGGTTCAAGCAACTTGACCGCATTGGTTTCGAGGAAGCGACGCGGCTCGAACTGGACTGGTTCACCAAGCATCTGAAAAAGCAGCCCTGAGACACAGTATCGCTCGCCTGGCTCCCCGTCGGTGGGCGTCGCTGGCCGGGCCGGCCAGCCGGAACATTTCCGGAACAGCACGCAAATTACCGAAAACAACTTGAGTCCGGACGCTCATTAGCGATAATTCGAGAAGTGAGAATCGTTACTGCTGAAATCAAGCGTGGTGACTGCCGGGCGGTGTTGGCAGATTATGATGACAATCTTTTTGATCTGATTGTCACATCGCCGCCCTATGCGGATAAACGCAAGAACACTTATGGTGGAATCGCACCTGACAAATACGTGGAATGGTTCCTGCCGCGCAGCGAGCAATTCCTCCGTGTGCTCAAGCCGACAGGGACCTTCATTCTGAACATCAAGGAGAAAGCAGAAAATGGCGAACGACACACTTTCGTTATTGAATTGATATTAGCCCTCCGTAAGCAAGGATGGTTGTGGACAGAGGAGTTCATCTGGCACAAGAAGAATTGTTACCCCGGTAAATGGCCGAACCGTTTTCGAGATGCTTGGGAACGCTGCCTCCAATTCAACAAGACGCGGCATTTCAAAATGTATCAAGAAGCTGTCATGGTTCCGATGGGGGATTGGGCTGGGCCAAGATTAAAGTCGCTTGGCAAGAATGATGTCGTGCGTTTCGACTCGCAGGTAGGTAGCGGCTTTGGGAAAAACATTACAAATTGGCTTGGCCGTGAGAAAGCATATCCCACGAATGTGCTGCATTTGGCGACGGAATGCGGTAATAAAAATCATAGCGCAGCATTTCCCGAAGCGCTTCCAGAATGGTTTATCCAGCTTTTCACTCAAGAAGGCGATTACGTATTGGACCCGTTTGTCGGTTCCGGGACAACTTGCATCGTGGCTCAGAAGCTACGACGCAATTCCGTGGGAATTGATATTGTCGGCGACTATTGCAATCTCGCCGAGGAAGAAGTTGTAGCCACAGATAAGATGCTCTGCGAGAAAGCTGCGAACTATGGCAAAGATAACCGTTCAACAAATCACAAGTTACATAGAAAAGCACATTCCTGACTTCCATAAGAAGCGGCTCGAAAGTCTTTCGGAACTGAAGCTGCAGAAAGTGCTGCGTCGAAAGAATCCATATTTGTACAAGGCGAAGTTCGTGACCAGTGCGCCGGAGTTAGTCAAAGCGATTCTGGATGCACACTTGTCATCACAGGAAGAGGCGATTTTCGGCGGGTTTCTCGAAGGGCTTGCCGTCTTCATTTGCCAGCGCGTTTATTCTGGCATCAAATCGTCTGCCGAAGGAATTGATCTTGAGTTTGAGCGCGGCGGTATCCGTTACATTGTTTCGATCAAGTCCGGTCCGAACTGGGGCAATAGCGGCCAAATCAAAAAGATGCGGCAGAACTTTCTGCAAGCGAAACGTATCCTTCGTACCAATACATCGGCGAAGAACATCGTGGCGGTGAATGGCTGCTGCTATGGAAAAGAGAGCGTTGAGGACAAGGGGGATTATGTGAAGAAGTGTGGGCAGAGTTTTTGGAGCTTCATCTCCGGTGATGATCAACTCTATAAAACGATGATTGAACCGCTCGGGCATCGGGCCAAAGAACGGAATGAGACCTTTCTGATTGAGTATGGCAAAGTGATCAATCGCTTCACGGCTGATTTCATCAAAGGTTTTTGCCAACCCGACGGCACCATCCTTTGGAAGAAACTCGTTGAATTCAATTCTGCAATGTAGATTGAAAGCCGGACTTGAACTTCACGAAGGCGAGAAAGTGGCATTGAAACGGTCCAATGGTCGTTGCAATCCCGGGAGTGACCTTCGGAGCGTTTCGGAGGTCGTTCAAATTCCGGGAGTGACCTCCGGTAAAGGGGTCAGTCCGTAGTATTGACAACTCGCTTACCCCACTGCTGTCGCCCATGCGAAGCCCCTCTAAAAAGCAATTTCCTGCTATGAGGCCGTGTCAACTTTCGCGCCGCCTTCCAGCATTGCGTGTATTTACAAAGCGACGCTGAGGTAATAGTAGCCCTCACGCTCCGCGTGAGGTTCGCCCCCCAAAATCATCACGCGGAGCGTGATGACTACTTTCCTTGTAACAGAAACTCCGTGCCCGGCGTCTGAGAGGTATGCACCATCGTCTTCAGTCCGTTCTGTTTGCGGCCATCGTCGGCGTGGCCGCTTCACTCACCGCCCAAGACACAACACGCCCCGCCGGCGGCCTCGCGGAGCGATTCAAGCAACTCGACCGCGACGGCGACGGGAAAGTCAGCCGGGAGGAGGGAGGTTCGCTGTCCTTCTTCGACGCCGCAGACAAAAACAAAGACGGGTTTCTAACCATCGAGGAGGCGCAGGCGTATTTCGCCGCTCCCGCCAAGCAACCGAGCCGGGGTGAGTCGCCGCCAGTGGCGGACACGAAGTTACACAAAGACCTCCGCTACCGCGAACTGCCGGGCGTGGACGCAAACTTCCACACGCTCGATGTCTATTCGCCGAACGATGCGAAGAACGCGCCGGTGCTGTTCTGGATTCATGGCGGCGGCCTGACCGGCGGCTCGAAGGAGCCGGGGAAGAAGTTCCCCGGCTATTGCGCGCGGATGGGCATGGTGCTCGTCACCACCAACTACCGGCTTTCGCCTGCGGCCAAGCACCCGGCGCACATTCAGGACTGTGCGGCGGCCTTCAAATGGACTTACGACCATATTCGAGAATACGGTGGCGATCCGAGTCGTATCTTCGTGGCCGGTCATTCCTCCGGAGCGCAACTCGCCAACCTGCTCTGCACCGATGGCAAGCGTCTGGCCGGCGAGGGCCTGAGCCTGGCGAACATCAAGGGGGCGATCATCTTCGACACCGCCGCGCACGACATGACCACCGGGCGCATTGACGCGGGTTCGATCTACGAGAAGGCCTTTGGCACCGACCCGGAGGTGCTCAAGGACGGCTCGCCCGTCCTGCACGTCGCCCCTGGTCGCCAGATCCCACCGCACATCTTCCTCGGTGCCAAGCCGCCCTCGATGCCGATGGAGGCCAAGGTGAAAAACCTCTCAGGCTACGCGCAGAAATATCGTGATGCAGGCGTGCGCTGCGAAGTGGCGGTGGCCTACTTTCGCCAGCATAACACGCTGATCACCGAGTTCGGGCCGCCGGATGAACCGGTCACCGTCGAGGTGACGAAGTTCATCCAATCCATCCTGAACAACGAGCCGGTGAATCCGCCGCTGGGTGGTCCGGCCAAGCTGTTGCAGCTACCCGGCAAGTCGCAAGAAGACGTGCAGCGCGAAAACGACATCAAATCGGCCAGGACATTGCTCAAGGCTCTGGACAAGGATGGCGACGGCAAAGTCTCCCGCGCCGAGGCCGAGGCTCGCGGCGGCGGGC
>Ga0233425_10011537_pt1 | contig 10276 bp, 7 predicted proteins | sample Watercolumn_Towu_2_FD_181712 | JGI IMG/M metagenome (GOLD analysis project Ga0233425, IMG submission 181712) | Freshwater microbial communities from Lake Towuti, South Sulawesi, Indonesia - Watercolumn_Towuti2014_140_MG | ecosystem: Environmental > Aquatic > Freshwater > Lake | place: Indonesia... | reverse complement strand
ATATCATCGAGAGAGATGACGGGCAGCTTTATGTCGTCCTGACCGCCGAAAGTTTTTTCCCCGGCAAGGGCACGCCGACGACGCAGATCGACATGCGCCGCCTCTCCGACGGCGTGAAAGTTTCGGACCGCTACAAGACCACCGAGCAGGTCGAGCGCGCCTTCGTCGAGGATCAGGATTTCAGCTATCTCTATAATGACGACGGCGGCTATCACTTCATGAATCAGGCGAGCTATGAGCAGGTCGCCGTATCCGGCGACACGATTGGCGATCAGGCGCAATGGCTACAGGAGGGCATGGTCTGCATCCTCTCAATGTTCAACGGACAGCCGGTCGGGATCCAATTGCCGCCGCGCGTGACGCTCGAAGTCGTCGAGACCGAGCCGGCGCTCAAGGGGCAGACGGCGTCCTCTTCCTATAAGCCGGCGAAGCTCTCCAATGGCGCGCGCGCGATGGTGCCGCCGCATATTCAGACCGGCACCCGCGTCGTGATCCAGACCGAGGACGGCGCCTATGTCGAGCGCGCCAAGGATTGAAAGCAACCTGAGTCGTCATGCCCGGCCTTGAGCCGGGCATCCACGGTTGGGACGACAAACTGCTTTCGTGGATGGCCAGGCCAAGCCCGGCCATGACGAAAAAATCAAGATCACGCCCTATCGTAAGAACGCGCGCAGCTTTTTTTCCACCGCGGCGCGATCCTTCAACTCACACTCCCAAATGACGAGCGCGCGCCAACCTTTCGTCGCGAGCTTCTCGCGATGCGCCGCGTCGCGCGCGACATTTTTGGCGATCTTCGTACGCCAATAGTCGGCGTTGGATTTGGGCATGCGCGCGCCGCGCGGACACTCATGCCCGTGCCAGAAGCAGCCGTGAACGAAGATCGCCTGCTTGCGGCCGACGAAGACGATGTCGGGATTGCCCGGAATGTCCTTGCGATGCAGCCGATAGCCCGGCGCGAATTTTCTCAAAATCGCCCGCACGGCGATTTCGGGAGAAGTGTCTCGCCCCTTCACCGCGCGCATGATGGCGGAGCGTTGGGCGCGCGTTTCTTTCACGCTCACGCTACCTGCGTTGAATCGGCGAGAACTCAGATTGTTGTACAATATGTCCGCCTCGTCGGACCGTCGTTCTACGAACAGTATCCGCACCACGATAGGCGACCTCGAAATCTACATAGTTCACTTCATCTGGCTCACCCTTAAAACAACGATGAAACGCCTCCAACATCTCGACGCTGCTCAATGCCTGCGCCGTTGGCGTCGGATTGTTCCTCACTTCAGGAATTGTTGCAGGCAACAGATAGATACAAGGTGGCGGCAATTCAAACTGAGCGATCACTGTTTTTCTGAAAGAATCCATTGCAAGCTTCGGGCACTTCCGGCCAAGCGTTCCACAAACCCAGTCCCATACAATAAGTCCATCGACACGTTTGTTATTCGAAATCATTTCCGCGCTTAGGCGAGTATGCAACCCTGACCAAACGTTTCTGCGAGGATCGCCTCCTTGATTGGTGCTGACGCTCCAAACGATCAGTTCGTTCGCGTGAGCCGGGCGCTCAAATATGTTTGTATTATTCCCGTCCAATCCTCCCTTTAATTCGATGACAGCGGTTTTGCCGCTTGGGAGTTCAACTGTGTAGTCATATCGATTTCGGCCGCCGGATGATTCAAAGGATTTTATGAATTTATTGTCCTCCATGTAACTCAGAACGCGCCTAACGAATTCTCGTTTCTCACGCATCGTTGCAGAGAACTGCCCACGTACTCGCTCAATGGAACCCCGAAACAAACCAGAGTTATAGAAGTCGCTTTCCGACAAGCCAAAATTAGCGAGAAGATGGGCTTTGGTCTTAAGGATTTCCGCAAATTCCTCGATGCGCTGCTTCAATTCCGGATTCTTCTCGCATGGCGTAATTGTCATGCTGCATCTCTGCTGTTCTTGACATTTGGAACGGGAAACAAAGGCTTAAGGAAATGCTCTGATATGTACTGCACTACCGAAACAACGACTCCGTCACCCGTTAAGTGATAGGCCTCATTGTAATTCTCCGGCAAAATATATTCATCCGGCAATCCCATCAGCCGCGCCGTCTCGCGCGCCGACATCAGCCGCGAGCGCACCCTGCCCTTATCGACCATCAGCACATATTGCCGACTCGAGCCGCCGGCCGGCGTGCGCAGACAGCCGGCGATCTCGTCGAAGCGCGCCTCGGCGCGCTGGATTTTTACGCCATTCTGATAGCGCGTGCGGCGATAGAGCGTTCCAACCATTTTACGGCCAGCGCGCTTCGCCTCTTCGATTTTCGCCAAGTTGACGTCGCTCATCATGGCGATAAGCGCCTTCGTCTCGGCGCCGCTGCGCCAGACGACATCACGCGGCGCATCTTCAATGATCTGCGCGAGCATCGTGTTGCGCGGCGGCGGCGCAGGCAAATTCCACCAGAGCCAATCCTCGCGCAGCCTTGGCGACAATCGCTCATAGGCCGTCAGCAACGCGCGCGTATGGAAGGCGCTTCCTGCCCAGGAATGGCGAGCGGCAAGAGAAATTGGTATCGCCACATCCTCCTGCGCGGCGATGATGAACAGCCGCGGTCGCGACTGCGGCACAAACAGCGCCGCGTCGATGACCAGCGCGCCAAATCTGTAGCCCTCTTGCGCCAGCGCTTTGCAGATTTCGGTGAAATCCTTGCCGCCATGAGAGGTCAGCGCGCCGCAGACATTTTCGAGAACGATGAGCGAAGGCGCGCGTCCCTCCTTGCGCAACGCCTTCATCAACTCCCAGAAAGGCCAGAAGGTCCCGGATCTTTCGCCCTTCAAGCCGGCGCCGGCCCCGGCGAGCGACAGGTCCTGACAGGGAAAGGACGCCCAGACGAGATCGGCGCGGCCCGGCAATTGCGCTGTGGATAACTCGCCAACGTCGCCGACGTGCAGCTCTTCGCCCCCCCAATTGGCGCGGTAGCTTTCGGCTTTCTTGCGATCGAAATCATTGGCGAAGAGACAACGCCAACCTTCGCCAAGCCCGGCGCGGGCCATGCCGCCGCCAGCGAAGAATTCGTAATAGGTGGGCTTGTGGTCCATGCGCGATTCGTCGTCGTTTGGCGAGCATAACGCGGAAGCGATCGGCGGCGAAACGAGCTTAGACCAGAAAGAAGTGGGCGCTTCCTCCCTTAGTCGCCTCTATTCGTCATGCCCGCGCTTGTCGCGGGCATCCACGCCGCAAAGCTGCGTGGCCCTGATAAAAAGGGCGGAACACCTTGACGTGGATGGCCGGCTCAAGGCCGGCCATGACAGCTCTGAAGCCCCCGCCGCCGCTGAGCTACGTCGTGACGACCATCACATGCACCGTCGGCTTCTTGCCCCAGACCGACGACACTGCGCCGCGCACGGCGCGCTCTATCGCTGTTGAAACGGCGTCGGCGTCGCGGCGTCGCGGGCGGGACAACCCGTCGAACGCGGCGAAGAGCGCCTCGTCGATGACTTCCCCCATGTCCTCGCCGAATTTGCCGCGCTTCGGCACGCCGGAGAAAACGACGTCCGGATCGCCGACGAGTTCGCCCTTGCGATCAACGGCGAGCGCGATGGAAATGACGCCGGCGAAAGAGAGCCGCGCGCGGTCGCGCACCGCGCCGTCGTCTTCGCTGATGACGACATCGCCATCCTTGTAAAGGCGCCCATGCGGCGCCTCGCCGATCACGCCCGCCGCGCCCGGCGCCAGCCGCACGATGTTTCCGTTGCGCGCAGAGACGACCTGCGACACGCCATGCGTCTTGGCGAAGGCCGCGTGCTCGGTGAGATGATGCGCCTCGCCATGCGCCGGAATGGCGATCTGTGGCCGGACCCATTCGTACATTTGCGCGACCTCGCCGCGGCGCGGATGGCCAGAGCAATGCACCAGGTGGTCGTGGTCGGTGATGACCTCGACGCCGAGATCGCAAAGATTGTTGATGATGCGAAAAACGTCGCGCGCATTTCCCGGAATGACGCGCGACGAAAAGATCACCCGATCGCCCGCGACAAGCTTGATCGCCGGATGATCATTTACCGCCGCCCGCGCCATGGCCGCGCGGGTTTCGCCCTGGCTGCCGGTGGCGATCACCACCGTTTTTTCGCGCGGCAGGGTCGGCAACAATTCCGGCGCGTGAAATCCTGGCAGCCCGTCGAGATAGCCGCAATCCCGCGCGACCTGAATGGCGCGATCCATCGCCCTGCCTGCAACAACGACCGTGCGGCCGCAGGCATGCGCCGCCTCCGCGATAGCGCGCAGCCGCGCGACATTGGAAGCAAAGGTCGTCACCAGCACGCGACCCGGCGCTTCGGCGATCAGCGTGCGCAGCGTGCGCGCGACGTCGGCTTCCGAGAAACTGTCGCCTTCGCGCAAAATGTTCGTCGAATCACAGATGAGCGCAGCGACGCCCTCGTCGCCAAGCGCCCTGAGCCGCGCTTCGTCAATGCGCGTTCCAACTCCCGGTTCGGGGTCGATTTTCCAGTCGCCGGTATGGATTAGCAGGCCAAGCGGCGTACGGATCGCAAGCGCATTCGCTTCCGGAATGGAATGCGCGACGGCGATATATTCGACTTCGAACGGATCGAGGTCGAGCTTCGCGCCGGCGTGCGTCAGGGAAATATCGATCTTCGGCGCGCCGGGTTCGTTCAGCCTCCGCACTTCGAGGAGACCCGCCGCAAAGGGCGTGGCGAAGACCTTGCATTTGAGTCTGGGCCACAATGTTGCGAGCCCGCCGATATGATCCTCATGCGCATGGGTAATGCAGATGCCGACGAGATCGCGCGCGATCTTCTCGACGAAGGCGATGTCCGGGAAGACGAGGTCGACGCCGGGCAGCTCCGGCCCCGGAAAGCCAAGGCCGCAGTCGACCATCAGCCATTTGCGCTTCTGCGGCGGCCCGTAGCCGTAGAGCGCCATGTTCATGCCGATTTCGCCGAGCCCGCCAAGCGGCAGGAACACGAGGTCGGTTTCCGGCGTCGTCATGCGACGCCTCCCGCCGCGGTCTGCCGCGGTCCAAGCGACACGTCGCCCGCTTCGATCAAACGCTCGCCTTCCCGCGTCGCCAGCACGAGCCGGCCCGTCGCGTCGAGCATCTCGAAGCGTCCCTCGACAGTCTCGCGCGGAAGCTCGACGCGGATATTGGCGCCGAGATAGGCGGCATCCTTGAGCCATGCGTCGCGAATGCGCGCGAAGCCCTCGCCACCACGCCAAAGATCCAGCGTTTCGACAAGCGCGTCGGAGAGATGCGTGAAAAGCGTCGTCGCGTCGGATGCATTTGGCCCGATCGACTTCAGCGCGCGCGCTTCAAAGGGCAGATCACGCGGCGCCTCAGCGCAATTGACGCCGACGCCGATGATCGCGACCGAGGCCGTCGGCCTACGCGCGTCGCCTGTCGGCGCGCCAACATTCTCGAGCAAGATCCCGCCGAGCTTCGCCCCGTCGAGCAGCAAATCGTTCGGCCATTTCAGCGCGAAACGAGGAGCCTCGCCCGTAGCCGCGCGCAAGGCGCGCAGAACCGCGACGCCCGCGACGAAGCCGAGCTGCGGCGCGATGGCGGTCTCGCCGAAATCGCTCAGAACAAAGCTCGCATGGAGATTGCCGGCCGGTGAAATCCATTCACGACCCAGGCGGCCATGGCCCCGCGTCTGCAGTGCGCCAATGACCCAAAGAGGTCCACGTTCGCCCGCCTCGATCAGGCGGCGGGCTTCGTCGTTCGTTGAATCGACGCTCTCCAGCGCGAGGAGGCGCACGCCGCGGGCGCGCGCCAATGATCCCAACTCCACGCGCGAATTTCCTTCCTAGAAAAGCGATTTGGCCGCCGCCGCCGCCGCATCCATGACCGGCGTGGGATAGACCCAAAATCCAAGCAGCGCCAGAGTCGAGACGGCGAGCACGGCGCGTAGCGCCATCGGCGCGCGATCAAAAGCCGGCGCCGGCTCGTCGAAATACATGACCTTGACGACCCGCAAGTAGTAGTAGGCCGCAACGGCGCTCGCCAAAACGCCGATCACCGCAAGGCCGAAGAGCCCGGCGTCGACCGCGGCGAGAAGCACGTAATATTTGGCGAAAAAGCCCGCGAGCGGCGGAATGCCGGCAAGCGAGAACATCAGCATCGCCAGGAAGAAAGCCATCCAACCGTTGGTGCGCGACAGGCCGGCGAGATCGGAGACATTCTCGACATATCTGCCTTGGACCCGCATGGCGAGAATGGCGGCGAAAGTCCCAAGCGTCATGATGAGATAAATCGTCAGATAGATCGCGACGCCGCGCACGCCTGCCTCATCGCCGGCGGCGAGCCCGATCAGCGCAAAGCCCATATGGCCGATCGAGGAATAAGCCATCAGCCGCTTGATGTTCTCCTGGCCGATCGCCGCGAAAGAGCCGAGCAGCATCGACGCGATGGAGATGAAGACGACGATCTGGCGCCACTGGTCTTTCACGCCCGGAAAGGCCGTGACGACGATGCGGGCGGTGATCGCAACTGCGGCCATTTTCGCGGCCGAAGCGAAGAAGGCGGTGACCGGAGTCGGCGCGCCCTGATAAACGTCTGGCGTCCACATATGGAAAGGCGCCGCAGACATTTTGAAGGCGAGCGCCGCCAGAACAAAGACAAGCCCGAAGATCACGCCGATCGGCGCCGAGGTCGAAACGACCGCCGCGATCCCGGAGAAAGACACCGTGCCGGCGAAGCCGTAGAGCAACGACGCGCCATAAAGCATCATGCCGGAAGAGAGCGCGCCGAGAACGAAATATTTCAGCCCGGCCTCCGACGATTGCCCATCGTCGCGCGCGAAGGCGGCCATGACGTAGAGCGCAAGCGACATCAGCTCGAGGCCGAGATAGAGCGCGATGAGATTATCCGCCGAAATCAGCAGCAGCATGCCGAGCGTCGAGAGGATGATCAGCACCGGATATTCGAATTTTTCGAGCCCGTTGCGCTGCAGCCAATCGACCGACATTAGTATTGAGGCGATCGCGCCGATGAGGGTCAGCGCCTTCATGAAGCGCGAAAAGCCATCGTCGATATAGGCCCCATCAAAAACGCTCGTGTCCGGAGTATTTGAGAGCGCAATCGTGACCAGAGCGAGACCCAGAATGCCGACGGCCATTTCGTCGACGAGGCCAAAACCGCGCTCGCCGCGCCAGGCGCCGATCAGGATGAGAACCATCACGCCGACCGCGAGAATAGTCTCGGGTAGAAAATGATGCGCAAGTTGAACGAAGAAGGGCATCGTCAGCGATCCATCAATGTCCGGCGGCCGCGAGCTTGATCGCGTCGACGAGCGCCGTATGGGTCTGGATGAGATTATCGACCGAAGCCTGCGTCGCGTTCAGAATCGGCTGCGGCTGCACGCCGTAGTAAATCGTAATCAGCACGAGCGGCGTGAAGATCGCGATCTCGCGCGGCGTTAGATCCGTGATGCTCATAAGGCTCGCCTTCTCCAATGCGCCGAAGATCACGCGGCGGTAAAGATAGAGCGCGTAAGCCGCAGAGAAGACGACGCCGCTCGTCGCAATCAGCGCAACCCAGCTATTCGCCTGGAATGTGCCGGTCAGCGACAGGAATTCGCCGATGAAGCCTGTCGTTCCGGGCAAGCCGACATTGGCCAAGGTGAACAGCATGAAGACAAAGGCATAGATCGGCATGCGGTTGACGAGACCGCCATAGGCCGCGATCTCCCGCGTATGCATGCGGTCGTAGATGACGCCGACGCAGAGGAACAGCGCGCCGGAGACAAAGCCATGCGAGATCATCTGGAAGATCGCGCCCTGCATGCCCTGCGGATTGAGCGTAAAGAGGCCCATCGTGACAAAGCCCATATGCGCCACGGACGAATAGGCGATGAGCTTCTTGATGTCTTCCTGAACCAGCGCAACGAGCGAAGTGTAGACGATCGCGATCACCGAAAGCGCATAGATGAGCGGCGCGAAATTGGTGGAGGCGTCCGGAAACATCGGCAGCGAGAAGCGGATAAAGCCGTAACCGCCCATCTTAAGGAGAATGGCGGCGAGGATCACCGAACCCGCCGTTGGCGCCTCGACGTGGGCGTCAGGCAGCCAGGTGTGCACCGGCCACATCGGCATCTTCACCGCGAAGGACGCGAAGAAGGCGAGCCAGAGCCAGGTCTGCATCTCCTTTGGGAAGTCAGTGTTGAGCAGAACGGCGATGTCGGTCGTGCCGGCCTTGCCGTACATGGCGAGGATCGCGACCAGCATGAGGAGCGAGCCGACGAGCGTATAGAGAAAGAATTTGAAGCTTGCATAGACGCGCCGCTTGCCGCCCCAGATGCCGATGATGAGAAACATCGGGATGAGGCCACCCTCGAAGAAGAGATAGAACAGCACGAGGTCGAGCGCGCAGAAGACGCCGACCATCAGCGTCTCGAGCACGAGGAATGCGATCATATATTCCTTGACGCGCTTCTCGACCGATTCCCATGAAGCGAGAATGGCGAAGGGCATCAGGAAGGTCGTCAGCAGAACGAAGGGCATCGAAAAACCGTCGACGCCCATCTTGTAGATGAGGCCAGAGCCGAGCCAGTTTTTCTGCTCGACAAACTGGAACGCCGCGCGCGTCGTATCGAAGCTGGACCAGACGACAAGCGACAATGCGAAAGTCGCAATCGTGGTCGCGAGCGTCGCCCAACGGATATTGCGCAGGCTCGCGTCATCATCGCCCTTCTGCGTAAGCAGGAAGGCGACGCCAACGAGCGGCAGGAAGGTGACGCCGGAGAGAATGCCGAAACCGAACATCAGCGCAGCCCTCCGGCGACGAAATAGGTGACGACCGCCGCGACGCCGATGAGCATGGCGAAGGCGTAATGATAGACGTAGCCGGTCTGTAAGCGCACGGCGAGCCGCGCGCCGTCCGCTACTCGTGCGGCGACGCCATCAGGCCCCAGGCCGTCAATGATCACGCCGTCGCCGCCCTTCCAGAACAGCCGGCCGATAGCGAAAGCCGGCCGAACGAACAGGAAGTCATAGAGCTCGTCGAAATACCATTTGTTGAGCAGGAACTGATAGAGCCGCGGGAAAGCTCTCGCCAGCGCCTGCGCGGTTCCGGGCTTCAGCACATAGACATAGAGCGACACGAGGAAGCCCAAGGCCATCATCGCAGTCGGCGCATAGCCGGCCCAGGCGGGAATGGCGTGCATCTCGTGCAGGATCTCATTGTGCTCGCCGGTAAAGAGCGCGCCCTTCCAGAATTCGTCGTAGGCGTGACCCGCGAAATCAGGCTCGAAGACATAGCCGGCCGCAAGCGCGCCGACGGCGAGCACCGCGAGCGGAATGAGCATCACAAGCGGCGATTCATGCGGCGCATGATGGCCGTGATCGTCATGTCCGTGACCGTGCTCGTCCTCGGTCGCCGGTTCGTCATGCGAATGATTGACCGCGACGGGATGCGCCGGGCGATGCCCGAAGAAGGTCATGAACACCAGACGCCAGGAATAATAGGATGTCAGTCCCGCGGCGACGACGGTCGCGACGAAGCCGATCATCGCCGTCGTGCGATGTTCGCCAGCGGCGAACGCCGCCTCGATGATGCCGTCCTTGGAGAAATAACCGGCCGTAAAGGGAAAGCCGGTCAGCGCCAGCGTGCCGATCGTCATCATCGCGAAGGTGAAGGGGATGTCTTTGCGCAGCCCGCCCATGTTGCGCATGTCCTGCTCGTGATGCATCGCGTGGATGACGGAGCCGGCGCCAAGAAACAGCAGCGCCTTGAAGAAGGCGTGGGTGAAGAGATGGAAGATGCCGAGCGAGTAGGCGCCGACGCCTTCCGCGACGAACATGTAGCCAAGCTGTGAACAGGTCGAATAGGCGATGACGCGCTTGATGTCGTTTTGGACGAGACCGACCGTCGCGGCGAAAAAGGCGGTCACCGCGCCGATGATGGTGACGAATTCGAGCGCAGTAGGCGCATATTCGAAGATCGGCGAAAGCCGCGCGACCATGAACACGCCGGCCGTCACCATCGTCGCGGCATGGATGAGCGCTGAGACCGGCGTCGGACCTTCCATCGCGTCCGGCAACCATGTGTGCAGGAAGAACTGCGCCGATTTGCCCATGGCGCCGATGAAGAGCAGGAAGGCCGCCATCGTCAGCGCGTCGACATCCATGCCGAAGACATGGATGGTCTTGCCGGCGAGTCCCGGGACGGCGGCGAAGACCTCCTCAAAGCCAAGCGACTTGGTCAGCTGGAAGACGAGGAAAATCCCGAGCGCGAAGCCGAAGTCGCCGACACGGTTGACGACGAACGCCTTGATCGCCGCGG
>Ga0233425_10011536_pt1 | contig 10277 bp, 11 predicted proteins | sample Watercolumn_Towu_2_FD_181712 | JGI IMG/M metagenome (GOLD analysis project Ga0233425, IMG submission 181712) | Freshwater microbial communities from Lake Towuti, South Sulawesi, Indonesia - Watercolumn_Towuti2014_140_MG | ecosystem: Environmental > Aquatic > Freshwater > Lake | place... | reverse complement strand
GCACGCGATCTCCACGCGCGCCTCCTGCTCCGTCAGGTGCGCCTGCGCCAGCAGTTCGTCGGGAATCGTCAGCGGCATACGACCCATTCTATCGCGGGCGCGAAGCGCGACCAAGGACAATCGCAGGTCCTGTCGCCTCAATCCTCCGGCCGCTCGCCCGCCGGGGCCATCTTGACGATCCGCGGATCGAAGCAACCTCCGCCTCATTCGCCGGCCAGTCGCAGAGCGTTGGCACGGATGACGGGAGACAGTCGAAAACCGACTTCCGTCCTGAGCCGGTCGAGCAGCGGGCCAATCCGCATCACGCGCCCCCGCGCCTTGGCCGCAAGCAATACGCCAACGACGCCGATCGTCAGCAGCCCCATTCGCTGTGCGATGCGCCGGCCCGTCTTCTCGTCGATGAGCAGACTCGCGCCAAGCTCCTGAGCCAGCGCAATCGCCTCCGACTCGCCCGGATCGAGCGTCCGGGCCAGGTCTCCGACCGCTTGACGGTCGCCAGGCGCCCTGAGCTGGATGTACGAGACGCCCTTCACCTCCAGCGGCTGAAATCTTGGCGTCTCCTTGTGGAGTTCGGCGACGACGGCCGGTGGCACGAACACTGTGCCGTAAAGATCCGCCAGGACGGGCAGCAGATCCAGGTGGTGGAGCGCCCGGATCGGCGAAGTGTCACTGACGACGATCGCCAAGCGGCACCCCCATCTTCTGGAGCGAGGCCACGTCCATGGCCAAGTCCTCTTCGGTGTAGGAGTACGCCGGTATGTGTCGCTTGAACAACTCCTCTTCGATCTCCGTTCGTCCCAGGTTCGCGAAGCGGCCCGCCATCGGAAGGCTCAGCTTGCCGGCCTCAAACAAGCGGCACGCGATCTCCACGCGCGCCTCCTGCTCCGTCAGGTGCGCCTGCGCCAGCAGTTCGTCGGGAATCGTCAGCGGCATACGACCCATTCTATCGCGGGCGCGAAGCGCGACCAAGGACAATCGCAGGGACCGGTCGCCTCAATCCTCCGCCCGTTCGCCCGCCGGCGCCATCTTGACGATCCGCGGATCGAAGCGAGCGATCACCTCCACCAGGTCCGACTGCAGCGCCATCACCTGGTGGATGTCCTTATAGACGGCCGGCGCCTCGTCGATGCCCGCCGACAGGAGCTGCACGCCCGCCCGCTCCAGCACGTCCTTGAAGTGGGCCCAGCGGAACTGCTTGCTGGCGGCCGTGCGGCTCATGCGACGCCCGGCGCCGTGACTGGCCGAACGCAGCGACTCGGCGCTCCCCTTGCCGCGCACGACAAAGCCCGGCGTCGCCATCGAGCCGGGGATCATCCCCAGCACGCCCTCGCCGGCCGGCGTGGCCCCCTTTCGATGCACGATCACCTCGCGGCCGTCGTGGACCTCTTTCCATGCGAAATTGTGATGGTTCTCCACCCCCGCGATCACCCGCGCGCCCACGGCCCGGGCGACGCGCTGGTGGACCAGGGCGTGATTGGCCGCGGCGTACCTGCCCATCAGTTCCATCGCGCGCCAGTATTCACGTCCCGGATCGGTGTCCAGGTCCAGCCAGGCCAGCCGCCTCAGTTCGGGCGGCAGGTCACGATGCACGTTCATCGCCAGGCGCGAGTAGTGATCGGCCACGGCCGCTCCCGTGCCGCGGCTGCCGCTGTGCGAGAGCAGGGCCAGGTACTCGCCCGGCTCAAGGTCCAGTTCGGGCCGGTCGAGGGTCAGGATTCCGAACTCGACGAAGTGATTTCCCGAGCCGCTGGTGCCAAGCTGGCCGCGGGCCTTGTCGAACTGGGCGCGCGTGACGGGGCTGACGCCCCAGTCCTCATCCAGAACCGGGTGATCCAACGGCGTGCGGAACGCTTTGCCAACGCCAAAAAGCGTCTGCTCCTCAAGGGCTCGCACGAGCGTGTCGCGCCAACGCGCAAGCTGGCTGGAGGGAATGTCCAGCACCGAGAGCTTCATCCGGCAGGCGATGTCGACGCCGACGGCGTAGGGGATGACGGCATTGTCGGTGGCCAGCACGCCGCCGATGGGCAGGCCGTAGCCCACGTGGGCATCGGGCATGAGGGCGGCCCGCACCGAGATGGGCAACATCGCCGCGTTCTGGAGCTGCCGGACGGCGTCGGGCTCCAGGTTCTCGCCCCAGATGCGCCAGGGCGCCGGCGAGTCGCGCAGGGGCGCCGTCGCCCGATGGGTCTGATCGACCAGGGCGCGGGCGACCGACCCGAAGAACGGGTGCTCCACGTGCGCGGCCGCATCGTCCAGGATCTTCTTCAACTCGCGCTTGATTTCTTTTCGCTGAAGCTGCTCCGACGCGGCCTGTACCGCGCGGATGGCCTCGCCCAGGGCGGGCCCGGGGGGAAAGCCGAGCTTGATGAGTTGCTTGGCGGTCACAGGATATTCAACTCCGGCACCGCCGCCTGCATGTTGCGCACGCTCACCTGCGCCGCCAGGTTCTGCACGATCGCTTCCAGGGCGGACTTGAGCCGCTCGTCGCCCTCGAAGTTGGCCGACGGATTGCCCGAATCGCTGTTGATCCTCAGGGCCGTGAACATCGGCAGGCCGCCCAGGTACGGCACGCCAAGCTGCTGGGCCGCGCGCTGGGCGCCGCCGCGCCCGAAGATGTCGTGCTCGGCGCCGTCGGGCCCGACGAAGTAGCTCATGTTCTCCACGATGCCCAGGATCGGCACGCCCAGGTGCTCGAACATCCGCACCGCGCGGATCGCATCGTCCAGCGCCACCTGCTGGGGCGTGGCCACCACGACCGCGCCGGTCAGAGGCAGAAGCTGACACAACGACAGCGGCACGTCGCCCGTCCCCGGCGGCAGATCGACCACCAGGTAGTCCAGCTCCGGCCAGTCCGTGTGATCCAAAAGAAGGTTCTTGAACGCGTTGTGCGCCATCGGACCGCGCCAGATGAGCGGCTTGTCCTCCTCGACCAGCGAGCCGATGGTGACCGCGTGGATGCCGTGGACGAAATGCGGGGCCATGCGGGGCCCGCGCACCTGCGGCGGCACGCCGTGCAGGCCCAGCATCGTCGGGATCGACGGCCCGTAGATGTCGCCGTCCATCAGCCCGGCCTGCGAGCCGAACCGCGCCAGGCCCACGGCCAGGTTCACGGCGATGGTCGACTTGCCCACGCCGCCCTTGCCCGCGCCCACCGCGATGATGTTCTTCACCTGGGGAAGCTTGTCGGCCTGCGGGGCGAAGTTGCCGCGCGTGTTGGCGCTGAACTCGACGGCGACCGAATCGGCGCCGGCGCCGCGCACGGCCGATTCCACGTCGCGCCGAATGTGGTCCTTCAACGGACAGGCCGGCGTGGTCAGCTCGACGTGGACGCTCACGCTCCGCCCGTCCACACGCACGTCCTTGACCATGTTGAGCGAAACGATGTCCTTGTGCAGTTCGGGGTCCTTCACCGACCGCAAAGCGGAGTAAACCTGTTCTCGATTCAGCGGCATGCGGGCTCCTTGAGTCCTGGGCTCCTTCGTGCGCGGAGATTATAGCGGGCGACCGCAGCGCAGAGCAGCGTTGCGCCGCAGGCGGTGATCACGCCCGTTTCGGCAAGGCACGCACGAATCCTCCCATCACGCCGCCCCCGCCGCCACCATCACCGATCGCAAGCCCCGCCCGACGAGATCGGACCGCGTCAGCCCGTGGCGGCGGGCAAAGGCGTCCGCTCGCCGCAGAAGCTGTTTGTCGACGCTGACGCCCACGACTCGGGCTTCCGGCGCTCGGCGCACCCGGCCGCGGCGCCGGGCCTGCGCGTGAAGCTCGCGGTCAGCCGCGGTTAGCGGGCGGCCATCCTCGACGGTGATCCGCTCGCACTCCTGATAGAAAGCTTCCTTCTGTTGTTCGCTCATCCTGTCGAAGTCGATGGTCGGCAGGTTCCGTGGCTTGTTCTTCATGGTTGCCTCCGTCGGTAGCGGCGCTTTTCCGCGTCGGCTAGCGGGCGAGCATGGACCACATAGGCCAGACGATCCGAACCAATGACGTAAATGACATGCACATAGCCGCCACCAGCGTCCCGTCCAATGACACGATACTTGCCTTCGCCTATGCGACGCGAGCGGCCGCGTCGGACCAGCGCCTCGCAGTCTTCTGGCGATAGGCCGTGTCTCGTCGCATGTTCGAGGTTCCAGTCGTTCCAGCGGAACTCCACACGATGGATTATTCCCGGGGTTGGGGTGAAGGCAAGAACCCAACGTCGGGTTTTGCCGCATCGATCGCCTGCGACCGCCCGCGGTATGGCGTCGGCGCTGGCAAGGATGCAGACCCGCCCCCGGCGCGGGTACAATATAAGCCGAAGGAGGCCCCCTATGCGATCGAGCGTTCGCATCCTGTCCGCGTTGACCCTGATCCTCGGCCTTGCCGCATGGGACCTGTCCCGCGCCGCCGAGACGCCCGGCAAACCAGAGAAAGGAGCCGACATGACCATCCAAAGCACCGCGTTTGCCCCCAACGGGGCGATCCCAAAGAAGTTCACCGGCGAAGGCGAGGATGTCTCGCCGGCCCTGAGCTGGTCCAACCTGCCCCCCGGGACGAAGGAGCTGGCCCTCATCTGCGACGATCCGGATGCGCCGACGCCCCAGCCGTGGGTCCACTGGGTCATCTACAAGATTCCCGCCGACGCCAAGGGCCTGGACGAGGGCATCCCGCGCGTCGCGCGGCCGCCCAAGCCCGCCGGCGCGGTCCAGGGCCCCAACACCTGGGACGAGGATAACATCGGCTACCGCGGGCCGATGCCGCCCAAGGGCCACGGCGTGCATCACTACCACTTCAAGCTCTACGCGCTGGATGCGCAGCTCGACCTGGCCGCCGGGCTGGACAAGGAAGCCCTGCTCAAGGCCATCAAGGGGCACGTCCTGGCGACGGCCCAGGTCACCGGCACGTACCAGCGCTGATGCGCGCGATGGTGCTGCACAACATCGGACCGATCGAGTCGGCGCCGCTGCGCCAGAGAGAGGTGCCCGGCGCCAAACCCTCGCGCGGCGAGGCGCTTGTCAAGGTCGCGTGCTGCGCCCTCTGCCGGACCGATCTGCACATCGTCGAAGGCGATCTGCCGATGGTGCGGCTGCCGATCATCCCCGGCCACCAGGTCGTGGGAACGGTCGTAGCGCTGGGCGAGGGCGTGACGAGCCTGAGAATCGGCCAGCGCGTCGGCGTGGCGTGGCTCCAGCACACCTGCGGCCGATGCCGCTTCTGCGCCGCGGGGCGCGAGAACCTCTGCGAATCGTCGCGCTACACCGGCTATCACGCCGACGGGGGCCTGGCGCAGTACGCGACCGTGCCGGCGGACTTCGCCTACGAGATTCCGGACGGCTTCTCCGATGTCGATGCCGCGCCGCTCCTGTGCGCGGGGATCGTCGGCTACCGGGCGCTGGTGCGGTCGGGCCTCAAGCCGGGCGGACGGCTGGCGATCTACGGATTCGGGTCGTCGGCGCACCTGGTCATCCAGATCGCGATCCACCGCAACTGCGTCGTCCACGTGGTCACGCGCCGGCCGGAGCATCAGCGATCGGCCCTGTCCCTGGGGGCCGCCTGGGCCGGCGATGATCCGGCGCAGATGCCCGACAAGGCCGACGCGGCCATCCTGTTCGCGCCGTCGGGCGCGCTGGTGCCGCCGGCGCTCGAGCACCTCGAACGCGGCGGCGCGCTGGCGCTGGCCGGCATTCACATGAGCGCCGTTCCCTCGATCGAGTACGACCGGCATCTCTTTCAGGAGCGCGACATCCATCCCGTGACGGCCAACACGCGGGCCGACGCGCGCGAATTCCTGCGCGAGGCCGCGCGGATTCCGCTGCGCCCACAGACCAGGGTCTATTCGCTGGCCGATGCCAACCGCGCGCTGGCCGACATGAAGGAGGGCAAGATCGACGGAACGGGCGTCGTGCGGATCGGGGACGACGGATGACCCAGGCTGGGCGGCCAAGACGGCGGCGCTTGCTCGGGCGCGTTCCTGGGGCTACCGTGCGGGCAATCCAGCGCAGGAGCGGCCGCGCCCGCCCCGCGTGCTACAGGAAAGGACCCATGCCCAAACGCTATTCCGCCCCGCCGGCCATGACCATCGACACGACCAAGAGCTTTGCCGCGACGATCGCCACGTCGCGCGGAACGATCGTCGTCGACCTGTTCGCCAGGGAGGCGCCCAGGACGGTGAACAACTTCGTCTTCCTGGCGCGCGACAAGTTCTACGATGGCACGGTCTTTCACCGCGTCATCGCCGACTTCATGATCCAGGGCGGCGACCCCACCGGCACCGGGCGGGGCGACCCGGGTTACCGCTTTGAGGATGAAACCGACCCGCGCAAGAACCCCCACAAGCACCAGGTCGGCTCGCTCTCGATGGCCAACGCCGGCCCCAACACCAACGGATCGCAGTTCTTCATCACCCACGTCGCCACCGATTGGCTCGACGGCAAGCACACGGTCTTCGGCCAGGTGCGCACGGGCCAGGACGTGGTCAACGCCATCAAGCAGGGCGACAAGATCGTCTCCATCATGATCGCCGAATCGTGAACTCCAATGCGCGCTGTGCGGATCGTCTTGACCGGCGGACCGGGGGCGGGCAAGACGACCGTCGCGCAGGCGCTCGTCGCCGCGAAGCCGAATCACTTCGCGCTGGTTCCCGAGGCCGCCACGCAGGTCTATCAACAGCTCCAGACGAACTGGTCCCGGCTCGACCTGGCCGGCCGGCGCGACCTCCAGCACCGCATCTATCGCCTGCAACTCGAGCAGGAGTCGCGCATCGCGGCCGCCAATCCCGGCAAGACGCTGCTCCTGGACCGCGGAACGGTGGACGGCGCGGCCTACTGGCCCGACGGCCCCGGCACGTTCTGGAAGGCCATGGAGACGACCTGGGCCGATGAGCTGTCCCGCTACGACGCGGTCATCTGGATGCAGACGATCGCGGCGCGGGGCCTCTACGAGACCCGCACCAACCCCGTGCGCCACGAAAACCCCCAGGCCGCGATCGAGATCGGCCGGAAGCTCGAAGCGCTATGGCAGCGCCACGCGCGGTTTCACCGGGTGGAGACCTACGCGGCGATGAGGCAGAAAGTGGCGGCGGTGGCAGAACTGGTGGAGGCGTTGGCTGGTCGGACCGGCAAATCAAGAACGGTTTAGCTCCCGGGCTAAATTTAGCCCGAGGGCTTAATATGGCGGTGGCCGTCTGATAGGCGGACAAGGCCATCAGCTCTGGCTTGCCCGGACGAACTCGCCCACGACCTTGAAGAGCTTGCCGAACGACCGGCTGACCTGGCCCAGACGGGTCAGGTCAGCCTTGGCGATGAGCTTCGGCTGGTCTACAGTTTTCTGGTAAAGGCCGTTGTTGGCTTGTCGGATGCGGCTTTTCAGGTTGCCGGCGCTGTCAGCGTCGTCCAAGCCATACGACGCATCGCCGCCCGCGATCCATGCCTCGAAGCCTCGCACGGCCAAGACCACGCGGCACAAGCGATCGGGAAATGATTTGGCAAGCTCGGATTCAAGTTCTGGGCCAAGCTGGGCGGCGCAGTCCTGGTCGGCGTCGAACAGAACCAGTACCGCACCCCGGTCCTGGATATTCGCGTTGGCGATCCTGGCCATGCGGATGAGGTAGTCGTTCCGCACGACCCGCGTTCGCGGGCACCGCACGGGCCGGGCGACCGCCAGCTCGGGGGCCATCCTCCGCAGCAGAAGAGGTACAGCGGCCACATCGCCATGGCCTTCGACGATGGGAGCGACCACGAAGCTCACGCGATCCCCTCCCAGAGTGTCCCCCTGGCTTCCTGCTGTCGGCGGATGTCGTCGGGATCGGGTTCGAGCTGATCGAGGCGGAGAAGCTCTCCAGCCGTCGATAGATGGCTCTTCATCAAGTCGGTCTTGGCCGGGCTGACGATGCCCGCGACGGTTCGGCCGTTGTCGTCCAGCAGCACGGGCCGAATCATGTCGGGCGTGACGCTCTCGTGGTCCAGCAGATCAGGGCTGTGGCAGGTGACGATGAGTTGCGTCCGATCTGCGCCTTCCGCTAGAGCCTCCATCAGTGCCCCGGCCGCGGCCGGGTGCAGGGCGGTTTCCGGTTCCTCGATGCCCACCAGTGTCGGCCCGCCGGCGCCAGCTCCCCGTGCGGAGATCAGCGAAACGAGGATCCCCATCGAGCGGATTGTCCCATCGGACATCGCCATAGCGTCAAAGTTCGAGTTGCGCTTGCCTTCGGGGACATTCACCTCCTGAGCAACCTGAATGGTCTCCAGCGCTCCGGCCTGCTTGTGCTCGATTCGCGAGATGGGGACCCCGACCGCTCGCAGGTACTCGGCGACTCGGTTCAGCCCGTCCGGGTCGGCGGATTCCAGTTGCTTGATGACACTGGCAAGGTTCCGTCCGTCATGCGACAGCAGAGCGCCCGGCTCCGGGCGCTGTGGATACTTCATAGCCTCCGGGTTGAGGTTGTGGAACGTCATCCGCGTCAGCAGATCGTAGACCGGGCGAAACTCGGGAATGCCCGACGCCGCTACCAGCAGGAGCCGATCCTCGACCACGGCGGGCCGGGGAGCATTCGACCGCCACTCCGCGACAGCGCCGTCGGCCACGCGGTAGCGGCAACGCACGGCGCCGTCGGGCCCCATGATTTCGCACAACTCGCGGTCCACCCGAAAGCCGCGCCCCTGCACGGCCGCGATCTTGAAGGAGTAACGGGCCACGGTCGCGTTCGGTAACCGCAGGTCAAGCGCGATGCCCGGGTTCGTGGGACGGCCCCCCAGTGACTTGCGCCGGACTTGGTCTATGCCGCCGCGCTCGCGGATCGAATACTCCAGCGTGTTGCGTAGCGCATCGGCCACGAACCGCAGCGCATCAACGATGTTGCTCTTGCCCACGCCGTTGCGCCCCACAAGAATGGTGATTGGCGCCAGCTCGATGTCGCATTGCTCGATGCTCTTGTATTGACGCAGGGCGAGCCGCGCCACGCACCGGCTGTCGATCGACCGTGAAGGGGAAGGCATTGGCCAAGCCTTTCTGTCGAGGCGATCCGAAGCTTACAGTCCCAGCCGCTCTTTCCAAGCCTTAAGCTGTTCCTCTAGCGGCTTGCCGCCGGCGGCCCCTGCGCTCTGGTAACGCTTGACGACGTTCCGCGCGCCCAGCGCCTGGTGGACCTCATCCGTGATGCTCAGGGTCTGCCCGGCGGCGCGGATCGCGTCGTTGAAGTCAGCCAGTTTGAGCTGGGCAAGAGCGTGTTTGCCCTCGCGCTCGCACCGCGTGACCATCGCGCCGACGATCTGATGGGCCGTGCGAAACGGCACGCCCTTGGTCACGAAGAACTCCGCGAGCGAAGTCGCGTCCAGAAAGCCCCTCTCCAGCGTCGGCTCGATGTTCTCCTTGACGAACTCGGCCGAGTTGACGATGGCGGCCGCCATCGTCAGGCAACTGCTCACCGTGTCGTAAGCGCGGAAGACGATCCGTTTGTCCTCCTGCAAGTCGCGGTTGTAGCCGATGGGCAGGCCCTTGAGGATCGTCATCAATGCGAACAGATCGCCATAGACATTTCCGCACCGGCCGCGGATCAACTCCAACATGTCCGGGTTGCGCTTCTGCGGCATCATCGAAGAGCCGGTGGTGTACTTGTCGGCGATGCGGATGAAGCCGAACTCGGTGGAGGAGTAGATGATCCACTGCTCGGCCCAGCGGGAGAGGTGCTGGGCGATCATGGCGAGGCAGTAAAGGAAGTCGCACGCGGCGTCGCGCGAAGCGGTGTGCTCGATGCTGGCGACCGGGCCTTCGCCAAACCGCAACAGTTCGGCGGTCAGTGACGGCGCCAGCGGGAGTGACGTGCCCGCGATGGCTCCGCTCCCGAGCGGGAGATGCCAGTTATCGCGATTGCAGATCGACGCGCTCCGTTGACCGTCTCGCTCAAACATCTGGCACCACGCCAGCGCCTCTGCGCCGGCGGAGATCGGCTGGGCGCGCTGAAGGTGCGTGAACGATGGCATCACGACATCCGCGGATCGTTCCGCAAGCAGGACGAATGCCTTTTCGAGATCGAGCAGTTTTCCACCGACCAGCATTTCGGCTTCGTTCAGCCAAAGCAGGAGATCCGTCGCCACCTGGTCATTCCGACTCCTCCCCGTATGCAGCTTCCGCCCCGGCTCGCCGATCCGGCCGATCAGCTCGGCCTCCACGCACATGTGGATATCTTCGAGTTCGGTCTTGAAGCCCGCCCAGCGCGGCCCGTCGCGGTCGATCGCAGCCTCGATCTCTTTCAAGCCGGCCACAATCGCGTCGCGCTCGGCGTCGGTGATGAGCTTCACTTTGGC
>Ga0233425_10011535_pt1 | contig 10277 bp, 6 predicted proteins | sample Watercolumn_Towu_2_FD_181712 | JGI IMG/M metagenome (GOLD analysis project Ga0233425, IMG submission 181712) | Freshwater microbial communities from Lake Towuti, South Sulawesi, Indonesia - Watercolumn_Towuti2014_140_MG | ecosystem: Environmental > Aquatic > Freshwater > Lake | place: Indonesia... | reverse complement strand
AGAGACTCTGTCTAAGCGGCTTGGTTGTTTTAAAAGACCACAACGGTTGCTTTTCAACAAACCCAGCAGCCACCAAATGTTTCATCATACTGCTCAACGTCCCGCTGTGAGGAAAATTAATCGTCGTGCGCACTTCAGCAAGTGTTTTAGCTCCTTCTTTGAGTGCGGTTAATATTTTTTTGTAGAGAGTTCCTTTGCGATCAAAAAGATCGTGAAAAATTTTGTCGAATTCCAATACCAACAATCCATTTTTTTCAAAAGCAAGCCGCTTGATATTTTCATCCGCTGTCATGGAAGGATTGAGCTGCTCCAAGTACCATGGAACACCACCGAAAATGCTCAGCACTTTGTAGAGATCATAATGAGAACTTTTAAATCCTATTTTTTTTAAGAGTTGCGCACTCTCAATAATCGTCAACGGTTCTAAAGTGATATTCAAATTCACTCGTCCAAAAAACGCTGTGTTTTTTAAAAAATTTTCTTCGATCCAGGTCGATACCGATCCGCAAAAAACGAGAAGCATCTGCTTTTGTTGCTTATCCCACCAGGCTTTCAGTTTGGGAATAAAGCTGGGATCTTTTGCTCCCATCCAAGAAATTTCATCAAACAAAATAATATCGCCTACTTTGATATGCCGAGAGAGATGTTCAAAAGCATCACTCCAGTCCAAAAAAGTCATCGGCGGAATTTTTAGCAGCAAAGAAAATTGTCTAGAAAAATGATCTCGTTGATCTTGAGCCGTCATTCCCTCTTGAGGAGCAAGACCTGCAAAACTCCAAAATTGATGACCTTTGCGTGAAGCTGCAAACTCAGCCACCAAGCGACTTTTCCCAATCCTCCTTCTTCCATTAACAACGACAAGACTTGGCTTGCGCTTATGGTGTAGCGCTCGCAAGCTTTCTAGTTCTGGCTTTCGCCCAATGAATGGAGATCCTTTTGACATTTTTTATTGTTTTTCAGGAACAACAAAAACATATCTTGAGCAAAAATTGCTGTCAAGATTTACTGCTCAAGATATATATTTCTACATCTTGAGCAGTTATCAAAAACGCTGAAAAGAAGATCTCAATGCATATGCTGCAGCAGCCCCAGCTAGCAATCCTATACCGACAACTGTTCCTGCAACCTGAGGCAGTAGTGCCTGGCCAATCAGCGTCATATTTCTTCCTACGGTTATAATGCTTGATGCAAGAGTCAGGTTAATCCACAAAGGATGCTTGAAAGCACTACTAAAAACATTGAGAAGAGAATAAATATTCCACTCAGAATTCTTCTTCAACTCTTCTTGCAAGAATAATCTCAAAGCACCAAGTGTTAATTTTTTTGCAGTAGCTGATGAAAATTGTTGATCAAAATTTTTCAAGATTGATGAAGTTACTTCGGAAGAAGCCCCCTGCTTTTGTAGAAAATTTTTCAAGGCGCTTTTGGTCACTTCAATACCCCTCTTGCTGGCAGTCTCATCATCAAGTCCCGTTTGAGAAGAAGAAAGCTCTTCAGAAAAAGGATTGTAAGAAGTCTTATCCGATTTAAGAACTCGCTCTTCCAAAGAATCCTCTCCTGACAATAAGAGCTTGGTCAACACAGCTTCAGGTGTTCCTGCAGTAGAAAAAAAATAGCTCGACTCTCTGTTCAATGAGTTGAGAAAGTTTTTGAGAGCCTTGATCGTTACAGGAAGAATATTTTCTGATGAAACAGAAAATTCACGATCAAATTGCTGAAGGATTTTTATTCCATATTGACGCAAGATAGCCAGTCGTACCGTATTGAGGCCTTGCTGGTAGCGATGAGGGCGCTCTTCTAAATCGGATGCTGAGTAAGATTCTATCGTGACGCTTCCATGCTCGCCACAAATGACCATCGAGTCATTTTCTGTTTTCTGCATACTCGTCAACTGAGCAAGAAGATCAGCATCATAGGAGTTGATTTTTTGAGAACCATTGTGAGCAACAATAATCTGTGAAAGATCATTTTCTATTTTTTTCCGCTGCCCTGCTGTGATGCGAGTAGCAGCAATCTTGGATCCACCACTCTCTTGCCAAGGCGCTTGTTGCTCCAATTCTTCTTGTTGTTGAAGCACGCTCCTCAATGGAAATGCATAGGTGCGAGCAATGGCTTGACAAGCCTCAGCAGCAGTCTCTGTTTTAGTTTTCAACAAGATTAAATGGTTCAATCCATCTGTCGGTGTCTGATCGCCAATCATCTTGCTTGTTTCTTGCAAATGAGCTACTGCACGACCTAACTCATCTGCCTTTTGCTGCAACAGGTTTGCTGCTTCTTGCGCTGCATGAGAAGCCTCTTCGTCGGATGAGGCTTCAGCAAATAAAAAAGAGGCATGCTGCTGTACTAAGAGCTCTTGTAAATCTTTGTAGCGCACTTGGAGAGTCCCTTCAAAAGAAGCAAACTCATCCGAGCCAATGGTGTTCTTTAATGCGAGCTCTATTCGGTTTAATTGGTTTTCTTGTAAATCCAAATAAGAACTGGCCCCATGAGCTAAGATGCTAGCGCTCATGATATCGATAGTTGCTAATTTTTCTAATGTCCAACTCAACTCCTCGTCATTGAGGTTTTTTAAATCTTCGGGCAGCGATTTAAAAATCTTTTGTTCCACCTCACCGAGTTGCTTGATAGAAGCATCATCTGATTGAGAGCGCTCATTAAGAATATTATTAAGGAAATTTTTCTGTGCTGTTGAAATTGTTTTTCGATATTCAAGAGAGGCCAACTTGATCTGACGCTCAGCCTCCTGTTCGATATGACCAATGACACGAGCTGCTTTTTTCTCAGCTTGAAGACGATCTATTCCACCGACATAACCACCACCTAAGGGCCCTCCCAAAGAGCGCCATTGCTGCGTGGAGAGTTTGTTTTGCTGCTGCGTAATTTTTTGTTGTGCCTCTTGAGTAATATGAATCACTGTTTGGTTGAGACGATGTTGCGCGCTCTGCATGACCTCGAGAGCTCCATTCAAAGCATCTTTCTTCCCAGTCGCACCCGATACCGATGAGATCATGTGCGAACTCATGGGAATGACTAATGGCAAAGAGGGATTCTTAGCTTTACTCGTCATCAAAGAGTCCAGCGATCGGTTAACGGAAGAAGGCTGAAGATTTGAAGGAATTTCCATAACGTTATTTGAGGTTTAAATAAGATTTCATTTGGTCTTCCGAATACCCTGCAATCGTGTACTGCCAAATTTCTTTTAGGATGCGTCCGAGTGGATGTGATTTTAAAATTCCAGCACTTCCGCAAGAAATTCTAGCCAAGAGCGAGCAACGCTCCACCAGCTCCAAGCCTTCATTGCGGAGCGTCCGTGGCGGAGTTGTCTCTTCTTTGATACGACTATAATATTTGTCCCAAGCTTGATCAAGCAGAGCATGTCGCTGCAACACTTCAGGTGCAGATCCATACCGACCTTCAAGCACTAAATCAAGCAGCGCTTTCGCGGCTCCTGCAAAATTATAAATACTCGGATGCTCCGTTGGAACTTTTGGTCTCACTTCATGCGTAGCAAAAATAGATCCTTTCGAAACGAGCCACTGATCTAAGACGACACTATTATTTTCAATCGCATTAAAAACAACTGTCTCAATTTTTGGTAGCACCGTGATGGAACCTCCCTCTTGTTCCAACGTCTCAAAAGGAAGAAGTGTATAATGAAGCTTGTGATCATGCTCGAAGGAAACCAAGAGGTGAGGAAAATAAGTTGCTCCTGTTGTCCAAAGAAATTTCCCCGTGAGACGAAATCCTTCCGAAACCGGAGTCACTTTGAGCAGCGTATGACTTTTTTGTAAAGCAAGACCCACCCCGCGCCCCTCTTTGGCTAAGGATCGGAGCACCTCTTCCACTGGAGGATGTGGGAGCAAGGTTTTGAGGCGTGAAATCGAATATTGATGCTGCGCTTGGAGAAAAAGAAGCGCTCCCGAATATTGCGCCATGAGAATATTGTATTCGATCCACTCCGATCGTTCTCCTCCAAGACCGCCAAGATATTTAGGAATGAGAAGATTCAATGCTCCCAATTTCATGAATCGTGAATAAACATCGCGATACAACTTTTCATCTTCATCAAGACGATTGGCAATCGGAGCAACTTCCTTTTCAAGAAAGTCGGTTAATTTTTGGAAAAATTGCTGCATGATGGAAAATTATTTTTTTCTAATTCTAAAAATTCCTCCGCTTTTGATTTCATTCCATATTGCAGCGCTTCTTCTTCCGAAAGTTTTTGCTCTGCGGCGTACTTGCGAACGTCTTCGGTAATTTTCATGGAACAAAACTGCGGCCCGCACATCGAGCAAAAATGGGCGTTCTTAGCGCCTTCTTGCGGCAAGGTCTCATCATGAAATGCGCGTGCAGTGATCGGATCGAGGCCTAAATTGAATTGGTCTTCCCAACGAAATTCAAAGCGGGCTTTGGAAAGCGCATTGTCGCGGTACTGCGCGCCGGGATGGCCCTTAGCAAGATCGGCCGCATGGGCGGCAATCTTGTAAGCGATGACGCCATCCTTGACATCTTTTTTGTTAGGAAGTCCGAGATGTTCTTTCGGTGTCACATAACAAAGCATTGCACAACCATACCATCCAATCATCGCTGCTCCAATACCGCTAGTGATGTGATCATAGCCCGGCGCAATATCCGTTGTCAGCGGTCCGAGTGTGTAAAAGGGAGCTTCATGACACCATTCCAATTGCTTCGCCATATTCTCTTCGATCATGTACATCGGAACATGACCCGGCCCCTCATTCATCACTTGCACTCCCTTGGCCCACGCGCGTTGGGTCAATTCACCCTGTACTTTTAACTCTCCAAACTGCGCTTCATCGTTTGCATCCGCAATCGATCCGGGACGCAACCCATCACCAATCGAAAAACTGACATCGTACTGCGCCATAATATCGCAAATTTCATCCCAGTGTGTGTAGAGAAAATTTTCTTGATGATGAGCAAGACACCATTTCGCCATGATCGAGCCGCCGCGACTGACAATGCCAGTCATCCGCTGTGCGGTCAGCGGAACGAAGCGCAACAAGACTCCCGCATGAATGGTAAAATAATCAACCCCTTGTTCCGCTTGCTCGATCAACGTATCGCGAAAAACATCCCACGTGAGCGCCTCAGTACGTCCTCCCACTTTTTCTAGCGCTTGATAAATTGGAACAGTCCCGATTGGCACAGGCGAATTGCGCAAAATCCACTCACGCGTCGCATGAATATTTTTTCCCGTCGAGAGATCCATCACCGTATCAGCTCCCCACTTTGTTGCCCAACGCATCTTTTCCACTTCCTCTTCGATGCTTGAAGCCACAGCGCTGTTACCGATATTGGCATTAATTTTCACTAAAAAATTTCGTCCAATGATCATCGGCTCCAGCTCAGGATGGTTGATATTCGCGGGAATGATCGCACGACCTGCAGCAACTTCATCACGCACAAATTCTGGCGTGATTCGTTTTGGAATGCGTTGAGGAAAACGGCGAAAGACTGAAGGCGTATATTCCGACTCCGTACGTTCCTGCGATCCGGAATGACGATGATGAAATTCGTTGCGAGCATCACTTGATGATTCTTGAATTTTTTCTAAACCTTGATTTTCGCGAATCGCAACAAATTCCATCTCCGGTGTGATGATCCCTTGACGCGCGTACCAGAGCTGCGTTACTGGATGACCTTTGGAAGCTCGTTGCGGTTGGCGTTTTTTCGACTGAAGCCCTGGAAACTCCACTAGCCGATTTCGTTTCGCTTGATTTGCATCGATTGCATGCTTCTCACTGAAATAACCATTATCAAGCGGCTTCATCACGCGTCCTTCATAAGCTTCAACATCACCTCGCTCTGCAATCCACTCTGCACGCAGCGCGGGAAGCCCCTCCGTCACCTCTCTCTTAAAATCAGGATCGCCCCACGGCCCACTACAATCATAAAGTTGCACTGGCTCATTTTTTCCTAACGTTCCGTCAAATTGTTTAGTGGGCAACAACCTCACCTCGCGCATTGGAACACGCACTGAAGGATGCAGCATTCCAGAAAGATAAATGCGCTTGCTCGCTGGCAAAGGTTCACGGCTGTTTGCGTCTTCAGTCGCCTTGTCTTTCAAAGAAGTCATTTTAAAAAGTTGATTTTTGAAAAATAACGAACAACAGCCGATGAGTAACGTTTATTTTTTATTTTTTCGTAAAATAAAATTTCCACTATTTTTCAGATACTATTTCAAACCGAAATCGCTCTTCGTATTTTCCACCAGCATATTTGCGACAACAAGCGAGACAGGCAATCTTACGACGCGGCTTGCGAACACGGCTTAATGTTTCTTTGCAGGCAGGGCAGCGATAAAAAAATTTTCGTTGTTGTCGACGACGGACAAAGGGGAGTTCGTGCGTTCGATTTTCATTAGGAATGCCAAGGTCAATACAAGCCTGACGCCATTCAGGACCATGTGGAGCAATTCGTTTTCTTCCCGAACGATCTCGCGCAAGTAAGTGAGCTAATTCATGACGTAGAGTTTTATCAACTTCGACTTCTGAAATTTTTTTTAGCGCAGGATTAAGAACCACCTCCCAGCGTTGATAGGAAGCCAATCCCGCGCTCGTACGCATGCGAGGATTCCACACGACTGCCACGCGTTCTGCTAAGCGCGGTGAGTAAGGTTGTAACAAGTGACTTGCTTGTTCTTCCAAGATGGGATCTCGTCGATCTGATTTCTTTTTTTTAGCAGGAAGATCAGTGGTAAAAAAATGTTGCAACCAGGATGAAAACATGAGCTCCAATTTTTACTTGGCTCTTTTCCTTTTGCCAATAAAATCTCACGATGCCCTCTTCTACCCCCATCTTCTTTCTCTCACTCGTTCTGAGCTCTCTTTCTTTTGCGCTTCCACCCGATGCAACAAAGCCACTGGCCTACGATAAGTTTCGTCCACTAAAAGAGCTTCTTCCAACACCGAACGATCAACGCACAGCCTCAGGAGCCCCAGGCAAAGGTTATTGGCAGCAACAAGCCGATCATGAAATCAATGTTGAACTTGATGAAGCAAAGCAAAACTTAACAGCATCGGAAACGATTACCTATCACAATAATTCTCCCGACACGCTCACTTACCTTTGGCTAGAACTCGATGCCAACCTCTTCGCCAAGCATTCTGCTAGCAACCTCACAGAAGTCTTAGCAGGTAATCGAATAGACTCTATCCACCTCGACAAATTTCATCCTAAAAACCTTCAAGCTGCATTGCTTCGAGAAAAATTTGATGGAGGTATGACGATTGATGCCGTCACGGATGCTCAAGGTAAGACTCTGCCTTTTACGATTGCCGACACGATGATGCGAGTTGATCTCCCAACTCCGCTTCCCACCGGAGGCACTTTTCGCTTTAACATCAGCTGGCATTATCAGATCAATGATGGAACGTTGCTCCCCGTACGAACTGGTTACGAATATTTCAAAAAAGATCAGAACTATATTTTTGAAATTGCCAACTGGTATCCACGGATGTGTTCCTACACGGATGTGAGAGGATGGCAAAACAAAGCTTACCTTGGTGTCGGTGAATTCTCACTCGAGTTTGGAAATTATCTCGTCAAGATCACTGCCCCCGATGACCACATTGTGAGCGCCTCCGGCGAGCTTCAAAATTCCGAACAAGTCTTAACATCGACTCAACGCGAACGCTTGAAAACAGCCGTCACAGCTAAACATCCTGTTTTCATCGTCACTCCTGATGAGGCTAAAAAAAACGAAACTCATCATTCCTCCGGAAAAAAAACTTGGGTCTTCAAAGCTGACAACATCCGCGCTTTTGCTTTTGCTTCTTCTCGAAAATTTATTTGGGATGCACAAGGAGCGCCTCCTTCCGTGTGTGCTGATCCCGCAAAAGGTGTGCTCTGTATGTCATTCTACCCCAAAGAAGCTGAACCTCTCTGGTCCAAGTATTCAACAGCGGCCATTCTTCACACCCTGGAAGTCTACACCAAACATACCTTTCTCTTCCCCTATCCCACGGTCAATTCCATTAACGGTCCAATCTACGGCATGGAATTTTCGATGATTTGTTTTAATGGAACGCGCCCAGAAAAAGATGGAACTTATTCCAAGGAAATAAAAGAAGAACTCATCGCCGTGATCATTCACGAAGTGGGTCATAACTTTTTCCCCATGATCGTCAACAGCGACGAGCGTGAATGGGGATGGATGGACGAAGGCCTCAATACTTTCTTAGAGCACCTCGCCACCGATCTTTGGGAAAAAGGCTTTTCCTCCAACGATCGCTCCGTTCCACGGAATCTTGCAAAATACATGACCGGACCAGATCTTGTCCCGATCATGACCACCGCCGATTCGTTATTAAAACTTGGAGGAAGTGCTTATGCTAAGCCTGCGGGCGGCCTCAACCTTCTTCATGATACGGTTCTCGGTCCTGAGCGTTTTGATTTTGCTTTTAAAGTCTATGCCAATCGCTGGAAATTCAAGCGTCCAGAGCCAGCTGATTTTTTTCGAACAATCGGTGATGCTAGCGGCCGCGACCTTGATTGGTTCTGGCGTGGATGGTTCTACTCCATCGATCCTTGCAGCATCTCCGTTGATACCGTTCATCAATACCTCCTCGATACCGGCAACCCTTCCATCGATAAGCCTATCGCTAAAAAAGAAAAAGAAGATCGTGTCAAAACAGTCGCTCAAATTCGAGATGCCAACGTGAAAACTTATGTACAACTTCATCCCGAACTCCAAGATTTTTACAGCAGCTACGATGAATTTTCAGTTCTTCCAAGTGAACAAGAAAAATTCAAAGAGCTTTTGAAAAAATTGGAGGAGGAAAAAATCGATCCGAGCATTCTCACTACCAAACGAAACTTCTACGTTCTTGATTTTAGCAATCAAGGAGGGCTCATTATGCCAATCCCACTAAAGCTCGATTACACCGATGGTACGAGCGAAGAGTTCCAAATTCCTGCGGAGATCTGGCGCACCAATAACCAAAAAGTTTCCAAACTACTCATCACCACCAAAGAATTAAAATCTGTTCAAGTCGATCCTCACGAAGAGCTCCCCGAAATTCATCGCGACCTCAACTTCTGGCCTCGTCGACTCGTGAAAGACCATTTCCAATTTCATCTCGAAGAGAAAAAGAAAAATCCGATGCAAGAATTGGAGAAGAAGTAGAGAATTACTGTGGTTTGATGACAGCGCGGTATAAACCCGCAATCCGATGCACATGCCGATGCACAGGAATGCCGATGACTTGACTCATCATCTGACATTCGAGAGCATCGATTTCGGGATAAGGCGCACGGAGACTTTGAAGGGGATCATGACTTTCAATCAGCTCCCATCCGACATCTCCTTGCTCCATCTGACTCAGATGCCCTTCTCGATCGCGCACTTCCGCAAAGGAGTTCGCTCGTTCTTCTGGTGTTGCCCCTGTGACAACTTCTTTATATTTGGCTGCCAGAGATCGAAAATGAAGCATCAATAATTTTTGAGGCGCTGTCGGCCCAAAAAGCTGTCGCGCTTCTTTGAGTAAAGAAAGTGCCAAATCATTTTTTTCTTCCGAAAAAAGTTCATACGCTTTCATCGTCAGACGGTAAAACATTCTTGGCCGTCCACGATTACCGGGTTGACGCCATGTGTCCAAATAACCTTGCCGATGCATATCAAGGCAATGAGCCTTAACTCCCATGTAACTCATTTTAAGTGAGTCTGCTAAATCACGAACATCTTTTCCATTGGCTGATTTTTTTAACAATTCTAAAATGGAAAGTCGTTGAGTTCGTCCAATTTCTTGAAAAATACTACGTCTCATTTTTGGTTTTTTATCTCTTTTTTATGTCTCAATTACAATTCCCCACGATGCCGCTTCTTTTTCGATAGCAGCAGTGAGGGATTGAAATTCGAAATTTCTGAGAGCTTTGATCAACTCGGGATAACGAGGATTAATGTCTAACTCTTGCAAAGGAAGCGGCAAGGGAAGATCGAGATCGAGGGCGACCATCAAGCGATTTTGCATCACTTGATCTCGATGAGGTTCTAACTTGACGCGGATTTTAGGATCCATATCGGAAGTCGTTAGCAAGGCTTCGAGCGAACCGTAACGTTGAATCCATTTTGCCGCTGTTTTTTTTCCAACGCCAGGAATTCCGGGAATGTTATCGGAGGCATCTCCCGTTAATGCTAAGATGTCAGCAATTTGGTGCGGCTCCACTTCCCATTTAGCACGAACTTCGGAAGGTCCTAACAAAGTAAAACTTTCTGCTTTTTCTTCTAAGTCGGCCTTCATCACCGAATAAAT
>Ga0233425_10011534_pt1 | contig 10278 bp, 9 predicted proteins | sample Watercolumn_Towu_2_FD_181712 | JGI IMG/M metagenome (GOLD analysis project Ga0233425, IMG submission 181712) | Freshwater microbial communities from Lake Towuti, South Sulawesi, Indonesia - Watercolumn_Towuti2014_140_MG | ecosystem: Environmental > Aquatic > Freshwater > Lake | place: Indonesia... | reverse complement strand
CGTCGGGGTCCACGCCGTCAGTGGGCGGATACGGCAGGTCGAACGCGCGCTGGAACAGGTCGTCAATGCCCGTGCGCAGCATGAAGAGGTTGAGCCGCTTCTTGAGCATCCAGTCCAACTCGCGCTTCCAATCCTCGAAGTCCCACATCTCCGCGTGGAACCGCTGCGGCCCGCGATGGGCAAAGTAACGCAGCCCGCGATACTGAAAATGTGGCCGTTCGGTGAAGTTGCAGCCGCTCATCTCGATGCTCGCGCGCTTCGGAATCACATCGCCGTCCCAGAAATACTCCGCGCCAGCGCGACGATGGAAAAAATCGTAAACCGCATAGATCGTCGAGCGCCCCGAACCGCCGGCGAGAATCAGCAACGTGCGACCTTCGTGCGGCAGCGACAGGATACGGTAATCGTCGGTGCCGTAGCGGATGCCGAGGTTTTCGATGCGCGCTTGCAGGATGAGACGATGGACGACGGGATTCGCTGCATCGGAACCGATAAGGACGACATCGCCAGACGGCAACTTCCCGTCGTCGGGGTCGGCACAAGCGACCATGCGAGGCTTCGCGCCTGTGACCTTCTGCCACAAGTCGCAGAAGGTTTCGCCTGCGATGCGGTAGGCTCGCTCGCCGGATGAAGGGACGATGACGGTGGGTGGTTGAGAGGCTGCGGCGGCAACGAGATAAGTCAGAAAGATGGGCAAGAAGATTTTAGGGCAAGAAGATTTCCGGATTCTGAGGTTTGGTTTCATAATGTTCCTGCCCTTCAATCTTCTTGCACGTCCCTCCGCAGCGTCACGAAGCTGACGTGCTGGTGGTTCATGTTGATCCAGTGCATCGCCTTCAGGGGACTCAGGCGCAGCATCCGACACAAGCTTCGCTCTTGATAGCGCAAGTCCGCTGTGTAAGCCGAGACACGGAACGCGGTGTCGGCGGAAAGCAGATGAAACCGCTGGTTGCCGAGAGCGATGCCGGCTCGGCTCATGGGCACTTGTTGAATAACCCGAGTCTCGCCTCCAAGGAAGTGTGTCAGGGCTTGGATATACAGCGACACCTCAAGAAACAGACCCCAGTCGTGCAACAAATCGCACATGAGACCAATGAGCTTCTCATCGCCGCACCATCGTCGGCGATCTACCTCGAAACGCCTGCGTTTCTCGTGTGTCAAGTCAGTGTTCACGAACTCCGACTGCACGGAGACAGGCCTGAAGTTGATCAGTTTTCCGCGCGCGCTGTTGGTGAGCAGCAGGTAGTTGAGCAGTTGAGCTTTGTGATCAGGGGCCAGCGTGGCCGCGGTTTTCAACTCGTAGATGGCACGGTCTGCGACAATCAGGTCGAGGTCGTAGGTCTTGGCGAAATCGCGATGCGAAACAGTGACACGCACCTCGCGACGAACGGGGCCAAGGCCGGCAGCTTCCAGGCGCGCGGCAAGGTCGGCTTGGTAGATGGTTTCATCGCAAAGCCTGCCCACCTCCGTGTGACTGGCAAAGGCGTGCTTCATCACCTCGTAGTCGAGCGCCTTCATCTCGTCATGCGAGAGCCGCGGCAAAGTGATTGGACACTCGATTGGCATGTTCAGTGAGGCAAGAACATTTCCGGAAATCTTCTTGCCCTTAAATTTTCTTGCCAGTTCCTCCGGATCGTTGCAGCAGCGCCGTTGTGTAGAACTCATACGACGCCGCTTTATCGGGCACGTCTATGACGTGGACGGTGAACCGCGCGGGCAGGCCGTGCTCCGGCAGATGGTCGCGGAAGTAGGCGGCGTAGGCGCGGGCGTAGGCAGCGCGCAAACGCTCCAGTTCAGCGGCGTAACCAGCAGGATCGGCGACCGGGCTGGGCGCTTTCGGCTGGCAGCCGAACGCGTGCATCTCGATGAAGTCCAGTTCCGCGATCGAGTCGCACACACCAGCTTCCTTCAGCCAGCTTTCCCAAGTCTGGAACACGCGCGGGATTTCCTTGTCGGGATCCATCGTGGCCGTGTCGGACAGGCCCAGGTTGCGCGTGGCCGATTCACCACCGGTGAGGCCCGCGAGATAAACCTTGAGGTCACCGTCCGGCTGCGCCTCCGTGACGACGAACGAGAAGACGGGCCGGTTGGCCCTATAATAATAGGTGAGTTTTCCGCGACGCTTGATGTCGAATGCCATGGGAGTTCCTTTCAATGGTGGTTCTACAGCAACATGCCGCCGTCCACGTAGAGCGTGGTGCCGGTGATGTAATCCGATTCGGGTGACGCCAGCAACAACACCGCGCCGACGACATCCTCTGGCTCGCCGATACGGCGGCTGGGAATCTTCGCGAGCACCTTCTCGCGATACGCAGCGTCGGCGAGCCGTGGGCGTGTATCGTCGGTCAGGATCGCGCCGGGCGAGACGCAGTTGACCTGGATGCCCTTGTCGGCCAGTTCGAGCGCGAGGGACTTGGTCAGCATCACAAGGCCGGCTTTGGTGATGTTGTAAATGGAGTTGTTCGGCATCGCCCGCACGTCGTGGACGCTGGAGATGTTGATGATCTTGCCGGCCCGCCGCGCCGTCATCAAGCGCGCGACGGCTTGCGACAGGAAATAGACGCCCTTGAGGTTGACGGCCATCGTCTCGTCCCACGCGTCGGCGGTGGCGTCGAGGAACGGCTCGCGCCGCGTCATGGCAGCGTTGTTCACGAGGATGTCTATGCGGCCAAAACGCTCGCGCGCCGCCGCCACGAGCCGCTCATGTTGCGCGAGGTTGCCAACGTTGGCCTGCACGGCGATTGCCTCGCCGCCCGCGGCGCGAATCTCGCTGATGACCTCCTCGGCAGCGGTGGCTTTGGAGACATAGTTGACGACCACCTTCGCGCCCTCGCGAGCGAGTCCAACCACGATGGCGCGGCCGATGCCGCGCGACGCGCCGGTCACGATGGCAACACGATCTTTCAGGTTCTGTTTCATGTTATTTGGGGCAAGAAGATTTTAGGGCAAGAACATTTCCGGAAATCTTCTTGCCCTCAAATGTTCTTGCCATCTCAAGTTCCTCCGACAATGGGAAACCACTCCGGCCGGCGCGGGTCTTGGTGGAAGCGGGCGTAGTAATCGCCTTTCTCGGCGTAGTAGCGTTCGTATTTCGCCATCTTCTCCTCGTCGAGCGTGACGCCGAGGCCGGGGCCGGTCGGCACGCGCAGACAACCGCCTTCGTAACGCATCTTGCCGCCGACGATGATGTCGTCGGTCAGGTAGTTGTAGATCGCGTCGCCGGCGTAGTGCATTTCGGGGATCGTGCAGGCGGTGTGGAGCATCGCGGCCATCTCGACGCCGAACTCCGCGCCGCTGTGCATGCCGACGCCGAGGTTGAACGTCCGCAGCACGGCGCAGAGGTCTTTCACGCCGCGCGGGCCTTCCCAATAGTGCAGGTCGGTCAGCACCACGTCCATCGCGCCGAGCCGGATCGCGGGGCCGAGGTCGTCGAACTTCGCCGGATACATGTTCGTCGCAATCGGGATGCGCACCTGCCGCCGCACCGCCGCGAGTCCCTCGATGCCCCACGCGGGGTCCTCGAAGTATTCGAGGCCGAGCGATTCGAGCCGGCGGCCGATGCGCACGGCGGTCGCCACGCTCCAGACGCCGTTGGCGTCAATGCGCAGGCCGAAATTCGGCCCCATGCGCTGGCGGCAGAGTTCCATCACGCGCACCTCCACGTCGGGGTCCACGACGCCGCCTTTCATCTTCACCGTCTTCACGCCCAGCTCGGCGTGGAGTTGCTCGCACTCTTCAACCAAATCCTCGGCGCGCGTGTCGTCGCCGCCGCCGGGCCGGTCGTAGCGCCAACTGATCTCGCCCATCAACGCCACGCGGTCGCGCACCGCGCCGCCGAGCAGGTCACACATCGGCCGGCCGAGCGCCTTGCCCTGGATGTCGAGGCAGGCAATCTCGATCGCGCCGTAGAGCCGTGCGTTGGAGAGGTAGTAAATGCTGCGCAGGACCTTGAGCTTGATGACTTCGAGATGGAACGGGTCGAGGCCAACGATGCGCGGCTTGAGCTTCATCAACGCGCCGCGCTGGTCGCCGCCGCCAACCTCGCCGAGGCCGACAATGCCCTCGTCGGTGACCAGTTCGAGCACGTTGCGGATGAAATAGCCGGGATGCACGCCCGTGTTGTGCCGCAACTGGCACGTGGTCGGTATCGCCACCGTGCGCACCTTCATGTCAACGATCTTCATGGCAAACGCCAGCGTGCCACCGCGCAGCCTCTGCGCGCTACAAGAAAATCCTTGCCAGCGTTTCCCGGCGGCACGACACTCAGCCGTCACGAGGAAACAACATTATCGAGTAACGAGAACCAAAACTGATTTTGCGTAGCTTCGGCTACGGGCCTACTGAAAACCGCGAATTTTCCCGGCCACCAAGAAACCGACCGAGCGCGCCCCAATGCGGGCGCGGCTTGGCGCGCTTTCTTGGTAGGCGCTTCGCGGTGCCTCAGTAGGGGCGTGTTGAGTTCGCGCCCCTTTTCTCTCCGTGGCTTGGAACCGCGCAAGTTCCGAAAAGGAGAAACTGCCATGACCACTACCGCCAAATCTGAACGCGCGCCGAAAACCCGTCGCGACAAGAGGCCAGTGACTTCGAGGAGATTGACGGCTACCGCCCTGATCGCGTTGCTTTGCCTGCTGGGAGTGATCGCGACCCCTGTTCTCGCCCAAGAGTCATTCACCGCTGACGGCATTACCTATGAGAAGGTGCAATGGGGCACAGTCACGGCGACGACGGTCTCGTTTCGTCACAACGGCGGTGCCGCGACCCTCTTGCTTTCAAAACTCCCGCCAGAATTGCAGCGACGTTTCGGATACGATCCGAAAAAAGCGGCCGAGCTGGGAACCACCGGCGGAATGGCAAAGCAGCAGTCAGCGATTCCCAAACCAACACGCAATCCTTCGCCTCTGGTTTGGTCTTGCAGCGAGAAGTTCAAGGGCAGTGTCTCCAACACGAGCTCGCTGAAACCCGTGCTGCGCCTGCGTGTGGAGCAGAACTACGGACCGGGGACGACAAAGGCCCCAGCCGACGAGATCAGGGACATGCTATTGAATGCGGGAGTAGAAATCAAAGAAGAAGGCTCGCGTGACGCGGCTCTTGAGATCGAGATTACCGGAAGGGCGCTCAGTCAGAAATACTCTATGTTCGGACTCGGCGAAGGCACGGAGTATTTCACGGGCGCGTCCATCACGGGAACGATCCTCCTTGAAGCGCCAAATGAGCGGATGATACAGAAGAAGTTTGAAGGGCGCGTTTACCCTCCCAGCAGTCTCAAAGGATGGGGTGGCCCGACTTCGCATGCGCATGCCCCCTTTTTGGAGGCTTTCAAGCAATCAGATTTTCCAGACAAGTTAGGTGAAGCAATCGAAACCGCTTTTGGTCCGTGGGTCGCGGCGCGCTACTGGATTGCCTTGCTCAAACGGTCAGACTTGCGCGTCTATGAGCGACCCGCTTTTGAGCGAATTGGCGTTCCTGCGGTGGATGTTGTTGTGTGCAAGCTGCGGACGCGGGATATCGCTCTTGATCAAGCATCGCGGATAGTAGGATGGGTGGGCAACGCGGCCGCAGAACCGTTGATCGCAGGGCTGAAGGATAAAGACGCTAAGGTGCGCGCATGGTCAGCCGACTTGCTGGAAACAATTGCGGGAGGAATAGGCAAGAGCCAGCCCACCGCGATTCTGATTGAGTTGCTGAAAGAAGATAAAGATGCGGAGGTGCGCGCAAGCGCCGCGCATTGCCTCAGAAGGATGGGACCTGTAGCTTTGGAGCCACTAATCGAGGCGCTGAAAGACCAAGATGCTCGCGTGCGAATGGCCGCAACGGAAGCGATCGGGTATCGCCGATGGGCGGCACAGGCTATTGCGCATCTTCTGCGCGCCCTGAAGGAAGATAAAGACGCTGGTGTTCGAGCCATCACAGCGAAGACGCTTGCGACAATCGGACAAGAAGCTGTCGAGCCGCTGATTCAGTCGCTGAAAGACTCGGACGCCGATGTGCGCAAGGCTGCGCTGGAGGCGTTGGGAAGTATGGGTGAACCGAAAGCAGTCGAAGCGTTGCTCGACATTTTGAAGAGCGATGCTGATATGAGTCTTCGGAACGCCGCGGTCGAAGCATTGCGAAACATCAAAGATCGTCGTGCGGTAGGCGCTTTGATCACCGCGATGCAAGATCAGCCGATCAGCGTCCGAAACATCATCTACGAGAACCTTGCGAAGATAACCGGCCAAGACTTTGGCTTGGACTATCAAGCGTGGGCAAAGTGGTGGGAAAGCAATCCGGCTGTGGTCTTTGCCCCGACCGGGACGGCAACGAACCCGGCTGAAGTGAAAACGCCGGTTCCACAATCTCCGAATCAGGACTCGTCCGCAAGGAGAACGCCGGGGATTACAACTCAACGCTTTGGTGAAATCGTCAGCATCACCACCGATAGAATCACTGTGAAATCAAAGACCGGCGATGTGACAGTGATCAACATCACGGCGGAGACGAAATTCGGCTCAAAAGCAGCGCCTAAGACAATTTCAGATTTCAAAGCGGGGGACCAAGTTCTCGTTGTCTACAAACAAGAAGGCACAAGATATATCGCCTCGGCAATCGTGCCACCTCCCCCATCGCGTCGGCACTAACACGTCATCGTGGTCGTCAGTTCCCTGCCGCCAGCCGGATGACGAGCTTGTTGTCGCCGCTGGATTGCACGCGCAACGTGCCCTCGACTTTCCTGTGAACGTGCGAGCAGCGCGCCGCATGGGCGCGACTATTGGCCGTTGGAGTCACGCCCGCACCGCTCCGGCATGAAGCTCCAGCCCCAGTGCTTCCACGACCTTGAGGATGGTGTCAAAGCCGGGACTGCGTTCGCCCGACAGCGCCTTGTAAAGACTCTCGCGGGAGAGACCAGCGTCTCGCGCGACCTGTGCCATGCCCTTGGCGCGCGCGATATCGCCGAGCGCCTTGGCAATGAAAGCCGCGTCGCCCTTGGCCTCGGCGATGGCCGCCTCCAGGTAAGCGGCCATTTCCTCCGGCGTGCGGAGGTGCTCGGCCACGTCATAACGGGTTGTCTTTGTCTTGCTCATCGTTTCTTTCCTAGAGATTCCGCGCGAGGCGTATGGCCGTCCGGATGTCGGCGGCTTGAGTTCGCTTGTCGCCACCGGCCAGCAGGATCACCACGGCGCTCCCGCGCTTGGTGAAATAGACCCGGTAACCGGGACCGTAATCAATTCGCAGTTCGCTCACGCCTTCACCGACAGGCTTCACGTCACCCACGAGACCGGACGCCAGACGCTCGATCCGAACCTGAACGCGCGCCCGCGCCCGCAGATCGCGCAGGCCGTCCAACCACTCGGCGAACAACGTTGTTTTGCGAATCTCTATCATCGTCATGAGTGTAGCCGCGTGGCTACAGCGCGTCAATTGTATGATGCGGGCTTCTGACTCGGGCCGGTGAACCGGATGACGAGCTTGTTCTCGCCGCAGGACTGCACGCGCAACGTGCCCTCGACCTTCTTGCCGCCGACGCGGGCGACGTAGCGATACGTGCCGTGGAAGCCGTGAAACTGCGCGCGGCCCTGCGCGTCGGTCTGGACCGCAGTCTGTGTCTTCCACTTCTTGTTGATGAACTGGTCGAGCGCGCGGTAGGCGGGCTTCGGCTTGAACTCCGCGTCGAGCAGGCCGCCCTTCGCCTCGTTCTCGCCCTTCACGGCGGTGCCGTCGCCGAGGTTCCACCACGTGATGCCCGCCATCTTCGGCGCGGCGAACCAGAGCCGGTAATGGTCGCTCACGACCTCCGCCTGCAACGCGTCGCCGTCCTTGTCCGCCGATGGGAACGTGATCTCGGTGATGTAGAGCGGCAGGTTGAACTCGGAGAACTTCTCGTAGAGGTCGAGCAACGCGCCGGGGTTGCAGTCGGGACCGGCGAGATACTTGTCCACGGCTTGGCGCCGGAAGTAATGATACTGGAGGCCGATGCCGCGGATTTTCGCGCCCTGCGACAGCAGCTTCTTGATCTGCTCGACGTAGGGGTTCGTCTCGTAGGGCTTGAAATTGTATTCCGTCACCTCGTTGATCATCAACGTCGTCGTCTCCGGGAACAGTGGAGCGACCTCTGCAAACGCCCAGCGCACATAATCGCGGTCCGGCGTCAGCAGCGGATAGTCCTTCTTGCAGACAAGCGATTCGTTGACCACGTCGAAGATGTTGATCTTGCCCGCGAAACGGCTGGCGATCTCGCGGAAACGTTTCTGGTAGAGCGAGCGCAGTTGGTCCGCGTCCTTCGGCAGCCACGGCGGGTTGTAAGCGTGCCAGAGCAACGGATGGCCCTTGAGCGTGATGTTGTTCTTCGCCGCCCACGGCAGGAAACGGTCGGGCGGCGGGCGGCGCCAGATGTCGCGCGCGGGTTCCGAGTAGCGCAGTTCGCCCTGCGCCGGCTCAGTGCCTTCCCAATAGAACGGCACGGTGGCGAAGTTGAAGATCTTCGCGAACGATTCCTCGTAGCGCCGCATCTTCACCTTGTCCTCGATTTGTCCCAGCACGAACGCGTTGCAGCCGAACAGGAACTCATGGCCCGTCTGCCGCAACTCGACCTTCGCACCTTTAACGGGTTTGCCGGCGGCGTCCAGCACCTCAATGGCCGCGTCGCCCTTGCGATACTTCTCGATGTTGCGCTCGATGCGTTCATTCAACGCCGGGTCGCGCCAACGATTGCGATAGACTTCCGGCGTGGCCGCCTGCGCCATCGTGGCGAGCAGGCTCAGTGTGAGGATGGGTGTGTGGATCTTCATAGTGTTCTCAGTTCGGTTCTACTTCTTGCGGACTTCACGTATCACTTCAACGAGGCGCGCGACGATGGCGTCGAGCAGGCGCTTGCCTTTCTCCGCCGTGGCGAGTTCGGCGTAGCCCACGCCGCCGTGGTCGGTCTGCGCCTTCATGTCGGGCGCGATATAAACGCCGCGCATCGCCTTCGGCTGGCGCGTGGCCAGCAGGTCGTTGCGAATCGCGTCTCGCCGCACCAAATCCGGCCGCACCGCCAGCATCATCGCCGTCTCGGCCTCGCACGCATGGCCGATGCCTTTCATTGGGCCTTCAACGATTCTCGCAATCTCCTCGCCAGCCACCTCCCAATAGCTCGCGCCGCAGAGCCGCGCGTCAGGGAACTCCACGGCGAGTTGGCGCAACGCGAGATGGAAGCCGTCCTTGTTGCCGCCGTGGCCGTTGAGCACGAACTGCCGCTTGAAACCGTGCCGCAGCAGACATCGCATCGGCTCGGCGATGAGCTTGATGTATGTCTCGTTCTCCGCGCTCAACGTCCCCGCCATGCCAAGGTGATGCATGGACGCGCCGAGCCATTGCACCGGCAGCAACAGCACGTCCTTCGGCAGTGCCGCCTCGACGCGAGCTGCGATGGCATCGCACAGAATCGAGTCGGTGAAGAACGGCAGGTGCCGGCTGTGTTGTTCCAGCGCGCCGATGGGATAGACGACGACCACGTCGCGTTTGATTTTGGCCACATCGGGCCACGTCAGGTCGGCTAGTTTCATAGTGTTGTTGGGCAAGAAAATTATGTTCCGGAAATCTTCTTGCCCTTAAATTTTCTTGCCAGTTCAAGTCCCACCGACAATCGGAAACCAGTCCGGCCGGCGCGGGTCTTGATGGAAGCGGGCGTAGTAGTCGCCCTTCTCCTCGAAGTATTTCTCGTAGCGGCGCATCTTCTCCTCGTCGAGTTTCACGCCAAGGCCTGGGCCGGTCGGCACGGCGATCTTGCCGTCCACGTATTTCATCAGGCCGCCTTCGATGATGTCGTCCTTGAGGAAATGGTAATGCGCGTCGCCGGCGAAGTGCATCTCCGGGATCGTCGCGGCCGTGTGGAGCATCGCGGCCAGTTCGATGCCGAACTCCGCGCCACTGTGCATCGCCACACCGAGGTTGAACGTGCGGCAGACGGCGGTGAGGTCTTTCACGCCGCGCGGGCCTTCCCAGTAGTGCAGATCGGTCAACACGATGTCCACCGCGCCGAGGCGGATGGCCGGGCCGAGGTCGTCGAACTTGTTCGGATACATGTTCGTGGCGATGGGCGTGCGAATCGCCTTGCGCACGGCCGCGTTGCCTTCGAGTCCCCATGCCGGATCCTCGAAATACTCCATGTTCGTCGCTTCCAGCCGGCGACCGATGCGCGTGGCCGTGGCGACCGACCACGTGCCGTTTGGGTCAATCCGCAACCCAAACGATGGCCCCAGCCGCTCCCGGCAGAGTTCCACGACGCGCGCTTCCTCGTCGGGCGGCATCACGCCGGCCTTG
>Ga0233425_10011533_pt1 | contig 10279 bp, 9 predicted proteins | sample Watercolumn_Towu_2_FD_181712 | JGI IMG/M metagenome (GOLD analysis project Ga0233425, IMG submission 181712) | Freshwater microbial communities from Lake Towuti, South Sulawesi, Indonesia - Watercolumn_Towuti2014_140_MG | ecosystem: Environmental > Aquatic > Freshwater > Lake | place: Indonesia... | reverse complement strand
CGCGATGCTGGTAGGCCGCCGGCACGGCGAAATACGAAAAGGTCAGGACAAACACGAACACGTTGTCGACCGAGAGGCTCTTCTCGATCAGGTACCCCGCGAAGTACTCCCCGGCCACCGTCCCGCCCCGGGTCAGCCAGAGGACGCCTCCGAACCCCAGGCCGAGGGCCACCCAGAACGCGCTCGACAGCGCCGCCTCGCGCACGGACACCTCGTGCGCGTCGCGGTGCAGGACAAGCAAGTCGAGCGCGAGGAGGACGAGGACGGTCGCGACGAATGCCGCCCACGCGATGAGGTCCAGGGACATGCCTGCTCCTTCTGTTGACCACCCGGTCAGCAGAAGGTCTGGCCCGCCTCGACGAGGTCGAGGTGGCGACGCCGGGCCCGCAGGCCGTACTGACGGCGACGCCGTTGGGGGCTACTCCCCTTCGTCTCCGTCCAGACTACCAGACGGGCGCGGCCAGCGCCGGATCGGTCTACTCTGGCCACGCCACGCGCGCCGCACCCGCCGGAGGGCCTGTGTCCGCCTCGTACCGCCCCGCCTCCATGATCCTCACCGCTGGCCCTTCCATCACCGACCGCGAGGTCGAGTACGTCACGGACGCGGTGCGCAACGGCTGGAACGAGCGCTGGAACGAATACCTGGTGAAGTTCGAGCGCACCTTCGCGGACTACGTCGGCGTGCGTTATGCGATGGCCACTTCCAGCGCGACCGGCGCCCTCCACCTCGGCCTGCGCGCCCTCGGCGTCGGCCCCGGCGACGAGGTCATCGTCCCCGCGCAGACCTGGGTCGCCAGCGCCTCCGCGGTCACCTACTGCGGCGCGACCCCCGTGTTTGTGGACGTCGAGCGTGACTCGTGGTGCCTCGACCCCGCGCTGCTGGAGGCCGCGATCACGCCGCGCACGAAAGCGGTCATGCCCGTCCACCTCTACGGCAACCCCGCCGACATGGACCCGATCCGCGCTATCGCCCGCCGCCACGGCATCCGCATCATCGAGGACGCCGCGCCTTCGGTCGGCGCTCTGTACCAGGGCACGCACACCGGCGCGCTCGGCGACGTCGCCGCCTTCTCCTTCCAGGGCGCGAAGATCCTCTCCACCGGGGAGGGCGGCATGCTGGTCACGGACGACGAGGCGATCTTCGAACGCGCCCGCAAACTGAACGAGCACGGCCGCGCCGGCGCCGGCTTCCTCATCGACGAGGTCGGCTACAAGTACAAGATGACCAACCTGCAGGCCGCCCTCGGCCTCGCCCAGCTGGAACGGATCGAGGACCTCGTCGCCAAGAAGCGCCAGATCTTCGGCTGGTACCGCGACCGCCTCTCAGACATCGAGGGCTTGCGCCTCAACCACGAGCGCGACGGCGACCGCTGCATCTACTGGATGTCCTCGCTCGCCCTCGAAGGCCAGTTCGCCACCGACCGCGACGGCCTGATCGCCGGACTGCGCGGGCGGATGGTGGACAGCCGTCCATTCTTCCCGGCGGTGCAGCGGATGCCGGTCTTCCTCGACGAGACAAAGCGGATGCCCGTCGCGGAGCACCTCGCGGCGGACGCCATCAACCTGCCCAGCGGCCACAACCTCACCGAAGAGCAGGTGGACTACGTCGCGACGCAGGTGCGCGAGCTGCTGGGGGCGTAGCCGAGGGCTGCAGCACCGGTCAGGGCGAGCGACGAGGCGTTACCGCCGCGCGAACGCCGAGAGCGTCCCCACCATGTAGTCGACCATCGCGGGCGTGATCCCGGGCCAGGTCCCGATCCAGAAGCCGCGGTCCGTCAACGCGTCCGCACCCGTCAGCGAGCCCGCCACCCGCACGGCGGCCTCCTGGTAGGCGGGGTGGCGGCGGAAGTTGCCGGCAAACATCGGGCGGGTGCCGATCCCCTGTCCTTCGAGGTGCCGCACGAGGTCGTCGCGCGTGAAGCCCGCGTCCGGCTTCACCACGATCGGGAAGCCAAACCACGAGGGCTCCGCCTTCGGCAGCCAGCGAGGCAGGTCGATCCGGTCCGCGAGCGGCGTCAGGCCCTCGTACAGCGCCGCGAAGTTGCGTCGTCGCGCCGCCACGAACTCGTCCAGCGACTCGATCTGCGCGAGGCCAATCGCTGCCTGGAAGTCGGTGCCCTTCAGGTTGTAGCCGATGTGCGAGTAGACGTACTTGTGGTCATACCCGTACGGCAGGTCGCCGTACTGCGCCTCGAACCGCAGGCCGCAGGTGTTGTCGTTCCCCGGCTCGCACCAGCAGTCCCGGCCCCAGTCCCGGAACGATTCCACCACCTTCTTCAGCGCCGGGTCCTGCGTCCCCACCATCCCGCCTTCGCCCGTGGTGATGTGGTGCGCCGGGTAGAACGAGCACGTCATGAGGTCGCCGTACGTCCCCGTGTGCTTGCCGTCCCACTTCGCGCCAAGGGCGTCGCAGTTGTCCTCGATCAGCCACAGGTTGCGTTCTCGCACGATCTCCATGACGGCGTCGAGGTCGAACGGGTTGCCGAGGGTGTGCGCCATGAAAACCGCGCGCGTCTTCTCCGTGACCGCGCCGCGCAACGCCTCCGGGTCGGCGTTCCCCGTCGACGGGTCAACGTCGACGAGCACCGGCACGAGGCCGTTCTGGAGGATGCCGTTGAGCGTGGTGGGGAACCCCGCCGCCGCGGTGATCACCTCGTCGCCGCGCTGGAGCCGACGGCCTTCGAGGGCGGGCGAGGTGAGCGCGGAGATCGCCAGCAGGTTCGCGGAGGAGCCGGAGTTCGCGAACATCGCGTGGCGCAGCCCGAGGGCGCGCGCGAACGCCCGCTCGAAGTCGATGGTGAACCGTCCGGCCGTCAGCCACCCGTCCAGCACGGCGTCCGCCGCAAAGCGCAGCTCGCGCCCGCCGACCACCTTCCCGGACACCGGGATGTAGCTCTTCCCCGGCTCGAACGGCCGCGCCGCCCCCTGCCGCGCCCCCCACGCCTCCACCCGGTCGAGGATCTCCCGTCGCTCGGTCGCGTCGCCCGCGGGGTCTGGCATACCGGCCTCCGTACCGCCCTCGTCGGCGTGAGGTTACCGCGCCGCACCGTCGGGCGCCCCCCGTGTGCCCCGCGGTGTGCCCCGCGAAGCGCCAGTCACGCCGAGCCGGTAGACTCGCTGGATGGCGGCCAGCGGGAGCACCCACGGATGCCCGTAAGCACCGACACCACCGGCCACATCGCCGTCATCGACATCTGGCACCAGGGCGCCGTGCTCGCCGCCGGACTCGCCGAGGCCGGCCACACCGTCCGCGGGCTCACCCTCGCCGGCGACGCCGCCGCCCTCAACGAGGGCGTCACCCCCGTCCTTGAACCCGGCCTGGGCGACCTCATCCGCGCGATGGTCGCCGCCGGGCGGCTTCGCTTCACCGGCGACCCGGCCGAAGCGCTCCCCGGCGCCGCCTTCCTCTTCCTCTCCACCGACACCCCCGTGGACGACGACGACCGGCCTCACCTCGACGGCCTGTTCGAGGCGCTCCGCCGCGCCGGCCCGCACGTCGACCGCCCCGTGATCCTCGCCATCACCGCCCAGGTGCCCGCCGGTACCTCCGAGGCGCTGCGCGATGCCCTTGCCGCCACGGCGGCTCACCCCGTGCGCGTGGCGTACGTCCCCGAGTTCCTCCAACTCGGCCAGGCGCTCGACCGCTTCCGGAACGCGGACCGCTTCGTCGTCGGCGCGGACGACCCCGAGGTGCGGGCGCGCGTGTCCGCCCTCTTCGCCCCGCTCGGCCGGCCGGCCGTGGAGACCAGCCTCCGCACCGCGGAGATGGCGAAGCACGCCGCGAACGCCTTCCTCGCCCTCTCCGTCTCCTTCATCAACGAGATCGGCGACCTGGCCGAAGCGGAGGGCGCGGACATCGCGGACGTGGCGCGCATCCTGCGGCTGGACCGCCGCATCGGCCCGCACGCCTACCTCGGCGCGGGCCTCGGCTTCTCCGGCGGCACCCTCGGGCGCGAACTCCGCACCCTCCAGGCGATCGGCACGCGCCACGCCATCCCCACCGCGATGACGGACGCGACGTGGGCCGTGAACGCAGCCCGCCCCGCCGCCGTCCTGCGCCTGCTCGCCCGCACGGCCGGGAAGCCCGAGGGCCGCACGCTCGCCGTCGGCGGCCTCGCCTACAAGGCGGGCACCCCCACGCTGCGCCGCTCCCGTCCGCTCGAGATCGTGCGCGCGCTCGTCGAGGCCGGTTGGGGTGTCCGCGCCTTCGACCCGCTGGTCGACCCGGCCGCGCTTCCTCCGCTCCCGCGCTTCGCGGTCTGCCCCTCGCTGGTCGAGGCCGCGCGCGGCGCTGCCGCCGTGGTGCTCCTCTCCGGCGGCGACGGCGTCGCCAACGCCAGCGTCACGGATGTCGCGCGGGCGCTGACCGGCCGGCTGGTCGTGGACGCCGCCGGCGCGTGGGACCGCGACGCCGCGCGGCAGGCCGGCCTCACCGTCGTCTCTCCCGGACGGGCGGTCGCCCCGTGAACGGCGAACTCGAAGGCCGCGTCGCGCTGGTCGCCGGCGCGGGCCGCGGGATCGGCCGCGCGGTCGCCCACCTCTACGCCGAGGCGGGGGCGCGCCTCGTCCTCGCCTCCCGCACGCAGGCCGACCTCGACCGCGTCGCCGCGGAATGCCTCGGGCGCGGTGCGCCCGCCGCGCGCGGCGTCACCGCGGACGTGGCGGACTGGCGCGCCGTCTCGCGCCTCGTCGCGGAGGCGGTCGCCGGCGAGGGGCGGATCGATGTCCTCGTCATCTCCTCCGGCATCTACGGCCCGATCGCGCCGATCGCGGACGTGGACGTGGAGGCGTGGGCGCGCGCGCTCCAGGTGAACCTCGCGGGGCCGTTCTACCTCCTGCGGGCCGTGCTCCCCCTGATGCGCGCGCAACGCGCCGGCCGGGTGATCCTGCTGGGCGGCGGCGGCGCCACGCAGCCGATGGCGGGCTTCTCCGCCTACGCCGCCGCGAAGGCCGGCCTCGTCCGCCTCGCGGAGACCGCCGCGGACGAGGCACGGGACGCCGGCGTGCAGGTGAACGTGATCGCCCCCGGCCTCGTGGACACCGGCCTGCAGGACGCCGTCATCGAGGCCGGCCGGACCGCCGGAGCGATCGGCGAACGGATCCGCCTCGCGCGCGAGACCGGACAGGGTGCCGTGGGCCCTGAACTCGCCGCCGCCCTCGCCCTCTTCCTCGCCTCGGACGCCTCCGCGGGACTCACCGGCAAACTGATCTCCGCCCCGTACGACCCCTGGCGCGAGTGGACGGGCGACCGCGCCCACGCCCTCTCCGCCTCCGACTGGTTCACCCTCCGACGCCTCGACCCCCACACCATCGGACGCCTGCCGGGAGACCTCGCCTGATGCGTGTCGCCGTGGTCGGCTGCGGCCTCATCGGCGCGCGCCGCGCCACCGTCGCGCGCGACGCCGGGGACGAGGTGCGCGCCGTCGTCGACCTCGACCCCGCCCGCGCGCGCGATCTGGCGGCACAGGTGAGTGCGCGCCCCCTCACGGACTGGCGCGAGGCGGTCGCGGACCCCGAGGTGGACGCCGTCTGCGTCTCCACCGTGAACGCCGCGCTCATGCCGGTCACCCTCGGCGCGCTCGCCGCCGGCAAGCACGTCCTCTGTGAGAAGCCGTTCGGCCGCAACGCCGCCGAGGCGGCGGAGATGACGCGCGCCGCCCGCGAGGCCGGACGGACGGTGAAAGTCGGCTTCAACCTCCGCTTCCACCCGGGCATCGCGGACGCCCACCGTCTCGCCCGCTCCGGCGCGCTCGGCCGCCTCGCCCACCTCCGCGCCGCCTACGGCCACGGCGGTCGCCCCGGCTACGAGCACGAGTGGCGCGGCGACCCCGCGCTCGCGGGCGGCGGCGAACTGCTGGACCAGGGCGTCCACCTCGTCGACCTCACCCGCTGGTTCCTCGGCGACATCGGGCGCGTCTACGGCGTCACCTCCACCGTCGCCTGGCCGATCGCGCCGCTGGAGGACAACGGGTTCGCCCTGCTCCACGCCCGCTCCGGCGCCGTCGCCTCCCTCCACACTTCCTGGACCCAGTGGCGCAACCTTTTCCGCCTCGAACTCTTCGGCGACCGCGCGAGCGTCGCCGTCGAGGGCCTCGGTGGCTCATACGGCGACGAACGGCTGACACTGCACACGCGACGCCCCGAGGGCGGCCGTCCCGACGAGGAGGTCCGCACCTACCCGCCGGAGGACGCCTCCTGGGCTGAGGAGTGGCGGGAGTTCCGCGCCGCCGTCACGGAGGGACGCCCCCCGCTCGGCGCCGCCGAGGACGGCCTCGCCGTCGCGCGGATCGTGGACGGCATCTACGCCTCGGCGCGCACGGGCACGCCGGTGGAGATCGCGGCGGAAGGGGCGCGCGCATGATCCTCGTCCGGGCCCCCCTCCGCCTCCCCCTCGGCGGCGGCGGCACCGACCTCCCCGCCTACTACCGCGACCACGGCGGCACCCTGATCACCGCCGCGATCGACAAGTACGTCTTCGTCGCCATCAACCGCCCCTCGCTCGACAGCCTGATCCGCGTGAAATATTCCCGCTCCGAGGAGGTCGCGCACCTCGACGACCTCCAGCACGACCTCGTCCGCCCCGCGCTCCGCCACCTCGGCCTCCACGAACGGATCGAGATCGCCTCGCTCGCGGACGTCGGCGGTGGCACCGGGCTCGGTTCCTCTTCGTCCTACCTCGTCGCCCTCCTCCTCGGGCTGGAGCGGCTGCGCGGACGCGTCCTCACGAAGCAGGAACTGGCCGAACTCGCCTGCCATATCGAGATGGACCTCGCACGGCACCCCGTCGGGAAGCAGGACCAGTACGCGGCGGCCTTCGGCGGCATGATCGCGATGTCCATCGCCCGCGACGGCTGCGTCACCGTCGAGCCGCTGACCCTCGCCCCCGCCACGGTCGAGGCGTTCGAGCGGCGGGTGCTGCTCTACTTCACCGGCGTCCAGCGCAACGCCAACGACATCCTCTCCATGCAGGCCGGTGAACTGAAGCGCCCGGACGGCGCCGCCGTCGACGCGATGCACCAGACCCGTGAGATCGGCGAGCGCATCCGTGCAGCGCTCCTCGCCGGCGACCTGGACGGCTTCGGCGCGCTCCTCCACGAGCACTGGGAGGCGAAGAAGCGTCGCTCCCCCTCCGTCACCCTCTCCGATGTCGACCGCCACTACGAGGCGGCGCGCTCCGCCGGGGCGGCGGGGGGCAAACTCGTCGGCGCGGGCGGCGGCGGCTTCCTCATGCTCTACGCGCCGCCGGACGCGCTCCCCCGCGTCCAGGACGCGATGCGCGCCCGCGGCCTCGTCCCCATGCCGTACCACTTCGACCGGGACGGCGCGACCGTCCTCTCCGACACCCGCCCGCCTGAGGAGCGCGGGGCATGAAGGTGCTCGTCACCGGCGGCGCAGGCTTCATCGGCTCCCACACCGTGGACCTGCTGCTCGCGCGCGGCCACGAGGTGCGCGTGATGGACAGCCTGCAGCAGCGCGTCCACCCGCGCGGCAAGCCGGACTACGTCCCCGCGGAGGTGGAGTTCGTCCACGGCGACGTCACCGTCCGCCCCGACCTCGAACGCGCCCTCACCGGCGTCGAGGCCGTCATGCACCTCGCGGCCTACCAGGACTACCAGCCGGACTTCTCCCGTTTCGTCCACACGAACACGGAGTCGATGGCCTCGATCTTCGAACTCGTCGTCGGTGACCCGCAGCGGTATCCTATGCGCCGCATCGTCCACGCCTCCTCGCAGGCCGTCTCCGGCGAGGGGAAATACTCCTGCGACTGCACCGGGGAGCGGACGTACTTCCACCCGGGGCCCCGCCCCCTGGAACAACTCGAACGCGGCGACTGGGAGATCCATTGCCCCCGCTGCGGCCGCCCCGCCCGGGACGAACTGATCGACGAAGACACCTGCGTCCATGCCCACACCACGTACGGCATCTCGAAATACGCCGCCGAACTGCTCGCGGCCAACCTCGGCACGCGCTACGGCATCGAGACCGCCGGGATGCGGTACACCTACGTCCAGGGGCCGCGGAACTCGATCTTCAACCCCTACTCCGGGATCGCCCGCCGCTTCGCCCTCCAGGTGCGCGCCGGCATCCGCCCCACCTGCTACGAGGACGCCCGGCAGCGCCGGGACTACGTCAACGTGTACGACGCCGCCCGCGCGAACGTCGCCGTCCTCGAGGCCCCCGGCGTCCACGGACTCGCCTTCAACGTCGGCGGCGGGCGGGCGGTCACGGTGGAGGAGTTCGCCTGGATGATGATCCGCGCCCACGGCTCAGACCTGGAGCCGGAGGTCACCGGCCAGTTCCGGGTGGGAGACACCCGCCACACGGTGAGCGACATCTCCCGTATCCGGTCGCTGGGCTGGGAACCGTCGTACAATACGGAGCAGTCGATTGAACAGTTTCTGGCGTGGGTGGACACTCAGCCGGACGCCACCGCGAACCTGCGCGAGGCGGAACAGGCGATGCGCGCACAGGGCGTCGTCAGAAACGCGCGGGCAACCTAGCAGGCGACGTACGACGGGAGCCGGGTGACGGAGCCAACCACCGACCCGATCGCGGCATTCCTCGACGAGACCGTGCAAATCGCACGCGCGCTGGATCGTGACGCTATCGCCGGCATGGTCAATGGCCTCGTCGCCCTCCGCGCTCGGGGCGGCCGGCTCTTCTGCCTCGGCTCCGGCGGCTCCGCCGGCAACGCCTCCCACGCCGTGAACGACTTCCGCAAGATCGCCGGCATCGAGGCGTACAGCCCCAGCGACAACATCTCCGAACTCACCGCCCGCATCAACGACGAAGGCTGGGAGCACGCCTACGCCGACTGGCTGCGTGCCTCCCGCCTCCGCCGCGAGGATGCCCTCCTCGTGCTCTCCGTCGGCGGCGGCGACGCGGAGCGGAACGTCAGCCCCAACCTCGTGCGCGCCATGCACCTTGCGCGCGAGACGGGCGCCGCGATCTTCGGCATCGTCGGCCGGGACGGCGGTGAGGCCGCCCGCCTCGCCGGCCACTGCGTGATCATCCCCACCGTCAACCCGGACCACGTCACCCCGCATCAGGAGGCGTTCCAGGCCGTCGTCTGGCACCTCCTCGTCAGTCACCCGGCGCTGCAGGCGGCGCCCACGAAGTGGCAGAGCGTGGCCCCCACGGCGGGCGCGGCGAGAGGAGCCGGTGCATGACCACCTCCACCGAGGCCCAGGCGCGCGCCGCCGCGCTCGCCGCCCTCCGCATCAAGGTCTTCGCGGACGGCGCCAGCATCGAGGACTTCCGCCGCCTCATGCGTGACCCCCTGATCGCCGGCTTCACCACCAACCCCACCCTCATGCGCAAGGCCGGCGTCGAGGACTACCGCGCGTTCGCCCGCGAACTCCTCCGCGAGGTCACGGACGCCCCCGTCTCGCTCGAAGTCGTCGCGGACGAGTTCGACACGATCGAGCGGCAGGCGCGCGAGATCGCCTCGTGGGGCAAGAACGTCTACGTGAAGGTGCCGGTCACAAACTCCCGCGCGGAGTCCTCCGCCCCCACGCTCCGCCGCCTCGCCGCCGCGGGCGTGCAACTGAACGTCACCGCCCTCACCACCGTGGAGCAGGCGCGCACCGCCATCGACGCCGTGGCGGGCGGCCCCCCGGCCATCGTCTCCCTGTTCGCGGGACGCATCGCCGACACCGGCCGCGACCCGGTCCCCGCGGTCCGGGAGGCGAAGCGGCTGGCGCTCGCCGCCGGCAACGTGGAGATCCTCTGGGCCAGCCCGCGCGAGGTGCTGAACATCTTCCAGGCGGACGAGGCCGGCTGCGACATCATCACCGTGACCGCGGACCTGCTCGCCAAACTCGGCACCGTCGGCAAGGACCTGCACGAATACTCGCTGGAGACCGTGCAGATGTTCCTCAACGACGCGCTCTCCTCCGGCTACCAGATCTAGCGCCCGGTGACCGGCGCGCCCAGGCCGCTCCTCTCCTTCGCCATCCCCACCTACCAGCACGGCCACGCCCTGCCCCGGGCGCTGGACAGCATCCTCGCCGCCCCGCGCGGCGCGGAGGTGGAGGTCGTCGTCTCCAACAACGCCTCCACCGACGGCACCGCCGAAGTCCTCGCCCGCTACGCCGAGCGCTATCCGAACGTCCGCGCCCTCCACCAGCCGGAGAACGTGACGTTCGACGAGAACCTCGCCCGCGCGATGGAGGGATGCACCGGCCGCTACATCTGGACGATGTCCAGCGACGACGCCCTCGTGGAAGGCGCGCTGGGGCGGATGCTGGACACCCTCGGCCGGCTCGACCGCGACACG
>Ga0233425_10011532_pt1 | contig 10280 bp, 8 predicted proteins | sample Watercolumn_Towu_2_FD_181712 | JGI IMG/M metagenome (GOLD analysis project Ga0233425, IMG submission 181712) | Freshwater microbial communities from Lake Towuti, South Sulawesi, Indonesia - Watercolumn_Towuti2014_140_MG | ecosystem: Environmental > Aquatic > Freshwater > Lake | place: Indonesia... | reverse complement strand
CCGCAGACCAGATCAAGAAGTCAGTTTCATTTCTCAACGCTGGAACCGGGCAAATCCCCGGCCTGATCGTCATGCACCTGAATGATGTGGACGGACTCGACACAAACTATCAAGAGATCGTTGTTTTGTTCAACGCCCGCCCGGAAACAGTCACATTCAGCGACGCCTCATTCAGCGGAAAAGAATGGAACCTCCATTCCATTCAGCAAAACTCAGTGGATGCAGTTGTGAAGAGCGCATCCTTCACAGGCAATACCTTCAGCATTCCCGCCCGCACCACGGCTGTATTCGTCATCGCAGACTCGCAGCCGTCAGAGACTGCCGAACCGCCTGCCGCAAGTTCAGGCTCAGGCTTTATGCCGGCCGCCATCTTCGGCGCGGTCATCGCCATATCTGGAATCGCATTTCTCCTGATACGAAAACGCAAGGCGTAGAGGCTTTTTTCTTAAAGATTTTTTCATCATTCGCCCTGCCGGCCTCCTTTCAATCCTGTTCGTTCCTGCTTTTTTCCGCCTTGACCTCAAAACCCTTTTTACAGTATTCTTCGGCTGGTACTTCTTTATAAAAAGGCCTTCTGACCATGACTTTCAAGAAAATTTTTTTCACCATTATTCTGCTTCTGCTGTTTGGCTTTTCATTCAGCAGACCCGCATCGGCCGGGGCGGTATCCAACCCGGCTTCGATCCGCTTCGCTGTCATCGGCGACTTCGGCAGGGCCGGCGCGCCTGAAAACGCTGTAGCCAATCTTGTCAAAAGCTGGATCCCGGACTTCATCGTTACGGCCGGCGACAACAACTACTACAGCGGCGGCGCCTCAACCATAGATGCCAATATCGGCCAGTATTATCACGACTACATTTACCCATATACGGGCGCATACGGCGCCGGCGCTTCCGTCAACAGGTTTTTTCCCGCCCTCGGCAACCATGACTGGGTTGTGCCAAACAATGGCCCAGCCCATGTCGCTCCATACCTCGCCTACTTCACCCTACCCGGCAATGAACGCTATTATGACTTTGTGCAGGGGCCGGTTCATTTCTTCATCCTCGACAGCGACCCGCACGAACCGGATGGCACCGACACATTTTCAACTCAAGCCCTGTGGCTGAGAAATAAATTAAGCGCATCTGCCTCGCCCTGGCAGGTCGTTGTCGCGCATCACGCTCCGTATTCATCAGCCACGCACGGCTCCAACCCGGACCTGCAGTGGGATTATCAGGGCTGGGGGGCAGACGCGGTCATCTCCGGGCATGACCACACCTACGAAAGGGTCATGGTCAACGGCCTGCCGTACTTTGTGAACGGACTGGGAGGGTATAGCATCTACTCGTTTAATACACCGATTGCCGGCAGCGCAGTGCGCTACAACGCCAACTATGGCGCCATGCTGGTCACAGCCACCGACGCACAGGTCAATTTTCAATTTTGGAGTCTGTCCGGCCCGTCAAAGATCGATGAATACATTCTGCAAAAAACCGTCTTCAGCGATGTCGCTGCTGATTTCTGGGCCTGGGCATGGATCGAGCGTCTGTACAATGCCGGCATCACCAGCGGGTGCGCATCTGCCCCGTTGAGATACTGCCCCAACAGTTCAGTGACCCGCGCCGAGATGGCTGTGTTTTTGCTTAAGAGCATCCACGGCACAACTTATATCCCTCCCACCGCCGGCGGGACAACCTTTGGCGATGTTGCCTCGAGCCATTGGGCTGCCGCGTGGATCGAGCAATTGGCAGTTGAAGGCATTACCAGCGGCTGCGGCGGCGGGAACTTCTGCCCGGAATCAAATGTCACCCGCGCTCAAATGGCAGTCTTCCTGCTTAAAAGTATTCACGGCACAGGCTATGTTCCACCTGCCGCCAGCGGAGTTTTCAGCGATGTGCCGACATCCCATTGGGCGGCAAAGTGGATCGAACAACTGGCAAGTGAAGGCATCACCAGCGGCTGTGGCGGCGGAAACTACTGCCCGGAATCAAATGTCACCCGCGCCGAAATGGCCGTCTTTTTGGTCAGGGCGTTCAACCTGCCTTAAGAATTGATGTTACTCGGCAGCGCAAAATCATAGTCCTGCGTTTCAAGGCGACATGAATGTCGCGCTACGAGGAAACAGCGTAAGGTGAGTTAAGAATTTTTGGAATGAAACCTTGAGAATTGCCTCTTTAGTTTTTCCTTGATGAGAGTGGACATGCTTTTACCGGCCAGACTCTCAAGTTCTTTTCTGGTGTTGGTCAAAACATCGGCCGTGTATAACGCCCTGTTCTGGGATGTCTCCAGCGCGGCGGCCAGCAATTCCAGGCGGGTCAGATCCAATATCGGAGCAGGATCAGGCCGCGGGCCGGTTAAGATGCGTTTGATCGCCTCGGATGTTTTGGGTAAATATCCAAACGATATCTGCGAGCCGGCAAACTTCATCCAATAAGGTCCCCAATTTTTATAGCATGGAGCCAGCGGGTTGGTTGAGCTTTCGGCATTTTGCAAATACCCTGAGAGAAGAGTATCCATCTCCTGATGGCGGAGTTCATGCACCGACGGGCGGACCGTGTTGTTGGGGTGAACGCGGTATTCGTAGAGCGCTTCGTCCAGAAATGAAATTTCGGTCACGAGCAGGGCGCGTAAAATGAAATCCCAGTCGTGGCAGATTTTGAAATCTTGAAACGACCCGGCTTCTTCAACGATTGAACGCTGAAAGAAAAAGTTGCCGGTACTGATGGCGTATTGGTGGCGCAGCAGCCCAAAGCCGGGTGTGGGATACAGATCACGGTTGCCAACAGCCCATTCGTAGTAGTAGCGGTGCAGGGAAGTTTCTGCGAGGGGCTGCCCTTTGTCGTCTATGAAGTTGACGCGGCTAAAGACGAAGCGGCTGTTGGTCTGCGCGGCATGATCCATCAGCCGCGAGATGCGGGCAGGCGCGAACTTGTCATCCGAGTTGAGGATGGCGATCCACTCGCCGCGGGCAAGGTTTATCCCTGTGTTGATCGCGACATGCGCGCCCTGGTTGGCCTGCCTGTGAATCTGATATGGAACCGCGGCGGTTTTCAACATTTCGACGGCTGCATCCATGCTTCGATCGGATGAGCCATCATCCACCAGAATGATTTCAAGGCCGTCGAAGTCTTGCGAGAGAACGGAGTTAATCGCCTCACCGACAAAGGCTTCATGGTTATATACAGGCACAACCACTGAAACCCTGACGCGGCCTGTATTGTTCGCAGATTGATTGTTCTTCAAGTTATCCATAATACTAATTTTGTGAAAGGAATTTTTGGACTCTGTCTTTTATTCGAAGCCAGAGCCGCTCGCGGCGGCTGCCATGCGGCATCAAAGCCATGCGAATCCGCCACAAGGATTGAATCAACCGCCAGGCGGTGCTGGCGTAAATGGATGCGAGCAGCGCATCTTTCTCAGCCAGTTGTGCGGCAAGTGCCTGCGGGTTTTGATTCAGGGACAGCGAGCGCTGCGCCTGCGAGATGGCGCGGTCGGCAGATTGCTTTACGGCAGAGTCTGTTTTTCCGCGGCGGCCTGCCAGCACATCCTGATAATAGCGCTCGAGCCGGTCAATGGACGGTTCCCACTGCCATTGTTTTGCAGTCTCAAATCCATTGGCGATCAGTTTGCTGCGAAGCGCATCGTCTGAAATGACCTTCGCCACAGCATCTCTGGCGGCGGCAATATCGCCAAGGTCTACAGTGAGGGCGTTGTATCCGTCAACGATATATTCATCGTAGCCGGAAACTTTCCCCGCCACCACCACGCCGCCGCAGGCCATCATCTCCATCGGTGGGCCGAAGAAGCCCTCCACGCGGCTGAGTTTCAGCAGGACATCACAACTGGAGTAGATGCGCTTCATTTCGATCATGGGGACTCGCTCAAAGAAACGGTCGCAGCGCCAGCCGGGCTGCGGTTTTCCGTAGGTGCTCACGCACCAGACTTCCGCGTCCAAATCTGCGACGGCGGCAAAGGCGTCAGCCATGCCCTTCGAAGGCAGGGCAATCGTCCCTTCGAGCAGGATGCGCGGCTTCGTCCCTTTTGGCTCGAGCGGCTCAGTCGCGTGGAACAGTTCAGGCTCGAGTCCGTTGGGAATTAATTCCGCTTCATGGCCGAAGTTTTCCAGCAGCCATTTTTGAATCCAGCGCGCTTCGGTCAGGTAGTTAAAGTCCAGGCGGTATGAGAGGGCGGTCAGGTCTCTTAATTGACCTTCGGGGTGAAAGCGGGTCTCATCGGACTGTACAAAATAGAATTTTTTTCGGGCGGGCAGATCAACCACGCCATAGGAAGTCTGCCAGCCTGTCGCGACCAGCACATCCACATCGTTTGGATATTCATTCAGCGAAATGACCGGGGCTTGCAGGCCGGGAAACCAATCCACCTCCCTTTTATTTTCCACGGCAACGAAAACGTCATGTCCGCGCCTGCGCAGGCGGTTTGCGTGCTGAAAGATCACAGCCACTCCGCCGGACATGCCCACACTCGGAGATACATATACGATCTTCATCTCAGTGACCACGAATCCTTTTCATGAGTTTTAGGAATTTGCTGTATTGCGATAAATAGTGATTGCGGGAAGCACCGGAAAAGACGGGGTACTCGTTGCGATCCAGTTTTTGAATGAAATCGCTGAACACTTTTTTGCTGTCGAGCAGTTCCCGCACGCGGTTGTATCCGTTTTGGGCGATCTGGTTCCGCTCCTCTTCGTGCTTTAGGAAATATTCGGCGGTGTTGAACATTTCGTCCGCCCAGGTCACTTCCACGTAATCCACGCCGGGGCGGAAATATTTATTGGGCGTGATCTTTTCGCTGATGACGAATGCGCCGCAGGATAGCATCATTTGCAGCCTTGGCTCCCACGAGACTTCATTTTCCGCATGGACATTCAGGCAGATGCGGGACTTGTTCATGTAATCCACCAGGCCGGGTCCCCATACGCCATGGCTGATGTGCAGGAAATGATGATAGTGCTTTAGCTTGCCAAAAAAGATTTCGCGCCAGCGGGTGCTGCGTCCGATGAAAAAGACATCCCAAACTTTTGAAACATCGTCCGGTTTATAGACACTGGTCGCCACCGGGAAGGCAAACTCGCCGGACAATTTCAACCCGTCCCATTCGAGAAACGGCAGGGAGGCGGCGTCATAATGAAACACGTAATCGAAGGGTTTCGATTGGATCCTTCTGAATGCAAGGTATCTGTCCAGCGAATCGATGGTGTACACCGTGCGGCCGTCAATCATGCGCGGAAAAGGTTCGCTCGACAAATTCACTTTTTTGCCGCGCAATTGTTTCAAGACGACATCCGGCACGAACTCGCCGCGAAAGAAGAAGTTGATGTCTGCGTCGAAATCCACCAAACCCGAAAAAGCCTCCGGCGGCATGGAGTAGTTGTATTTCAACTCCATCACGTCCGCGATATCGTCCAGTTCATTTTCATAAATGAAGCGGAAGTATTCGGGCTGGGAGATAAAGGCGATTTTGGGGCGCGAAGTTGATAATGTCATATTTACCTGCGGATCAGGTTGTTTTTTATTTTGCGCATTCCATCGGTCAAGCGGCGAAGCGGGTCTGTAATTTTCCACGAAGTTGAATTGAGCATTTCATGAAGCGCCCGCTCCTTCTCGTTGAGAAGCCGCTCCATCTCTGCCAGGTGTTTTTCCCTCTCCAGCAGGCGGTTGATCTGATTTATTTGCGTCGAAAGGATTTTGCGCAATGCTTCATTCCGGTTTGCAGGGTAAGCAGGAGTCGTCATGCCGGCAAGCGCAGTATTGTAAGTCTCAAGCCAGATGCCCGCCCGGTCGGACAGTAACCAGCCGCGCCTGACTGTGTCTTGCGCGTTCTGCCCGGCCCTGTATCGCAGGTCGGGGGATGAAATCAGTTTTTGCAAATACTCGATCCATTCGTCTGTTGTTGACGCTAAAAAGCCGTTCTCGCCATGCGCGACTATTCCGTTGTAAGGCGTGACATTGCTGTAGATTCCCGGCGCGCCAAGGGTGCTGTACTCGAGGAATTTCACATGGCTTTTTGCCCGGGAAAAGGAGTTGTCCACCAGCGGGGCGACCAGAATATCCATGTCCTGATTTTGAAATGCGGCTGCATATTCGCGATAAGCGGCGATAACAGGCTGCCATTCCACTTTTGGGTGGCCTAATATTTCCCCGGGGGGTCTTGCGCCAAAAAACTTAAATTTGATCTTGCCGCCATATTGCCGGCCAATGGAAGATAAAGCGCCGGCGATCATTTTCAAATCTGCGGCATGAGTGGTTCCCCCGATATAGCCGACAACCACTTCCTCCCGTTCCTCTTTTCGCTGCGCGGGGTACATCCGCCAAAATTCATCAATCAGGCAGTTTGGCAGGACTTGAACGTTGGAATGAAACGCCCTCAGAAATTCTGCCAGCGGCTCGGTGGATGTAGTGACGACATTCGCCGCGGAAATTGCGGCCAGCATTGGCGCAAAGCGGCTGGAATAACATCCCCTCTGCTGATCGGGGTGATCCGCAGGCAGGTCGAACAGATTATCGTCAATCTCATAAACAAGCGGCAGGTTATGCTCCCTGACCTGTTCGAGCACGTGAAAAAAATTGTCAAGATAAAGCGGGAAATCACGCTGGATCACGACAAAATCAACTGTTGACAGGTCTTTGACCAGCAGCCTGTCGTAATCATTGCCCTGTTCCACGGCAAAGCCGCAGGCCTGCAAGGGCGCCTTCAATCTGATCTCTGAAAGCGCGCTGGACCACATGTCGTTTGTAAAAAGGACTGCCCTTTTTCCAGTGATTTGCCCGGCATTTTCCTGCATAAAATCTCCGTTTGACCGCCGTATCGTTTCAGGTCATTTATTTTTGGGACGCAAAATTTGTTCCAGGCGGCTGCCATGCGGAATCAATTTCAACCTGATCCGCCAAAGCCATTGAATCAACTTCCAGGCGCGGCTGGCATGAATTTCCGTCAATGTGGAATTCAACTCCTGCATCTGGCTGTTCAGTTTCCAGTTTTGCGCGCCTTCATATTTCAGGGAATTTTGCAGGTCAAGCGATAACTGCCGCAGGTCGAAATTCTCCTTTTTATATTGCCAGAACTTACGCTCGTAGTCGCGCACCAATTGCAGGTTGGTGGTCTTGCGCCGGACAAACCGCACCGCCCACGAAGTAATGTAAGACAGGTCGGATTCCAAGTCGCGGTAGAAGCCGTGTCGCGCAAATTGTTCCGCCCAATATTCGGGGTCATGGACATTGAAATGGGTCGCCTCTTTGTAATCGAAGGGCGTGGACGAGAAGATGACCTCGTCGGTGTGGGCGCACAGGTTTTCAAGCGCCTTTTCCGCCTCAGCCTGCGGCATGTGCTCCAACACCTCAATGCAGGTGATCAGGTCGTACCTGGACGGGAAAGGCTCGGTGATCGACCCGACCCGGCAATATTCCCTGATCGCGGGGTAAACATTTTGAATTGCATATTCAGAGATGTCAATTCCAAAGGCATCCACTCCGCGGTTGCGAAATCCCTCCACTAAAAAGCCCCACGCGCAGCCGGCGTCCAGAACCGTTTTCGGCTCAGACTGTTCAATGAGTCTTTTGGCGATCTGGTCGAAGAAGCTCAACCAGCTCTCGTCCCTTTTATACGGCCTGCCGCAATTATGGGAATAGTAATATTCATCATACAGGGAAGAATCTGTCATCTCATAAACTCCGGGAGGTTATTGCGCGGCAAGCCCGCGATAGATGTCGATCAGGCGCGATTTCATTTTACCCCAGCCGTATTCCTGCTCGTAGGCGCGGCGCGAATTCATTCCGGCCGCCTTTCTTTTTTCAGGGTCGCATAAAAGGGACAGCGCATTTTCCAATTCATGGACCTTCCCGTATTCCACCACCAGGCCGTTTTCATAACGCTCGACAATACGGTCAATATTTGTGTTCCTGGCCACGATGATCGGCTTGCCCAGCATCATGGCTTCAAAGATCTTGTTGGGGCTGGAATAAAAATGATTGGCAATCGAAGGGTCATAGGTGGCGAACAACACATCCGAGGCGGCGGATATTTTCAACGCCTGCCCGTACGCCACACGCCCAAACCAACGGATATTTGACATGCCGCGGGCTGCCTCTAAAAATTTTTCCTGATCGCCGCCGAACCCGGCCACAGCCATTTCCCAGACCGGGTGTGTTCGAAGCACGTCCAGCATTTCGAACAGTCCGCGCTCCTCCTGCAAAAGTCCCACATATGCAATTTTCAGAACTGCGCTGTTTGAGAATACATCGTCACCATCAACAGGGGTTTCAACATCCTCCGGCGAGTTATAGATGATCTCACAACGCTTCGGCCTCGACCCGCTTATCTGGCGCGTGCGCGATTCATCCACGAGGATCACCGCGTCCACCTGCCCGATCGCCCACAGGTCAACTGAACGGATCGTTCTCTTGATCCACAATGGGGTTTTTCTTAAGTGGTCGGCATAAAAATCAAAAATATCATAAACCACTTTTTTTCCGAACAGCCATTTGGCCAGCAGGCAGGGCAGGATGGTGTCGAAGTCACAGGCATGAATGAAATCATAATCCCTGCAATGAACGATCAGCCAGCGCATTAAACCCAACTCCCATTTGAGCAGTTGGGGCAGGTTGCCCATGCCATTGGCGTACTCCGCTTTTATCTTCAGGCGCGATAACTGAAAATCGGAACGGGATTCAACTTCGGGCAGGGCCCCGCTGCGGTCCCATCCCAAAACGAGCACCTGATGCCCGTCATCAATCAGGGCGCGCGCTTCCTTTTCAACCCGCGGGTCCGGGGCAACAGGGTTCGAACGGCAAAAAAGTATTCTCATGCAGAATTTCGATTCAACTTTTTCACGGATTTAATCTTCCAGGCTTTCTTTAAATTTTGAGTGAACTCGAACCGCGCATAGGACGGCAGGAAATTGGGGAGGACATACACATAGGGCGTGGCCTTGAATAACAAATCCTGCGCCTCTTCACTGACGGGTTGGCCGGCCACCCAAACAAGGAGAGACTCTCCCTTTTGGTTTTTTAAATACGAAATCGTCGCTTCCGAATCCAGGTCAGAGATGACCATCTGCGGGGCTGACTCCATTTGCAAATGACCGCCGCCGCTCAAATTTGCAAATGGAGACGGGTTGTAAATATCGCAATAATTTCTTTCAGCCTTTTCAATGACAGCCTTCGGGTCAGTGTAGATGCCCGGGTTATATTCCTTGATGCGCTCGAACAGGATATCCCTCATGGTCAGCGCGCGTTGGCCAAAGCTGGGGCAGATCTTTCTGACAAGGATCAGTTTTTCAGAAATGCGGAACCCGCGAAAGCCATTGCCTACAAGACGGATCCAAAATTCCCAATCTTCACAACCTTCGCGCATCTCCTCGCGAAAACCGCCGCATGTTTCCCAGGTGCTTTTTCGGAACACACTTGGTACTGTGAGATAAGACCAGAACAACATGTTGTAGGCATGAAATTGCTCGGTATACCAGACCCTGTCTTCATTGCCAAATACTTGAACCCAGGTCCAAATAAAAGAAATGCCCGCATTGGCTTCCATGATTGTGATGGCTTTTTCGATGTAGGTCGGGTGCAGCTTGTCGTCTGCATCAAGACAGCAGATATATTTTCCCTTTGCCTCGTTAATCCCTGCATTACGGGCGGCAGACGGCTTCATGTTTTGCGGTAAATGCAGCACGCGTGTTTTGGGCCGGCTAAAGTTTTGCAGGACTTCAATGGTGTTCCTGTCATCGGAGCCATCGTTGACGATGATAATCTCAAGGTTTTGCCACGTTTGCTCGAGGATGCTTTGAACCGCCTCATCCACGAATTGTCCGTGGTTGTAACAAGGAATGACAATGCTCACCAGAGGCATGTCTTTTCCCCACACGGCAGCCCGTTGTATTTTCAAAGCCAGACCCGGTTTTAGCTTTCTCTTTAGTTGAAACAAGAACAGGAGTGCCTGCGTAACAAACATCGTTATTCCATCACCTTGTTTCTGTTTAGATAACGATCCACTGCCTCGGCCGGGTCGCCGACAAAGCGCAGGCGGCCATGGTCGAGCCACGCAGCGCGGTCACAGGTCCTTTCGATCTCCCCCATGCCATGCGATACATACATGGTGGTCGTGCCATTCTTTTGGAACTCGCGAATGCGCTCGATGCTTTTCTTTTGAAAGGCGGAATCGCCCACCGACAGCGCTTCGTCCACGATCAGGATGTCGGGTTTTTGATGGGTCGCCACCGAGAATCCCAAGCGGGCCACCATGCCTGAAGAATAGGTGCGCATGGGCGCGTCAATAAAATCCTC
>Ga0233425_10011531_pt1 | contig 10282 bp, 10 predicted proteins | sample Watercolumn_Towu_2_FD_181712 | JGI IMG/M metagenome (GOLD analysis project Ga0233425, IMG submission 181712) | Freshwater microbial communities from Lake Towuti, South Sulawesi, Indonesia - Watercolumn_Towuti2014_140_MG | ecosystem: Environmental > Aquatic > Freshwater > Lake | place... | reverse complement strand
TGGATCCGCCTGGCGCACGACTTCCTTGGCGGCCTGAAGAGCGGCCAGGACATCCCGGCGGAGGCGCTGGGCCGTCTCCTGGAGCGCCGCGCGCGCCTGCTGGACGCGCTGGAGGGCGGCGGTGCCTTCTCCGCCGACGAGGCGGGGCTGGCGCACCGCCTGCAAGTGCTGGAGGAGGAGCTGGCGCGCCGCGTGGACCAGGACCTTGCGCGCCGCCGCCGCGACATGGACGAATTGGACCGCACCCGCCGCCTGCTGCGCGGCTACGCGGAGGGCGAGGCGCCACGCGCCCGGCCCTCGCGCTTCATCGACACGAAAAGTTGACGCAGGCCCGGGGCCGTCCCCGGGCTGGCGTCAGCCACCCTTGACAGACGCGGCACCGCCCCGGTGTCGGCCTGATTCCTTCCTTACCTTCGGCCATGCCGACGCGCGATCCCCTGGACCAGCCCGAGTCCTACCTGGCGGCCGTCGACCTGCCTCATCAGAGGACGGCGGGCATCATCGGCGGCATCGGTCCCGAATCCACCATCGACTACTACCGCCTGATCATCGCCGGCTACCGCGAGCGCTCGCCCGGCGCCTATCCATCCCTGCTCATCGACAGCATCGACCTGGATCTGATGCTGGAGCTGCTCGACCAGCGGCGCATGGAGGAGTTCACGGCGCGGCTGGCCGCTTCGCTCCGGCGCCTTGCCGCGGGCGGCGCGGACTTCGCCTTGATGGCGGCCAACACGCCGCACCTGGTCTTCGACGAGCTGGCGGCGGCCTCGCCCATTCCCCTGCTGAGCATCGTGGAGGCGGCCCTGGCCGAGGCCCAGGCGCGGGGCCTGAGCCGCCCGGCGCTGCTGGGCACGCGCTTCACCATGCAGGGCGCTTTCTACCTGCGGGCCTTCCGCGCGGCGGGCCTGGACTTGGCGACGCCGCGTCCGGAGGAGCAGGACTTCATCCACGAGAAGTACTTGGGCGAGCTGATCCCCGGCCGCTTCCTGGCGCCCACGCGCCAGGCCTTCCTCGCCATCATCGAGCGGCTGCGGCGCGAGGAGGGGGTGGACGGCCTGCTGCTGGCGGGCACCGAGCTGCCGCTGCTGCTGCGCGAGGCCGGCGACCTGGGCCTGCCGCAACTGGACACGACGTTGCTGCACGTGGCGCGGGTGGTGGAGTTGCTGCTGGAAAAGACCTGATGGCCGTGGAAGACCTCAGTCTGCGTGCCGGACACCCTGCCCGCTGGTGGCGGCCGCTGGAGAACGGCAGAGTCCACTGCGAGCTCTGCCCGCGCGACTGCCGCCCCGGCCCCGGCCAGCCCGGCTTCTGCCTGGTGCGGCGCAATGAGGGCGGCGCGCTGGTCACCGACGCCTGGAACGCGGGCACCGGTTTCGCCGCCGACCCTGTCGAGAAGAAGCCTCTGTATCACGTGCGGCCGGGCAGCCGCGTGCTCTCCTTCGGCACGGCGGGCTGCAACCTGGCCTGCGCCCACTGCCAGAACTGGTCCATGAGCCAGTCCCGCGCCGCGCTGAGACGCATGGAGCGCGCCACGCCGGAGATGATCCTGCGCGCCGCCCGCGTGCAGGGCTGCGCCGGTCTGGCCTTCACCTACAACGAGCCGGTCATCTTCGGCGAGTTCGTCATTGCCTGCGCCCTGGCCGCGCACCAGGCCGGTCTCTACACGGTGATGGTGAGCAACGGCTACGTGCGGCTGCAGGCGGCGCGGGAGATCTTTGCCGGCATCGATGCCGCCAACATCGACCTCAAGAGCATGCGCGACGGCTTCTACCGCCGCCTGGCGCGCGGCCGTCTCCAGCCCGTGCTGGACTTCCTCGTCTGGTTGCGCCGTGAGACAAAGGTCTGGCTGGAACTGACCACCCTGCTCATCCCCGGCCACAACGACGGAGAGGACGAGCTGGCCGAGCTGTGCCGCTGGGTGGCCGGCGAACTGGGCCCCCACACCCCCCTGCACCTGACGGCCTTCCACCCCGACCACCGCCTGCAGGAGGTGCCGCGCACCCCCGGCGACACCCTGCTGCGCTCGCGCGCCATCGCCCTGCGGGCCGGCCTGCAGCACGTCTACCTGGGCAACCTGCCGCTGGCCGAGGGCCGTGACACAAACTGCTCCGCCTGCGGCCGCCTGCTGGTGGAAAGACCTGGCTGGGGGGAGACGCGCGTGCAGGCCAGGGGCGGCGCCTGCCCGGGCTGTGGCGCCGCGGCGCCGGGGCTGTGGCAGTGACTGCCTAGAGCGCGTGCCAGGGCAGCAGGCGGGTGCCGTCGCTCAGGGTCATGTCCAGCTCGCCGCCGTGGATCAGCAGGCCGGGCAGTGTGTCCGGCAGCAGCGCGCGAAAGCGGCGCAGGCCATCCGCCATTTCCGGCCTGGGCGTGGCGCCTGACTTGATCTCGATGGGCAGAAGGCCCCGCTTCGTCTCCACCAGCAGATCCACCTCGTCGCCCGTCGTCGTGCGCCAGAAGTGCAGCCGCGGCGGGCGTCCCTGGTGCAGCAGGGTCTTGTGGATCTCGCCCACCACTGCTGTCTCCATCAGAGTCCCCGCCAGCGGGCCGGCGGCCGCGTGCGCGGCGCTGTGCAGGCCGGTCAGCCAGCAGAGCAGGCCCGTGTCCGTGAAGTAGACCTTGGGCGTTTTCACCAGGCGCTTGTGGATGTTGGCGTGCCATGGCCGCAGCACCAGGATCTGCTGCGTGGCCTCCAGCACGGACAACCAGGCCTTGACCGTGTTGAGCGCCAGCCCCAGGCCGCGGCCAAGGTCCGCCATGTTGAGCAATTGCCCGCTGCCCGCGGCCAGGGTCTGAATGAAGAGCTGGAAGTGCTGCAGGTCCCCCACCTGGCGCAGCAGGCGCACATCGCGCTCCAGGTAGGTTTGCTGGAAGCCGCCGAACCACAGGGAGGCATCGCGCCTGCGATCCAGGGCGATCTCCGGGTAGCCGCCGCGCAGGATCCGTGGCCACAGCCCCTCCGCTGTCTGAGGCGCAAGGAGCCCTTTCCTTGGCCGCTCCCAGGGCAGTGGCCGTTCCTCCTGCCGGTCCAGCTCGCGCCAGGAAAAGGGAAGCAGGCGCAGGATGGCGGCGCGGCCGGCCAGGCTCTCCGTGACCTGCTCCATCAGCAGCAGGTTCTGCGAGCCGGAGAGGAGGAACTGCCCACGCTTTCCCCGCCGCGCGTCCACCGCCTCCTTGATGTAGGGAAGCAGCTCGGGGACGTGCTGGATCTCATCGATGATCAGCGGCGGCTTGTATCGGGCCAGAAAGGCGCGGGGATCCTCGCGCGCGAAACCCCGCAGGTCCGGCGCGTCCAGCGAGACATAGCCCGCCTTGCCGGCGAAGGTCTCGCGCAGGAGCGTGGTCTTGCCCGCCTGCCGCGGCCCGCTCAGCACCACGACGGGGAACTGGGCGGAGGCGCGGCGCAGCGGGCGGGTCAGGCTACGACTCACATAGGACGCACTCATGGTGGAATTATGCATTTGAAATGCAGATTTGCATGGGACTCGTGATCGCGGCTGTTTGATCAGCGCGCCACGAAGGAGGCCTGGTGTGGAACGAGGAGCAGAACATCCGTCAGATGGTGAGACCAGGTCCCGGCGACCTGTGGATGGCGGCCGCGTCTGCCGCCTGCCGGCGTACGAGGAAGGCGCCGGGGCCAGCGGCCCGACGCCAGGTCCTCAGCTTGCGCTTTGGTCTCCAACCTTCACCGCAGGTCGCGCGTGCTCACCCTGATCCCTCGGTTGACCCGCTCTCACCGCGAAGGCGGTGGATGAGTCCCCTCCGCGGCGGACCGCCGAAGAGGTCCGCGGCAGGGAGCGGCCCTCAGGGCAGGCGATAGGCGACGGTGGCCGGGGCCACTTCGCCGGCCCGGTAGAAGCGGCGCCACATCACGTAGGTGTGGCCGTCCTGGGAGAAGCGGGCGGTGGGCGCCGGCTCCACGCTCAGGATTTCCGCGCCCTTGGGCAGCCGCACCTTGCGCCAGACCAGGCGGTCGTCGGGAAAATCTCCCGCGAAGCTGTAGCTCAGACCCTCGGCCGCGCGGCGTGCGCCGGGCTGCAACCGACGGCTGGCCAGGGTGGCACTCTCGCCGGGAGCCACCGGCACCTGCAGGTGGATCGTCAGCTGCCTCCGTCGAGCGGAAGGATCGGCCGCCAGGTCGGGCTCCATGGTGGTGGCCAGTTTGTTGCCGAAGCCGTCGAAGTAGTCCACCGCGAGTGCGCCGGCGGCCTCGTGGGGAGCGATCCCGAAGCCCACCTCGGTGATCGCCGCGCGGCCCTCGTTGTGGAACACGAAACTGTCCCACGCCACCACGCGGCCATCGGCCTGCAGCTCCTCGTACTTCTGCCAGGGCCGCACCTCGCCGCCCCGCGCGGCCGCGCCCAGGTTGCCGGGCTTCCCGTCCACGGAGGAGATCTCGTCCTCGCTCAACTCCAGCAGCTCTCCGCCGCCGTGCAGCAGGTAGAGGCCCGGCTGGAGCCGCGTCAGCTCCCCCTCCACGTTGCGGCCCCCCGCCAGCTTGACCTGGTGGACCGCCGCCCCCGCCAATGCGCCCGCCGCCAGGGCCAGCGCCAGCACCATCCACGTGCTTCGCATCGTTCCCTCCCCTGTTTTCGCTCAGAATCCCCCCGGCAGGACCATGCGTCCCGCCGCCAGTTCGTGTGTCACGCCGGGCTGCTCACCCAGGCGCGGGGCCGTCACCAGGGCCACCGCGGAAGGTTCGCCGGTGTGTCGCCCGTTCAACAGCAGCAGCGCCAGCACGGCCGCCGCGGCCAGGGCCACCCAACCCAGCCGTCTCCACGACGCTGCCACCAGCCGCCCGGATCCCGCCGCACTCCCCTCGCCCAGCACGGCCCGCGCCGCCTCTCGCAAGCGCCGTCGCCCGGCCAGCTGACGGGCCAGCTCCGGATCGGCCGCCGTCTCGCCCTCGAAGGCGGCAGCCTCCCGCGGCGCCAGCTCGCCATCCAGGTAGGCCTCCAGCCGCTCGTGCCACTGCTCAGGTGTCATGGCCTCTTCTCCGCAATTCCGCCTGCAGCCTCTGCACCGCGTGGTGCTTGCGCGAAGCCACCGTGCCGGCGCTGATTCCCAGCACGGCGGCCACGTCCGCGTAGCGCAGCCCCTCGATTTCCGTCAAATGGAAGACCGTGCGCTGCTCCTCGCTCAGGCAGGCCAGCGCCGCCCGCAGGTCACGGCGCAGGTCGGCGGCCTCCAGGAGCCGGTCGGGCCGATCCCCGGCCGGGGCCGGGAGGGCGTGGAGCGCGCTCTCGTCGGCCGCTTCCACCTCGTGGCGCCGCCGCGCGGTCTGGCGGCGCAACCAGGACAGCCCGCGATTGCGTGCCGCGGTGAAGACCAGCGCGGGACCGGCCTCGCCACGGCCGTGGAGGCCGAGGAGCAGGTCCTGAGTCAGGTCTCGGGCGACCTCGGCGTCGCCGGTCAGGCTGCGCAGGTAGCGGAAGACCTGGTCCGCCAGCTGGATCGCGATGGAGCCGCCGCTTGTGCTGGACATGGTCGCTCCCACTTGCCTCACGAGGAAGGACGCGCAAGTGCCGCCATTCTTCAATGGCAGGATGCTCCGGGGGGATTCTGCGTGGACCGGCGCTACTCGCCCCAGCGAGAGTGCGCGCGCACCTGCAGGAAGAGCTCCTCGTAGAGCCTGGCGCTGTGCGCCCAGGAGAAGTCCTGCTTCATCGCGTTCTTCTGCAGGCGGCGCAAGGCGCGCGGGTTGCGCCAGGCGCTCAGCGCCGTGTCCACCGCCTCCAGCAGCGCCTCCGCGTGGTAGTCGGCGAAGGAGAAGCCGGTGGCGCGGTCGGCGTCCTCAAGGAAGGAGACCACCGTGTCCTTGAGGCCGCCGGTGGCGTGGACGATGGGCAGCGTGCCGTAGCGCATGGCGTACATCTGGCTGAGGCCGCAGGGCTCGTAGCGGCTGGGCATGAGGAAGAGGTCGGCGCCGCCGTAGACCAGGTGCGCCAGCGCCTCGCTGTGGCCGATGCGCAGGGCCAGGCGCCCCGGATGCGCCGCCGCCACGTCGGCGAGGAACTTCTCGAACTGCGGCTCGCCCGTCCCCAGGATCACCAGCCGCAGCTCGCGCTGCAGCAGGCGGTCCAGGCAGCCCGCCAGCAGGTTCATCCCCTTCTGCCCCGTCAGGCGCGTGACCATCGCCAGCAGCGGGCCGCCAAAGGCCGGGTCCAGGCCGAACTCGCGCAGCAGGCGCGGGCGGTTGGCGGCCTTGTCCGCCAGGTGCGCGTGGGTGTAGCTGGCGTCCAGCAGCGGGTCGGTGGCCGGGTTCCAGGCCTCCGCGTCGATGCCGTTGAGGATGCCGCGCACGCGCTCGCCGTGCTGGCGCAGCACGCCGTCCAGGCCGTGGCCCAGCTCCGCCGTGCAGATCTCGCGGGCGTAGCTGGGCGAGACCGTCACCACCTCGTCGGCGAAAGAGATGCCGGCCTTGAGGCAGTTGAGCTGGCCATAGAACTCGAAGGGCGAGAGCGGGAAGAGCAGCTCGCGCGGCAGGCCCAGCTTGGCCAGGGACTCGGCGGGCAGCACGCCCTGGTAGCCCAGGTTGTGCAGGCTGAGGATGGTGCGCGTGTGCTGCAGGCGCGCGTCCTCCTGGTGGCGGATGCGCAGCAGGGCCGGCACCAGCGCCGTGTGCCAGTCGGCGCAGACCAGCAGGTCGGGGCGCATCTCGGTCTGCGCCACCAGCTCCAGCAGGGCCGTCTGGAAGAAGAACCAGCGCTCGTCGTCGTCGGGCCAGGGCTTGCCGGTGGCGGGGTCGTCGTAGATCCCGCTGCGCTCGAAGTAGTACTGGTTCTCGATGAAGAGGGCGCGGCACTCGCTGCGAGGGTAGGCGGCGGCGTAGATGCGGGTGGGAAAACTGTTGCCCAGGAAGCGCACCTGGATCGTGGCCAGCAGCTCCAGCCCGGCCTCCTCGCGCTCCACTGCCGCGTAGAGCGGCAGCGCCGTCGCCACCTCGTGGCCCAGGGCGAAGAGTTCGCGCGGCAGAGCGCCCATCACGTCGCCCAGTCCGCCGCTCTTCACCCAGGGCACCGCCTCGGCGGCCACGAAGAGGATGCGCAGCTTGTTCCGCTGCGGCTGCTTCATGCCTCCACCTGGACCTTGCGCAACTGGTCGGCGGCCAGCTCCGGCGCCACCGTGTTGATGTAGAATCCCGTGCCCCACTCGAAGCCCGCCGGTTGCGCCATGCGCGGCAGGATCTCCACGTGCCAGTGCCAGTCGTGCTCGATGGTGTCCCAGTAGTGGCTGCGGCGCATGTGGTGGGTGGTGTTGGGCGCGGTGTGGAAGACGAAGTTGAAGGGCGGATCCCCCAGCGCGCTGCGCAGGCGCTTCAGCACCACGTGCATGATGCGCGAGAGGTCTGCCACCTTCTCCGGGCCCTCCAGGCCGAAGTCGTGGTGGTGCCGGCGCGGCAGCACCATCACCTCGTAGGGGAAGCGCGAGGCGTAGGGGCAGAGCGCCACGAAGTGCTCAGTCAGCGCCACCAGCCGCGTGCCGCCGTCCATCTCCTGCGCCAGGATGTCGCAGAAGAGGCAGCGCTCCTTGAGGCGGAAGTGCTCGCGCGCGCTCTCCAGCTCGTTGGCCACGGTGCGCGGCGTCACCGGCGTGGCGATGATCTGCGTGTGCGGGTGGGCGATGGTGGCCCCCGCGTCGGCGCCGTAGTTCTTGAAGATGATGACGTACTTGAAGCGCGGATCCTTCTTCAGGTCGGTCAGGCGCGCCTGGTAGGCGAAGAAGATGCGCTCCATCCGCCCGCGGTCCATCTCGGCCATGTGGAGCATGTGGCGCGGCGTCTCGATGAGCACCTCGTGGGCGCCGATGCCGTTCATCGCGTCGTAGAGCCCCACGCCGCGGCGGTCGGGCTCGCCCTCGATCTGCAGCGCGGGAAACTTGTTGGGCACCACGCGCAGCTCCCAGCCGGGGCCGTCGGGGACGCGGCCGGGCGGACCCTGGGCCAGAATCTCGCGTGGCGTGGCGCCCTCCATGCCCTCGCAGAAGGGGCAGGCGGGGTTGCGGGGGAAGCGCAGTTCGCCCTGGAACTGGAGCGGACGGGCGCCCCGCTCCTTGGCGATGATCACCCAGCGCCGCTGGATGGGGTCGTGGCGGAGTTCGGGCATGGGCGGTCAGCGCGCGGCGGCGGATTTGAAGCAGTCCTCCCGCCAGACACAGTCGATCTGGTCGCAGACGCCGTCCACGGCGGTGGCGAAGCAGTCGAAATTCCCCTCGGCGAGCTGCAGCATGCGCACCAGTTCCACCCTGCCGGCGCCGGCCGGCTGCTTGAGGCCGCGGGCCTTGACCAGGGCGCGGACTTCATTGAAGGAAGGCATGGATTCTCCTCTGCTGACGCGCTGTCATTATCGGCCGGCCGGGGCGCCGGTTGCGCGCCGCGCGTCCGCGTGCCAAGGTAGCAAGAGGGGACTCTCCCGCCCGTCCGACGGCCGCCCGCTCCTTGTGACCGGCTGGGGTGATTGATATGTTCGAGCGGCACAAGGAGGGTCCCATGAAGATTTCAACGGCCTTGCACGGCAACGTGGTGGTGCTGTCCCTCAACGGCAACCTGCTGGGCGGCCCGGACGCCGACGCCTTCTACAACGAGGTCAAGTCCTACCTGGACAACGGCAGCCGCAAGTTCGTCCTCGATCTTGCCAACGTCCGCCTGATGAACTCCTCGGGGCTGGGCGTCCTCATCAAGTCCCTCAAACCCGTGCGCGAGGGCGGCGGCGACATCCACCTGGCCGCCGTCACGGAGCGGATCGACTCCCTCCTCGTCATCACCAAGCTCTACCAGGTCTTCCAGGGCTTCCCAGACGTCGAACAGGCGGTCCGAGCCTTCGCATGATCGACCCCGGGCCGACGCCGGCCCAGCGCGAGAGCGCCGCCGGCAGCGGCGACCCCCTGGATCTCCTCAGCGATCTGGTCGACCGGCTGGAGCACTTGCGCCAGACGGACGCGCCGGGCGATGGCCAGTCCCGGCGGGCCTGGTTGAGCCACTTCCGCCAGCATCTGGACGAGTTGGACGCCCTCACAGGACGCTTGCGCGAGCTGCTCGAGCCGGCCCGCACGCTGCGCGAGAACCGCCTGCTGCGGGAGATCGGCCGCCGCCTGGGCCAGGACCTGAGCACCGAGGCCCTCGCCCTCCTCATCATGGACACCTTGGGCGGCGTGGTGGACTTCGACGCCGCCGGCATCTACTTCCTCGACCCTCGCGACGGCACCATCCGCTGGGAGTCCCTGCGCGGCTACGACACCGACAAGCTCAACCTCGTGCGCCAGAAGCTGGATCGCGGCATCATGGGCTGGATCCTCAGGCACGGCGAGACGGTGGTGGTGCCGGACGTGCGCGCGGAGCCGCGCTACTTCAACGCCCGCGACCGCACCCTCAGCGAGCTGGTGGTGCCCATCCTCCACCAGGGCCGCCTGATCGGCTTCTTCAATCTGGAGTCCGACCGGCTGGAGACCTACGGCGAGCCCGAGCGCCTGCTGATGGAGGTGCTGGCCAGCCAGGTGGCGCAGACCGTGGAGCACACCCTGCTGCGCGCGGACCGCGAGGAGCGCCGGCGCGTGCTGGCCGACCTCAAGGTGGCGCGCAGCATCCAGCAGTCCCTCCTGCCCAAGGAACGGCTGCGCTTCCATGACGTGGAAATCGCGGGCCTCAACCTGCCCTCCGCCGAGGTGGGCGGCGACTGCTTCGACCACTTCATGATCACGCCCCAGGACATCGGCCTGGTGATCGCCGACGTGGCCGGCAAGGGCATCCCCGCCAGCCTGCTGATGGCCACCGTGCGCACGGGCATCCGCATCCTGGCCGCGCACCGCCTGGATATGACCGGCATCCTCACCCACTTGAACGAGCACCTGCTGGAGATGACGGCGTCCGACGCTTTCGTCACCGCCTGCTACGGCGTGTATCACCGGCCCAGCCGCCGCCTGAGCTACGTCAACGCGGGCCACAACCCGCCCCAGCTCCTGCGCGCGGCGGGCGGCGTGGAGAGCCTGGAGACCGGCGGCCTGATCCTGGGCAGTTTCCGCGGCGCGCGCTACGAGATGGGGCTGGTGGACCTGCGGCCCGGCGACCGCCTGCTCTTCTACACCGACGGCCTCAGCGAGGCCCTTGACGGGGCGGGCCGCGAGTTCGGGCTGGAGGGTCTGCGCGCGGCGCTAGCCGAGTCCAGCCGCCTGGATGCGCCGGCCCTCATCCAGCGCCAGCTTGCGGCGCTACGCCGGCACACGGGCGCCCACGATCGCGTCACCCGCTTCCAGGACGACCTGACGATGATGGCGCTGGTCTGCGCCGGCG
>Ga0233425_10011530_pt1 | contig 10284 bp, 12 predicted proteins | sample Watercolumn_Towu_2_FD_181712 | JGI IMG/M metagenome (GOLD analysis project Ga0233425, IMG submission 181712) | Freshwater microbial communities from Lake Towuti, South Sulawesi, Indonesia - Watercolumn_Towuti2014_140_MG | ecosystem: Environmental > Aquatic > Freshwater > Lake | place... | reverse complement strand
AGGAAACAGCAAGAGGAAGAAGTAAAAGAAGAGCAGTGGAGATTATGGAAGGACAACAGCGGATGACATTGTCAGGAGTTGTTGTTCCCCAAGAAAACCACCGACGAGGTCGGTGGTAGTTTATTTTTGGTGTATTCTATATTCACAAGGGACTGGAATTAATAAATGCACCGTCATGAATCAGAAACGCTCGGAATGATCTCTAAAAAGCTGCATGCAGTTTTTGGAGAACGGCTTGTTGCTGTTTATGCCTTCGGCTCGCGTGTGCGCGGTGACTATGATGCTGATTCGGATTTTGATGTTCTTGTGCTGGTCAAAGACAAAAATCCTGATATTGAATATGAAATCATCAGCATCTTTGTGGATCTGGAGATGGCTGCCGGATTATCTTTCACCCCTGTTATCAAGGACATTAAGACCTTTGAGATGGAGAAGGCTTATCATACGCCGTTTTATGAAAACATTATGCATGAGGGAGTTTTGGTGTGACCCTTGAACCTGATGACAAAAAGGCCTTGTCTGATATACGCATGGCAAAGGCCCGTGAGTTTTTGAGCGATGCAGAAGCCAATCTCAAAGATCACCGCTTAAAGACAGCAGTAAACAGGAGTTACTATGCGGCTCTGAATGCGGTGAGGTCTCCACTGATCATGGATGGAGCCAATCCGCTTTCCCATGATGGAGTGCTGACTGTATTGAGCTTAAAATTTGTGAAGACAGGACGCCTTTCAGTGGAAGTCGTTAAACAGTTTAAAACGCTGTTGTCCCGGAGAACAGATGTGGATTATGGGGATTTTGATGCTATCGGTACTGATGACGCAGCTGATTCTGTAAAACTGGCCGCCGGCATTATCGAAAGAATTGATGCTGTCAGGGGAACCTTTTATCAGTAAATTTCAGTAATATTTCTGACTGCCTGTCGCATGCCATATTCTATCAGGTTCTCTTTGTAATTGCAGAGAACTTTTTGTGCCTGACGCCAGCACTGCCACTGCAACATTCGGTTCAGTTATTACTCAATGGTTGAGTAAATTTACTCAGTCATTGAGTAAATTTGACAAGCTTGAACTGTCAGTTGTAAACTTTCTTCATGGAATTCAAGCGACCTCTTGTTGCAACACTCACGGCTGCACTGAAGAAGCGTCTTCCCCTGTTTCAGGCGCTTATCGGACCGAGACAGGTCGGCAAGACCACCATTGCCCATCAGGTACTCAAAAACCTGCCTTATCCATCTGTCTATTCCACGGCTGACGGGCCTCTGCCTCCCGGCCCGGAGTGGATCGAATCTCAGTGGAGAATTGCGGAACTCGAATTACAGAAGACCGGCAGACCTGTTGTCCTGGCGCTTGATGAGGTCCAGAAGGCCAGAGGATGGAGTGAAACGCTTAAACTGCTCTGGGACAGGGCTCAGTATGAGGGAAAAGATATCCGCGTCCTTGTGCTCGGCTCCTCGGCATTGTTGATGCAGGAGGGGCTTACGGAAAGCCTGGCAGGCCGCTTCTTTCTGAATCGCTGCCCTCACTGGTCCTATTCTGAATCTGCAAGGGCCTTTGGATGGGACCTGAATACCTGGCTCTATTTCGGCGGATACCCCGGCGCTGCTGTCTTTGCCGATGACGAACAACACTGGAAGAGATATGTGACAGATTCGCTCATAGAGACTGTGCTGGCCCGTGATGTGCTTCAGATGCAGAAGATCGCCAAACCGACCCTGCTGCGCCATCTGTTTGCGCTTTCGGCCATCTTTCCGGCACAGATACTGTCTTATAACAAGATGTTGGGACAGCTGCAGGACGCAGGCAATACAACGACTCTTGCAAGCTATCTGAGACTTCTCGAATCTGCCTTTCTCGTGAGCGGACTTGAGCTTTTTTCGAAGGGGCAGGTCCGAAAACGAGGAAGCAGTCCAAAGCTGATCCTCTGGAACAACGCCCTTATAAATGCAGTTTCGCCAAAGTCATTCCAGAAGACATTGCATACCCAATCCCTATGGGGACGCCTCACGGAAAATGCAGTAGGCGCTCATTTCTGTAATGGCCTCTCAGGGACGAGTTCCGTACCTGCCTACTGGAGAGAAGGCGACAATGAGGTAGATTTTGTCGTGACGACCGGTACGGACATATGGGCTGTAGAGGTCAAAAGCGGACGCAGCGGCAAGATCCCGGGAATGGAAAGATTCAGGGCCAGATATCCTCAATCAAAGGCCCTGGTCATAGGAGGAAACGGCATTCCGCTCGAAAAGTTCTTTTCGGAACCGGCTGAGGCCTGGTTGAGGGGATAAGGCAGCTGGGAGGCTAAGTTCTCCGTTGATTGACAATTCACTTTATTAGTGTCTGTGCCTCTATGTTTGGCCCGTTCGTGCCGGACAGTAGATTATTTGATCATTTAACGGCAGAGCAGTAGATCTGAAGCGCTGTAGATCTATAGCTCTTTAGCGCTACAGCAACAGCCATAAAGAGGGTTGCCGGGTTCGGCAGCCCTCTGTTTTCGAGAGGCATGGTAATTCGCACTACCTATTGACAAGTATAATCCTGTAATACATACTGTAATACAAAGGAGAAGATATGCCGGTAAGCATACGATTGGACAGGGAAAGCGAAGAGATGCTCAATAAGATGTCAGACAGTCTTCATATGACAAAATCTGATGCTGTCAGGAATGCGATCAGGATCTGCTATGTAAAGCTTCTTGAAGAGAACAGGAAAACCCCCTGGGAAATATATCAGTCAATACATGTCCCTGGTGGAAGCGGAAATGGTGAGCGGGTGCGAAGGAGCAGGGAAACACTGAAAGGCCTTCTTGAGGATAAGCGCAGAAAATGGTCATCATAGATACCGGTCCACTTGTTGCTATCTTTGATGAATCAGAACCTTCTCATAATAAATGCAAAGAAGTATTAAGATCACTTAAAGAACCGCTTGTTACTACCTGGCCGGTCCTGACCGAGGCATTTTATCTGCTTTCTGACTGGAAGAAGGGACAGCAGGAGCTCTGGAAGTTTATGCTGGCAGGCGGTCTTGTTGTCCATGACATAGGCCCGGATCTTTTGCCGCGCATGAAGGACTTGATGGATAAATATGCTGACAGAAAAGCAGATATCGCGGATATCAGTATAGTTGTGATTGCAGAACAACATGGAGCAAAAACGATCTTCTCTTTAGACAGACGGGATTTTTCGGTCTACAGACCAAAACATATCAGACATTTTGAGGTTCTTCCTTAGATAATGAATATCCTGTCGGTCCAATATTCAGATGATGTATTACCCCCTCAGATACAGGACCACTGCCAATATCTCGAAATAGCTGAGATGTTCATATGAAGGCATGCGTGAATCAGAATTATGAGTGAGCGGATCTTTGATCTGCCTCATGATCCAGAGATAGCCTCTCCGTTTTGTTACTCCGGTAAGGTCAGGTCCTGTCATCCCTCCTTCACCCTTAAAGGTGTGGCAGGAGATGCACCTCTGCTCCCTGAATACGGAACCTCCGTCAGGCAGGATGAGTCCTGAACCTATCAGCAGACATAATACGGCAGCTGAAGCTGTAATTATTATCCTTTTCCAAAAAATTGCCATCTGAATGTAACCTTGTTCAAAATTATAGTATCATACTCTTTCGATGAATAATGCCGACATCAGGATAGGTAAGGACAGAGCAGTTCTGGTCAGGGCGGTCAACTGGATAGGTGATGCCGTAATGACCATACCTGCACTGCGCGCATTCAGAAGATCTGTTCCGGGCTCAGAACTCTCGATGCTTGTGAAGCCTTGGGTGGCGCCGATATTCGCGAAGGACCCTGACATCCATGAGATCCTGCCGTATTCTGAGGCATACAGAGGCTTCAGGGGAAGATTTGCGCTGGCAAATGAACTGAAAGAGCGCTCTTTCTGTATGTCAATACTTTTTCAGAATGCCTTTGATGCAGCCCTGATATCATTCCTTGCCCGCATACCGAGGCGCATAGGGTACAGCCGTGATGGCCGCGGATGGCTGCTTACAGACCCTGTTCCGTTTGATGCGAAGGCAAAGGCCATGCATCACATAGATTATTATCTGAACCTCGTCAGAAAGGCCGGGTTCAATGCGCCTCCTGACATACCCTGGCTGTTCATTGAACTTCAGGAGAGGCTTGCAGCCAGGAGCCTGATGAAACATCTCAGTCGGCCTGTCGTAGGGATAAATCCCGGCGCAACATACGGGTCTTCAAAAAGATGGCACCCTGAAAGGTTTGCCGAGGTTGCCCGAAGGGTGATCGAACAGCTTGGAGGAAGCGTTGTCCTTCTGGGCGGGCCATCAGAGAGGGCCATTGCAGATGAGATAGTCTCAAACATGGACAATGCTATTATGACAGGCAGCACTTTTCTCGATCTTGCGGGAAATACTACCCTGAGGCAACTGATGGCTGTCATCTCTGAGTGCGATATGCTTGTCACGAACGATTCCGGCCCCATGCATATCGGGTATGCTGTCGGTACGCCTGTGACAGCCATCTTCGGTTCCACCTCGCCTGAAGCTACAGGGCCTGTCGGCAGCGCTGATATCGTGATTAGACATAAGACTGAATGTTCTCCGTGTTTCAGGCGGGAATGCAGGAAGAAGAGCCTTGAATGCATGGACCTGATAACTGCTGATGAGGTTTATGAGGCTGTTGTGAAGCTGACGAGGAAGAAGAGGGCGGTCTTTTTTGACCGTGACGGTACTCTGTGCAGGGATGCCCACTTTCTGAACAGGATGGAAGACCTCGAGATATTCCCGGCCATAGACAGTCTGCCGAGGCTTAAAGAGGGGAACTTCAGCCTGATCGGAATATCCAACCAGTCCGGCATTGCACGCGGGCTCGTTGACGAGGAGTTCACAAAATCGGTCAACAGAATATTCATGGAGCAGTACGGTTTTGAAGGTTTTTATTACTGCCCGCATCATCCTGACGACCACTGCTCATGCAGAAAGCCCCAGCCCGGCATGCTGATCAGGGCGGGGAATGAGCATTCAATAGACCTAAGGCAGTCCTTTTATGTAGGCGACAAGGAAGATGACATGATACTTGCGAAGGCTGCGGGGATGAAGGGCATTCTCGTCAGGACAGGCAAGGCGCAGTCCTCTGAATATGCGGATGCCATTGCTGATGATCTTAATGCTGTGACAGGTTTCATACTTGACAATGCCTGACTTCAGAAAAATACTTATCGTAAAACCGAGCTCTTTGGGAGATGTCGTGCACAGTCTGCCGTTTCTCGATGTGCTCAGACAGCGCTTTCCTGATGCTGAGATCCATTGGGTCATAGCCAAAGGTCTTGAAGGATTGGTCGAAGGCCATTCGATGATAGACAGGGTCATTGTGATAAACAAGGACCTCTGGAAGCGCATATCAAAGGCAGGGCAGACAATAGGCGAGATCAGAGCGCTCTTTCGCGGACTCCGGAATGAGAAATATGATCTTGTCGCAGACCTTCAGGGGCTTTTGCGAAGCGGGGTAATTACATATGCGACAAAGGCCCCTGTCAGGATCGGCTTTGCCTCTGCGCGCGAGGGCAGCAGTCTCTTCTATACAAAAAAGGTTGCTGCGGACAGGAACATGCATGCAGTTGACAGGTATCTGAGGATAGCTGCAGAACTCGGCTGCAATATCGAGAAGGTCTCTTTTCCGTTTGCAGATACTGGCGCTGCTGATGCTGTTTCAGGGCTGCCGGATGAATATGCCGTCATTGTCCCTGGAGCGAGATGGAAGACAAAGATATGGCCTGCCGAATATTTTGCAGAGGTTGCTTCAATTCTGTCGATAAGTTCTGTTGTCATAGGCAGCAGGGCTGACATGCATACCGGAGAAGAGATCGTAAGGGGCTCGGGAGGCAGGGCAGTTTCTCTTGCAGGACAGACCACGCTCGGCCAGCTGACAGATATAATCAGAAAGAGCAGGATCGTGATAACCAATGACTCCGGCCCGATGCATATAGCGGCCGCGCTGAACATACCTGTTGTTGCGATATTCGGCCCTACAAGTGCGGCAAGGACAGGGCCCTACGGAAAAGGTCATGTAATACTTCAGTCCCATGCAGAATGCGTCCCCTGCTTCAGTAGAGAATGCAGTACAATGCAGTGCATGAAAGACATCGGGCCTGAAGCAGTGCTGAATGCTGCAGGGCAGATATTGGGGAAAAGATGAAGCTCGGCATACTCGTGAATACAGACAGGCACCTGGAACACCTGAAGGGGTTAGTAAAGGCTGCACGATCAAAAGGCCATGAGGTGATCATCTTCATAATGGATGACGGCACGAACCTGCTCAGAGACAGCTATATCGATGAACTCGGCAGGACAGAAGGTATATCAGTAAGCTACTGCTGCCACAATGCGAAACAGAGGGAAAATGATATGCCGTTCATATCTGATTCGGTCATATCAGGCAGCCAGATGAACAATGTTGAGATGTACAATGATGCAGACAGGGTGATCGTGCTGTGAGGATACTTCATATATTGAGGGACGGTCCTTCAGATACCATAAGCAGAATAATAGAGACCCAGCAGAAGACAGATGAGATAAGGGTCATAGACCTCAGCAATGAGAAGCTGTCATATGAAGAGATAGTGGATGCAATATTCGAATATGACAGGGTCATATCCTGGTAGCACCTTCAGCAGATGCTGACAAGCCTTTCTTCAGCCACTCATAACCCCGGCATGAAGAGCAGATTCAGACTGTTTTTGATCATGCTCCTGTCATCAGTATCCCTGTTCTGGCTTCTCTATCTCTTCAGGTCATACGATGACAGCAGGCTTGCAAGCTGGGCAGATGTATATCAGACAACAGGGCCGCTGAAGACCCTTCTCGTTATCATTCTGATGCAGGCGGCAGCATTCCTTGTTTCATCATACAGTATGCCTGAGAGACTTCAGCCTTATTTTCTTGCTGCTTTCTCCTTTGCTGCATCTGTTCTTTTCTGGGCCGAACCTGAGATGATAGTTGATGCCTCGAGGTACTTCATCTATGCAAAATATCTCAAGGTTTACGGCATCATGCATTTCCTCAGAGAGTGGGGCGGGTCCATAGGCATATGGACTGACCTGCCTGCAGTTCCGCTCATATACGGACTCTCATTTGAACTCTTCGGCGAAAGCAGGGCAGTGATCCAGGTGCTGAATTCCGGTTTTTTTGCAGGTTCTGTACTCCTCACCTATGCAATTGGCAGAGAGCTTTTTGACAAAGATATTGGTTTTAACGCTGCCCTGCTCTTTATGGGCATTCCGTACATCTATACGCAGGTCCCGCTCATGCTTGTTGACATTGCATCCCTTTTCTTTCTTATGCTCGGCATATATCTGTTCCTGGCTGCTCTGAGAAGGGGAGGACTGTTTGTGTTCTATGCTGCCCTGGCAGTTGCGGCAGCCTTTTTTACAAAGTATTCAACCTGGCTTATGCTGACAGTCCTGCCGGTCATCTATGCTGCAGAACTTTACAGGCTCCGAAGGAGCGGAATGGACAGGACTGCCCTGCGCGGCATGATCGCATTCTTTCTTTCGTTCTTCCTGATATCTCTGGTCATAGCGCTTAAGCACGATGAGATGATGAGGCAGATACATCTTCTCGTATCCTATCAGAGGCCCGGGCTCAGCAGATGGGGCGAGAGCCTCATATCAACATACCTGTTTCAGGTGCATCCTGCTTTGCCTGTCATGGCTCTGGTCTCGGTCTATGCTGCATTCAGAGGAAGAGATGCCTCATATATTGCGGTCGCATGGCTTGTTCTGCTTGTGCTTGTCCTGCAGGTCAGGAGGATAAGGTATATAGTGATGGTATTCCCGATGCTTGCGCTTATGGCGTCATGCGGAATGGCACAATTAAGACAGAGGTTTGACACAAGATTTATCTCAATGTCCGTAGCCGCATTCTCCCTCGCAGTTGCCCTGTCAGGGTTCCTGCCTTTCATGCAGAATACGAGCGCCGTAAACTTCATCAATGCAGGAAAGTACCTCGACAGCCTCGATGTGAATGAACTGAAGGTGTTTACTCCGCTGCCTGATGAGTATCATCTTAATCCGGCCGTATCTGTGCCCCTGCTCGACCTGTTTACGGATAAAAAGATCGTCTATGATTATGCTCCGGGTTCATATCCTCCCCCTGCTGATATCAGCTCTTCGAGGCTCAGATTCACCTGGGAATACAGGAATCCACCATTCTATCAGGATGATGCCGGAGGCAGCAGGGCAGTGGTCGTGATATCCGACAGAAAGGATTCAGGAGAGCTTCCGGAGATAAGAAAAGAGATCGAAGGACTGTCGGGGCGGATGGACTTTTCGGTCAGGGACGATATGTTCAGCCATCAGACACTTATCACGGTATATCATTGAGCATGCCCAATCCTTATAATATCGAAATATGAAAGACATGCTGGGTCGTGAAAAGGTAATAACCGCTGACGAGGCTCTCGCTAAAATGCTCGCCTCCCTTGGCGGTGTCAGGACATCGAAGACAAGGTTGAAGATAGAGGACTCACTCGGAATGGTCTCTGCAGAAGATGTCTTCTCAGGTGAAGACCTCCCATCGTTTTCCCGTTCTACAGTAGACGGTTATGCTGTCAGTGCATCTGATACCTACGGCGCTGCAGAGACAATGCCTGCCTACCTCAACCTCGGCAGGGAGATATATATGGGAAGCAGTGCTGATTTCTCTCTTGCGAAGGGAACTGCTTCAAAGATACCGACAGGCGGGATGCTGCCTGAAGATGCTGATGCTGTTGTGATGTTCGAGCATGTGCAGATCGTTGACAGCACGATGATCGAGGTGTTAAAGCCTGTTGCATCAGGTGAAAATGTCATCTCTGCCGGAGAGGACATCCGAAAAGGCGAGCTGCTCATTCCTCAGGGGGTCAGGATAAGGCCGTCCCATATCGGAGCACTGGCCGGGATAGGGATCACTGAGATCACCTTATACAGGCGTCCTGTCGTCTCGATAATCTCTACAGGAGATGAGATAGTTCCTGCAGACCAAATGCTCTCACCCGGAAACATTCGTGATTCGAATTCATATGTGATTGCCGGAATGGTCTCCGAGGCAGGGGGGACGCCTGCAAGAAAGGGAATATTCAGGGATGACTACGACACGATCCGTGCTGCCGTGGAGGAGGCGATAGAAAATTCTGATGCCATCGCTGTCTCCGGAGGCACTTCTGTCGGCACAAAGGATATGATTGCAAGGATAATTCAGGATATCGGCAACCCCGGCATACTCTTCCACGGTCTTGCCCTGAAACCGGGAAAGCCGATGATAGGCGGGGTGATGAACGGCATTCCCATATTCGGTCTGCCGGGCCATCCTGCTGCAGTAAGCGTATGCCTTGAACTCTTCATGCGTCCGGTGCTTGGTCTCCTTTCGGGTCTGAAGCCTTCTGCTGCGTCAAGACTTAGGGGTGTTCTGTCTGCAAGACTTTCGAAGAACATACCTTCTTCCCAGGGAAGGGAGGAGCATGTCAGGGTGATGGTAGAGGAGCGGGACGGGGAACTGGTCGCAGTGCCGATACTCGGGAAATCAGGGCTTCTTAAAACCCTTGTAAGGGCAGACGGCCTTGTTGTTGTACCTCTGAGCCTGAACGGCATTGAGAAGGATTCTATCGTAGAGGTCCGTCTTGTCTGATGTCACGGACTGAGCTTGCATGCGTTGTTGCAGTGCTCTGCTTGACAAAGAACAGCCCTTTTGGGTTTAATCTATATCGCCTCACAGCATCTTCCGAAACAGGCTCGTAGCTCAGGGGGAGAGCGCTGCCTTGACAAGGCAGAGGTCGGCGGTTCGAAACCGCCCGGGCCTACCATATAAATAGTACAAAGCAGAACAATTTATCATTTTACAACTGTTCCCACTTGTCCAAACAAGCTAGACCATTGCTTGATGTAGGTTACCCCTTCTCTTAAGTTTCGTTGACTTCAATATAATCCACTTCTGACCTTGCCCAGAAGGGGACGGTCATTGATCAAGCTTGATGCGCAGAATTCTCTGGCCGATGCTGTTGCCGATGCTTACCGCCTTGCAGAAGCGCGCTATAAGAGCGGCATATCGAGCTATCTGAATGTGCTTGATGCCCAGCGGTCCATGTACAGCGCCCGGCAGGGACTGATCTCGGTCCGCCTCTCGAGGCTTATCAATCTTGTCACTCTTTATAAAGTGTTGGGAGGAGGGATGGAGCAGATTCAGTAGATTGTCTTGAAGTCGGAAAAGGCAGGCCCTTTCAAGCCTGCCTTTCAGATGTTATATGTCAGTGCTTTCCCCTGCCGTGTGATTTGTTATCACC
>Ga0233425_10011529_pt1 | contig 10284 bp, 12 predicted proteins | sample Watercolumn_Towu_2_FD_181712 | JGI IMG/M metagenome (GOLD analysis project Ga0233425, IMG submission 181712) | Freshwater microbial communities from Lake Towuti, South Sulawesi, Indonesia - Watercolumn_Towuti2014_140_MG | ecosystem: Environmental > Aquatic > Freshwater > Lake | place... | reverse complement strand
ACCTCGACCGCGTGATCTTCGCCAAGCCGTACCCGCCGCAAATCGCGTCGACGTACTCGGCGCGCGTCGGCGGAGACGCGGGCATCACGGTGCTCGACGGGCTCGAGTGCTGGATCTACCAGCACGCGCTGCGGCACATGGGAGAGATCGAATATGCGCGGCACCTCGCGGGCTTGCGCGGCATGACCTCCTGACCGCGGCGCGCCCGGTCGCCTCCGTGCGTCACACCACCTGCACGCGCGTGAGTGCAAGCATGCTGCACCAGTAGAAGTCGCGGCGCGTGCCGCATGCTGGGAACACCACGGATTGAATCGGCGAACCCGTGTCGACGCGCGCCTTCTCGACCCCGCTCGCGACGTCACGCACGACCACCTGTTCCACGCCGCGCTGCGCGTCGTGGTGGGCGGTCACCACTTCTCCCGAATCGGGGTACAGCAGCATGTGCGAACCGTGATTCTGCTCGTGCGACCATGTCTTTCGCACGCGCGAATCGTCGTAAGCAAAACCGGCGAGCACGCCGTTGCCGCTGTCGAAACCCACGACCGTCTTGCTGCGCACGTCGACGCACGGCGGGTTGGCGACGACACCACCTAACTGTCCGCAGATTTCCGTGAGCGTGACCCGACCCGAGTCGAGCGCCACTCGCACGAGATGCAGCGGCGCGGTCGCGGTGCCCACGCCGCGCAGGGTGCCGGCGAACTTGTGCGTCGATTCTCCGTTGTCGAGAAACCACGCACAACCGTCGGCAATCACCGCATCCCATCCGAACCCTTGCCCTTCGAACAGGCGGTACTCTCCGCGAAAGTCGTCGAGCGTCAGGCGTGCGCCGTCCCACTTGGCACGCCACAGCGCGCCCGTGCCGACTGCGTACACGTCATCGCCGTCGGCCGAGAGCCGCGCTATCGAGCCTTCCGGCAAGTCGAGCGCGCCGACGATCCGCAGTCGGTCTGGCTCGAGCACCACGAGTTGGCTCGCGGTGAACGGTTCAGCCATCTCGTTGCCCGGCCGCGAACCGACGAAGTCCTTGGTGACGATGCAGCCGTCAGGCAGCGTCACGAAACTGTTGTACGGCCGGCGTCGCGGCAGGTCGCGGCTGGCGGCCACGCGCAGGTCGCGCGACAACCGATGCGCATGATTGCCGAACACGACATGGAGATCGCCGTTGTCGTGCACGGCGACGCCGCCGGGCCACGCGGGTCCGCCCGGCAGTTTGTCGCTGGTCGCCAGTGTCTCCAACGTCTCGGGGTGCACCTCTTCTATCCACGACACCGCATCGTCGCCGCCGGTGTGGCACAGGGCGAACACCTGGCCCGACGGCGCGACGACCACCATCGTCAAGACCATCATCGAGCGGCTCACGGTGCGCAGCGACTCGCCGGGCTGCACGGCGAGGTGCGCTCCCGCGGCGTGCTGCGTGCGGCACGGGCCGCCGTCTTCTGCCGTCCACGTCATGCGGACGAAATGTAGTTCAGGCCGGTACGACCACCACGGGGCAGGGCGCATGATGCACGACCTGTTGGGCGATGGAGCCGAGTAGAAGCCCCATGAACCCGCCGTGACCGCGGCGGCCGATCACGAGCATGTCGGCATTCTTCGCGGCTGCACACAACACGCTGGCCGGCGATCCGCGCATCACACGCGTGGTGACCGAGACCCCGCTCACATCCACCTTGCGGATGACTTCCTTCAACAAGCGCTCGGCGGAGTTGTTCATCTCTTCGACGCTCGGCATCATCGGGATTCCGAGCGGGTCGATGATCGGCGGAAACTCCCAGCAGTGCACGACGTCGGTCGTCGCACCGTGCGCTTTGCCCTCCGCCATCGCCCAACGCAGTGCAGCGACGGAGTTGTCCGAACCGTCAGTGCCGACGACTATTTTCTTCATCTCGGTTCCCCTCCGATGTCGCGCGAATCGCGCACGAACCGAACATAGACGAGTGCGTACGCGACGAACGCAAGAGTCTCGGTGAAATCCGGTTCGTCGGAGTTCGGTGCTCCTTACGAATTACTCCGATGCGCGTAGTGCGATTCCTGCGACGAATATCGCCGTCGTGATCGTCGTGACGATGGCGCACTTCTCGTACGGTACGAATGGTGAAATCGCCGACAGTGAAGTTGCTTGCGCCTGATGCGTGCGCAACCCTGTCGCACAAGTGTGCGACGATCTTCGTGAGCGCCGCGATTTCGATGCTTGCCGCCTCGTGCTCGAGCGAGCCGCGCGCGCTGCAAGGAATCGTGCGCGACTCGCCGCTGCACGTCGAGGAGGTCTCGCTTCCCGATGTGAGCAATACCGGCGATGGCGAGACGCCGTTCACGATGCGCGCGGCAACCGGTGAGTTGCTCTTCGTCTACTTCGGCTACACGTCATGCCCCGACCTCTGCCCGACGACTCTCGCCACTTGGAAGGCTGCTCTCCGGCAGGTCGGTGACGACGCCGCTCGTGTCGACACCGTGTTCGTGACCGTCGACGCCGCGCGCGACACGGCGGAGATTCTCAACGGCTATGTCGGTTCATTCGTTGACCGCTATCACGTGCTGCGCACGACCGACCCCGCCGAGTTGCAGTCGGCGCTCGACGCCTTTCTGGCTGCGGCGACTATCGAGACGGCTGCAGACGGCAAAGTCGAGGTCAGCCATACGACGGTGGCATACATGGTTGACGACCGAGGCGACGTGATCGTCGAGTGGCCGTTCGGCACGAATGCCGACGCCATGTCAGGCGATCTCAAGATCCTGCTGGAAGACGTCCGGCAGCGAATATGAAGGGAAGCAACATGAAGACAAGGAAACTCAGCATCGGGGTGCTCGGCGTCATCGCCGTGCTCGCCCTCGGGTCATGCAGTTCGGACTCTGAGACGATCACCGTCGACGGTGCCTGGGCCCGCACCAGCCCGATGAACACCGAGCTCGGCGCGGTGTACATGAACATCACCGCCGCTGAAGACGACGCTCTCGTCTCCGCAACGGTCGACTCGTCTGTTGCGATGTCGGCAAGCGTGCACGAGACAACGATGAATGCTGACGGAACGATGGCCATGCAGGAAGTCGAGAAGGTGGCACTGCCGGCCGGAACGGCCGTGTCGTTCGAGCCGGGCGGGTACCACATCATGCTGATGGGTCTCAATCAGCCCCTGAGTCTCGGCGACACCGTGACCGTAACGCTCACGTTCGAGTCGGGTGAGTCGGTCTCCGTCGACGCCGAAGTTCGCGACCAGGCGCCCTGATCGACGATGGTCGGGCGAGCGCGAGGAGGTGGCACGAGACTCGTACTGGTGCTCGCGCTCGCCGCTGCACCGATTGTCATCGCCGGTTGCAACCGCAACGAGACGGTGGTGGTGCAGCCGACGGGCACGGTGCTCAACTTCCTCATTCCGGCCGGCACCGCCGGACGCATCGCGCGAGGCGAGTTCGTCGACGTGATTCCGGCGATGATCTACGCGCGAATCGGCGACGAGATAGTGATCGACAACCAAGACACCTTCGCCCACGTCGTCGGACCGTTCTCGCTGCGACCCGGCGAGCGGGTGCGGCACATGTGGTCCGAGGCGGGCACGATCGAGGGTGAGTGCAGCACTCACCTCAGCGACCGCGTGACCATCGTCGTCGCCGACTAGGTCGCACACCGCGAGCAGCGTCGCCTACTCAGTCGCACACCGCGAGCAGCGTCGCCAGATGGCGACCGACGCCGGCCGCGATCAGCTCACGATGAGCGCCGTGACCATGTACCGCATGCCCTTGGGCGTCTCGGCGTGCGTGAGGATGTGGCAGTGCCACGCCCACACACCCTTGTCGAGCGCGGTGTAGACGACGGTCCAGCGTTCGCCGGGCGCAACGTTCAGCGTGTCAGCCCAGAACGGAGTCTCGAGCACCTTTCCGTCGTGCGCCACCACGAGACCCGACGGCTGGTGCAGGTGCATCGGGTGCGTCATGTTGCCCTCGTTGTAGTAGTGCACCACCATCGATTCTCCGACGTTGAGCGTGTAGGGCTTCGTCGCAGGGAAGCTCTTGCCGTTCAGCGACAGACCGATGGTGCCCGAGTCATTGAGCACCATGACGACTTCGGCTTCGGCATCGCCGTCGGCGTCGGCAACTCGCGACTTCGCGACATCCATCGCGATCGTCTTCCAATCGTCGATGAGCAGCGCACCCGCGAGTCCGTTCGGCACCTGCACTTGGGCGTTGTGGTGCGAGTGGTACATGCCGACCGACTGCTCGAGCGCAGTGAACTCATAGGTGAACGACTCTCCGGGTTTGATTGCCGGCTGCGTGTAGGGATCGACGCCGTCGTACGCGTTCGGGACGCGAATGCCGTGCAGGTGCAACGACGTGGACTCGGGGAGTTCGTTCTTCAGGTTGATTCGCACCTTGTCCTGGGTGTTCACGCGGATGATCGGCGCGGGAATCTCGCCGTTGTACGTCCAACCGTCAACGAACTTGCCCGGCTCGACTTCCCACGACACGACCTTTGCGACGATGTCGAACACCTTGTAACCGTCGGCTGACATCGTGTAGCCGAGCTCGGAGTTGCCAGTACCCGAGGTCTCGGCCGGGAACTGTTTGGCGACTGCATCCATCATCGCGTCCATCTGCTGCCAGGTCATCGTTCCTGCGGTCGCCGCCACCTGCGCAGGGTCGATCGTCGACGACACGACGAGATTCGCCTTCATGCCCGCCGCATCGTGTCCGGCCAGCTCGCACAGCACGGCGAGGTCACCTTCGGCGAGTTTCTTGACCACGAGTGTCGTGGTCTCGCCGGGCTTCAGGTTCGCCGTGCGCACGTCGAGCGACGGAATCACGAAGTTGTGCTCCACTGTCCCGTCGTTGTGCACGTTGAAGGTGACGTCACCCGGGGCCACCGCCGGCGGAATCATTTCGATCGCGAACTCGGTGAGGTGCACCTCGATCTGGGAGCCAGAGACGCCCTCTTCGTCTGCTCCACCGTTGCCGGTCACCGCCACGATGCCGACGACGCCGAGCACGACCGTCCCCAGACCCATGATCGACAACATCAACGCGACGACGGTTTTTGTCCACATGCTCTCGTTGCTCATTCGTTGCGGCCCTCCCACAAGCCGTGAAACGACCGTACCGACGAGCGGTAGAGATCCGTTGCGCCCCGCACTGCACGCGGCGTGCTACGGTCACTCCGCTAGCCGAGCCTGACAATCAGAATCGTGTCGCATTCACGCCACTGCGCCTGGCGCGGTCGGCCTGTCAGTCCCGCCGAGTGCGTGTGAGCCGTGTTTCACAGACAGCTCAAGGTGCGCATGCGCCGTGCCGTGCGCGAGCCGACGTGCCCTGTTTGGTTAGCCTGACAGCCGTGCGCAAACTGCTGGTCGGCTTCTTCGCGCTCGCGCTCGCGGGCTGCACGTCGGCGCAGCCACTCGCCGTCGACTTGTCGCCGTCGGCGGCCAACGGCTTGAAGCTCTCACAGCAATCAGGCTGCGCTTCGTGCCACGGTTCTGACTTCGGCGGCGGCACCGGCCCAACATGGCAGGGCATCATCGGCCAGCAGGTCGCGTTCAAAGGTGGCGAATCGGGCGTCGTTGACCGCGAGTACCTCGTGGAGTCGATCAAGTACCCCGACAAGAAGAAGCGGGTCGGCTATTCGGTGATCATGCCGTATAACAATCTCACCGACGCCGAAATTCTAGATATCGTCGACTACATCGAAGCGTTGTCGAAGTAGTCGCGCTCGCGTCAGCGGCGACGCAAATATTCCGGCACGCTTACGCTGGCGCCAGCACCAGTACCTGCACCATCTGATTCGGGCTCGCCAAACACCGTGCGTACCGGCACGACACCACCCCAGAACGGCAACTCGTAATCGCTCTGCGGATCCTCCTTGGGCGGGCCGCTGCGCACCTTCGCCGACGCACCATCAAGCGAGAGTCGCCACACGGTCGTCTGGCGCACCTCAACTCGGTCGGGCTCGCGCGCGTCGCCGACGCGACCCGGCAACAAGAACTCACTGAGCGTGAGCAGCGCGCGATCCTTTTCTTCGCCTTCGAGCACCGTTGGCACGCCGGTGACCACGACGCTGCGGTAGTTCATCGACGAGTTGAAGAGCGACCGCGCATACACGATGCCGTCGAGCAGCGTGACGGTCACGCAAATGCTCCCGCCGCTGCGCATCAGCCTGCTCGCGACCGAACCGTGGATGAGCACCGAGTCGCCGTCGAGTGCGTACGCCATCGGAATCACGACCGGGTCACCTTTCGCGTCGATGATGCCGACGTGCGCCACGAGTCCTTCGGCGAGGATCGCGCGCACGACTTCTCGTTCTTCGCTGCCTCGCTCGGGGTGGCGGCTAATTTCTCCCATAGTGTTCGCAGGCTAGGTTACGGTTAGTCTCGCTCGCATCGCCGCACCTGCCGCACCCGTCGCATCGACTTCTTCGTACGCCTATCGCGTGCTTGCACTCACCGCAGTGTCGGTGTTTCTCGTGTCGCTCGACTTGTCGATCGTCGTCGTTGCCAAGCGTTCGATCGCCGACGATCTCGGCGGCGGAAGCCTGCTCACCTGGGTGTTCTCGGCGTACGCCATCGCGTACGCGGCCGCGTTGTTGACCGCCGGACGATTCGCCGACGTGTTCGGGCGCAAGCGCAGCTTCTTGCGCGGTGTGCTGTGGTTCAGCCTCGGTTCGCTGTTGTGCGGCGTGGCGCCGAGCGCGTGGTTTCTCGTGGTGGCGCGCATCGTGCAGGCCTTCGGCGGCGCGCAACTCTCCCCCGCCTCGCTCTCGCTCGTCTTGCCGGAGTTCCCGGTGGAGAAGCGCACGCAAGCCATCGCGATTTGGGGCGCGACGGGCGGCATCGCGGCGGCACTCGGGCCGTCGATCGGCGGCGTATTCGTGGATTGGCTGGGCTGGCGCTCGCTGTTCTTCCTCAACATCCCCTTCACGCTGACGACGGTCATCATCGGCCGCCGGTTGTTGCGCGAGTCGAAGGACCCCAACGCGCAACGCAAAGTCGACTATCCGAGTGCCATGCTCGGTTTCTCCGGGGTCGCGCTCGTGGTACTTGGCATCTCGCAGAGCGAGGTATGGGGCTGGCTCGACCCCGGCACGCTCGTCGCGCTCATCGCCGGCGTCGCGCTGTGCGGTGCGTTCGTCTCGCGCTGCCGGCACGCCGCCAACCCGATTCTCGACCTCAACCTGTTCCGCCTGCGGTTCGTGGTCGCCGCGAACGTGTCGGGCGTGTTGTTCAGCATGGGTTTCATCGGCATGTGGCTGCTCAACACGTTCTGGTTGCAAGCCGTGTGGGGTTACAGCGTCGCCGTGTCGGGGCTCTCCACGATGCCCGGCCCGACCATGGCCGCCTTCATCGCGCCGTTCGCCGGAAAATACGCCGATCGCTTCGGACACTCGCGCGTGCTGTTCGCCGGCTCATTGCTGCTCGCCACCGGCACGTTCGGGCTCAACGCGACGATTCCCGACACGCCGTCGTACCTGCTGCACTATCTGCCGTGGATGCTCATCACTGGTGCGGGCGTCGGCCTCAGCATCTCGACGCTCTCCAGTTCGGCAACGGCGTTCCTGAAGCCCGCGCAATTTGCGATGGGCTCGGCGCTCAACAACACGTTCCGCCAAGTCGGCACCGCACTCGGTGCCGCGCTCTCGCTGGCCATCGCCGCTCCGACGTTGGCACGAGTCGAATCCGCTCGACGCGCCAGCAAGTCGGTGGTCGACGTCTCGAAAGTGGAGCTGCACGGCGCTTGGCTCATGAACGCGTTCATCTACTTGGCGGCGGGCATCGCCATGATCGCGATCTTCAAGCGCCCCACCGACTCGCAGATGGAAGCCGCGCGCGGGACCTGATTGCAGCCGATCGCCGAAACCTCCTAGTCGCGGTCGCGGCGACCCCTGCCGAGTATCGCCGACACCACGCTGATGATGAGGCCGGCCCAGAATGCCGAGCCGAAGCCGCTCACGTTGAGAGCGTCGCTCGCGTCGCCGACGAGCATCAGCATCCACGCGTTCACCACGATGCTGAACACTCCGAGCGTCAGGATGAGCGCCGGGAACGCCACGAATCGAATCACGTTTCCGACGATCGCATTCGCCAGACCGAAGAGAGCCGCCACCCAGAGGTGATTCCAGATGCCGTCGGCGATGTTCATGCCGCCGACGAACACATCGGCGAGCCACACCGCGACCGTCAGCACGATCCAGCGCGCGAAGAGGTTCACGCGGGCACCCGAGTTGCAATGAATATCGGAATGCGCCGAGACGTCTTGTCTTTGTAGCTCGCATAGGGCGCGAACACCGCCACCGAACGCTGCCACCACAAGTCGTACTCCGCGCCGTCGACCAACCGCACGTGCACGAAGAACGGCTCGGGGCCGTCTTGCACCGTGACCTCGGTCGGATGAGCGACGAGATTGTGGTACCAGTCGGGGTTGTCGGGGGCGCCACCCTTCGAGGCGACGAGTGCGTACTCGCCGTGGTGCTCGACTCGCATCAATGCGATCTTGCGCACGGTGCCCGACTTGGCTCCGCGCATCGCGACGATGATCACAGGGATGCCGGTGTCGCGCAGCGTCGCTGCCTCGCGTCCGCTTGTGCGCTCGTAGGTCTCTACCTGGTCGCGCACCCACTGCATCGTGCTCGGCACGTATTCACCGACGAGTTCTGCCACTGACGCAGTCTGTCAGGTTCGCAGCGTCCAACGACGCTGCGCGTCAGGTCTTCGGGTAGCGCGAGCCGTCGGGGAAGTTTCCGAAGAGCGGTCGGTCGCCGTTGGTGACCGAATCGACGAGCAGATCGCCACCGACGAACGCGCCCTTCCACGAGCCTCCTCGCCCGCCGAACACTTCTTCGCGGTCGCCGCGCGAGCGCGGCTTGTTAATGCCGACTTTGAACGCCTGGATTTCGTCGCGCACGCGCTCGGCGAAGTCGAGGTCGTCGGTGGCGACCGAGGCGACGAGCGAACCGTTGGAGGCATTCATCGCGCTCAAGAACTCCGCTTCGGTGTCGACGACGACGATCGAGTCGATCGGGCCGAACGGCTCGGCGTGGTGCAGCGACCACGCCGAAGGCGGCTCAAGCACGCACGACGGCGCGACGTATCCCGACGTGTCTTGGCCGTCGATGAATCTTCCACGCGAGAGATTCGCATGCAAAAGCGGGATGCCGCCCGTCGAAATCGCCTCGTCGAACTGCGCGGCGAGGTTGTCTGCCTTCGAGCGCTGAATCACCGGCCCGAAGTCGAGGTCGGGAAGATCGTCGCTATCGTTCTCCACCGCGCACGGGTGCCCGAACTTGAGCGACGCGACCACCGGGTAATACATCTCAAGAAACTCCGGCAGCAAGCGGCGTTGCACGACGTACCGCGGATAGGCGGTACAGCGCTGCTTGGCGTAGGCAAAGCCCTTCTTCACGTGACCCGCAAGATCTTTCCACTGCGAGTAGTTCCAGACTCCCCACGCATTGAGTCCTTCTTGTTCGAGCACGTGGCGCTTGCGCAGGTCGGCGAGTCGCGTGGCCACCTTGCGACCGTTGGTGCGACCACCAACGAACACCAACGCGCCGAGCTCGGGCGTGCTGATGAGAGCCTCGCTGAGTTCGGCGCCGCTTCCCGACAAGAGCGTGGCCGGGAGCCCGGCGCGCGCCATCATCGCGTGCGAGAGCGAGAGCGCGTGGAATCCGCCTTGCGTCGGCGTCTTGGCAACCACGGCATTGCCGGCGAGCAGCTGCACCAACTCGGCGTGCACGAGCACGCTGAGCGGATAATTCCACGACGCGATGTTCGACACCGGCCCGTCGAGCGGAACCCGGTCGGCAAGCTGGCGCTCGATCTGCGTGAGATACCACTCGACACCGTCGAGGCAGCGATCGACGTCGTCGCAGGCGAGCTTCCACGGCTTGCCGATCTCCCACATCAGCAAACCCGCGATGGTGTCGCGCTGCTCTCGCAACAATGCCACGGCCTTGGCGACTCGGCGCATGCGCTCGTCGAGCGGCACGCGCGACCATTCGAAATCTTGCTTCACCGCCATCGCCATCGCCTTGTGCGCGGTCGCGGAGTCGACCACTGGCGCCCCGACGATGTGCGAGCCGTCGATTGCGAGCGCGTGCGGTCGAGTGGCACCGCCCGCCACCCACTCCCCGCCCATGAGATTGCGCAACGACTGCGCGTCGAAAGCCTCGGGTGCGGCGGCGCGGGCCCGCGCGTACCAATCAGACCACGCCGTACCCGGCTTCACGTGGAACGGCATCTTCACACGCTAAGGCTGTTGGGCACCCTCACGCGTGGTCCTGCTCCGACGTTTCCGTGCCGGTGATTG
>Ga0233425_10011528_pt1 | contig 10284 bp, 5 predicted proteins | sample Watercolumn_Towu_2_FD_181712 | JGI IMG/M metagenome (GOLD analysis project Ga0233425, IMG submission 181712) | Freshwater microbial communities from Lake Towuti, South Sulawesi, Indonesia - Watercolumn_Towuti2014_140_MG | ecosystem: Environmental > Aquatic > Freshwater > Lake | place: Indonesia... | reverse complement strand
ACCCTCGATATCAGCGAATCCTTAGTGAAAGAAATCGATTCTATCCGTCATGCAATCGGGGTTGAACGGGGGGCCTTGATCAAGGTCTGGCTTCATGACCGGGTCAGAAAGGAAAAAGCCGCACAGGCGGGATAATAAAATTAATTCGGTTGGACGTTTCGTCAATTCATTCGGAGTTTCCATTTGAGTGATCAAAATGCATTTGTCAAAGTTAAAGAAGCGACCCCAAAGACGTTTTCGCAACGATGCCCGCCATATTGCCTTGGCGACTGTTTCCGGAGCGGATTTGCTTATTAGCTGGAATTTTAAACATATTGTCCATTACGAGAAAATTCAGCGTTTCAATGCTGTAAATATAGAACTAGGATACAAACCGGTCTCCATCTACTCTCCTAGGGAGGTAACTCGATATGGTCTTAAAAGCAGTTGAATTGATACGCCAAATTAGGGATAAACACTATCAAGAGACAAAAAATTTTTCAGTTGAAGAACAGATTTTTTTTATAAAAGAAAAGGCGGAGAAATTTAGAAAATTGGCGGAATCAGACCGATATCCCCAAAGAAAGAAAAAGAAATCTGCGCTTAACATTTCTTCCCATTCTTAATAAGGTCTTTATGCGTTACGATCATCTCTCGCGGTTTAACAAAAACCCGCATAATAGCTATATTCATCTGGACGGCCCGGGGACTATTTAGGACGCTTGATAACATAGCGATTCCCTGTTCTGTAAAAACATAAGGCAAGTACCTTCGGCCACCCCGACCAATTATTTTTGATATTCCAAAATGGAATCTCAAAGATTCCATTTCTTCTTTGGTGATCTGAAACATAAAATCCAGTGGGAACCGGTCGCTATTTCGTTTCACAGCCTTATTTAAGTTAAAGGTTTTAACCCCATAAAGCTCTGCCAGATCCGAATCTAGGATGACCTCTTGCCCTCGAATCAATAAGATTTTTTTCTCAATGACCTCAACCGGAATTAAAGAATCTATTGAACTTCTTTCTTCTCCAAAAAAAACCCCATCTCTTTTCTTCTCAAGAATATGGGCAACACATTCCCTTTCACCCTGAAATGGATCTTCAACAAAGGTTGCTGGAAGGAAAAGGATCTATAGCTGAATAATATAAATTCCTGTTGAATTATTTCCTGAAAGTCAAGGGATTTAATATAAAAAACGGTTCAAGGTTCAAGGTTCAAGGCGCAAGGTTTAAGGTATAACCTGAAAACCATGGTTTTGGGGCTCTGAAGTATATTTTTATACTTCGTGGCACCTGGGCAAGGGTTTCAATTTGAAAACAAATAACCGTGGTTAGTCGTTCGTATCTCGTATTTCGTTACCCGTCAGCAGCCGGCAATTTCAGTCGGTTACATTTTGTAACCGACTCGCTGCTTCCTTTTTCCGACGGTTCTTCATGACCTTCCAGAAAAAGATGAACGTGATTAAATTCATTCAATTTTTTCCTGACGTATTTCGTTAAAAACTGCATGGGATGATAAAAGGAAGCGAGATTGTTCTTGACAAATTAGCCATATGATGGCTAAATATCATCCATGATACGGCGATATTTACAAGAACCGCTTCAGCATTATCTTAAATATTTCCCCGTTTTGCTTCTCACCGGGGCCCGCCAGGTCGGCAAATCCACGTTAGCCCAGGCTATGATCGGACCTTCCTGGAAGGCTCGTTATTTGACCCTGGATGATCGGGCCGTACTGGACGCAGCGCTACGTGATCCGGATGGTCTGGTCAGCGGGATTGAACCCCCGGTGATCATCGACGAGGTCCAGAGAGCCCCGGACTTGATGCGGGCCATCAAAAAGGTGGTGGATCGGGAGCATAAACCGGGACACTATCTCCTCACCGGGTCGGCTAATATTATGACTCTTTCGGGCGTTTCCGAATCGCTTGCCGGTCGGGTAGCCTTAAACACTCTCTATCCGTTCTGTTGGCCCGAAATGACAGAAAAACCTTTTCCGGTCATTTTGGAAAAGCTCTTTGAAACAACAGGCCTAAAGCAATTATTGAAAAATTTTCCTAAATCTTCTTCCAATAATTATCGGGAAGAAATCATTAACCGGATTTTATCCGGAGGGTATCCAACTCCGGCTATGATGGACTCGGAACAGGCCCGGGAGCAATGGTTTGCCTCATACCGTCAAACCTACCTGGAGAGAGACCTCCTTCAAATCAAATCAATCGAAAATTTGCCTGATTTTAATCGGCTTCTGACCCTGGGCGCTTTTCGGACGGGTGGGCTTCTGAATCTTTCCGACTTGTCTAGAGAATCCGGTCTTCCTTTCTCAACCCTGCGCAGATATATGAATTTATTGGAGGCGACCTATCAAATCTTTTTGCTCAGACCGTATTACGAAAATATCGGCAAGAGATTGGTAAAAACTCCTAAATTATATTTTTATGATACCGGTATGGCTTGTTACCTCAGAGGGGTCAGCCAATGGTCGGCATTGGAGCGACAGGGAAAGACAGGGGCTTTGGTCGAGACCTGGGTTTGTTCCGAATTGATTAAGCTGATAGGGGTTTCCAAACATCGTTTCCAGCTTTTTTTCTGGAGGACTCAGGCGGGGCAAGAAGTCGATTTTTTGGTTGAACGAAGTGGTGAATTAGTCGCCATCGAGGTTAAATGGGCGCATAGAATCGAAGACGCCGATGTCTTTTCCCTGAAACGGTGTCTCGAAGATCTTGGCGACAAGCTCCGCTACGCAGTACTTCTCTATGGGGGGACTGAGGTTATCTCTCTGACCCCGAAAATCGTGGCCATCCCTTTTCCCGTTTTCTTCGGGATCGAATAAACCTATTAAATGATAGCGATAGATTTGTCCAATCGGTAGACTTAATCTACCTTGAGAATCCTCAGCTCAAATCAAGAGTATAAAAGATTAGTTTTGATCGGAAGATCCTTTTTATCTACAACCTCATCATCTTGGCCACGATGGTCTTCATGATCTCGTTGGTGCCGGCGAAGATGGACATGACCCGGGTGTCCCGCCAGGCCCGGGCGATGGGATATTCCTCGCAATAGCCGTAGCCGCCGTGGAGCTGGAGGCACTGGTCAGCCACCCGGTGGGCCATTTCGGTGGTCCAGTATTTGGCCATGGAGACCTCGGTGACAATGTTTTTCCCTTCCAGGTGGTCGGCGACCAATTTGTCCAGGAAGGTGCGTCCAAGTTTGATTTCCGTGGCCATCTCGACGATCTTGAACTGGTTGGCCTGGAATTTGGAAATGGGTTTACCGAAGGCCTTGCGCTCTTTGGTGTAAGGGATGGTGACCTCCAGCATATACTCGGCCCCGGCTACGGCGGCGACGGCGCAGACCAGGCGCTCCTGCTGGAGCTTCATCATAAGCATGTAAAAGCCCATGCCCTTCTGACCCAGGAGATGGTCCTTGGGAATGCGGCAGTCGCTGAAATAGAGTTCGGCCGTGTCCTGACTGTGCCAGCCGATTTTCTTGATTTTTTTTCCTTTTTCAAATCCTGGCGTTCCGGCGGGGACGAGAAAAAGGGAAAGAGAGGCATGAGGATCTTCGGTTTGGGGGTCCCTGGCGGCCAGGATCAGGAGGTCGCAATTGATGCCGTTGGAGATAAAGGTTTTCTGGCCGTTAATGATATAAGAGTCACCATCCTCAACAAAGTTGGTGCGTATGGCGGCCAGGTCCGAGCCGGTGTTCGGTTCGGTCATGGCAATGGCCGTGATGATGTCTCCGGAGACACAACCCGGCAGGTACTTCTTTTTCAACTCTTCCGAACCAAAGGCGGTGATATAAGGGACGACGATGTCGTTGTGCAGAGGGGCGGCCAAGCCGGTATGATTGGTCCGGGCCAGCTCTTCAATCAGGATGACCGAGTAGAGGAAGTCGGCCCCCAGTCCGCCGTATGCTTCGGGCACATCCATGCACAGAAAGCCCTGTTCGCCCATCTTCTTCCAGATGGTCTTGGGAACGATGCCGCTCTCTTCCCATTCCTCTACATGGGGGGTGACTTCCTTTTCCAGAAATTTGCGGACCGCCTCACGAAAGATGCGGTGTTCTTCGGTGTAGTTTAAAATTTCCATTAGGTCGTTCCTCTCTAATAGTGAATAGTGAACAGTATTTAGTGAACAGGAAAACAACTATTCACTAACGACTTTTCACTCTGGCTAGTCTTTATGCTTTTAATGAAGAAGAGTATCTGTTCCCATCTTTATTAAAAAAAGTTATCATCCGGGCTTTTTCCCAAAGTGTCTCATCCATGGAACAATAGAAGGCCATCAGTTCGCCGGGCTTGAGGGTGTGCTCCCCCGGCGGGGTCAGGGTATGGATGCGCTTGATGCCTTCATCCGTCTCCAAATCACAGTAACTGGGCACAACGATCAAAGCATCACTTTGATTGGTCAGATGGATTTCAAGGTTCTGGTCGAACATCTTCAGGCCGCAGCAGGTTTTGAAGGCCAGCACGTCTTCCACGGCCGAATTCATTATACAGTGGATTTTTAAGGCAGTTTTCATCAACCTGAAAATTTTTTTTTCGTCATGCCGGACTCGATCCGGCATCCAGGAATATAATTGCAGTTATATTAACCTGGATTCCGGCTTCCGCCGGAGTGACGCTTTCCGGATCGGATAACTTTTTCTGTAGTCAGGGTGTTCTTGATATGTGTTGATTTTCCTTAAACCTTAAACCTCTAACCTTCTACCTTGTACCTTTCAATTATCGTATTTCCCCACGATAGAGATGCTGCAGACGTTCATAAAGGGCACGCCGCCCAGGTTGTGGGTCAGGCCGAAGCGGGGGTTTTCGATCTGGCGCTCTCCGGCCCGGCCGTGGAACTGGAGATACATTTCATAGAGCATGCGCAGGCCGGAGGCCCCGATGGGGTGGCCGAAGCATTTCAAGCCGCCGTCCACCTGACAGGGGACCCCTCCGCCGCGGAGGTCATAAAACCCATCCAGGGCATCATAGACGGCCCGGCCCCGTTCGGAAATGTGCAGGTCTTCATAGGTGACCAGTTCGGTAACGGAGAAGCAGTCATGGACCTCCATCATGCTGATCTCTTTGCGGGGATCGGTGATGCCGGCTTCCTGATAGGCCCGGGTGCTGGCCTTGTCGGTGGTCATGAAATGATCGCCGTCCCAGGCATTGAAGCCCATCTCTTCCCCGTTGCTCAGGGCCAGCTGCAGGGCCTTGACGGTGATGAAGTCTTTCTTGCCCATGGCCTTGGCCTTTTCCACAGTGGTGACTATGGCACAGGCCGCGCCGTCGCTGACTCCGCAGCAGTCGAAGAGCCCCAAGGGATGGGCGATGATCGGGGCGGCCATGATCTGGTCTTCGCTGACGGCTTTGCGCAAATGGGCCTTGGGATTGAGGGCCCCGTTGGCATGGCTTTTGGCGGAGACATGGGCCAGGGCCCGTTTGAATTCATTATCGGAGATGTGATATTTGGCGGCATAGGCGCTGGCCAGCAGGGCGAAGACACCTGGCGCCGAAACATTGGGCCACCACAGCCAGCTCAAGGAACCGAAACCGGACCCGGGGTTGGGCAGGCCGCCATAGCCGGTATCTTTTAATTTTTCAACTCCCATGGCCAGGCAGATATCGTAGGCCCCGGAGGCCACGGCATAGACGGCCCCCCGAAAGGATTCGGTGCCGCTGGCACAGAAATTTTCCACCCGGGTGACCGGGATAAAGGGCAGACGAAGGGTCATGGGAAGGGGCAGGGCGCTTTTGCCCACATTGATCTCTTCAAGACAGGTGCCCAGCCAGGCGGCCTGAATTTCCTCAGGGGTAATCTGAGCATCATCCAAACATTCGCTAAAGGCCTCGACCATGAGTTCTTCGGGCCCCATATCCCAGCGTTCTCCGAAACGGGTGCAGCCCATGCCGATGATGGCGACTTTGTCTTTTATACCTGTGGCCATTATTCCCTCCTTAACGGCTTCGCCAAAAGTCCACCTGCTGTGTTGGACTTCACCCCTCGTCATTCCGACGTATATTTATACGCCTCATTCCTCAGGGCTTGTCCGCCTTGCATCTGACCTTTTGGCTGTGCCGTTTCTTTATGCGGATGATATTTTAAAATTTAAAAAGTTTCTCAATCAACTGGGACTTCATGATGTCCCCTTCGATCTTCAGCTTACCGCTGGTGAAGGCCTGCATGGCCTTGAGTTTGCCTCCCATGAGGGCCAGAAAATCCTCATCGGCCATTTTGATGGTGGTCGTCGGGGCCTCATTAAGACCTTTGACGACCTGACAGGTTCCGCCTTTGATCAGGGAATACCAGTCACCGCCTTTCGGACCGGCAATGCGGTATTGAAAGATGACCTCAACCCCGGCGGCCTTGTCGGCCTGAAAGGCGGTGGGCATGCGGTCAAAAACGGCCTGGACCGACTGGCCTGATTCCGTCTGAACAGTCTCTTCCTTAGGCTGAGAGGCCTCGAACATGGCCCCCAGGGCCACGGTGGCGTTGTCAAATTCCCTGGCCCCTTCCAAATTATTGATAGACTTCCATTGGAGATCAATTTCTTCCACAGTGGGGATTGTTTTCCCGTCACCGATCACCGTCCCCGGGCCGGAGACCACGGCAGCTTTATTGAAATAGCCGAACCCGGCATTGAGGACCTGACCGCTGGCCGGACATCCTTCGGAACAGAGGAATAAAATCAACGGGGCGACGAATTCCGGTTTCAGTTTTTCAAAAAGGTCCGGGGGAAGGACGTCCTCGGTCAGACGGGTGGCGGCAATAGGGGCCACGGTGTTGATCTTGATGTTGTGCTTCTCCCCCTCGAGTTTCAGGGTGTTCATGAAGCCCACCAGGCCTAGTTTGGCCGCTGAATAATTGGCCTGGCCGAAATTGCCGAAGAGACCTGCGGCCGAGGTGGTCAGGATGATCCGGCCGTAGCCCTGTTCGCGCATCTTCAGGAAGGCCGGTCGAGTGACGAAATAAGCCCCGTTGAGATGCACATCCTGGATGGCCTGCCAGGACTCGGGCTCCATCTTGGCCAGGGTTTTATCACGTAGGATCCCGGCATTGTTGATGAGGATGTCCACCCGGCCGAAGGCCTCGATGGCTTTCCGGATAATGGCCTGGCCCCCTTCGGCTGTGGATACGGAATCGTAACTGGCCACGGCCTGGCCGCCCAGGGCCTTGATCTCATCGACCACTTGATCGGCGGCCCGGGTCGAACCGGACCCGGCCCCGTCCCGGGAACCGCCCAGATCGTTGACCACCACCTTGGCCCCCCGCTTGGCCAGTTCCAGGGCATAGACCCGGCCCAGGCCGGCCCCGGCCCCGGTGACAATGGCTACCCGGCCGTCAAAACGGATCCCAGCCTGGGTTTCTTTTTTGATCGGTTTGCCGGGTTGAGGGATGGCCTTCCAGAAATAGCCGGTGAATCCCCGTTCTTTATCGGTGTAGCGTTTTCGGAAGGTCAACTGAACCGGCTGGTCCACATATACGTCGGCCAGCTCACAATCGGTAAAGTCGGCCATGAAGCGTCCGCCGCTCTCGAATTCGACCATGCCGTAAACAGCCGGGGGATCGACGGAGACGACCAATAAATCAGCGGTGAAGGATTTTACCTTGGCCGGCTGATCGGCGAATTCATAGTCCTCCTGGGCGTAGCGTTTCTGACAGTCGGGATTGACACAGATATCCATCTTGGGGTACTGGGGTGTACCACATTCCCGGCATTTGCCGCCCACCAGACCGAAAAGCATTTTTCGTTTCCGCCAGAGCACGGTCATAGCCGTCTGGGTGGGGGCCTCGGCCCGGATGCCCATTTCCGTTTGGATCAGGTCTCTGAATTTTAAAAACTTGAGATAATTATCGACGGATTTTTTATTTTTCAGCGAGCCGCCGATCCCGGTGCGGGGAGGAAGCGTAAGGATGTTTTCGGTCACCTGAAAATAGAGGGCATCACACCCCTGACCGAAGCCGGCCACCAGGAGCCGGTCTCCAGGTTTGGCCTCTTCCAAAGCGGCCGCCAGCATCACCAGAGGATGGGCCGCGCCGGTTTCACCGCAAACCTCGTGCATATTGTCCGGGACCTTGTCGGCCGTGGCCCCCAGGCTTTTGGCGATATTGCGGTGCTCGGCCTTAAAAAAACAGGGAAAGATGAATTTATCCACATCAGTCATGGAGATGTTCAACTTTTCAAAGAGTCCTTTGACGGCCTGAGGGATGATCTTGGAATACCCTTCGTCCCGGACCCAGCGCTCTTCCCACATGTAGTCGAATCGGTTTGAACTTCCGCGGAAGTGATCGATAAAATCTGCCGAGACGGAATAGGAGCCTTTGAATTCCGCGATGACGTCCTTATCCCCGATCAGGATGGAAGCGGCCCCGTCGCCGAACCACATCTCGTAAAAATAGGCCGCTTTGGTCTCTCTTTTATCCGAGGCAGTGACCAGGACCTGCCGCCTATCTCCGGCCTTGACCGCCGAAAGGGCGCTGATCAGGGCGCTGGTGCCGGAACGGAGGGAAGCGGTGAAGTCCTGACTCTGGAGGTCTTCTTTGAGATTGAGGGCCGATTGCACAATACCGGCATTGGAACGGTCGGCAAAGGGCAGGGTGGTCGAGGCCAGATAAAGGGCATCGACTTGGGTTTTATCCATCCCTTTCAGACAATCCCGGGAGGCCGCCACGGCCATAGTCAGGCTGTCTTCGTCCCAATTGCAGAAGGATCGTTCCCCTTGGGCGACCATGACAATAGCCGGGGCAAACCAGCCCATGGCCTGAAAGATGCTCATGCGGTCCAGCCGCAGCCTGGGGATATAACCGCCGTAAGATATAATACCAATCATGGGTCCTCCTAAAAAAAGGTCCAAGGTCGAAGGTGTAAGGTATAAGGTGAAAGGCGAACGGTATAAGGGGTTTTGTGTTTTTTATTTAACCTTAGACCTTAAACCTTTGACCGAGATCAGAATTTAAAAAGTTTCTCTATAAGCTGGGACTTCATCAGATCCCCTTCGATCTTCAACTTTCCGCTGGTATAGGCCTGCATGGCCTTGAGCTTGCCTCCCATGAGGGCCAGAAAATCGTCATCGGCCATCTTGATGGTGGTAGAGGGAGAAGGATGCATCCCGGCGGTGATCCGGCAGGTCTGGTCCTTGATCAGGGAATACCAGTCCCCGCCCTTGGGACCGGAGATGCGGTATTGAAAGACCACATCCACCCCGCCGGCCTTGTCGGCTTGAAAGGCCCTGGGCATCTGATCAAAAACACCTTGAACAGTGAGGGCCGGGGCGGTTTCGCCCGCCGGTTCCCCTTCATGGGGTTTGGATGCAGCGGATTCCAACATGGCTCCCATGGCGATGGTGACATTGCCGTATTCTTTAGCCCCTTTTAGAGAAAGGATTTCAGACCATTTCTCAGCCACGGCTTCCGGAGAAGGCGGGGTCTGGCCGTCACCGATGAGGATTCCCGGACCGGAAAAAATGGCCGCCCGGTTGAAGAAACCCGCTCCGGCATTATAGACGGCCCCGTTGACTGGACATTTGTCCGAACAAAGGTAAAGGACCAGAGGGGCGACGAATTCCGGTTTCAGTTTTTCAAAGAGATCCGGCGGGAGGACGTCCTCGGTCAGACGGGTGGCGGCAATAGGGGCCACGGTGTTGATCTTGATGTTGTGCTTCTCCCCCTCGAGTTTCAGGGTGTTCATGAAGCCCACCAGGCCTAGTTTGGCCGCTGAATAATTGGCCTGGCCGAAATTGCCGAAGAGACCTGCGGCCGAGGTGGTCAGGATGATCCGGCCGTAGCCCTGTTCGCGCATCTTCAGGAAGGCCGGTCGAGTGACGAAATAAGCCCCGTTGAGATGCACATCCTGGATGGCCTGCCAGGACTCGGGCTCCATCTTGGCCAGGGTTTTATCACGTAGGATCCCGGCATTGTTGATGAGGATGTCCACCCGGCCGAAGGCCTCGATGGCTTTCCGGATAATGGCCTGGCCCCCTTCGGCTGTGGATACGGAATCGTAACTGGCCACGGCCTGGCCGCCCAGGGCCTTGATCTCATCGACCACTTGATCGGCGGCCCGGGTCGAACCGGACCCGGCCCCGTCCCGGGAACCGCCCAGATCGTTGACCACCACCTTGGCCCCCCGCTTGGCCAGTTCCAGGGCATAGACCCGGCCCAGGCCGGCCCCGGCCCCGGTGACAATGGCTACCCGGTCATCAAAGCGGAATTGTTCCTTAGGTGCTTCTCCGTATTCAAAGATCCCATTTTCGATGATCCCTTCTCCGGTGGAGGCATTGACCACCCGCCAGATCGCCCGGCCTTCCCCTTCTTTCC
>Ga0233425_10011527_pt1 | contig 10285 bp, 7 predicted proteins | sample Watercolumn_Towu_2_FD_181712 | JGI IMG/M metagenome (GOLD analysis project Ga0233425, IMG submission 181712) | Freshwater microbial communities from Lake Towuti, South Sulawesi, Indonesia - Watercolumn_Towuti2014_140_MG | ecosystem: Environmental > Aquatic > Freshwater > Lake | place: Indonesia... | reverse complement strand
TCATGTTGCTCGCTGGCGTGAGTGCATCGGTACCGCGGACGGAGACAATCGACTCGCCAGTCGACGCGTCTCGGATGCTGACGGCAATGACCGCCTTCTTCAGCCCCGTCGCCCCGACCGCCTCACGGACGGACGCGCCGATGCTGTCGCGCGGAGCACCATGCGGAGGCGCGGCGGCCGCATGCGTCGCTGGGGTACTCCCCTGAGCCGCTGCGACAAGAGTGGAGACGACAAGTCCAAACGACAGCCAGCGTGCGCTCATCATGTCTCGTGTGGTATCGGCAAGATGTGCATGCGAACCGCACTCAATCGGCCATCGACTCGGCGTGATGCCTATGCTTCTGTCGGGGCTACGGACTGCGTCCCTCTCACACCAATGACCGAGCTCTCACCACAGCACCCTGACTTCGCGCAGGGGCAGACGATCGCCGTGACAGGCGCAAGCGGCTATGTGGGTGGTCGGCTTGTACCGCGGTTGCTCGAAGCGGGGTACCGCGTGCGTTGCATCGTGCGCGAGCCACGAAAGCTGAGTGCGCGCCCATGGCGTTCAAACGCTGCGGTGGAGGTCGTGCAGGGGCGCCTGACGGATGTGAACGCGCTCACGGGCCACCTGCAGGGTTGCTGTGCTGCGTTTTACCTCGTGCACTCGATGGAAAGCAGTGGATCCGATTACGCCGAGCGTGATCGCATGCTCGCGAGGGCTTTCGCACACGCGAGTGTTGCGGCTGGTGTTGGCCGCATCATTTATCTCGGTGGACTTGGCGAACTCGGGCCTGGATTGAGCGAGCACCTGTCATCGCGCCGCGAAGTGGAGCATGTGCTTGGATCGACGGGCGTGCCACTCACGGTGTTTCGCGCAGCCATGATCATCGGGTCGGGCTCGGCATCATTCGAGATTCTCCGTTATCTGGTCGAACGGCTGCCGATCATGGTGACGCCAGCATGGGTGAAGACGGAGTCGCAGCCCGTTTCCATCAGCGATGTTCTGCACTGGATGGTTCGGTGCCTTTCGGTGCCCGAGACTGCCGGCAAGACGCTCGAGATCGGCGGTGCGGATGTGCTGCCATACCGTGAACTGATGCGGATCATGGCTCAGGAACTTGGCCTGCGAGAGCGGGTCATTCTCCCGCTGCCCATCCTGACGCCGCGGCTCAGTTCTGGATGGATCGGTCTGGTGACGCCTGTGTCCTACCGCATCGCGCGTCCGCTTGCGGAAGGACTGCGCAACCGAGTTGTTGTCACGAACGACCTGACGCAACGACTCATGCCCCATCGCGCACTCAGCGCGCGCGAGTCGATTCGCCGCGCGCTCGAGCGCGTTCGGCACAACGAAGTCGACACGCGCTGGTCGGTCGCAGGTGCAATCCCGGGCGATCCAGACTGGGCGGGCGGCACACTCTTCCAAGATCAGCGTTCCATCACGATCGATGCATCAGCGGATGCAGTCTCGCGCGCGGTCTATCGCATCGGCGGTGGGCATGGTTGGTACGCGGGTGACATCCTTTGGCGAATTCGAGGGTGGGTGGACACGCTCATTGGTGGGCCTGGACTGCGGCGCGGGAGGCGCGACTCCGATGAGGTTGAGTTTGGCGAGGCGCTCGACTTCTGGCGTGTCGTTGGCGTGGAGCGGGGGCGTTCGCTCGCGCTGCTTGCCGAGATGAAGTTGCCAGGCACCGCAACGCTGAACTTCGATATCGCTGACGCACCGAGCGGCGGAACCGCGCTGACGATGACCGCTCGTTTTCGCCCGCGGGGCATCTTGGGTCTGCTCTATTGGTACAGCGTGCTGCCGCTGCACAACATCGTGTTTGGCGGAATGCTGCGCGGCATTCGGCGCTCGGCCGAGAGTGAAGGCAGCAAAGCGGTGCAGCCCACCGATCAAGCAGTCGGCGCAGCGACACAGAGTGGACGGTGAACGGGGGCGGTCAGGTGCCGACGCGCAGACGCACGAACGAGTTGATCGACACGCCCTTGGGCAGAATCTCGCGCACAGACTTCTTGTCGTCCTTCACGAACTTCTGACCGAGCAGCGTGGTCTCCTCGAAGTACTTGCGCAGCTTCCCACCAGCCATCTTCTCGACAATCTCCGCGGGCTTTCCCGATTCAGCGGCTTCCTTGCGCGCTTCCTCGCGCTTTTGAGCAACGAGATCAGCCGGCAGCCCGTGCTCATCCACCGCCATCGGAGTCGGCACAGCGGCGGCAATGTGCTGGCAGATGCCGGTCGCCAGTTCCGCGGGCAGCGGTCCCTCGAACTGCAGCAGCACGCCCAGCTTGTGGTCGTGATGGATGTACATCGAGAACGAACCACCATCGAGGCGTGTGCCACGCGCAAAGGAAATGTTCTCGCCAGTCTTGATGCGAACCGTATCAAGGCGCGCGGTCATCGCTGCACTGCTTGAAACGGCGCCAGCCCCCAGCGAAAGCGCGAGCGTGGCAAGTTCACCCGCCATCGAACGGAACTCATCATTTTTCGCGGTGAAGTCGGTTTCTGACCGCACCTCCAGGATCGCAGCCTTCGACCCATTGATCGCGATTGCAATGCAGCCTTCGCCAGCAGCACGATCGCTGCGAGCGTCCATCTTGCCCTTCAGGCGCTCACGCAGCAGGGCCTCGGCCTTCGCCAAATCTCCGCCTGTCTCTCCGAGCGCGGCGCGGCAATCGCCGAAGCCAAGCCCCGTGTTGTTGCGAAGCGCCATCACCAACTTTGCATCGATATTCACAGTATCCATTGTGTCTGTCCTCGTGTCTCTGGACTTCCAAGGGCTGGCCGCAGTGCCAACCGAATACGGTCAACAGATCGGGATCACCCGATTACGGATTTGGTTCAGGTGGCGTCGCAACGGCAGCCTGCATCGGAGTCTCGTCCGCCGGGAGACCGCCGCCAACATCATCCACACGGAATCGACTTCGCACACTGCGGCGACGCGGCGCTGCAGGGGCGGTGGAATCGGCTGAACCATCACCCGAGCCCTCGCCCGCAGCGGGCGCAGAAGTTTGGCGACTGACCTTGCCTTCCTGAACGGCGGCTGCGAGCTCGCGCAGGATCAGGTCGATCGAGCGCATCGAGTCATCGTTGCCGGGGATCGGGATGTCTGCGAAATCAGGATCGCCATCGGTGTCAATCAGGCAGATCGTTGGAATACCGAGGTTCTTCGCCTCGCGCACAGCGTTGGCCTCGCGGTTCACATCGATCACAACGAGCGCCGCAGGGAGTTTCGACATCGTGCGAACGCCGTTGAGATTGCGGTGGATCTTCTTGAGTTCGCGCGAGAGCTGCGATTCCATTTTCTTCGAATAGTTCTTGATCCCGCCAGTCTGCACGAGCCCTTCGAGCTCTTCGAGGCGGCGCAAACGCTCGCGCACAGTGCGGAAATTTGTCAGCAGCCCGCCGAGCCAACGCTCAGTGATGTACGGCATCTGGCAGGCTGTGCAGTGCGACTCGACCGCGCCGCGCGCCTGACGCTTGGTGCCGACGAACAGCACATCCTTGCCCTCGGCAACGGTGCGTGTGATGAACTTCTTCGCAAGCAGCAGACCCTTAATCGTCTCGCGGATGTCGATGATGTGGATCTGATTCTTGACGCCCTGGATGTAGGGCCCCATCTTGGGGTTCCAACTCGACCGCCGTTGGCCGAAGTGGATGCCAGCTTCAATGAGTTCGTTGACAAGTGACATGCTTCATTCCTCTTTCAGACACCTCCACGATTGCGGAGGCAGCGACACCCGAGCTTCGGCCGGTGACCTTGCGGTGCCGAGCGCTCGTACAAAGGGCGCTTACGGGGGGGGGGAAAGAAAGTTCGCGGAGCCCACCCACCGAGGCGAGCGCCGCCTCCCATCTCTTCGCCACAACGCTGCAGCGGATGGAAACGGGAAGTCCGTGAGACTAGCAGGGGGGTCGCCGTACCGCAAGCCATGCGTTCACAGTGTGTTGGCCCGTTCTGCGGGCACTCCACTGGGAATTTCTATGATCCCACGCGTCCATGATCGACAAGGTTTTCAAAGCGTACGACATTCGAGCAACCTATCCGCAGCCGCTCGACGAGGCGATCGCCTGGAAGGTCGGGCACGCAGCTGCAGAGTGGCTGACCGAGCGCGCACAGCGCGATGGGCTCGACCACCCGCGCATGCGCCACATCGTGGTGGGGCGAGATATGCGCAAGAGTTCGCCCGCGCTCGCAGAGGCGCTCAAGCGCGGCATTCGAGACTTCGGCGCGCATGTCTTCGATGTCGGCATGTGCGACACGCCCATGACCTACTTTGCGATCAATCACCTGAACTGCGCGGGCGGCATCGAAGTGACTGCCAGCCACAACCCGGCGCAATACAACGGATTCAAGATCAGTCGTGCGCACGCCAAGCCGGTTGGGACTGGCAGCGGTCTTGAGGCAATCCGCGAACTTGCGCGTGCAGCCGTCGAAGGTGCGGGTGAACGCCACGCGGGGCGTGAGGAGTCAATCGATTTGTGGAACGCCTACCGCGATCATCTGCTTCGCTTGCTGTATCCCTCGGTGCTTGAGGGCTCGCGCGTGCTGCGCATTGGAATCGATGCGAGTAATGGCATGGCGGGAACGATGGTGCCGCGCGTCATCGGCGGCGTGCCGGGCTTTCAGATTGTTCCGCTGCACTTTGACAATTCGAGTGGCACATTTGTGCATGAACCGAATCCCCTCGTGGAGGCAAACCTGCGCGAAGTGCAGGAAGCGGTGCGCGCTGAAATGCTGGATTTCGGCGTGTGTTTCGATGGCGATGCCGACCGATGCGTGATCGTCGACGAGCATGGCACCACAGTGGGCTGCGACCTGCTGCTCGCCGCACTCGCGCAAGATGCGCTGCGTGGAAAGTCGGGCGCTGCGGTTGTCTACGACCTTCGCAGTTCACGGAGTGTGCGCGAGGCGATTGAGGAAGCGGGGGGCGTTCCGGTGGAGAGTCGCGTGGGCCATGTCTTCATGAAAGCGAAGTTGGCGGAGACTGCCGCGCCGATCGGTGGCGAACTCTCCGGGCACTTCTACTTCGCTGACATGTTCAACGCGGACAGTGGCATTCGCGCGCTGCTTGCTGTCGCGAGTCTCGTCGCGGCCCGCGGGCGTCCGCTTTCGGAGATCGTCAAGCCTTTCCGTCGATATGCACAGTCGGGTGAGATCAACTTTGAGAATGCGGATAAGACCAGAGCAATCGAGCGGCTGAAGGCGGCCTATCCCACTGCTCCAACGACCAATGTGGATGGGCTCTCGCTTGACGCGGGTGAGTGGTGGTGCAATGTTCGGCTCAGCAACACCGAGCCGCTGCTTCGCCTCAATCTCGAGGCCCGCGATCAGGCAACCGTCGATCGGCAAGTGGCACTCCTTGCACCCATTCTCGGGCATCGAGTGGATCACTGAAGTTGTTCGGCTGCATCCGCCGCAACCCACCTCACGGTTCGATTCTCGGCGCACTATCCTTCCTATTGACATGTCCACTCTTGAGCGCGATACGGCAGTCCTTGTCCTCGAATCCATCTCCGGCACGAAGGCGCATGTCAGCGTGCCGAAAACCAACTACGAACTCGACTTGCTTGTCGAGGGAGTGACCGACGGACTCGAAGCGGGCAAGCGCTTGCGCGGCATCGTGCATGCGCGTGGGCTTCGCATGCACCGCGCTGCGGCAGGCGGCACATTCATCGAACCGGTGCAGGGAACGCCTCGCATTGTGCAGGGGCGCGTCCTTGCAACGGACACGCGGTCGAACTGCGTGCTTCTGCATGCGGGTCTTCCCATGTGGGTGCGTGTTCCGCAAGGACAGGCTGCAGCGGACTTCACCACGGGCGAACTGCTCAACTTCTATGTGGAGTCCGGTACTGTGCTGCAGCGATCCGCAGCAGACTGCGTCTGACCTGAGTCTTTCGAGGAGCTGTTTGAACGCGCCGTGCGGCGCGTGCTGCATCAGGGAGGTGCGGCAATTGCACTCAGCAGCCGCTTGCGCGTGCCGGGGCCGTCGTACACCGCAACCTCGCCCGCGCCGATGCGGTCGACGCCAAGTCGCACGAGCGTGGAACCGGCGCCGCTGCGCACGCTGATCGCGCCGCCGTCTGCATCGCTCGCGGCACCCGCAACAATCACCCCCTTGCCGGTTGCGTTCGAAAGATTGAGCAGTCCGCCAGATGATGAGCCTCCGAGGCCAGCTACGCGGGTGCCACCCTGCAGGAACGAGAGGATCGCCGAGTCGTTCGCAGCCACTTCCAGCATCGCCGCCGGCATTCGCTGATTGTTCGTGAGCGTGATTCGCGCACCTGCTTCGGCATGGGCTGTGAACGAAAGCGTTTCTGCACCGCCTGGTGCAAAGAGCGACAGAGTGCCGCCGCTGCTGCTCGTCGGCGACTCGAGCAGCGCAGCGCGCGATCCATCACGCGCGGCGACACCGATCGACCCACCGTGCTGGAGCGCAACAGCCTGCACTGCAATGCTGCCATCCTCCTGCGAGATGCGAATCAGTCCACCGTTGATCGGCGTTGCACCAAGTGCCGCCACTTCCTTCCCATCCGCGGTTCGAATGCTGAGCCCAGTGGATGCCGGTGTGGTGGTTGCAGCGATCCGCGCATTGCCTTGCGCATCGGTGATGAGCAGCGCTGGAGTTCCGCCGTCGGTTCGCAGGACCGCACTGCTGCCGTCGCCACAGGTGGCTTCCACGCGCCCGCCTTCGGGGGTTGCGTAGATCCCTGCAACGCCCTGCTCCGCCGCATTCCAGACGGCGATGTCGCCGCCGCTTGGATTGGCACCAAACCGAAGCGCGTTTTTGCCTGAGTTTCCCCACACATCAAGTTGCCCGCCGTGCTGGCCGATACCGGCGAGCAGCACAACCTTGTCGCCCTGATCAACCACTTCGAAGCGGCGCGCACGAACGACATCGGGCGTGCGAGTCGACTGGGTCGCGGCGAGCACAACGGCACTGACGCCGATGCACGCGAAGATGACCGTGCCCGCACGCCAGCGCTGCGATTCGCGGCGCGCGGTGGCAAGTTGCATCTCTACGGCATCAAGTCGCTGCGCGAGGGAAGTGACAGACCCAGTATCGGTTGGTTGGTTCAACATGAAGTCATGCTCCTCGCTGGTTAGCATACGGTGCTGCGAAGCGAACGGCGGTTGCACGAGCGCACTCATGACGATCATCGATCATTCTCCAGCGGTCACGGACGGCGCGACACAACGCGCAGCGCGCGCGCGCGATGGCGCGCTCGCCGCGCTGCGATCCCTGCAGCGCGCCGAAGGACATTTCTGCGCCGAACTTGAGGGTGATTCGATTCTGGAGTCGGAGTATCTGCTGATGAAGTGGGCGCTTGGCCAGGAGTCGGAGCCGATGGCGGATGGGCGACCGGGGCGGGAAACGCTCGCTCGAATCGAGCGCGTTTTGCGTGCTCAGCAGCGCAGCGATGGCGGATGGGGGCAGTATCCCGGCAGCGCGACAGACCTGTCGGCAACAGTGAAGGCGTATCTCGCGCTGAAGCTGGCAGGTGATCGAGTCGATGCACCGCATATGCAGCGCGCGCGCGAGCAAGTGATCGCGCTCGGCGGCGCGGAGCGATGCAACTCATTCTCAAACTTCTATCTCGCTGCGCTCGGGCAGATTCCATGGTCGGCCGTGCCGACGATTCCGCCGGAGGTGCTGTGGCTGCCGCGCTGGTTCTTCTTCCACCTCTCCAAAGTGAGTGCATGGAGCCGCACCATGATCCTGCCGCTCGCGATCGTGAGCGTGCTTCGGCCCACGCGAATACTCGATGCAAGTCAGGGCATCGATGAGTTGTTCATCGACCCCCGCGAGCGCGCGCGCCTCTATCAACGCCCTGATGGGTCGCGCTTCTGGCGGCGCATCTTCGGCGGTGTCGATTCGCTCCTCAAGGTGACCGAGCGCTTTGGAGGGACACCGTTTCGGCGGCGTGCGATCGCCGACTCCTTCGAGTGGATCATGCGGCGTGCGAGTCAGGAGTCGCCGGCACCAACGGCAGGGCTCGGGGCGATCTTTCCGCCGATGGTGTACCTGCAGATTGTGATGCATGCGCTTGGAATTCCGCGCAGCGACCCGCGTGTGATGCGCGCCGAGCGCGATCTCGATGCGTTCTTCATCGAGGACGAAGAGGGAATCCGCATTCAGCCATGCTTCTCACCCGTGTGGGATACGGGCATCGCGCTCTACGCGATGAACGACTGCGGGCTCGATGCCACCGACTACTCCGCCGCACGCGCTGCGTCGTGGCTGGTGCGCAAGGAAGTCGCTTTCCGTGGCGACTGGGCGGAAAACTGCGCGCCGGATGCGCCCAACGGTGGATGGGCGTTCGAGTACGACAACGCGTGGTACCCCGACTGCGATGACACGGCGATGGTTGCGATGGCACTCGCGCGCACGGGCGGTGCAGCAGCATGCGCGTCGGGTGAGCGGGGTGTCGAGTGGCTGCTCGCCATGCAGAACGATGACGGCGGTTGGGCCGCCTTCGACCGAACGCAGCACCGTCCGATCTTGGAGTGCGTTCCCTTCGCCGACCACAATGCGATGCAAGATCCATCGTGTCCTGACATCACAGGTCGCGTGCTCGAGTGCCTGTCGTGGCATGGACTGCGAGTGGGTCACCCGGCGATCGATCGTGCGGTGCGCTACATCCGCTCCCATCAAGAGACGGAAGGATGTTTCTTCGGGCGCTGGGGAGTCAACTACATCTACGGGACATGGCAGTCGGTGATTGGCCCGATTCGCTGCGGCGTGAGTCGGCATGAGCCCTGGATTATGCACGCGGGTGAGTGGATCCGCTCCGTTCAACTGGATGATGGATCATTCGGCGAGACCGCCGACTCGTACATCGACCCGCGGCTCAAGGGGAAGGGACCATCAACTGCGTCGCAGACTGCCTGGGGGGCGATGGTGCTGCAGGAGGTCTTTGGCCCGCGCGATCGCGGACTTGAGCGTGCGATTGCGTGGCTCTGCAACACGCAACTCGATGCAGCGGCCGCAATCGATCCCGCGCGGAACCCAGATGGCGATCCAGCAGGATCGTGGTGCGAGCAGTTCTTCACAGGCACAGGATTTCCGCGCGTCTTCTACCTGCGCTACCACCTGTATCGGCTCTACTTCCCGTTGATGGCGCTCGGCCGATTCGTCGGTGCGCGAGGGGGCGAGTGCAGCGCGCTTCAGAAGGGCGCAGGCGACTGAAACGACAGTCGCTCCCCAGTTCCGGGATGCGTGAACTCGAGCAGCGTGGCGTGGAGGCAGAGCCGCGGTGCCAGGCGCAGCAGATCTTCCGGTGCATACAAGTCGTCGCCGAGCATCGGATGACCAATGGTGCACATATGTAACCGCAACTGATGTGACCGCCCGGTCCGCGGTTCGAGTTGGACTCGTGTGCGCGGTGGGTTCGACAGGTGCTCCACAACTCGCCATGCAGTCACGCTTGGGCGCCCATGTTCGTGATCGATGCGTTGGCGCGGGGGATTCGCAGGATCCTTTGCGATCGGGAGATCGATGACACCATGCGCATCCGCGCAGTGACCGCCCACAAGCGCCTCATACATCTTGCGGACTGAACGCGCCTCGAATTGCATCGACAGCGCCCGGTGCGATGCGGCATCGAGTCCAAGCACCATCAGACCGCTCGTATCTCTGTCGAGGCGGTGCACGATGCGCGCACCTGCGAAATCTTCTGCAACTCGTCGGGCGATGCAGTCCGCCTTCGACTCGCCGATGCCGGGAACGGAGAGAATGCCGTGCCCTTTCTCGATCACGATCAGGTGTGCATCGCGGTGCAGCAGCGAGTAGCCGCGACCTACAATCTCCTGACCGCTTTCGCGTTCATTGGGCCTCTCATTCATGCGCTTCATCATCCCACATGTCGCAGCAACACACGCGCTCCTGCTTGCATCGTGCTCGACCCCTCAGCCCTCGCAGCCGAGCACAAAGCCAGTGACTGAGGATCCGGCCGTGTGGCGAGCATCCGAGTCCGACTGGTTGCAGAACCACACGCAACTCACATTCCCCGATCGTTTCGTTAAGGCGGGAGAGGCGTACTTCTCGCCGGACGGGAGGCAGATCATCTTTCAGGCGGTCGAGCAACCGGTTGCGGGTCGTGCGCCCGACGACTATTACGCGATGTTCGTCGCACAACTTGGCACGGATGCAAGCGGCAAGCCAATGCTGACGAGCATCGAACGGATCAGTCCGCCCAATTCGGCCAACACCTGCGGCTGGTTCGAGGCATCGCGCCCTGGCGTTGTGCTCTTTGGTTCAACGATCACAACGCCGGCAGTCACCGATGCCCCTGGGTACCAGC
>Ga0233425_10011526_pt1 | contig 10287 bp, 13 predicted proteins | sample Watercolumn_Towu_2_FD_181712 | JGI IMG/M metagenome (GOLD analysis project Ga0233425, IMG submission 181712) | Freshwater microbial communities from Lake Towuti, South Sulawesi, Indonesia - Watercolumn_Towuti2014_140_MG | ecosystem: Environmental > Aquatic > Freshwater > Lake | place... | reverse complement strand
CGAACCTCCAGTTGCACGATCCGATCCTCACCCCTCCTCTGTCACCTGCGATTCCGCACCGTTTCGCGCTCCAGGGTCGGGTCCGTCCTCGGCCGCCACGCGGGTCCGGTTTTCGCCGGCGGTGAGGTCGGCCAGGTAAGTAGCGAGTTTTCCCGGTTGAATGTCACCTATGACGGACACGCACAGGGCCGGAATGTGGACCGTTCCCCGACTTATCCGGTCGTATGTGTACGAGCCATTGCCGTTCCACGCTTCGAGGTAGAACTCCCGGTCTCCTTCGTGCCCGGACCTGTCTAGCTCCCGGAGCCACCCGGCTAGTTCGTCACGGACGAGAAGCATCCCGCGGGTGTTCTCGCGGAGAAGCTCCCCGAGCTTCTCCACGGTGGCGTTGTTCGTCCGGTATCGACGTTCGGTGACCTGGCACCCCTCGAGCTCTGCGAGCAGCACACGGATTCGCTCTTCGTCCACTTCCTTGCGGTTCTTGGCAGTGCGCAGCTTCGCTTCGAGCACCACCCGGTGGACCTGGACGTCCTTTGCCTTGCTCTCGAATTCCTGGTGTGCACGCTCGACTAGCGGACCAAGCGGTGCGAGACCAGCCCCCAGGGCGTGGGTCTTGAGCGTCCCCGGTCGCGCCACGATTCCCCCCCAAAGGTTGGGGATGACAGTCCAGTTGTCGCGGGCCTCGGGCAGGATGTTGATACTCCGTCCGACTAGTGAGGAGAGAGCCACAATCGCGGGCACGGAGGGGAACTCGAGCGGGATGCACGCGCGGGCCGCTGTGTCCACGAGCCACCGACAAAGTGGAACGGGCAGGTATTCAGGAGGGAGTGAAGGTACGGGTTCCACGTCGGGGAGCTCTTGGCGTGGTGGCCAGTCGCTGCAGTTGCCTACGTCCGCTCGCTCCCGCCCTGAGCTGGTCTGCCCGGTTCGTTTTCCGGGACCGGCCCCGGGAGCGTCCTCGTCGCCAGGTCCCGGGTCGTCGGGTTCAAGACCGAAGGCTAGAACATCGACAGGATCAACTCCGGCCTCCCGCCGAGCTTCACCACCACAGAGCGGAGCCGATGTGGGCTGCGGTTGGGCGACCATCGGTCACTCCCTTTCCTCCGGTTCGATAAGTTTCTCGATGTCCTCCACTCGAAACCTTGTCCGCCCCAGCACCTTGACGGGTTTGAGGTCGCCTCGACGGACCATTCGCCAGAGTGTCGACGAGGACACGCCAAGACGTGCTGCGGCTTCCTCGGGAGACAGGTGAACTTGAATGCCAGCAGGTGCCATGCGTCTCAAACTACAGGGCCGGTCGGGCGTCAGTCGAAGATTCTCGTGGGACATGAATTGACGCCTGCTGTCCCTCGGAAGGGGATTGCAGAACATGAAACGCAATAAAATGATTCACGTTCCGTTGGTCGCCAAGGAAACTCCGCTCTGCGTGGAGATGCCTTCCAAGTGGGTGAAGAGCTGGAGGGTCATCGCCATGCTGAGCCGCCTGGAACCCGCTCTGATGGCCTCTCCAGCTTGGAACAGCCTTCTCGACCCTTGCGTGGCGGAAGCACTCAGTCAATCGGAGCAGGGACAGGAGGGCGCGCTTGCTCAACTCGTTGTTGATCTCCCACGACTCATCGATCGGAAGGACGTGCGCGCAGCAGTCATCTCCGCGATGGATAGACGGAGCAGGGAGTTTTTCAAGGTGCTGAAAGGCCGACTAGCAAGGTTTAATAGAGCGCAGGTTTCGTTATTGAGACAGGATCAATATGACCTACTCACCATAGCAGATGGTCTCACTCGTTTCGTTTCACGCCTGTACCGGGGGGATGATGTAGGTGTAGTACTTCATGAAGAATTGGGCACCGTGGAGAATAGAATTATAGACATTTATAGGCGTGAGCATGGGAAGGACGCTACGATAGGATTAGAGAACCGCACCGGACCCTACGCCGCCATCACGAAATCACTGCAACGGACAAGAAAGGAGTCGGTGGTTGTCCCGATCCTACTCGTTCAATGCAACGAGCACAACAACATGAATGAATGGAAACAAATAGAGAAGCCTGTGGTAGACATCTCTCGCATTATTCCGTGGCCGACAACTGGGATCATCGAAAACGCAAGACGCGTGATGGCAGTACCCATAGCTGGTGAGATCATCGCAGAGCATCACGCTTGTCGCGCTCGGGGTTGAGCATCACCGATATCGACCACTCGGCCACCAATCGCTGAGCATCCAAATCAGCTCAATATCATCAAGTTCGTCGATCTTTTGCGCTACCGAAGGCTGGCGAGCTTTCTGCCTCACACTATCCATGTAGGACCGCCAGAACCCTTGATCCTCGATTCTCATACTCCCAAGAAACCGAGCCGCAGCCATGATAATCCGCATGTCACGACGTTTGATATCTCGGAGCTCGGCATCATCATCGGCTTTCTGCGGCACCGCTTCAGGCACCACGAAGCGAACTCGGCTCACCTCCTCAGCCTCAGCCTCGTCCTCGTCGTCGAGATCGTCGCTGAGGGCCTCGACCCCGGGGGTGTGATCCTCCTCGTGGCCTCGAAGGCTCACTCCGATCACATCAGCTCGGATGCGCTCGACCTCCTCGGGCGTGTAGTACCTCCAGCCCTGGCCGTCCAGGGCGGGGTGTGCGCGCCCCTCACTCTCGAGCCTGCGGAGTTGCCTTCTCGTGATGCCAAGCTCCTTGCTTGCCTGCCCCGGTGACATTGAACCTCCTTGGCTCCCCGCGCGCGCGTAGTGCGCGCGCCCGCGTGCGCAACACGCCCACACGTTGCAACGCGGTTCAAATTCAGAAAATAAATCCCGGGAGGAAAATCAGGGAAGTTGCGGAACCCTCCCTTGGTGTACCATGTGACCTGGAGCTTCAGACCGGCTCGAGGTGGCCCCGCAGGGGCTTGAGGACTCGCTATGTTTACGGGAGCCTTGTCGCTGTGAAAATCCAGCATTTCATAGTAGCACTGGGGCCTCTCACCATCGCTGGTTGCTTGGATTGGACCCTCCTGACAGTTCGGGGAAACGAAGCAGCAGATAGCGACGCTGACGTGGACGCTAACGACGACGGTGATGTTGACGCTGATGCCGACACAGACAGTGACGCCGACATTGTAGATACCGACGCCGATTCCGACACAGAGTCCGCCATGGACGCAGAAGACTTCGACGCAGGCGACGCAGAGGACAGCGACGCGGACGCGGATACCGATCCCTGCGATGGCGTCACGTGCTCGGGTCACGGAAGATGCCTCACCGACAGGGGAACTCCCGTCTGCGTGTGCGACGAGGGGTTCCTGGCTGAAGGGCTGGAGTGTGTCTGCGACGGTGCGTGCGCCGCACCGTGCGCCGGGGGCTTGCTCGATCTCGTGTCGGGTCTGTGCTGGCAGAACCCCACAGGAGGCCAGGGCAGCGTGGAAGAGGGAAGGACGTACTGTGCCGAGCTGGACCTCGGCGGCTACGGCCCCGGGTCGTGGCGCCTGCCCACGATCGGCGAGCTCCGTTCGCTCGTCCGGGGATGCCCTGCTGTCGAGACGGGCGGGGCGTGCAGGCTCACCGACTCGTGCCTCGAGGAGAGTTGCTGGAGCGACGTCTGCAACGGGTGCGGCCCACGGCCGACAGGCGAAGCGTACTGGATCGAGGGGCTCGAGGGGCCATCAGACTGGACGTGGTCCACCTCGACCGTAACGGAGCACCCTGAGTACACGATTGGTATCCGCTTCGACTCCGGCTTCATGTTCTGGGGGGATGGGGGCAACCACTATCGGTGCGTCCGCGACGGACCATGATCCTTGCGGGGGCCCCCGGCCTTCGGCCGGGGCCAGAGCCACCCCCATCCACCAGCCTCGATAAAAGGAAAGACAGTGGAGGCGTTGCTCCCACGGGGGGCTTCCGCTACCGCAAGAAGATCCTCGGGTGACGTAGGCTCCGGCGAAGCCCGCGGCACGCGCACAAGCGTGGGGTCGCAAGTGAGTACCAACTCAACGGAGCCCAACCCTTCGGGAGCACAACGTACACCCTGTCCGCGACGCGCAGGAGCTCTTCCGCCGCCGCCAGAGGATCGGGCAGGTTCGCTAGCACATGTGAGCAGACGACCGCTCCGAAGTGCCTGTCCGGCCAAGGAAGGGAATAGGCGTCACAGTAGCAGGGGACCCTTGGGGCACACTGCCGTCGAGGGGCGGAAGGGTCACACGCGACGTCTGCGATGTCGGGGTAACCGAAAAGCCTCACCCGGACGCTCGATCTTCGGGTGCCGCAACCCACGTCGAGAAGAGGCTTTCCAACACGGTCGCAGTAGGCACGGGCTTCGCGAAGAACCCGGACGGGGTCAACACCGACCGCCTTGACGTAGGATAGGCCGAGGTAGCCCCCAGCGAGCGCCAGCCAAGGCCAGAGCATTATTTCCTTCGCTTCCAGGCCACGACGCCCACCCCGACCGCAGCGAGGGCGCCGAGCCCGGGAAACAACTCCGCGGCAACCCGGAAGTGGTTGAACATCCCGAGGCAACGGAGCCCCGTCCTGCGGCCGATCACCATGCCGCCGGACAGCGTGCTCCCCAACCACACGTCATCCCCTATCGCCCGACTTCCGATCGCCCCTCTACAGCCATGGGGCAGACGCCTTCATGGGGTCTCTGAAGGCAGGAACGCGGCACCCTCTGACTCAAACAGCCCCAGTTGTTCTTCGCGCGGAGGCGTGGTGACGTCGAAGTTCGTGCGTTTCCAGTCTTCCAGCCAATCGAGAAACGCCTCTCGCTGGGCCTCATCGGGGCAATGCACGTGGAGCGTGTCCCCCTCCAGGCCGATCATTTTGGGCTGCCGATCCTGCCAGTAGGCCAAGATGCGCTTGAACAGATTCTCCCGGACGAAGCGCCGCATGGCCGTCCGGCGGTCCCGGCCGAGGTAGCGGAACAGGCCGCCCGTGGTCTTCAGCAGGATATCGTCGACGGTCAGAACGCGCGGCGTCCCAGCTGGCCAGGCGTTCAGCTCGCAGAGCAGCACGGTATGGGCTTGGTTTCGCAGCACCTGGCGGCTGTGGTCCTGCCGTTTGGGGTCGGGGTAGTCCTCGACCGACACCACCAGCAACAACGGACTGGGATCCGTGTCCTCTGAAACGCCCCGAATCACGACCGCTGCGTCGTCCTCGATCCCGGTATGCGCCCGGAAGGCCGCGTCCCATGCGTAGCACAGGTCGGCCTCGCGCAACGCGAGGCTGTGGAGGGAGTGGGGGCCGGGCGACAAGGCCCGCTCTCGCAGCTCAGCGGCGAGACTGGTCAGGCATGAGTCCATCGCGGCTCGGTCGGGCTCCGGCACCACGTAACAGAGGAGGCACTTGAAACCGGGCGCCAGCACCTCGCCGAAGGCCGGGCCAGCCACCAGCAAGTGCCCGCGCGCCTGTCTTGAGTTGTCGCTCACCGGCGAAAACGACGACGCCTTGGCTTCGAAGGTCAGGGCCTTGCGGTCGCGCTTGCGGCTCAGGATGACCTCCGGCTCGGGCTTCATGCTGATGTCGAGTCCCGAGGCCCTGGCGACGACCAATGTCTCCTCGGGTAGCGGGAACGGATTCTCGATGTATACCAGCGTGAACTCCAGTTCGTGGAACAGCGGTCGCACCACGTACTCGTCGGCGGGCTGGGGCCTCGTCATCCAGAGCAGCAGATTGAGCTGGAATCCCGGGTCTCGCAGAAGGGCGTCAGTCTTCACCGCCGAACCCTCCCGAATGCTGTATCGACTGGTCCACCACCGCCTGGAACTTCTCGTCTCCCAGCCAAGCTTCTACCTTGGGGCAGACGTAGGCTTGGACGTTGGTCACTAGGCGGTGGAAGGTATTACCGCAGGTCCCTTGCGGCAGGATGGCGACGAGGCCGGTCGCGGTCATCTCCAGGCTGATCGGCTGCCACAGATGACGGTCCGCTCCGTAGACGTGGACCTTCGTTGGCCCCATCCAGATCGGCTCGCCCCAAAGCCGAAACCGGTTGCGCTTCCGGAAGGCCGAAGTCACCCACCGCTGGAAGGTCGCCGCAGAGAGCTCCTCGCGAAACCGCACGATGAGGGGCACTCCTTGGGCGCCGAAATTCACTGCGGCACTCCCCGGCGCCTGGTCGAGCCGATGCCAGGCTACCTCCTCGGTCCGTTCGAGCATCGCCCGGTAGGTCCGGTAGAGGTAGCGAACCAAGTTTCGGTGTTCCTCGAAGCTGCCCGAACGGTTGGTGACGCGTCCCTCCTGGTACAGGTCGTGGCTGCCGCTGCCGCCACGCGAGGGGAAACGCAGCCCGTAGAGCGCATAGAGCGGAGCATAGCCTGACTGCAGGTGTTGCAGCGAGGCTCGAATCCTGCCGATCCGGTCCGTCATGTGGAAGCTGGCGGCCCGCCGCTCGAACGCCGGCTCGTCCTCATCCAGTTCGCTATCGGCGGAGCCACCGGAGTCCTCCACCTCGAGGTCCTCTGCTGCGTCGTCCGGCATTTCGAAGATGCTCTGGTGTTTGAAGGTCAGCTTGCCGAACCGATCGTCCCCGCGGCAACTCACGTCGGTGTCCCAGAGACGCTGCAGCAACTGGCTGCTGAACCAGGTGGAATCGAGGTCCGGGGACCGGGTGATCCAGTGGTTCACGCGCGGCTTGGCAACCTTGGAATCGTCGCAGGTGTAGTGGGCGAAGAATCGTTGGTCGTACTGCTCCACATAGCCTACGACCCGTTGGATCCCGTCCGAGGCGTTGGGGTTTTTATCCCGCCAGCGGACCTCGATCAAGGTGTCGTCAATCGGCCTCACCTGCGCGCCCAGCGACCGCAGGATGTTGGCCGGGGGCTGGGGGTAGCCGAGGCGCGGCGCAACGTGTTCGAGCAGGAAGCTCTTGACTATCGGCGTGCGGGTGCGACGCCCGTCCGACTCATCGCGAGCCTCGGCAGCCAGCCCATTGAAGAAACGGTAGACCTCGAACCGATCCTTGGGCTGGTTCGGGTAGGCGACTGGCACCATTGCACACCTCAGAGTATCGGGCCCGCTTGCCTCGTTCCGGCGCAAGCGCAGGGACTGGCCGCAGGAATGATACTGTACGCTGTGGCCGCTCCGGAGGAAAGCGCCACCAGTTCCGGGCACATCATCAACGTGAGTTCGTCCCGTAGCCGCATGCACGCCATCGGCGGGTTGCGTGCCGACGACTGAGTGCTTGCAGTCCGACACCGACCGGGCGGGGGGTCCCATCTCGCGCCTCCTCTAGGTTGCAAGATTGGCAGCCACTCACGTTACTAGACCGATCCCGGCAAGAGGGTCACGATCTCCCTGAGACGATGGGGCCCCGGCCTTCGGCCGGGGCCATTGCCACCCCATACCCTCGGGCCGCGATGGAAGAAAAACAGGGGGGACGGGACAGGAAGGGTCCGGCGGGTTCTTAGATGCCCTTGAAGAAGTCGGGCTCGACCGACACCTTCTCGACCATCTCGGTCTTGACGCCCAACTTCAACTGCTTCAGCAGGTCGCACAGGTGCTCGCCGTCGATCAACTCGATGGGAGGCGCACCGTCGCGGGTGGCCTCCTTCTTGGCGTCGGCTGTGAACCGCCCGGTCGTGATGAACAGGCCCTTGTCAGTCCTGCCAACCATCGCGCCCCGGAAGTCCCGGATGGCTCCTGGACCCACCGTCCCCGAGTACTTCTTGCACTGGAAGAACACTTGGAAGGAGACGAGCACGAGCCGGAGAACGCCGATTCCGTCGATGCCGCCGTCCCCGGCCCGGCCCGTGACCTCGACCTTCACGAACCCCGCCTCCCGCAGGATGCGCTGGGAGAGTCGCTCGAAAGCGTCGGCGGGCATGTCGCGGATGATGTCGAGCAGTTGGTCCTTCCACGTCTCCTCGTTGGTCTCCTCGTCGTCCACGATGGGCTTGGGTGTCGCAGCCTCGGCCCTCCGGACCTTGGCCGGGATCTCAGCTACCTCAGCCTCGGTGAGCGCCCGTCCAGAGGGCGTTATGCTCCAGATGCCCCGAGTGCTATTCTCGACCGCGCCGACCTTCTTCATGTAGGTCCGCGCCCACGCCAACCTGTAGGCCACCTCGGTCTCGGGTCCATCCTTGTGCAGGGTGGCCTGGACCTCTTCAGACAAGCCCATCAACTGGGTGACCCGGTCGAGATGCTCCTGCACCGACGCCGACCCCCCGCTCTCCTTCAGGGCCTGCAAAGCGGGCCACATCATCCTGTCGTAGGTCGGTATCGTGGTTGTCTTCTTGCTCATAGCGCCCATTCCCGGTTCGTCGGCCGATGCCGTTGCACCCACGTTTCATCAAGATCGAGAAACGGCAAATGAGGTCGCCCGGCAACCTGCCATAGGCGGTTCATTGCCGGGGAGAGGCATCTTGGGTTGGTGGTGTCCGGCATCACCCTCGAACGTACCACGTCAACACGAACTGGAACATCAAGCTCAGTCTCTTGCTTGCCAGTGGTTCAGGGTCACCTCCGCGCCGGGCCCGTGGTCGCCGCGAGGAGCCCCACGAGGCCCGCGAAGACGCCGACGCTGATCGCCACCGTCGCGCCCGTCGAGAGCCCGCCCCCCCTTTTTTCTTTTGTCGAGGCGAGGTGGAGTCGGGGTGGCTCCGTGGCCGGCCGAAGGCCGGCCGCAGAGACGAGGGGCGCGGCGAGGAGCGCCTTGTTCGTGAGCTGGAGCCCCAAGTCAACAGGGGGCGTAACCCCTGCACCGAAGCGCGGCATGAAGGAGCGTTTCGAGCTTCATCCGATCCCCCACTTGATCCCCCACTTTCTGCTGTCGGAGCGTGACGGCCCGTGACGCCCCATGACGGTTATGTTATTGATAACACATGCAACTGCTTGTCTTCACAGAGCCCCGCTTGGCCTTGCCAAGGTGGACGTCGCGGGTTCAAGTCCCGTCTCCCGCTCCGAAAAAGCCCTTCGAGAACGCCCGGTTGGCCGATGAGGCCGATCGGGCGTTCGGGTCTCAGACACCCCCAACTCCCGTTTGACTCCCGTTTGCGTCCCTCGACTCGCCCTCCCTGGCGGGCCGAGGGACGCTCTCCGCTGTCCGACGCCTCCTCTGAGCTCCGGGCACGCCACCCGACGAATATGGCGGTCCTCCGACACAAGCAGACCCGCGAGGTGCGGCAGGCGTATACCTGCGTAGGGAACCCAACATGACGACACGAGCCCGGTCCTTGTTCGCCACCTGCCTGGTCCTTGCAGCGTGCGCCCACGACGCTGCGCCCGTCCCGATGGCCGTGACGATCCGGGCCGACGTGCCGGAGCTCCGCACGGTCCAGGTCGTGCGCGGACGCAACGGCCGCTCAGCGGTGCGACGAGAGGACATCCACGTCCGGACGAACACCTGGGAGCCCGTGCCGACGATCATCGACTCGACGACGAGCGGTCCCTGGGTGATGTCGCAACCCGTGCGGGTCACGCTGGCCGGCGACTCCTCGGGCTCCGAGGGTTGGCTCATCGACAACGCCGTCCTCGTCGAGGTCCTCGACATCGAGGAGCATCGGCTCGCCGCGGCGCTCGTGGGGAACACCGAGACCATGATGCTCGATGGCGAGCCAGTTCAGCTTCTCGGCGCCGCCTCTTTCAGGCCGGAGCCGACCGACGTGACCGCTCTCTTCCCCGATGTCGGGACGCGATTCCTCCTCCGCGTCACCGCGCTCGATTATGGTGGCGAGGCATACAGCACCGACGTGTGGCTCGTCGTCGGCCCCGTCCGGGACCAGGTCGTGGGTGGACAGCCGGTCGTGCCGGACCAGAACCAGATCGACCACCGTGTCGTGCCAGGCCAGGAGCAGGTCTCGCCGACGTGCGTGGGCGAACCTCGCCCGATCGATCAACAGGGCTGGGAGGCGAGTCCGACGCTCGTCGTCCACGAAGCGACGACGTGCGTGTACCGTGTGACGTGGAACGGGTGGGACCCGCCGCGCGCCTACGAGTACCACCCTGACGGCGCGGGATGGATCGATGACTACTTCATCTCCGGCTCGGATCAGCATGGCCAGGTCTTCTGGAACGTCATCACCGGCGAAGTCAGGGTCAGGCCGAGACCCGGACAGCAGCTCCCACCCGAGGCGGCCCGTGCGCTCGCACAGCATGCCTTCATCACGATCTTCCCCGGCATCGAGATCGACACGCTGATCTTCGATCCCAGACCGTGCCCCGACGACACGCGTTGCACGCCGTACTGAGCAACTCGTCAGCGCCACGTCCGCGCCCCACCCTCCTTGCCACCCTCGCGGCCTTCGCCGTAGCGATCTGCGCAGAGCCCGACGAGGCCGAAGGCGATGTTCGGCTGGAGTGCGCGATCGAAG
>Ga0233425_10011525_pt1 | contig 10287 bp, 7 predicted proteins | sample Watercolumn_Towu_2_FD_181712 | JGI IMG/M metagenome (GOLD analysis project Ga0233425, IMG submission 181712) | Freshwater microbial communities from Lake Towuti, South Sulawesi, Indonesia - Watercolumn_Towuti2014_140_MG | ecosystem: Environmental > Aquatic > Freshwater > Lake | place: Indonesia... | reverse complement strand
GGGCACACCAGATTAATTTTAACAATTGCAATAAAAAACCCTGATTTCTAGTCAGTGGTTTTTGTTTCCTAAACAAAGAGTTTTCGGTATAATAAGTTTATGAATTTAAACACTCCCATCGAACAATTAACGGCAGTTGGTCGGGTGACGGCCAAGCGCCTCAAATTGCTAGGTTTGGCTTCAATCGCTGATCTGCTTTCATATTATCCTTATCGGTATGAGGATTTCAGTCAGTTAAAGACTATCAAAGAATTGATGGGTGGTGAAGTGGTGACGGTAAAGGTGAAGATAGAATTACTGGCCAATCGACGAAGTTTTAAAAAAAGACGCATTCTAACTGAAGGTTTGGTCAGCGATGGTACAAAAGAAATGAAAGTATTGTGGTTTAATCAACCGTATTTAACCAAAACATTATCACCGGGCATGGAAGTATTGCTTTCCGGTCGAGTTGACAATGATCGTTTCGGATTGATTATGATCAGTCCGCAATATGAAAAATATCAATCAGAGCATGATGCGTACAATACGGCCAAAATCTTGCCAGTATATTCTTTGACCGCCGGTTTAACGGCCAAACAATTAAGGTTTTTATTACATCAAACAATGCCCATGGTGAGAAAATTACCGGAAATTCTACCTGAAGAATTGGTAGCAATGAATAATCTGATGTCATGGTCTCAGGCTTTGGAGAATATTCATTTTCCTGATAGTTTTGAAACACTGCAACAAGCGAGAAAAAGATTGAATTTTGATGAGATGTTTTTGATCCAATTGCACATCCAGAAAATTCGAAATGAACTGGAACAGTCGTTGTCTCCGTTGATAAATTTCAATGAACCAGAAACTAAAAAGTTTGTGGCTTTGTTACCATATTCTTTGACCGATGATCAAAAGAAAACCGCCTGGGAAATTATAAAGGATCTGGGAAGAAAACGTCCGATGAATCGTCTCCTTCAGGGTGATGTCGGTTCCGGAAAAACGGTCGTGGCAGCGTTGGCTATGTTAAACGTGGGCCTGGCCGGGAAAAGAACGGTGTTGATGGCTCCGACGGAAATTTTGGCGATTCAACATTATCAAAGTCTCAGGAAACTATTTGCCCAAACTGGATTTAAAATCGCTCTGATCACTTCGGCGCAAAGAGAAATAGATGGTCAACCTTTGACAAAAAAGGGGTTAAACAACAGGCTGGAGGCTGAGGCTGTGGAAATTATTGTTGGTACTCATGCCGTCATTCAAGAAAAATTAACGATTAAAAATTTGGGATTGGTGATTGTCGATGAGCAACATCGATTTGGAGTCCGGCAACGCAAGCATCTCTTGCGACGTGAGGCCAATCAAGAAATGCCACATTTTTTATCAATGACTGCGACTCCCATACCGAGAACTTTGGCGTTGGCTTTGTATAGTGATTTGGATTTGAGTAGTATTCGCCATCTGCCAGCCGGCCGTAAGAAAATATTTACAAAATTGATTAATGAAGAGAAACGCAGCCGCGCCTATGAGTTTATCCGGGAAAAGATCAAACTGGGGCAGCAGGCTTTTGTTATTTGTCCATTGATTGACCCGTCGGATAGCAGTGGCGCTAAATCGGTAACTGAGGAATTCCAACGATTAAAGAGAGATGTTTTTCCTGATTTGCGACTGGTTATGTTGCACGGGAAAATGAAATCAGAAGAAAAAAAGGCGGTGATGCGGGCTTTTAAAAATCAAAAATTTGATCTGTTGATCTCAACTTCAGTTATTGAGGTTGGTGTCGATATTCCCAATGCTACGATTGTAGTTATCGAGGGTGCCGAACGGTTTGGTCTGGCTCAGCTGCATCAATTTAGAGGCCGAGTTGGAAGGGGAATAGAGCAGTCATATTGTTTTTTGATGCCGAGCAATGAAAATCCCGTTACCATGCAACGATTGCAAGCATTGGTGGATTGTCATGATGGCTTTACTTTGGCGGAAAAAGATATGGAATGGAGAGGAGCCGGAGAAGTCTTTGGTACGAGACAATCAGGTTTGCCAGAGAGTGGTTTGCTTGACCTTAGTGATTTTGACATTATTAAGAAAGCCCAGCAGTCAGCGATTAAATTTTGGCAAGATTTTCGATTAGAGGACTACCCTTTACTCCAAGAAAAATATACACAAAAGAATATTATTTGGCATTTTGAGTAATTGACAGAATAATAATATTGAGATAGTATGTATTTATTGTTCCCTTAAAGTCGGGGGAACAGAAAGCGGCTCTTGCTAGGAGGAAGTCATGCCGGATGGAGTAGTGCCGGGGGGATTAAACATCACCGTCAGGCCGGGGCACGCGGTCAAAGCCAGGAACTGTGCGATTTCGATGATGAGGATCGCTAATGCGGAGACGGTCGTACCCTGGGGAGAGGGGTTTGCCAAAGTCGCAGCCCTGCTCGATCAAGAACGACGATGGATCGCCAGCAACGGGATGAAGGCCAAGGTCGAGAAGCTAGGGATCCAGGTCACGGAGTTGCGAAGCTTTGCCAAGATGCAGGCGGTCTATGCCAGTATCCTGGTCAAGAAAGTGCGTAGTCTTAGCCGTGATGAGAAACGTCACATTTGCGAGGTAGTTCGCAAGCTCGGTGGGCAATCTTTCCTCGATGCCCTGGGCATCAAGGCGTAAAAAACACTGGTCGAAACGGCCAGTTTTTCATTTATTACAAATTACGAATTGCTACAAATATACGAATTATTAATGAGAGCGTCGTCTCGCACGGCTGTGCTATATGGGTTGATTAGCGCGATTTTCAAAGGCTCGATTGATAGCGTCGACCGTCATCCAGTGATATTTTTGGGCTAATTGGATATATATTTTGTGGATGGTAATCAATTGTTCGAGTTCTGCTTGGCGTCGTTGTTTACTGATTGGTGAAGAATGAAATTCGTGATCAATGTTTTTTAAATAGTTCTCATATTTGTTCAAGTCTTTCGTTAGTTGTTCTAAAGTTTTATCTTTGGCGAAAAGAAAAAAATTATGAAACGTGTCAATTAATAGGCTTTTTGAAATTAACGCAATTTGTTCCAGAATGGGGTAGTCCTCAGGTTTGATCGCGTCGCGGAATCTTATTAGTTTTTTTATGCTCGGTTCCTCGAATAAGTTTACTTTGGGGGCTTCCGATGATGGTATCATATTATTTTACCAATGGCAGGTCAGCCAAGGTTTTAATTTTTACTAAACTAAGTTGGAACTCTTTTGTCAGTTTGGTTTCGGGAATAATGGCGGTTTTGAAGCCTAATTTTTGGGCTTCTTGGAGGCGCTTTTCCAGGTTGGAAACATTTCGAATCTCTCCGCCCAGGCCAACTTCACCAATGATGATGGTATCGGGGCTGATCGGTTTATCCAGTTTGGCGGAAATTATCGAGCAGACCGCCGCCAAATCCACGGCCGGTTCGTCAACCTTGAAGCCGCCGACAATATTAAGATGAATATCTTGATTGCTAAGATTGACTCTGGTTCGCTTGCTGATCACGGCGGCGAGTAATTGTAAACGATTGGTGTCAAATCCCGAAGTTTTTCTGACCGGATAGCCAAACAAAGTGGGGGAAACCAAAGCTTGAATCTCGATTAGGAAAACTCTGGTGCCTTGTAGAAAACAGGACAGCGCGGTACCGGAAATATTTTCGCTATGCCGCTCCAGAAAAATTTCTGAAGGATTCTTAATTTCTTCCAGGCCGGTGCCGGTCATGGCAAAAATGGCGATTTCATTGGTGCTGCCAAAGCGGTTCTTGATACTTCGCAACACTCGATAACCATGATACTTATCCCCCTCAAGGTAGATAACAACATCTACCAGGTGCTCCAGCGTCTTTGGTCCGGCCACGGTGCCGTCTTTCGTGACGTGGCCGGTGATAATAATCGGTATGTTTAAACTCTTGGCGACTTCCAACAATTTAACGGTACAAGCGCGAATCTGATTGACACTACCGGCCTCGGCATCGCTATCTCCGGTGTAAACGGTTTGAATGGAGTCAATTATCGCCAAACTCGGTTTGATTTGAGAGATGGCCGAACAAATTTCTTCAATTCTGGTTTCACTGAGGAATTTTAAATTTTTCGGTTGATAATTCAAGCGCTCGGCTCGGAGTTTGATTTGTGAGGCTGACTCCTCGCCGGACAGATATAGAGTCGGTGCCTTTTGATTTTCAAGATTTTTTAACAGTTGCAACATAATGGTTGATTTCCCAATACCAGGTTCACCGCCGAGGAGAATTAAACTGCCTTCTACCAGTCCACCGCCAAGTAAGTTGTCAATTTCATCAAACCCGGTGGCGAGGCGAAGTTTGTTCAACCCAGTTACTTTGTCCAGGTCAACAATCTTCGAAGAATCAAAAGCCCGGGTTTCTTTTTTAGCGCTATCGTCACCAATGAATGATTCCTTCAAAGTGCCCCATTTACCACAACCAAGACAGCGCCCGAGCCATTTTTGACTTTGGGCGCCGCAGTAAGAGCAGGCGTAGATTGTTTTATTTTTATCCATGAGAATGAGTTAAGGAGAACAGCGAGCGGGCATGTTTGGTAAGCCGAACTCAAAGTGCCACCATTCGCCGCAGTAACGCAGGGCGCCGGCTTCTTTCATGATTTGTTGCAATAGTTGCACGTCAGCGTCAGTGTAATTGGCATAGGCACCTTTGATTTTACCGCAGCTGGCAGTGCCCTTTAAACAAAGATCAATGGCATTACCAGAAACATGAGTCGAGTTGCAACTGGGCTTGGCGACGATTTTTCTGGTTTGCGCTTCATCACCATGATAGATAGCCAGTGCTTCATCCCACAGCTTTTGCTGTTTGGCCATCGATCGATCAGCGGAAACCACTTGAATTTCTTTACCTTTTTTTACAGCGATATCCTTGGCTCTCTTCAGTCCATCAGCCGAAATTTGGAGCAATCTTTTCCCATCACCAATGGAAACCAGCTGAGAATCATTGGGACAAACAGCCGCGGTGCCGTCCGGTAATGAGGACCCGTTATTATCAAAACCATTGGTGGGAATAGAATCCTCTGTTGGCGCGATTGATTGCACACTGACACTATTGAGACTGACCAGATCAGGATTGATGGTATTTAGAATAATGTATGAAGTAAGTAAAATTACCAGACCGTAAAGGGGGTTGGTAATCATTTTTTTGGCGGTAGCGACACCGCCGGGATTTACTCCGGAAATAATGTACATGACCCCTCCGATGATCATCATCAGTACGGCTAACAAGGAGCCCATGAGCAATGAATATTTGAATGCCCCTTGGATGCATTGAGCGATCCAGGGAATGGAGGCGGTATCACCGACTTGGTAGGTCACCGGAGTCAATGGACAGACTTTGCTCAGAGCGTTGAGGACGGGCGGCTTCTGAGTCACAGTGTTGGTGGCAACGGAGTTGTTGGTCATTTTGGCGATAGAGGGATCGGTGCATTTACCGTCTTTGCAAATATTGGAAATACATTCATAGTTGTCAACGCAGGCCGTCCCGGCCGCTTTTGTTTCGCGGCAATGGGGGAGGATGTCGGTTTTGTCTTTCAAATCGCAATACAGTTTTTCATCGCAAGTGTCAGCCGAAGTACAATAACCACCTACCTTTGATTTACCCATGATGCATTTTCCTGAAGTGCAGGTACTGGAGACACATTCAAAATTATCAACGCAAACTTCACCTTTACCTTTCTTGACCGCGCATTTGGGTACGGGGGTGGAGGTGTTCTTTATGTCACAATAAGCGCCGGAAATACAGGAGTTCTGATCAGCACAGGTGCCATTGACGGACACATTGCCCGTGCCCGCCCAAACAAACTCGGTGGGGACCAGGAGGGTGAGCGCGAGAAAAAATACGCCAAAATAGTATTTCATATTTTATTTTAATTTTATCTCGTGCAAAGTTTGGGTCGTCTTGTCCGTGAAATACAGTTTCGAGCCATCAGCGCTAACGATCATTTTGTTAATACTGTAATCAACCTCTGGTTCAGCGATAAATGACGTGCTGCCGGTTTGTAAATCAACCTGATAAATATAGTCACCAATATTATCCGCCAGTTCAGGGAACCAGCCAGCGCCTTCAGGCATTTCTTTTGGGACAGCGCAGTACATGGTGGTGTTGCTGGTAATGGTGCATTTATTAGCCCAGGTAGAGAGCTCGACCACCCGACTGTTGCCGCCAATGTCATCGCCAGAAGCGTCGACGATGTTCAACTGAGGCTTGTGGCCGGTGAAACTGTTATGAGCGCTGTAGACGATCTGTTCGGCATCGGGAGTGTATTTGATTTGAGCGCCATAACCATTGAGGTCAATGGCACCGAATTCTTGGGCGTTTGGTCCGATGAAATAAAGTCTTTGGAAATCACTGTTGGCGCCTTTTTCATAGGTGGCCATCACTTGTTTGTTGGGCGACCATTGGACCTTTACGCGTGGCGCTTCAGAGCCGATATGTTCGATGTATTGTTGATTGGAACCATCAGGATTGGAAATGCCGACAAAGCGTTTATCCACATTATTGTCCATGTCCTTGAAGCCGATTTGACTCTCGTCAGCGCTAAAACTAAATTCAGTCCAGTTTTTTGGCAATGTTATTTGTTTGCCAGTCGTAAAATCGTACAGGATATTGGAACCATCGGGAAATTCCATAATCGTTTTTTCAGAATGTGGCGCCCAGGTCACGGTTTGGACGTTTTTAAATGTTTTGTCTGATAATTGAGTTTTGGTGCCATCGTCATTGATTTTGAAAAATTGTCCGGACGCTGAATCATAGCCCATCAGTTTGTTGGCCGAGGGATCAAGGGCAATGTCGGTGGTGTTGTAGGATACATCAGAGACTTTGGTTAGGCCGCCTTCGGCGACGTCGCTGGCCACGGTGGTGGGAGAGGTGGGCGTAGTGCGGATCACTTCACCAGAACCCGTAGGAATGTTGACCGGTACGTTGTTGATAATGATTTCTCGGTTGGTTATTTCTCCGGAAATCGGCAAGGAAACTGGTTTGCCGCCGGGTTGATTTATTGGCGTGACGACCGGTGTCGGCGTACGAAAGAAAACATAGAAGATGGCGTAGCCCATGATGAGACAGACGGCGATGAAGCCGGCGACCGCGCCGATTTTTTTCCATGGCAATGATTTGAAATCAATGGTCATAAGATTGTTCGATATTATTTTTGTTTTATAAATGAATTAGACGGAAGACGGGTTTGTAAAAATGTTTATCAGTCTCATGACGCACATCACGATTATGAAGATCAGAAATAGTAAAGGTGCAACCGAGCAGAAGCAAGAGCTTACGCATGACAGTATCAATCTTCGAATGTGCTTTTTTACCAGTTGCAAAGCAGCGTTTTTGCTCTTTGTTTGTTGGGACGGTGATTGATGATGAGTGGTAGCTGCTTGATCCTCCGATGGTGTATATTCCGGGGCCATCTCACCTCGGGCCATGTCTTCAAATTCCGAGTCTTGATCTTCGTCGTCAAAATCCTCGGCATCATCATCTGGTGCAAGAGCTCGACGTTTATCGCGGCGCTCTTGATTTAATTGTCTCTGGATCTGATTATCTGTAGTGAATGATTGACCGGTGGTATATCCGCCGCTACCTGCCGGAGTTTCTTTTTTGGAAACGGTTTTCGGTTTAACTGTCACTGGGCGAAAATTCAAATCATCCGGTTGCCATTGACCGGGGATTTCTTCCAGCCCCATGTCCTCGGCGGTTAAGCCACCTTCATCCTCTTCATCACCGTGACCGAATTTCATATCAGTGCCTCGATTTTGGGGCATTTGGGATAAATCAATCGGTGTGACTGGGGTTAAGGGTTTTGGTTGTTGGTTGATCGGCATTGGCGGTCGAGTCGGTGGAGTGATTGGTCGGGATGGTGGCGTTGGTATTGAGGGAATGTGGCCGGGCTTGGCGGCTTCAAAACGACGACGAGCCAGTGATCGTCTAAGGGTGGCTTGATTTTGTTGGTCTATCGATGTGTTTGTGTTTTTGTCAGGCATTAGGGCGTGATTATTTTGAGTATTTCATCCTCGACAATGCGTCGCAGGCCGCGGGCGCCGTGTTCTTTTTGGGTGTAGCGGGCGAGCATCTTTTGCGGCCATTGAGCATCAATATTGAGATTGAAGCCATTGGCGTCGAGTTGTTTTTGTTTTTCTTTTATTTCCTGATCGATAATTGATAACAAGGCATTATCGCTGAGCGGTTGGAAGTACAAAACTTTGTCCAAGCGATTGAGGAGTTCTTGTTTGAAAGATTTTTTCAGTTCTTCATGCACGCGATCGTTGACAGCGGAGAGGTCTTTGTCCTGATCAAAGCCAATGCGTTTATTGCGATGGAAATGATCAGCCCCGACATTGGTGGTCATGATAATTATCGTCTGGCGGAAGTTGATCGGGCGACCGGTAGAGTCAGTCAAATGACCTTCATCCAATATTTGCAGGAGAATGTTGAGGACGTCAGGGTGCGCCTTGTCCACTTCATCAAATAAAATGAGTGAATACGGTCGGTTCTTCACGCCGTCGGTCAATTTGTTGCCCTCGCGATAACCGACATAACCGGCCGGCGCGCCAATCAATTTACTTAGATTATGTTTCTCGCCAAATTCAGACATATCGATGCGGATGAGAGCGTCCGGATGATGAAAAATAGTGGAGGCGAGCAGCTTGGCGGTGAAAGTCTTGCCGCAACCGGACGGACCGCAGAAGAGAAAAGAGGCGAGTGGGCCGTTCGTAGAACGTAAACCATAATAACTTTTTCGTAGATGCGAAATGATGTCAACCAAAACCTGGTCCTGACCGAAAATATTATCTTTCAGCGCCTTTTCCCAGTGGGTGATTCTTTCCGGTAGTGAATGGCTGAGCTCAGCTTCGGGAATGCGGGTTTTGGCGGCTAGAATTTTGATAATATCATTCTTCGCTACTCGGGGCGCGGATTTTCGGCGGTCTTGTTCCAGTTCGGTTTTCTTGGCTTTTATCACGCGACGAATGATAATTTCTTTTTGTTTATATTTGATGGCCAAGTCATATTTTTCTTCGCGGACAGCGCGATCTTTGTTGTATTTGCATTGGAGAAGATTTTTTTCCAGCTGATCGAGCTGTCGTTGCGGTGATAGATTATAGTTGGCGATTTTCAAGTCAGCGGCCGCTTCGTCCAGTAGATCGATGGCTTTATCCGGGAAAATTTTGTCCGGCATGTATTGCGCGGCCAGGGTGACCGCCGCCTCGAGCGCCTCGGGCAAAAAAGTCACGCCATGATATTTTTCATAGTTATCTTTGACTCCTTCCAGGATGCTGCGCGTTTCAATGGCTGACGGTTCATCAAGAATCAAAGGTTGGAAGCGACGTTCCAGAGCAGCGTCCTTTTCAATGAATTTCTTGAATTCATCATGAGTGGTGGCTCCAATACAACGTATTTCACCGCGCGCCAGCAGCGGTTTCAATAAGTTGGCGGCGTCCAGCGTACCGGTCGAGGAGCCGGCGCCGATCAAGTTGTGAATTTCATCAATGAACAGAATGATATCCGGTCGACTTTTGATTTCTTCGACGACCGCTTTGATTCTGTTTTCAAAATCCCCGCGATACATGGTTCCCGCCACTAAACTGCCAAGGTCCAGGGTTAATACTTTTTTATTCTGCAAAATGCCGGGCACTTCCTGATTGAGGATTTTTTTCGCTAAGCCTTCAACCAAGGCGGTCTTGCCCACGCCGGGCGCGCCGAGAATAATCGGGTTGTTTTTGTCTTTGCGGCAAAGGATCTGAATGAGGCGCGCGATTTCATTGTCGCGATTGATAACCGGATTAATGGATCGTTGGCGTTCGTTGTCGGTGAGATCAGTGGTAAAGAAATTTAACAGCTCATGGCCGGCGTCCGCTGGAGTAGTGGTCGTTGATTCTTCAGAGATAGAGCCTAACTCTTTCATTTTGGAGTTGCCTCTCATGATAGACTGAATTTTTTCTTGCAACTTACTGATGTCAATTTGAAAATAAGTCAGCCAAGGCTTGATCGTGATTTCTGGTTTTTCAAGAATAACGGATAAACAATGCTCCGCGCCCACGAAATGATGCCCGGAGCGCGCGGCCAAAGCAAAGGCTTTTAACATGATGTCGTCAATGGCATTGGTCTTTTTATGGCTGGCGGTAGATTTTAATTTGGAGAAGATTTTGTCCGGAGACAACTGTATTTCAGTTTCTGATTTTTTAACGGATAGATTGTTCTTGAGAAGCGCATAAACAAAACATTGATCCACGGGCGCGACCGGATATTTCAAACACAAAGATTTGGTTTCTTTTAAAACGGTTTTGAGGTTGGTGGTAA
>Ga0233425_10011524_pt1 | contig 10287 bp, 8 predicted proteins | sample Watercolumn_Towu_2_FD_181712 | JGI IMG/M metagenome (GOLD analysis project Ga0233425, IMG submission 181712) | Freshwater microbial communities from Lake Towuti, South Sulawesi, Indonesia - Watercolumn_Towuti2014_140_MG | ecosystem: Environmental > Aquatic > Freshwater > Lake | place: Indonesia... | reverse complement strand
CGGCCCGCTTGCGGCATTTCCTCTTCTCGGTACGATTGCAACTGCCACGCCCTTCAATGCTGGCCAGAAGCTCCTTTTGCACGTTGCTGCTGTCTCGCGCGCGGTCGAATATCCACATTTGGCCTGCGCAGCCCCGGGAAATATCGGCGTGCGCCTCCCGTAAATTCGTCGTCATCAAACCCGTCGCGAGCATCAGGGCAATCAAAAGCGATCGGCGTCCAGCGCTCATCACGGCAATTCTCCCTGCGGCAATCGGCCATGGACTTCGTCCCGTGGCCGATTTCGGCAAAAAATTTCAGCTTCGCATCCCAATAAGTCTTCGCTCTTTCCGGTTAACGAGTAAGCGGGCGCTTTAGTTCCGACGAGACAATAACAGCCTGCCGCTCAGCCTGCCGCCGTCATCGCGGATGGCGATGCTCAGGCGATTGAGATAGGCGAGAACATTCACTGGACCCGCGGCGGTCAGTTCGATTGTCGCGAGAAAGGCTCAGAGAGATCAGGAAGTCGCGCGATCGGTTGATCGAAGTTCAGCGGCCCAGCCAGCGTCACGCGCACGGCTGCAGGCTCGAGCGGCTTGAAATGGCGATCCATGACGCCGACGCCGCAAACTTGGGAGGAAGCGACGCCAGCAGCGCACTGCGCGTAAAGAGGGTCGCTCGGCAAGAGCGAGCCATATGCAAACGTGATCTGGTCGGAGCGAGAGTTGAAAACATTGAAGGCGTCGAACTGCAATCGCCAGCCATCCGCCCATCGATAGCCCAGTCGCGCGTTCAATGTGCCCGTCGCCGGGGACTTAAAATATCCGTCCTCGGTGAGAGCCCTGGAGCCGAAGTAACGATACTTCAGCGCGCCGAACCATCCAGTCGACTCGCCGAGCTCCAATCCGCCCATCGCCGTCACCGCTATGGCGTTCGACAGATAGTTGCCCGGCGCATTGCCGAGGAATGTCCCATAAGGCAATGCGTCAGGCGTGATCAGATCGAGCCACGCCAGCGTCTGCTGAACGTCTACGCCCCGGTAGCGCGCATGAACGAGCGCTACGTCGCCGTCAAATCTGATCCAGGAATTCGGGCTGTATCGGTTGGCAAATTCCAGCCCATATCTGCGACTGGGGCGACCGAAGATGGTCGTGCCGCTGTCGCCAACGAACTGGTTTTCTGATTCGAGATTGAGCCAAAATAGGCTGATGCTGGAATCGAGCCTCTCGATGAATTTGGTGCGGGCGCCGATCTCAGCGCCGCGCGACTTCACAAGCAGTGGAATTGAAGCGGCCTGAACGAAGCCGTCCTCAGCTGCGAGTTCGGATGTGGAGAACTGTAGCACCGTTCCCCGTGCGTCGGTCGAGTGGAAGCCTTCACCGTAATTGGCGAAGAACTCCGTTTTGTAGAAAGGCCCGACGATGATCGACGCTTTGGGACTGAATAGCGCCGCATTCTTGACGCCCTGATTGAACGGCCCTGTGAGCAGAAACGCCGGTAGACCGGTGCTCGCCGCGATTTTTGGCGCGTCCAATAGCGTCTGGAGTGAGCTGACCGCCGCGTTGTAATAGTCGAAGCGCGCGCCTGTTACGGTCTTTAGCCACGGCGTCCAGCGCACAGCGGTGTCGGTCCAAACGCCGATGCTGCCTTCGCCGACGGCATTGTTGCTGAGCGTGTCATAGAGCTGTCGACGGACGCTCTCCTGCAATCCGAGACGAATGTCGTCGTAGCGTCCTTGAAAGCCGATGCGCGTCTCGACTGGGGAGCCATTGATGTCGATCCATCTGATCCCATGCTGGGCGTTGACGCCAACGATGGTGCGGTAGTCGAATTGACGGATCTGGTCGCCCAAATCCTGATGCCCCAGGAAATAGGTGTAATTACTGTAGAGATCCAAGGTCGAGTGGACAACGTACCCTTCCACGCGCGTGGCGTGATTGCCTTCCACCTGACTCCAGCGCGTTGAAAGCGAAAAGCGCGAGGTCGCGCCGCCGTCGGTCGGGTCCATCGTGCCCCACAGCGACAGCAGCCCGGAGCTGACGGCGCGAAGCGGAATTTGATCGGTCGAGTACCATTTGTTGGCGTAGCCCATGAAGGTCACGGACGCGCCGTCCTCTTGCGTGCCGCGCGACCAGCGCAACACGCTGTTGATGCGGCGCATATTGTCGCCGCGCTCCCAAGGGCCGTCGTAATATTGCGCTTCGACGGCTCCATAGGCCGAGCCGCCGGCGAAATCTCTGTAAGGCGCGACGGCGAGAGCCCTGGCGTAGGCGAAACTGCCGCCGGTGACTTGGAAGAAGCCTTTGTCGATCGTGTCCTTGTATTGCATGTAAATCGAGCCGGCCGACGAGAAGTCGCCGTCTTGCGCGTCGTAGGGACCTTTGCGGGCAAGGACGTAAGACAAGAGTTCGGGAATCAAGAAATTGCTGTCCGCATAGCCCTGGGCATGGCCATGCGTGCGCATATTGAGCGGCATGCCGTCGAGATAGAGCGCCAGATCGGTGCCGTGGTCGAGATTGAAGCCGCGCAGGAAATACTGATTCGCCTTGCCTTCGCCGCTGTGCTGCGTGACGACGAGTCCTGGCACAATCTCAAGCGCATCGCCGGGGCGAGCGAAAGGAAGCGCATTGACTTCCTTGCCGGTGAAGAACTGCTCGCTTGCGGCGGTGATCGGCGGCGGTTTGGGTCCGGGCTCGCCGACTGCGGCGACAACCGGTGAAGCGCGCGGCGGTTGCGGCGACGCATGAGCGCGTGCTGGTTCCCGCGCGGGCGCATGAGAGTGAGCCGTAGGGGCGGCGCGATGCGCGCCGACTTGTATTGTGGGGAGCGCGGTCTGCGCTAGCGCAGTTAACGGAGAGAGCGCCGCGAGTATCGAAATAAGGCGCACCCCGGCTGAATGAACTGGCATTGCAAAGCTCGCAGCAACCTTCGACCGTCACTGCAACGGGCCACGCCCATTTAAGCGCGCAAGCGCCAAGATGGGCTTCACCCGCATCGGTGCACCCCGCCCGACGCTTTCGCGCGTGACCACGAATGACGGCAGGTCTCCTGGCTCGCGGGTCCTCGCTCAAAGGCCGCCTTCCCGGAACATTGGCTCCAGTGGCTTTTTTGGTCTTTGACTCGCCGCTCACAGTTGCGGGGGCAGCAGCGGCATTGCGCGACGATGCGCTCACCGCATTCCCTATTGATCCCTTGCGGGAACCGTCGCCAAGAGTAGGCGTCAAATGCGATTTTCAAGTCAAGTCGATTGGAGGGAAGGGCGTTGCTCCCCCGCCTTTTTCAAGGGCGGTGATGCAGAAGCGCCACAGGTCGCTCTGAGCGTGAAGCCGTTCGTCCGGGGCTGTTGATCTTGAAGGCCGCAGGCGCCGCGGCGGCGAATCGCAATGCTGCGAAGACTTTCGCCTCGCGTCCGACCTAGGCGCGAAGGGGCCGTTGCCGAAGGGCAGGTCATGACCCAAAGTCGCCATCGAACGGCGCATCATGTTGTGGTGCACGACAGACTCCCATTGGAGTTGTAGGATGTTGTCCTCGGGTGGGGTACGGATGAAACCTTCGGCGAAGCGCCATGGCAGACCTAGAGCAAGAGGCCGCGTGGCGCACCGAGTTTGAAGCGGACGGCGAGCGTGCTGTGCACGACACGATCTATCGTGGTTCAGGCATCTATCCTGATCCAAAGCGGTCGTTCGCCCTGCGTTGGCTCCGCGAAAAGGAAGTTGAGCGGGAGCGCCAGGAACAGAAGATGCACTCCTACGTCCGCCGGACATTTTGGGCAGCGGTTGCCGCAGTGATCGTGGGGATAGTTGGTGTGCTGGTGACTTGGTTTGCCCGCTAGACGAGGCCGCGCATGTTTCTCGAATTTAATGACCTTCTGGTGCGAGGCGAAAGGCAAGAGCTGTTCAAGCGATGTTTCGATAGGTGCTACGCGGCGATAAACGTGAGCTACGAGTATGAGAAAGCGAAAGCGGGATCGTTCTGGAATTTCGATGAACGGTATCATGAGCAAGGGATCGACATTCTCTATGAGCGATTTTCTTATGCGATGGCGATGGTGGCCGATCGCTTCCACAAAGAGTGCGCTGAACTTTGTAACTTGCGTGAGGCTCAGAAAAAGGGTTTGACCTTCTCGATGTGTCTCAGTGGCTGCGTTGATGAAGTATTCAAGCATTGCATCCATGACGTGGGTTTTGATGATGCAACGATGGCGTACTACGAAGAGGACTATTTGGATGAGGCGTATGACGAATTTTGGGACGGGCACAAGCAGCTAGCAGCGAAAGTGACGACGGTGCGAAATAGCTTTTACCGCGAGGAGCGAACGTTTCTGCACGGCTTCTGCGAGAGCGAAAGAGAGAACGCCGACGACGCAGATTTAGAAACGGACAATCGAGATTGCTTGCATATGATGCGCATCTGCAAAAGGTGGCAGAATGTCGATGTCGAAAAGTTCCTGACCGCCACCAAGCGTGAATATTTGCCGATGATGATACGGGTTTTTATCGTCAGGCCTAGAGAAGATGTCTTTACCAACAAGCAGCCTGCAAAGCGGTGGAAATTTTGGAAAAGCTGATCTACTCTAGCGCCATTTGTAGGCGCGTGAACCAGCGGTCGAACCCTTTTGTCGGAAGATAGCAGAAGGGATTGGTCGCAACCGGCGCTTCCCGGCAGCGCCGGTGGTCCGAGGTCCATTCGTATCCATTTCGCTTCATGCAGGCGATGATGTCGTCGTTGATGATTGGACTGTTCTTGTGCCGCTCCAGCGGGAAATTCGTTTCCGCCTCCAGCCGGCACTGGAGAACGTCTGCTCTCTGACCGTTGAGAAAGCGAAGGCTCATACCGCTAAAAGCGAAGGCGATTTCTGTAGCGACGATGAGCGCGAGCCCAAGGGCGAGGGCGATGCGTTCGCGCCAAACGCTGGCGAGAAAATGCGCGCCGAGTAGCGACAAGACGCCGACGGCGATGAGGCCAGCGCCAAGCAGCAGCGCGAACGGCGCGAAGAATGCCGCGAAATCCCGTCCCACCTCTCGTCCTCCTGAATTCTAAAAGCGAAGCGCAACGCCTGCGCCTGTTGAGCTGGTTCGAAATCTCAAATCCGTAAGGCCCTGAGCTAGGCCGAAAGCCTTCCAGATTCGGCGATCTCAGGCGTGAGCGGCGCGATTCTCCCAGAAAAGGACAGAATTATTTGACCGCTGACAATGCCACGCCACACTTTTAGTCTGGTGACGAATTAGAGGCCGAAGAACGGGAATGAGGCATGAACGAGATTCTTCTCAGCGACTGGACTCTCGCCGCGTTTAAACAAAGGGAAGAAGAGCGCCGGAGGAGACAGCAGAATGAGGCGGCTCCTGTCCCCTCAAATAAAGAAGCGCCTCGCGGCAACGAGACGCTCCGCAGCGATTGGACTATCGCAGCTCTGCAAAAAAGGTTCACCACTCTGGAACAAAGACTCGCCGCTTTGGAACAGAGGTTCGCCGCTCTGCAACAAAGAGAAGAAGAGCGCCGCCTGAAAGAAATGATCGAGACGACGGCGCGCGTCTCGCCACGAGAGGAAAAGCCGCACGACGAAGAGGTTTCTTTTAGCAATTCCACTGTCGCTGCTTCTCAACAAAGAAACGAGGACTGGCGTGCAAGAGAACAACCTGAGTTTGTCCAGGCAAAAGCCGTATCTCAAGAGATAGAAGCCATAAGCCACGGCAGCGACAAATGGCCTGAGCGAAAGGAGGCAGCCGAAACCGTAAGACGCGATGAAGGAGAAGGACTTCAGAGAGAGCGTATCGCAATCAGCGCAGTCAGAAATGGCGAGACCCCTCATGTCGGAATGGCGCGCAAAATGGCGCGCTGGCTCATTTCTATCCTGATCACGGCCTCTGTCGCTGCAGCGATGGGTTTTGCCATAGCGATTTACGCCGTTCCCACCGAGAAGGCGGCGCATTTCCGAACCTTGATAAAACGCCAGCTCCAATTGATCGATCGCGGTCATTCATCCCAGGAAAAACGTTGAGTTCATTGGCGCAGACCAGGAGGCTGCCTGCGTGCAATTGCTGATCACCGTCGACCAAGCGTCGGGGCGACGCGCTTGCGCCTGAAATCGCGCAGGATTTCGCGGGCGGCGTTGTGGCCAGGCGCGCCTGTGACGCCCCCGCCTGGATGGCCGCCCGAGCCGCACAAATAGAGGCCCGCGATCGGACCTCGATAATCCGCGTGGCCCAACATCGGACGCGCCGAGAAGATCTGCCTCAGATCGAGCGATCCGTGGAATATGTCGCCGCCGATGAGGCCGAATGTTCTTTCGAGATCGAGAGGAGAGAAGATCTGGCGCGCCAATACCGAGCGCCGGAAGTTCGGCGCATAATTGTCGATCGTGTCGATCATGAGATCGGCGACGGTTTCACGGTGATCGTCCCATGACGAACCTCCAGGCAGTTGCGGGGCGACATGCTGGCAAAACAGGCTCGCGACATGTTGTCCGCGCGACGCGAGCGAGTCGTCGATTGTGGAGGGGATAACCAGTTCGATGACGGGACGGCGTGACCATCCAAAGGAACGTGCGTCGAAATAGGCTTGCTCCATATAGGCGAGGCTCGGAGCGATGATGATGCCCGACGCGTGGTGCTCCGCATAGGCGCGTCCTGGCAATGCAGTGAAATCGGGTAATTCGGAAAGCGCGACATTCATGCGAAATGTGCCCGAGCCGCAACGCCAGTTTTTCATGCGCCGCCGAAATTCCTCGGGCAGATCGAGCGAGTCGACGAGGTCAAGATAGAGGAGCTTGGGATTAATCCCTGCGGCGACGGCCGCGGCGCGGATGGTTTCGCCCTTGTCCGTCTCAACGCCGACGGCGCGTCCATTCTCGACAATGACTCGGCGCACCCGTGTCGCAAGTCTGATATCCACGCCATGAGCGACCGCGGCTTTCGCCATCGCCTGGGTGATCGCGCCCATGCCGCCAATCGCGTGGCCCCACACGCCTTTTTTTCCATTCACCTCGCCAAAGCAGTGATGCAGCAGAACATAGGCTGAGCCGGCGGCGTAAGGGCTCGCAAAATTGCCGACGATGCTGTCGAAACCGAAAGCAGCCTTTATCGGCGCGCTTTCGAACCAGCCGTCGAGGAAATCGCCGGCGGAGGCCGTAAGGAGATCAAGAAAATCCCGTTGGAGGTCGAGTCCGAGCGCTCGAATTCTATTGCCTATCCTGCCGGCCTTGATCAATTCGGCAATTGCGGCAAATGGGCTGCCCTCAACGACATTCGGTGGCGTCTCGAGCACGGTGGCGCGCAGGACGTCGGCGACTGCATCAAGGCGCGCTTGATAATCACCCAGACGATCTGCGTCCCTCTGCGAGAATTTTGCGACCTGCTGTTTCGTTTGGCCGCCGCCGACCTTTAGAAAACGCCCGTCCTCCAGCGGTAGGAAATTGGAAATCGGACGCTCGATGATGCGCAGACCGTGGGCTGCGAGATCGAGGTCGCGAATGATCTTCGGGTTCAAAAGGGAGACGGTATAAGATGCGACCGAATTGAAAAAGCCGGGACTGAACTCTTCCGTGACGGCGGCTCCTCCGACCACAGGACGCTGATCGAGCACGATGACCTTGAGGTCCGCCATCGCCAAATAGGCGGAGCAAACAAGGCCATTGTGCCCGCCTCCGATGATGACAACGTCGTGCATGATTCACATCTCACGAACCGTCTGAACTTCGCATCCGACTACGCGCTCTATCAGGGCGAGTCTCGCGGTTTCAGCGTTAGCCTCAGCCGCAAATACTGAGAAAGCGGCGCCCATACATAGTGCAAACTTGGAGGTCCGGCGCCGGGACACTCCTCAACGTCGGCTTCCGAGCGAAGCGGCCGCCGCTCGAAAAATCCTCAGCCGCCGAGCATCCGATCCGAGTGTCCGCTTTGCTGATCGGCAAGCCGCGCCAAGGCGAACAGCAGATCGCTCAGGCGATTGAGATAGGCGAGAACATTCTCTGGCGGCGGCGGCTCTTCGAGCGCGGCGAGGCTGCGCTCGGCGCGCCGCGCGACAGCGCGCGCCATGTGGAGACGCGCGCTCGCCTCTCCCTCTCCCGGATAGATGAAGTCGCGCAGCGGCGGCAGGGCGTCCGTAGCGCGATCGATCTCGGCTTCGAGCGCTTCGATCTCGGCGTCGTCGAATTTAAGGTCGATCTGCCGTCCTTCCGCGCTGACGATGGCGCTGATTGTGTAAAGCGCCTTTTGCGCCCTGCACAAAAGATCGTTGGCATCGGGGTAGGCGACGCGCGCGAGCCCGAGGCTCGCCGATAATTCATCGAGATCGCCGACCGCGGCCACGCGCGGATCGAACTTCGCCGCCCGTCGGCCCGAGAAAAGACTGGTCTGGCCCCGGTCGCCTTTTTTTGTATAGAGCTTCATCGCCGTCATACGCACTCCCGGTCTTTTCGTTACCGCAGGCGAGGCTGAGGGTCATGTAATAAAGCAAACCATGGGATAAAGCCTCGCTGAAGGCGGACGGGCAAGCTCCTGCGGATGGGGCTAAGCCCCTTCGTGGCGCCATCATTTTCTTGTCCTGTGGCCCAGCATTCCGCAAGAAAAGAGGCGCAGGCGCGTCATTCGGCCACTCGCCTTCCAGTCGCGGATCGGCTATGTAAGAAACCGTCCAAACTAGACGGCAGGCAGGACGGGGCCTTGTCGTCGGACTCCGGGGCAAAAGAAAAATCAAAGGGTTGGAGCATGGTCTATCGGCGTTACTTCGAGGCCGCCGTCTCCCGTCTTAAGGACGAGCGCCGCTACCGCGTCTTTGCGCATCTGGAGCGCGACGTCGAAGCTTTTCCGCTGGCGAACTGGCATCGTGAAGACGGCTCGGTCGAGCCGGTGACCATCTGGTGCTCCAACGACTATCTCGGCATGGGCCAACATCCGGACGTGATCGCCGCCATGGTTGACACGGCGGGGAGGGTCGGCGCCGGAGCGGGCGGCACCCGCAATATTTCCGGCACCAGCCACGCCATTGTCGAGCTTGAGCGCGAGCTCGCCGATCTGCACGGCAAGGAAGCCGCGCTCGTCTTCACCTCAGGCTGGATTTCCAATCTCGCGGCGATCTCGACCATCGCCGACCTCCTGCCCAATTGCGTCATTCTCTCCGACGCCTCGAATCATAATTCGATGATCGAAGGCGTGAAGCGCTCCCGCGCCGAAAAGAAGATATTCCGCCACAACGATCTTGCGCATCTCGAGGAGCTGCTGATCGAAGCGGGCGAGCGTCCCAAGCTTGTCGTCTTCGAGAGCCTCTATTCGATGAACGGCAATATCGCGCCGGTCGCGGACATCGTCGCCCTTGCCGAGCGCTACGGCGCGATGACCTATGTCGACGAGGTGCATGCGGTCGGCATGTATGGCGCGCGCGGCGGCGGCGTCTGCGAGCGCGAAGGCGTGATGGACCGCGTCAATGTGATCGAGGGCACGCTCGCCAAGGGTTTCGGCACGATGGGCGGCTATATCGCCGGCGATTCCGTCGTCATCGACGCCATTCGGTCCTATGCGGCGTCCTTCATCTTCACGACGGCGCTGCCGCCGGCCGTCGCCGCCGCCGCCTGCGCCGCCGTGCGCCTGCTCAAGCGCCGGCCGGATTTGCGCGCGGCGCATCAGCGCGCCACGCATATCACGAAACACGCGCTCGCCGCCGCTGGCCTGCCCTTGCTCGACAATGGCTCGCACATCGTGCCGGTGATGGTGCGCGACGCCGAGCTCTGCAAGGCGGCGAGCGACCTGCTGCTCCAACGCCACTCCATCTATATTCAGCCGATCAATTATCCGACCGTCGCGAAGGGGAGCGAGCGGCTGCGCGTCACGCCGACGCCGCGCCACACGCATGCGCATATCGCGAATCTCGTCGAGTCTCTCGTCGATGTCTGGCAGACGTTGGGGATTCCCTTCGTCGAGCCGCCGTCGCATCTCCATGTCGAGGAGAAGAGCGACGAGAAGTGCGCCTATCCCGAGATCAAACTCGCGGCGCAGTAGGCTAATCGCTCGTCTGTCGCCATAGAAGCGTCATGGCCGGGCTTGTCCCGGCCATCCACGCAGCGCAGCGCCAAAAACCATCCTTGTGCGGCAATATTCCTGTCGCTCTCACTTAAGTAGCGCGCCGTTCATCGGCGTGGATGCCCGCGACGAGCGCGGGCATGACGCCGCCGCCAACGGACGGCCACTCTTCACGCCCTTCCGACGCTCACATAGGCAAAGCCGCGTTTGCGCACGTCGGCGGGTCGATAGACGTTGCGCAGATCGACGATGATCGGCTGTTTCAGGAGAGTCTTCACCCGGTCGAGATCGAGCGC
>Ga0233425_10011523_pt1 | contig 10288 bp, 8 predicted proteins | sample Watercolumn_Towu_2_FD_181712 | JGI IMG/M metagenome (GOLD analysis project Ga0233425, IMG submission 181712) | Freshwater microbial communities from Lake Towuti, South Sulawesi, Indonesia - Watercolumn_Towuti2014_140_MG | ecosystem: Environmental > Aquatic > Freshwater > Lake | place: Indonesia... | reverse complement strand
GACGCAGGGCTCACACTGATGCTTGGCGTGGTGCTCGCATTGATCTGGATAAAGGAGGTGGCTTGCCCGCAGGAATTGGTCACCGTAGCGGAGTAAGCCCCGAAGCTGTTGACCACGATCGTGGGCGTGGTAGCCCCTGTGCTCCAGTTATAGGTGCCGGTGCTGCCATTCAGCGACAGCGTGGCCGATTGCCCGCTGCACAACAGCGTGCTGGTAGATACAATAGTAAGCGTGGGAGCGGCGGAGCCGGAGCTCACCGTTGCCGTTTGGGAAGCGGAGCCGCAGCTGTTGGATACCTGCACCGTGTACACACCCGGCGTATTCACCTGTAAGCTGCTGGTATGTGCGCCGGTGCTCCAGGTATAGGTCACTGCCGCGCTGGCATTCGCGGTCAGCGTCGCATTTTGCCCGGTGCAGATGGTTACAGCCGAAGGGCTTACCGTTACAGTGGGCGCTGCCCCGATCGTGAGAAGAACACTATCCCTTACGCTTGTGGTCTGTGTCCCGCAGGCCTTGATCAGGTTGACGTACAGCTTCACCGTGCCGTTATCGCCGGCTCCCGGAGTATAAGTCGTGGTTAAAGAATTGGAAGGAGCGAAGGAGCCCGTAGCGCCAGTACCTAAAGTCCACTGCACAGAGGTATAAGCCCCGGAAGCCGTGGCGGTAAAGCTTTGCGTACCATTACCGCAAACCGACTGGTTGGCGCCGGCATCTACCGTCAGCGGAATATAAGGCGCCTGGCAGCCGTGGTTGACATAGCTGGCGATACCCGCCGCCGTAAATTCGACAGCACCGCCGTCCTGCGCACCGATCGCTCCGTTCTGCATCACCAGCAAGGCCCTGTCGTAGGTAACGGCATCCGTGCAGCCTGCAGGAATGCTAAACGTCATCGACAAGGTTCTCGTGCCGCCGCCTGCCTGGTAATTGGCGAAATGACCTGCCGTGTTGCCGGCCGTCTGAAACAGGACGATCAGCGTATCGGTAAGTCCTGCAAAGCTTTGTGCCGTGGTATTAAACGCCGTGCTCGTGATGAGCAATACTTTGGAATGCGCCGGCAACACGCCCGCTACCGGCTCTTTCAGAAATCCGCAGCCCTGGATCGTGGCATTGATAGAAGCGATTGCCGAGGCGGTGGAGGCATTCTGCGTAAGGCCGAGCCAGCTGTTGTTGGGCCAGCTCACAGTCAGATTAGCCGTGTTGAGGGCAGTGTTCCCTACCTGAAAGGTCACCATTTCATTCTGCCCTTCCTGCGAGCCGGCGCAGGCATCCACCAGGATGCTCTGGATCTCAAAACACTGGGGCTTTAAGGCTGTAAAGGAAAAAACGGATAAGATCAGTAAAAGATGTTTCATGATGATGAGGTATGTTAGGACAAAAAATTAGGGGTGAATGATGGCTACTTTGAGATTCTGGGCCTTATCCGGCGACGTTATTCTTAAGCTATAAATTCCGCTTGCCACATGGCCAACCGGGATCACTTCTTTACTCTTTGTGATAGGAGCCTCTGCCAGCCTGTTCCCGGCCAGGTCATACAAACCGATGCCGGCGCCTGCAGGCACATCGCCCCGCAGCTGAACGATCAGCTCGGCGGCATTCTGATAAGCCGTGCCGGTCCAGCCGGCCATATTGTTTTCCAGCGAAACCATCTGATAAAACTTCCGGGTCCCGTTTCTTTCAAGCGTCGAGAGCCTGTAATAGGTAATCTCCTTTCCCGGCAAAGGGTCGGAAACCGTATAATCCTTAACCGCAGCAGAGGAAGGCTGAAGCTCTACTCTTTCCAGCTCCGTAAAATCCATGCCGTTCTCGCTTCTCTCCAGGATATAGGCCTCCACATGCTCTTCCTGCGCTGTTTTCCAGCTGATGCTATTCTCCGTGCCATGGCTTTGTGCCTGAAAATCCAGTAGCTCCACCGGCAGCAGCGAGCAGGCCACATTATTGGTCACCGTTTGGTTGGTAAAGAAGACCACCACCACATCATCAATGGCCAGGTGCGGATCGTTCTGAGAATCGTCAGGATCGTTCCAGCGGATCAGGAGATAGCTGTTGTTGGGAATGCTTGCTGCTACCGAGATACAGCCCGAGTTTGCCCCCGTTCCTGTCGTTGCCGGGTAGCCTGCTCCCTGGCTGCCGGTATTGGACGTGCTCACAAACTGCGTCTGGTAAAAATCGAGCGCCGGGATCATGGTTCCTCCTGCGGCTGTCACGGCAATGCTGGAGGCCGATACGATATAGTCTACGGCAAGAGTATTGCTGGCCGCGGAGGTATTTCCGCCAAGCGAAAGCTGGTAGCCCGTATAGCTTACTGAAAAACTCTGGATGGTTTGCCCGGACGTGTTCCGGAACAAGATCCCGTACTTCACATCACCGGTGCTGCCGCTGGGCCTCGCGCCTATTTTCCGGTTGCTGTTCCCGTTCTGTGTATAGGCATAGCGCCCTCCTGTATTGGTAGGAGCCGCCGCTGTAATGTTGACCTCGCCCGTCAACGCTGCATCGTAGGACCAGCCAGTAAGGTTTGCCGTGCCGCTGCTGATATTGGTGCCCGAAGCGGAAATAACCGAAGTGCCGAAGTCCTGGGTATACGTATAGGTAGGAGAGGTGATCAGGAACTGCGCCTCGAGGGCAGAGGCCATGAACATCATCGCTACCGCCAGGATGCGCTCCAGGCGGTATGTTCCGGTGAATATCCTGCTACCCTTCATTTAATAGAATCTGCTTAAAAAAGAGGTTCGTTAAAATTAGTTCCTGTTTATAGGTTCGCTGTACTCCAAGCGGTTCAGGATTGGCTCAGCGATCTCAAAAGAATCCCTGAACCCCTTTAGGGTGTTCACTTTAGTATGACAAAAATAGCCCATTCGGACGACACAGCCTTCTTTTTTTCTTTAACAAATTGTTAATACAGAGTTATTTAGACGAAGAGGGCGAATTTTTAGAGGAAGAAACCTGCCATCTTTAAAGATTTAGTTACTTTTATTTTAAATTGTCATCATGAAATAGCCATGCTTTATCTGCAATAGGGCTATGCCATATGACAACTAAAAAACAATAAGATTTACACATGAAAAAAGGAACTTTTTTTATCATACTGCTCATTGCCTGCGGCTTTTTACTTTCATTTATCAATACCACCAATGGAAATGAGCTTGGCTTGAACGCTCCTGTGCCTATGGCCGAGGAGAAAATGAAGGATGTGAGCGGAAAAGAAGTAACTCTCAATGCTTCCAAAACCGCCAAAGGCCTCCTGGTGATCTTTTCCTGCAATACCTGCCCTTATGTGAAGCTCAGCGAAGGGAGAATTAAGGAGGTCAGCGATCTGTGCATCAAGCAGGGCATCGGCTGCATCATCATCAACAGCAATGAGGCCCAGCGCGCAGAAGAGGACAGCTACGACGCTATGGTAAAATATGCCGCCGCCCAGAAGCTGAGCTGCCCTTACGTGGTGGACGTCAACTCCAGAATTGCCGATGCCTTTGGCGCCACACGAACGCCGCAATGCTTTCTTTTCAATACCAAAGGCCTTATTTACAAAGGCGCTATTGACGATAATGTAAAAGATCCGGCGGCTGTAAAGGAAAATTACCTGAAAGAGGCCATTGAGGCTTTGCTCAAAAACAGCGTTCCTGCCAAACAGGAAACCAAATCCATTGGCTGCACCATCAAGCGGGTGGAATAATTCCTTACCTGTTATCTTCATCAATAAAAAACGCCCCACAGGAATCTGCGGGGCGTTTTCTATGAGGTTCATCAGACCAGGCTTAAACGGTCATAATCTCTTTTTCCTTTTGCTCCAGGTGCTTCTCGCATTTAGCCGAAAAATCATCGACCAGAGCCTGCATCTTGTTTTCGCCGACCTTGGCTTCGTCTTCAGGCAGGCCTGCTTTCTGAAGGGCTTTGATCTTATCGATGGATTCCTTGCGGATAGTTCTTAAGCTGACCTTAGCGTCTTCGGCCGCTGCCTTAGCGGTTTTCACCAGGTCTTTCCTTCTCTCCTCGGTGAGCGGCGGCACAATGATCCGGATCAGCACGCCGTCGTTCTGCGGGTTGAACCCGAGGTTTGCAGCCTGTATGGCCTTTTCGATCGGCGTGAGCATGGATTTTTCCCAGGGCTGCACCACAATCGTCCTTGAATCCTGCGTGTTCACACTGGCAACGTTATTGAGCGTGGTTTTAGACCCGTAATAATCCACCAGAATGCTGTCCAGCATGGCAGGATTTGCCTTTCCGGCCCTGATCTTTGCTAACTCCGACTCCAGGTGGCCGATCGTTTTCTCCATCTGTGATTTCGCACCTTCCAAAACTGTTTTAATATCGCTCATAAATAATTTTTTTGTTTGCAAATGTAAATGTATTCTGCCTATTATGAAATTTATTGTCTGTTTTTAAACGGCAACCTCCGCCTTGATGTGCGGATGCGGATCGTAATTCTCCAGAGTGAAATCCTCGAACCTGAAGTCGAAGATGGATTTCACCTCCGGGTTGATCTTCATCTGCGGCAGAGGCCTGCAATCGCGCGTGAGCTGTAGCTTAGCCTGCTCCACATGGTTGCTATAGATGTGCGCATCGCCCAGCGTATGCACAAAATCTCCCGGCTGCAGCCCGCACACCTGCGCGATCATCATGGTGAGCAAGGCATAAGACGCAATGTTGAAGGGAACACCCAGGAAAATATCCGCGCTGCGCTGGTAGAGCTGGCAGCTCAGCTTCCCATCGGCTACGTAGAACTGGAAGAAAGCGTGGCACGGCGGCAGCTTCATCTGGTTGATGTCCGACACGTTCCAGGCGCTTACGATCAGCCGGCGCGAATCCGGGTTCTTTTGGATCATATCCACCACCTGCGTGATCTGGTCGATGTGCCTTCCGTCGGCCGTAGGCCAGCTCCGCCACTGGTAGCCATATACAGGGCCCAGGTTCCCCTTTTCGTCCGCCCACTCATCCCAGATCCTTACCCCGTTCTCTTTTAAATAAGCAATGTTGGTGTCCCCTTTCAAAAACCACAGCAGCTCATGAATGATAGATTTGGTATGTAATTTTTTAGTCGTGAGCAAAGGAAATCCGGCAGCCAGGTCGAAACGCATCTGATAGCCAAAAACACTGTAGGTTCCTGTGCCGGTGCGGTCTTCCTTTTTTACGCCATGCTCCAAAACATGACGCATCAAATCATGATACTGTTTCATAGGTAGGTAATGCTGTTTTTTTTATTGCCCTATGGTATAGCCGGTTTATCCTTGAGATGTCTGTTTGTTAGAACCGGCTATATCATAGAATTCAAAATTAAAAAATCCTTTCCGTTATTCACAGAAAGGATTTTGCACACTTATGAAAAGTTTTAAGTAAGGCTACAGCGAGGTAACATGCCCTACAAATTCGTGATCATGCTTCTTATAGTCCGTCACCACGATCTTGTACACATACACTCCCTGAACCGGCTTACCGCCTTTGATGCTTCCGTCCCAGCCTTTGGCAATATCGTTGGTTCTGTAGATCTCCGTTCCCCAACGGTCATAAATGGCCATCTGGAAGCTTGCCGGATCGAAGCCGATGCCCTGAGGTACGAATACATCGTTCTTGCCATCCGATTTCGAAGGCGTAAAGGCATTCGGGATGAACAAGGCAAACTCCTCCTCCACGTTCACATAACGCGTGGTAGTATCCTTACAGCCGAAGGTGTTGGTAACGATCAGGGACACCGTGTAAGTTGCGGCATTGTCGTACACATGGCTCGGGTTGGCTATACTGTCGGTGTTGTTACCCAGGCTGAAGAAATCCCCGAAGTTCCATTCCCAGTTTGTCATCGGCGTGCCTATCGTCGACTGATCGCTGTAGCTGACCTCGTTGATCAGCACGGTTGGGTTGCCCGGCAGGTAGCTGAAGCTGGCAATAGGGTTCGGATCAACGATGACGTAGTCGTTGGCTGTCACCGTATTGGTACAGCCGTTGACATCGACCACGCTTAAGGTGGCATCATAGGAGCCGTGCAGCGGGAACATAAATCCGGTGGTGGTGCCGCACTGGCCGGAGGCCGTATTGTTGCTGAACAACCAGGAGCAGTTCACCGACGGCGGATTGCTGCTGCTTTCTATCGGGGCCAGGAAAGGCTCACAGCCTCTCAGGTCTTTTCCTAAGGTGATCACCGGTGTGGGATTTACACTTACGGTGACGATAGAAGATACTGTCTGGGTTACCGGGCAGTTGGCATCCGATAAGGTCAGGGTATAGGTGGTGGTGCTGTTAGCCGTCACCATCGTGGCGTCGGCTGCCGGATTCGACAGATCGTTGGCAGGGCTCCAGCTGTAGCTGTAGCCGCCGCTGCCTCCCGCACCCGCAGAGACAAGGTTAGCCGTCTGCCCGAAGCAAAGGGTCACATCGTCAGGCTCGGCGGTGAACCTTAGCACATCATACACGTCTACGTTGATAGAGCCGGTTCTCACACAACCGCTGGCAGTGATCGAAACCGAATACACTCCCTGGTTCTGCACCTCCGCATTATTAATCACGGGGTTTTGCACCGTAGAGGTAAAACCATTCGGGCCTGTCCAGTTGTAGCTGTTGCCACCGCCCGGCGCCGTCAGGTTGATGGTGCCTTTATTGCAAATGGTGCTGAGCGGCGTCAGCGCCACAGTAGAGGCCGGAATAATGGTAACCGTGGTGGTGGTAACCGTCGTGCAGGTATTATTGCCTACAGCTCCCGTAAAGCTTGCCGTAACGGTATAAACACCGCTCTGGGCCATCGTCACGCTGTTCAGCACCGGGTTCTGCAGGTTGGAGCTATATCCGGCGGGCCCTGCCCAGCTGTAGGACACGGCTCCCGGCGCATTGGCCGTCAGGCCCACCGTTCCGCCTTCGCAGGCGCTTGGCGGCAACCCTGCCGATACCGACGCGGTCGTGATCAGGTTCACACTGGTCGTAGCCGTTCCAGGGCAGCCCAGCGCGGAATTTACATTGACGGTATAGGTGCCTGCCATGCCCGCATTGGCATTCGGGATGCTGATATTATCGGCCACGCCATTCTGATTGGTTCCCGGGCCTACCCAGGCATAGTTGGTAAAGCCTGAAGTGGCAAACAGGAAAATCGGGCTGTTCGGGCAAACGTCGGAGTTGGAAGAAAGTGTCAGGGTTGGTGTAGGTGCTACAGTCACCGTTCCCGAATTCACCGCTGTATTCACCGGCCCGTTCACTACGGCCACACCGGTCACAGTGCAGGTGTAAACGGTGGTTACGGACGGAGACACGGTGATGGTTTGTGTGGTCATCCCGCCAGGGCTCCACAGGTAAGTCGGGTTAAGAAGCGTGGAATTGGCCACCAGCGTCGCCGTTCTGGTAGGACAGATCGTCTGGCTGTTCACCCCCGAGGTAAAGTTACAGTTGGTAGAGCCCGCTCCCGGAGAGGAAGCGTTGCTTTGGTTAAAGTTGATATTCTGTACCGAGTTGGAGTAATTCGTGATCAATACCTGGTAATACTGCCCGGCCTGGGCATTCGGGATATTGATGGTCCCGGTAGCGCTCGTTCCGTAATCGCAGCTCACGGTATTGCCGGCAGTCAGGTTCCCGCAATTACCTGTCGGGCTGGTAAAAGGCCCCCAGGCGATCACGTCCACATCTCCGCCGGCCGATCCGGTGGCCAACAATATAACAGGGCCTGTCTGGGCGATCTGTACATAATACCAGGCCGGATTGGGCTGGGTAGCCAGGCAGCCGTAGCTCGGCCCCGCAGCAGCAGAGCCATTATTGACTCCCGCCGGGAAGTTATAATTGGTGGTGGCACAAAATGGCGAGGAGTTGGCGCAGGTATTCTGTGCAGCGGTTTTCAGGACGAAAAGCGACATGCAAAGGACTAGAAGGGGGGTAATGAATTTCATTAGTGAATCATTTAGTGTATAATGTAAAGTTAAAGAATCGGTTACTAAATCGTTTTCTTTTTAAATAAGCCAAATGAGGTTTTTACTCAATTAGCATTTATTAAGAATCTGTAGGTTTTATGAAATACCGAAAACCGGAACGTACCGGGGTGGCGCTGAAAGCATTGACAGACCGGGGATTTTCGCCTGCCTCCTGTGAAACCTATCCGGAAGTGATCAGCACCATACCTGCAAGAAACGGGTACCGGAGCGGCAGGCCTTTGCTCTCAGGGCACGCTTTGAAAGTCCGCTAAATTCAGTCTGCAAAGCGCAGCTCTTTGATATCGAAGCGGCGGATGGTGGAATCCGGCATCTCCAGGCAGAGCTTTCCTTCGCGGTTCACATCCACGATCTTCGCACGGAAGGCCTCGTTGTCGGGCGTTTTAAAGGACATTACCGTGTTCATCCCTTTGAGCCTGCTGAGGTAGATCTCCCTGATCTGCGCCGCATTTCCCGATTTAAGCATCAGGTACCACTTTTCAAGATAGCGGCATAATTTCTCAAGCACTTCCTTTCGGTCGTGCTGCTGCCCTGTCAGGAGCTTCAGGGAGGTGGCAATACCTGACAGGTGACCGAAGTCCGCCTGGTTCACATTCAGGCCGATGCCAAGAACCGAATACTGGATCTGCTGCTGGTTGTATGTATTCTCAATGAGGATACCCGCAATCTTCCTGGAATCGACGAGCATGTCATTTGGCCATTTGATTTTAATGTCATATTGACTACTATTTAAAACATCCGTCAATACGTCATAGAGGGCCAGGGCGCTGATCTTGCTTAAAAAAAAGGACTCACCCGATTCGAGAAAGGCAGGTCTTAAAATGATGGAGGCCGTGATATTGCTGGCAACGGCACTGGTCCAGGAGGCGCCGCGCTGCCCTTTTCCCCTGCTCTGATGGTCGGTGTAGACAACAGTACCTTCCATGACGTTAACATTCCTTAACATGCCCATGGCATAAGTATTGGTACTCTCCACTTCGGTTAAAAAAAGCAGGTTCTTTCCTATAAACAATGTCTCCATTCGGGCAAAAAAGTTAAATTTGTTGCTTATACCCGGAAACAAAAGTAGAAAAGGGAACAGTATTCGCAAACAAATTTACAATATGGCAAAAGCAAGCGCAAAAAAAGCAACTCCAACCAAAAAAGCAGCCCCTAAAAAAGCAGCCAAGAAATCACCCGCAAAAAAAACTGCAAAAACACCTTTGACTGAAAAAGAGCTTGCGCAAAAAGAAGCCAACCGGATTGCCAATACGGAAAAGAAAAAGAAGATCAGCAGCACGGCCAAGCGCCCTAAGAAAAACTCCACCAAAGAGCAAACCACCAGCCTGCTGGATGCGATCGTGGAAGGGATGCAGGAAAAAAAGGCCAAACATATCACCATTATCAACCTCAGCAAGCTGGAGAACCGCGTGGCCGATTACTTCGTGATCTGCGATGCCGACAGTAACACGCACGTGAGCGCTATTGCCGATTCGCTGGAGGAAACGGTGCTGAAGCATACCAAGGAAAAACCCTACCACAGCGAAGGCTACCAGAACGCCGAATGGATCCTGGTGGATTACGTGAATATTGTAGCGCACGTCTTCCTAAGGGAAACACGCGAGTTTTACAATATCGAAGGCCTCTGGGCCGACGGCGAGATCACAAACATCGCCGGCTAATGAACAAACCCAAATCAAACATGTTATAAGTAATCATGAGCAACGAATCACAGAACCATAATACGTCCAACCAAAATAATTCCAGCTCGGAAGAGGAAAGGAAAAAACAGTTCGAGAAAATGCGGGACCGTTTCGGCAAAAAGCCTAACACGCCATTCGGCGGCAATGGCGGCGGAAACGGCGGCAACAGCTTTTACTGGATCTACGGAATCGTTATTGTAGCGCTCCTGGCCTTTGTGTTCTTCGGGCAGGACTTTGAAGGCAGGATGTTTGAAGACAACCAGTCGCACTTTGAGCAGGAGATGCTTGCCAAAGGCGACGTGCGGAAGATCGTTATCGTCAACCAGAAGTTTGCGGAGATCACCATCGACAACGACAGCCTGGCTTTGCCGCGCTATTCCTACATCGATAAAAAAACAGGGAAGATCCTTCCTTATTTCCCGAACGCCAAAACGGCACAGGGCCCGCATTTCAGGGTATCCGTGCCTGACGTGAAGGATTTCCTGGAGCAGGTAAGGCTGGTGCAAACCAATGCCAACATCCCTGCCAACAAACGCATCTCACCGTCGAGCGAAGACCGCACGGAATGGACCGACCATATCGGCTGGCTATTGCCGATCGCCTTGATGATCGGCCTTTGGATCATCATGATGCGCCGCATGGGCGGAAGCTCGGGCGGTGCTGGACAGATCTTCAACATCGGCAAATCCAAAGCGGTGCTGTTCGACAAGGACT
>Ga0233425_10011522_pt1 | contig 10288 bp, 9 predicted proteins | sample Watercolumn_Towu_2_FD_181712 | JGI IMG/M metagenome (GOLD analysis project Ga0233425, IMG submission 181712) | Freshwater microbial communities from Lake Towuti, South Sulawesi, Indonesia - Watercolumn_Towuti2014_140_MG | ecosystem: Environmental > Aquatic > Freshwater > Lake | place: Indonesia... | reverse complement strand
GGGCGCGCGATCGACTGGCGCCTTGACGGAAGTGGGGGCGCGCGCGCTCACGGCCGCGCCCATTTCGCCACCCGTCGCCGTCCACGCGCTGTCGCGGCCGGCGTCGACGCTTTCTTTCAAAGACGCGGCGGCGCCCCCGGCCACATTGCGCGCGCCGGCAAGAGCAGCTCCGCCGGCAGCCCGTGCGACGCCTCCCAGTCCGGCGGCGGCGCCGGCCGCGCCAGTATCGCCGGAGGTGGCTTGGCCAAGCTCAAAGGCGCTCATAGCAAAAGAGCCCATCGACGCGGCGGCGCGGATGGCGGCGAAACTGGCTCCGGCGCCCATGCGCGCGCCGGCAAGCGCTGCTCCGCCGGTCAAGGCGACGGCGCCCGCCGCCGCGCCTGCCGTTCCGAGAGCCGCGCCCGCGCCGAGCTGGGGAGCGCCGGAAACGAGGCCAGAGGCGATGGCGGGACCAAAGATTCCAAGCCCGAGAAGCGCGAGCGCGCCCAGCACCTGCGACATGGCGGCGGCAAGATCGGGGTCCGGGCCTTGCGGTCCGTTGGTGAATTGATTGAAGAGGCCAGAGCCGATGCCGACGATGACGGCGAGCACCATCACCTTGACGCCCGAAGAAACCACGTTGCCGAGCACGCGTTCGGCGAGGAACGCCGTCTTGCCCCACAGCGCGAAGGGCACGAGCACGAAGCCCGCGAGCGTCGTCAGCTTGAATTCGAGAACGGTGATGAAGAGCTGAATGCTGAGAATGAAGAAGGCGAGGATGACGAGGAACCAGGCGACGAGCAGCACGAAAATGGTGAGCGCATTGCTGAAGATATCCGGGAAGCCGACGAGATTGCCCACCTGTTCGAGCAAGGGATGGGCGGCCTCATAGCCTGTCGCGGCGATCTTGCCCGGCCTCAACAGATCGGCGGCGCTCACACCGCTCCCCGAAGCCTTGAGGCCGAGGCCCGAAAAGGAGCGGTAGATGATATCCGCAAGATTCTTGAAATTGTTCAGGATGAAGGCGAAGGCGCCGACATAGAGCGCCTTTTTGATCAGCCGGCCGAGAACATTGTCCTCGCCGCCCAGCGCCCAGAAGAGCGCGGCGAGCGTGACGTCGATGCCGATCAATGTTGTGGTGAGGAAGGCGACGTCGTTCGACAGCAGCCCGAATCCGCTGTCGATATAGCGGACGAAGGTCTCCATGAAGCGATCGATGACGCTAAGATCGTTCACGACGCCGTCTTCCCTTGCCTTGTCGTCGCGATGTCAATTTGACGAATAGGCCTTGCCGTTCCCGAGAAACCGCTTGGTCGTCTCACGCGCGGCTTCCTCGGATTGCGCCTTGCGGGCCAGGTCTTGCGCCTCCGCCCGGTAATGCGCCGCCATCAGATTCTGGATTTGCATCTGCTGCTTCGTGGAAAGCGCGACGAGCTGGTTCATCGCCTGGCTAGCCTGCAGGGCGCCGACGGCGCCCTGGCTCTGGTTCACGAGATCGCCGAGGAGTTGCTGGTCGCCGCGCACATTCTCCACGATCTGCGACTGCACGCGCATGGTCTCGCGAAACGCGCTCATGGCGTCTTGCCAGCGCTCGCGCGCGGCGCGCGCCAAGTCGTTCGTACTGGGGGGCGTGTCGTATGAGGCCGGATATTGCGCGCGCCACTGCGAATCGAGACGCGCGATGTCGAAGCTCAACCCTTCCGCCTGGCTCATCAGGCCGTCGATCCGGCCGAGCGCCGTGGTCATTTGACCGAGCGAGGAGAAATCGAGCCGCTGGAGATGTTTGGCCATGTTCTCCAACATGGCCGCCTCGTTCTGGAGCGACTTGATCTGGTTGTTGATCTGCTCCAGGGCGCGCGCCGCGGTCAGCACGTTTTGGGCGTAGTTCGAGGGGTCGAAGACCATCAATTGCGCGCGTGCCGGCGGCGCGTCGAGAGCGGCGACAAGCGTCAAGCCAAGCGCGGCGGAAAGGCGAAGAGCGGCGAGCGTTTTGCGCATCATCATATTTTCTCCGTCGAAGGGGAAGGAAGGTCGTCCAGAAGATCGGCGGCCCAATCGAGGCCGCGCGCCTTCAGGAATTCGGCGGCGAAACGCTCTTCGCCATGTTCGGCGAGGATGGCGTCGATCAGCGCCTGCGAGGTCGGATCGGAAGCGCCGCAGAAGGCGAGCGCGATGGGACCGAGCCCGAGTTCGAAGAGGCGGGCGCCGCGCTGTGATTGGAGGTAGTAATGGCGCTTAGGGCTAGCGCGGGCGATCAATTCGATCTGCCGTTCGTTCAAGCCGAAGCGCTCGTAAATCCCCCGCGCCTGCGGCTCGATTGCGCGATCGTTGGGCAGGAAAATGCGCTGCGGACAGCTTTCGATGATCGCGGGCGCGATGGAGCTGTCGGAAATGTCGGCGAGCGATTGCGTGGCGAAGACGACGGCGACATTGCGCTTACGCAAGACTTTGAGCCATTCGCGGATGCGCGCGGCGAACAAGGGATTGTCGAGAAACACCCAAGCTTCGTCCAGAATCAGAAGCGTCGGCCTGCCATTGAAGCGCTCCCCGAGGCGATGGAAGAGATAGGTGAGCACGGGCGAGACGACGCCCTGCTCGTGCATGAGTTCCTCCATCTCGAAACATTGGACGTCGGCGAGCGCGAGGCGGCTTTCGGCGGCGTCGAGCAGACGGCCGAAGGGGCCGTCGAGCGTATAGGGCATGAGCGCCGCCTTGAGCGCGTTCGACTGAACGAGGACGGAAAGGCCGGTGAGCGTGCGCTCGTCGAGCGGCGCCGTGGCGAGATTGGAAAGCGCCGACCAGACGGCTTCCTTCACCTCGGGGGTGACGGTCACCTTTTCATGAGCGAGCAGATTGCAGACCCACTCGGTCGCCCAACTGCGCGTCGCGAGAATGTCGATGTCGCGAAGCGGCTGAAAGGCGAGCGAACCCTCGGCGCCGAGCGCATGATGCGCGCCATTCATGGCGAGCACCGCCGCCCTTGCCGAATTACCCTTGTCGAAAATATAGACCTGCGCGTCGGCATAGCGGCGGAACTGCAAGGCCATCAGCGACAGAAGCACGGACTTGCCGGCGCCGGTCGGGCCGACAACGAGCATATGGCCAACGTCGCCGACATGGGTCGACAGCCGAAACGGGGTCGAGCCGCTTGTCTCGGCACAAAGCAGCGGCGGCCCATTGAGGTGCGAGTTGCGCGCCGGCCCTGCCCAGACGGACGAGAGCGGCATCAGATGGGCGAGGTTCAGCGTATGGACGAGCGGCTGGCGGACGTTGGCGTAGACATGACCCGGCAGGGAGCCGAGCCAGGCTTCGACTGCGTTCGCGGTTTCGCGGATCGAGGTGAAGCCGAGCCCGTTGACGACGCGCCCCACGGCGCGAAGTTTGTCTTCGACTGCCTCGCGATTTTCGTCCCAGACGGTGACCGTCGCGGTGAGATAGCCGAAACCGACATGATCGCCGCCCACCGCCTGCAACGCGAGATCGGCGTCCGCCACCTTGTTGTCGGCGTCGGAATCGAGAAGCTGCGTGGGTTGGTTGTAGAGCACCTCGCGCAGGATCGCCGCAATCGACTTGCGCTTGGCGAACCAGTGGCGGCGCAGCGTGGTGAGCGTCTTGACGGCTAACGTCTTGTCGAGCGGCAGGAAGCGCGTCACCCATCGGTAAGGGAAGTCGAGATGGTTCAGCGCATCGAGGATTCCGGGCCGCGTCAGATTGGGAAAGCCGAGGATGGTGAGCGTGCGCAGATGCCGGTCGCCGAGCATTGGTTCGAATCCGCCCGCAAGCGGCGTATCCGCCAACACTGCGTCGAGATACATCGGCGTTTCCGGGACGGCGACGGGATGACGCTTCGTCGAGATCGTGCCGTGCAGGAAGGCGAGCGTCTCGGCGTCGTCGAGCGCGCGCACCTCGGGCAGGAAGCCGGAGAGAAGGTCGAGCAGCCGGTCGGTCTCGTCCAGAAAGCCCGCAAGCTCCTGGCGCCAGTTCCGCCCTTCCCCCTTCCGGCCGGAGTCCAGAAAGGCGCTTTCGGCGCGCGTCTGACTGTCGGTCGGCGGCAGGAAGAGAAGCGTCAGATGATAGCGGCTCTCGAAATGGGCGGTCTTGCCTTCGAAGGCGGCGCGGCGCTCCTCGTCCACGAGCCAGGAGGCCGGATCGGGAAAATCCGCGCGCGGGTATAGCTGCGCCGCGACGCGCTCGGCTTCGAAGAACAGCGCCCAGCCAGACCCGAGGCGCTTCAGCGCATTATTGGCGCGGGCGCAGGCGCCGACGAGTTCAGCTTGCGTGGCGCTTTCGAGGTCGGGGCCGCGAAAGCGAAAAGTTCGCTGAAACCCGCCGTCCTTGTTCAGGACGACGCCCGGGGCGACCAGCGCCGCCCAGGGCAGAAGGTCGGCAAGGCGGTCGGCGCGCTGGCGATATTCGGCAAGACTCAGCATGCCCACCATCCCTTTTGCCGCAGATGGCGGGTAATTACGGGCATGAAGTCCGGATCGCGTTTCGCCGCGAAGGCCGCGAGCGTGTGGCCGGCGACGAAAAGGATGAGCCCGGCGATCCATTGCTGAAGGCCGAGGCCGATGGCGGCGGCGACCGTGCCGTTGACGATCGCGACCGCGCGCGGCGTGCCGCCCAGGAGAATCGGCTCGGTAAGCGCCCTATGCACCGGAATTTCGAAGCCCTCGATGTGACGGGATGCGATCATCGAAGAAGCGCCCCGCCGCCGAATGAAAAGAAGGACAGAAAGAACGAACTTGCTGCAAAGGCGATCGAGAGGCCGAAGACGATTTGAATGAGCCGCCGGAAGCCGCCTGCGGTTTCGCCGAAAGCGAGCGTGAGGCCGGTAATGATGATGATGATCACCGCGACGATCTTGGCGACCGGGCCTTGCACCGAGTCGAGAATCTTTTGCAGCGGCTCTTCCCAGGGCATGCCGGAGCCCGCCCCATAAGCGGGCGGCGTCAACAGCAGGGAGACGGCGGCGGACGACACAAACAGAAGCTTTTTGCGCATGGCGTTTCCTCGTTTAGAGAGTTTGCAATTGGGCGGGATCGAGCGCGGCGACGGCATAGTCGCCATTGCCATCGAGGCCGGTGACCTCGGCGATCGTTTCGACGCGGCGCGACGAGCCACGCCCGGCGATGAACACGACAATGTCGATGGCTTCAGTGATGAGGCGCCGCGGCGCCGTCGCGACGGCTTCCTGGCAGAGCTGTTCGATGCGATAGAGCGCCGCTCGTGCGGAATTCGCGTGGACCGTGGCGACGCCGCCCGGATGGCCGGTGTTCCAGGCTTTGAGCATGTCGAGCGCTTCGGCGCCGCGCACCTCGCCGACGATGATGCGGTCGGGGCGGAGCCTGAGCGTCGAGCGCACGAGATCGGCGAGCGTGACGGTGCCGCGCCGCGTGCGTAAGCCGACGCAATCCTTGGCCGCGCATTGCAGCTCGCGGGTATCTTCGATGAGGATCACGCGCTCGTCGCATTCGGCGATTTCGGCGAGAAGGGCGTTGGCGAGCGTCGTCTTGCCCGAGGACGTGCCGCCCGCGATAAGAATGTTGCAGCGAGCGCGGACAGCCTTTTTCAGCGTCGTCGCTTCCATCGGCGCCATGACGCCCTCAGTGACGTAATCGCCGAGCGTATATATTCTGGCGGCGGGCTTCCTGATCGCGAAGCACGGCGCAAACGCCACCGGCGGCAGGAGCCCTTCGAAACGCTCGCCGGTGGGGAGTTCGGCGCTGACGATCGGATTGTCCGCATGCGCTTCCACGCGGACGTGCGAGGCGACGAGCCGGATGATGCGTTCGACCTCGGCGGGCATGATGCGCACGCCCGTGTCGACGCACCCGCCCCCAAGCATGTCGACACGCAACGCCCCATCCGGATTGACCATGACTTCGATGACGGCGGAATCGGCGAGCGCCATGACGATCGCCTGTCCCATCGCGGTGCGCAGCATGGCGCGACGACGTTCGTCGGCTTGCGCGTTGATCGTCATTGGCTGTTTTCCTCGCCCTTGGCTCCAAGCGACTTCTTGCCGCCCGAGATCTGGCGGGCGACCTGCTCGACGAATTTCTGGAAGCGCTCCTGCGCGATCGCTTGCGTCGCCTTGTCCGGCGCGGGCGTATGGGCGTTGAGCGTGATGGAGAAGCGAATGAAGAGCGCGAGACTTTCAACGACGATCTCGACGTCGCGCCGCATGCGGTCGATGTCGCGCGACAGGCGGTCAAGCCTCTTGCTGTAGCGCTGATCGAGCTCGTTTTCGCCGCGCCGCTCGATGAAGGCCTCGACCGCCTTGGCCACGATCTCGGATTTGGTGGCGCCCGGACGGCGCGCGAGTTGTTCGAGCTTTTCGCTCAACGCCGGTTCGAGCAGGAATTGATGGCGGATTCGTCCAGCCTTCATGAAGCTTGTTCCAGCGTCGCGCCGTTACGGCGCCGTGTCTGGAACAAGCATCAGGCAGTGGGCTAAAATCCGTTATGGCCCTTATGTACGCTCAATTGCTCTCGATTACGGAATGTTCAGAAGCCCGGCAGGATATCCTCGTTGGAATCGACGCTTTCATTGACGCCATAGGCGCGCGCGGCGGCGGATATCGTATCCATGACCTTTTTGTCGGCGACCGCATCGCTATCGTCTTCGGCCAAAGCGAAGAAATCCTGTTGCTCCGGCTCTTTCGCCGCCGTTGCGTCTTCTTCGGCCAGGCCCGGATGGCGCTGTTGCTGAAGCCCGCCTTCGTCGAGGAGGACCGAAGGCGGATGGTCTTCGTCGGACGGCAGCAACCGCTCGTCCGTGCCGCGCACTTGGCCGCTCCAGTCGTCGGCGCGGGGCGCCGGCCGATCCGCATAGGGGCCATCGTTAAGCGCCGGCGCGGGCAACACCCGTTCGATGAAATTTGCGTCCTCGTAATATTTGAGCTTTTTCGCCCGGATCGGCGGCAGACCGGAGACGAGAATCAGCTCGTCGGCCGGCGGTAACTGCATGACTTCGCCTGGCGTGAGCAGCGGTCGGGCGGTTTCTTGTCGCGACACCATGACATGCGACAACCATGGCGCCAGTCGATGGCCGGCGTAGTTGCGCTGCGCCCTCAATTCCGTCGCCGTGCCAAGCGCGTCGGAAATGCGCTTCGCCGTGCGCTCGTCGTTCGATGAAAAGGCGATGCGGACATGGCAGTTGTCCAAGATGGCGTTGTTCTCGCCATAGGCCTTGGAAATCTGATTGAGGCTCTGCGCGATGAGATAGGCGCGGATGCCGTAACCTGCCATGAAGGCGAGCGCGGTCTCGAAAAAGTCGAGCCGCCCAAGCGCCGGGAATTCGTCGAGCATCATCAGCAATTGATGTTTGCGGCTCTTCTTTGGATCGCCTTCCAGCCTCTCTGTCAGTCGCCGCCCGATCTGGTTCAGCACGAGCCGCACCAGCGGCTTGGTGCGCGAAATGTCGGAAGGCGGAATGACGAGATAGAGCGACACCGGCCGCTCGGCGTCCATCAGATCGGCGATGCGCCAGTCGCAGGCCGATGTGGTCGCCGCCACCGTCGGATCCCGATAAAGCCCCAGAAACGACATGGCGGTGGAGAGCACGCCGCTTCTCTCGTTTTCCGATTTGTTCAGCACCTCGCGCGCGGCCGAGGCGACGACGGGATGAACTTTCGGATGTTCCGGCGCGCCGAGATGATTGGTGGCCATCATCCGCCGCAGCGTATGGGCGAAGCTCCGCTGCGGATCGGAGAGAAAAGTCGCAACGCGCGCCAGCGTCTTCTCCTCTTCGGCGTAGAGCACATGCAAAATCGCGCCGACGAGCAAAGAATGGCTCGTTTTCTCCCAGTGACTGCGCCGCTCCAGCGCGCCTTCCGGATCGACGAGAATGTCGGCGATATTCTGGACATCGCGCACCTCGTCCGGTCCCTTACGCACTTCGAGCAGCGGATTGTAGCGCGCCGAGCGCGGATCGGTCGGGTTGAACAAGAGACAATGCGAAAACTTGGAGCGCCAGGCGGCGGTGAGCTGCCAGTTCTCGCCTTTGATGTCGTGGATCACCGCCGAACCCGTCCAGGACAAGAGCGTCGGCACGACGAGCCCGACGCCTTTGCCGCTTCGCGTCGGCGCGAAGGCCATGACATGCTCCGGGCCGTCGTGGCGCAAATATTGGTCCTTCAGCCGTCCGAGGAATACGCCGGCCGGGCGAAACAAGCCGGCCTTTCCGATCTCGCGCCTCAATGCCCAGCGCGAGGACCCATAGGTGGTGACGAGGCGGCTCTGCCGCGCCCGCCATAAGGAGCCAATGATCGCTGACGCGCAGCCCATGAAGCCGCTCGCGCCGGCGAGCATTCCGGCCTTGTCGAAAACCTCGGGCGCATAGGCCTCATAGTGATACCACCACTCGAACAGCTTCCAAGGCTCATAAACCGGCAAGCCGAACAACACGAACCACGGCGCGCCCAATTGCGTCTGATAGCCGAGCATGTCCGCGCACCATTGCGTCGCCGCCCATACGCCGAGAATAACGATGGCGAAGACGACCGCGATCTGGCCGATGAGGAGCTTGGTGGGGGTCATGGGCGCCGTTCCGTTGGTTAGGGCAAACGGAACAACAATCGCATTGAACAACGGAAGCGCGTATGGCTCTTATCAGCGATGATCTACGCTGTGGGATTGCTGTCTCTTGCCCTCCCGAGCATTTCTCAGTCTGCAGTGTCGTCAAGCTCTTCCACGCAGCGGATTGACGATCCGAAGTTCGGCGAAATCCTTTTCGTTATCCGTGACCACAACGCACTCATTGGCGTCGGCGACGGCGGCAATGATCATATCGAGCCCGCTTCTCGGCCGACTGGCGGCTTTCCCTTCCGCCATGAGCTGCGCCCAGATCAATCCCGCTTTGTCGTCGAAAGACAGAATGCGGCCTGCGAACAGAGTTTGCGGTCCTTCGGGACCAGAGAACCAGGCATTAAGCGCGTCGCGTTTTTTGCCACGCGGCTTCTCCAGGATACCACGTCGGATTTCCGCGACAGTGAGCGAGGCGATGAACAGATCTTCGTCCCGCTGCGCCGCCATCCACGACAGTAGCGTTTCCGTCGGCTGCGGCTTGACCACGTTGCTGATGATATTGGTGTCGAGCAGATAACGGGTCACAGGTCGATCTTGCGTCCCTTTTCATACTGACGGCTGAGATTGAGATCGGCGCCCACAAGCGGCGACCGGCGCAGCGCGGCGAGGATGCCTCCTTTCTTGGGCGACTCGCCGGCGACAGCCTGATCGACAATTGCGCGCAACCTGGCGGCGTCGGCGCTGTCCTCCGCGAGGCGGCGCGCCAACGAACGAATGAGCTCGCGATCCATATCGCGGCCAAGCACTTCGAAGCGCGCCAGGCCGCGCTTGCTCAAGCGAGAGCGGTAGTTCTGGATGGCGCGCCTTTGCGAGTTTCCCATCAATGCCTCCAGAGGAGTTGCCAGTAATATATCCGGTAAAAGGTAGCAAAGCAAGGCGGCGTTGCCGGGCTGCGATGGCGGCAGGGTTATGGCGCGCCCTTCGAGAAGGTTCCTCGCTGGTTCAGCGCAAATGAAGGGGAGTTTCGAACCGTCAAGCGACGACGTTCCTTTCGAAGTGACAATCACGAAACATAGGTGATCGAAATTACGTCGATTTATCTGGCTCACGAAATGCCCGGCCCGCTCCTCTGACGTCCGATCGACCATGAGACGGCGCTATCGCGCATGACGCCGGAGACATGCTGGCCGATATGGCGGTCGAGCACGGGCCACCAGGGAACGAGCGTGAATTCGCGGGATTTTTCGATGACGGCGTATTTGCCGCTCGCGAGTTCGATTGAGCGGCGCAGCATTCCTTCGATGGATTCGCCGGAATGGGTCTCGACATACGCCAGGCCGAGTTCCTCGGAGAGCTGGCCGGCGACGCGGGTGAGTTCGCGCCGCCGCAAGATGGCGAGCATATTGGCGCGGTAAATGACGCGGTCCTGCTCCTCGTGCGCGAGGTCTTCGGCGATCAGCCATTGCCTGCGGCGATCCAGAGCCTCGCGCGCGTCGCAGCCGAACCCCGAATAGCGCAGGGGTTCAGGATTTTCGGCGACCAATTCGCGGTCGAGCCAAGTGGCGCCGTCGGCGCCGATCTGTCGTTCCAGAGGGATCGCTGAGAGCGTCTCGACGGTCATGGGCGCGGCTTTGATCTGGGCGCGCTCGAATTCCGCCACGCGCTCCAGATGGTCGGGCGCGACGATCCATGAGCCATCAGGTTCGCGCGTCACGCCGCCGGTCGCGCGGCGGATCGCTTCGAGTCGGCGCACATGAGTCTCAGAGAAACTTTCGGTCGCG
>Ga0233425_10011521_pt1 | contig 10289 bp, 8 predicted proteins | sample Watercolumn_Towu_2_FD_181712 | JGI IMG/M metagenome (GOLD analysis project Ga0233425, IMG submission 181712) | Freshwater microbial communities from Lake Towuti, South Sulawesi, Indonesia - Watercolumn_Towuti2014_140_MG | ecosystem: Environmental > Aquatic > Freshwater > Lake | place: Indonesia... | reverse complement strand
CTGACTCGCGGCTGGGCTCGAGGCATGGCTGATATTTTGGGTCCGACCAAAGATGTTCCGGCTCCGGATGTTAACACCGGTCCACGCGAAATGGACTGGATTGCAGACGAATATCACAAAGCTACTAGTGATGAAAAATATAAAGCGGTTGTTACTGGCAAAACCATTCCTGCTGGCGGCTCGCTTGGCCGCGGCACAGCAACGGGCGACGGCGGTTACTTTGTTTTTGAAGGTTTGCGTGAAAAACTTGGTATTGAAAAAGAATCTTGTCGCGTCGTTGTCCAGGGTTTTGGAAATGCTGGAGCGCGCGTGGCCGAGCTCTTTCATCGGAATGGTTATAAAGTTGTCGGCCTCTCTGATTCCCACGGCGGCATTTACAATCCAGAAGGCCTAGATGTAGCCGCGGTTGCTGAGCACAAAAAGAATACCAAGTCAGTTCAAGATTTTGCTGGCGCGCGAAATGTCTCCAACTCCGAGCTACTCGAGCTTGAATGTGAAGTCCTTGTTCCAGCTGCCTTGGAAAATCAACTCACTGCCGAGAATGCGCAAAACATCAAGGCAAAAGCGATCATCGAAGTCGCCAACGGCCCAACAACTCCAGAAGCTGACGAAATTTTTGCTTCGCGCAACATCCCGGTTGTTCCAGATGTTCTTGCTAATGCCGGTGGCGTTACTGTTAGCTACTTTGAGTGGGACCAAAACATAAAAAATGAAGTTTGGACAGAAGAGCAAGTTGCCGCCAAACTCGCCGAAACCATGAAAGCCGCGCTTGACGCGGTTTGGGAAAAGAAAGTCGCTTTGAATTGCACTGTCCGCGAGGCCGCGTTTGTTGTGGCGCTTGAAAGGATTGAAGGCGCGATGTTGAAATAAAAAATCGAAATCATCCGAAGAGACGCCCGACCAAGGCGTCTCTTTTTTAAGTCAACCGATAATCCCAAAAAATACCAGTTAAAAAAAGAAGCCCCAGGTGGGGCGAGACGAAGTGGGGCAGAAGGAACGGGCGCGGTGGGTTAGCCCATGCCCAAGTAGCGTTTGCCGGTGAAGATCAGCGAAGACTGGTCATGGAAGCTGGCTCTCCACCTGCCCCCGATGATCGGTTCGACTTCGGCCCGCACGAGTTCGGTGGCCAAGTTGGCGAAGAACTCCGCGGCGGAGTCGTCTTCCTTGTGGTTGGCTGCGTAGCACTCGATGAAGTCGGGGTCTCGATCGAGCATGAAGAAGAAACGCCACAGGTCTTCGGCGGTGATGTTGGACATCACCAGATCGGCGGTGGTTGCTGATGGGGGCATGGAGACCATTGGATTCCTCGTTGGGTTGGGGTGCGTGGCTATCTTCTAGTCTTTTTGTTTTTTTGTCAACCGACAGTAGTTTATCTAATTCTTGACTTTTAACAAGTAAAAATGTAATTATTAAATTGCCCACAGCCGGCAGGAGGAAACCATGTCAACGACACCCAACGCCAAGTACAATGTTCGTGTGGTCTGTCTCACCTACCATTTCAACGACCTGACCCGCCTGCGCAAGTACCTGGCCGAGGGCCGCATCACGCCAGACGACAATGTCAGCTCTGGCGACAGTGATCTCTTCGTCCTGGTCGGCGATCTCGCGAACGAGTCCGACGAGGTCTTCGACGCCCGTCTGGCTGCCGCGACCGAGCGTCTGCCGTCCGCCCCGGAACCCTCCAGCGATTCCTTCGAGGTGATGAAGGATCGTCAGCGCGTCCGCCTTGGGGATTCCATCCGGCTGAGAAGGCCGCCTCTCCCTCTCAGGGAGTTCATCCGGTGGATGCCTGGCTACTGATAACTCGGCGGCTTTCCGCCCCGTGTCCTCTTCGCCGCTCACCTCGAGCGGTCTTTTCTTTTACAAAAATTCGTAATCTGATATGATTTTCTAGTATAATATTCAAATTGGCTATGCCCTATAACCACAAACAAATCGAACAAAAATGGCAACAGAGGTGGCAAGACTCCAAAGCTTTTGAAACTCACGAGTCTCCAGACAAGCCCAAGTTTTACGCTCTTGACATGTTTCCGTATCCTTCGGGCGCCGGTCTTCATGTTGGTCACCCAAAAGGCTACATCGCCACCGACATTATTGCCCGTATGAAAATGATGCAGGGCTTTAATGTCCTTCATCCCATGGGCTGGGACGCTTTTGGTTTGCCGGCAGAAAATTTTGCCATTAAAAATAAGATCCATCCTTCCATTGCTACCACGCAAAATGTCGAGACTTTTAAAAAACAACTTTCTATTCTCGGCTTTACTTATGATTGGGAGAGGGAAGTGAATACTACTGATCCCAAGTATTACAAATGGACGCAGTGGGCATTTCTTCAGATGTTTAAAAAAGGTTTGGCTTTTGAATCAAACGAACCGGTTAATTGGTGTCCGACTTGTAAAACTGTTTTAGCGAACGAGGATCTTGAAGGCGGAAACTGTGAACGCTGTGGCGGCGCCATTGAACACCGTCCACTACGTCAGTGGGTTTTGCGCATCACTGATTATGCCGAGCGTCTTTTGAACGATTTGGACAAACTTCCGGATTGGCCAGAGTCAATAAAACAAATGCAGCGCGAGTGGATTGGAAGGAGTGAAGGAGCTGAAGTTGAATTTTTGCTAGCCCCCTCTGCCCAAGCGCCGCGCGCGGGAGAGGGGGTTGGGGGTGAGGGATCGAAGCTGCGCGTCTTCACCACCCGCCCTGATACCTTATTCGGCGCCACCTACATGGTTCTCGCGCCAGAACATCCACTCGTCTCGCAAATCACCACCGATGATTACCGAACCGAGGTCGAGGCCTACATCGCCGCGGCCAAAGCCAAGTCTGAAATAGAACGCGGAGATGACACAAAAGAAAAAACTGGCGTCTTCACCGGCGCTTATGCCGTGAATCCAGTCAACGACGAAGAGATTCCAATTTGGGTCGCTGATTATGTCCTTTGGGGCTACGGCACTGGCGCGATTATGGCCGTGCCGGCGCATGATACTCGAGATTGGGATTTTGCGACCAAATATAATATTCCGATCAAGCAAGTAGTGGCGCCTCTGCGTGTTGATTCTAAAAATCCTCCGATCGAAGGCAAAAAGACGGTTGAGAGAAAAACAATTCACGCTTTGGTGCGTGATAAAAAAACCGGTAACTTTTTATGTCTTAAATGGAAAAAACAGCCATGGACTGGTTTTATTGTTGGTGGAGTTGATGATGGGGAAGATGTAGTTGAAGCGGCAAAAAGAGAAATTCGAGAAGAGACTGGGTATACCGATTTAAAATTTTTGAGAAAAATGGACATGGTGGTTAGAGGAGAATATTTTGCTGCGCACAAAGACGAGAATAGAGTGGCATTTTCTTCTGTTGTTTTGTTTGATTTAGAAAGTGAGGCAAAAGATGATATTACTGAAGAAGAATTCGAAAAACACGAACCGGTTTGGTTGGATATCAAGACGCTAAATCACGATAATTTTACTTGTGCCGAACTAGAGCTTTGGATTGATTGGTTGGAAAATGACGAAAAGGCTTGGGTCGGAGAAGGTGTCGCTATCAATTCCGATTTTCTTAATGGTCTGCCAACATGGAAAGCCAAAGCCGACATGATTTCTTGGCTCGAAGAAAATGGTTTGGGCGCGCGTAAAATTCAGTACAAGCTCCGCGATTGGGTTTTTTCCCGTCAGCGTTATTGGGGCGAACCGATTCCGCTCGTGCATTGCAAAAAATGCGGAGTCGTCCCGATCCCTGAATCCGAACTCCCGCTCGAGCTCCCGCCGGTCGAACACTATGAACCGACCGACACTGGCGAGTCGCCGCTCGCGAACATCGTCGATTGGGTGAATACAACCTGTCCGGAGTGCGGCGGCCCAGCTTGTCGTGAAACCAACACCATGCCGCAGTGGGCCGGGAGCTGTTGGTATTATTTGCGTTACTGCGATTCAAAAAATTCTGAGAATTTTTTTGGACAAGGGTTAACGCAACGTCCGGCGATCGAACCTTCGGAAAACGATCAGATTTATTTTTCCGAGTTTAAGAAAATTTATTCCGAGCTCGAAAGAAAAGGGATTAAAGTTTGGACAGGGAACCGTCTTTTATTGAACGGTTTAAACCGTGAGCTTTGGTTGCCTCTGCGGACAGTGTGTTTGGTGGCTTGGGAAAAAGATATTAAAGTTATCTCCGAGTATTTTGAAGCAGTTTCATATAAACAAACTCAAAATAACTCCGGCAATCTATTGTTTGAAAAAGACGGCGTTCGCGTCGAGATCGTTCCTGTCTACAAAAAGGACGATGAATTTTTTAGCCTGTCTTACCAAGATGCTAAACAGCCGATGAAAATCACCGACTTGCCGGAAAGTCCACTTGGTTTCCTGTGGGGTTTTGCTTTCCGCACAGTTTCCCCGAGTTATAATTTGGCGCATTATAAATATATTCAAAAGAACGAGGCCGAGTATCGCAAGGGTCTTGGGGATCAAGATAAGATTGATTTCTTGACCGAGTGGCTAGAGAAGAACAACCAAAAGTTAGCTTATTGGAATCCTGTCGATCTCTATGTCGGCGGCGCCGAGCACGCCACGCGTCATTTAATCTACGCTCGTTTTTGGCATAAGTTTTTGTTTGACATCGGCGCAGTGTGTTGTGAAGAGCCGTTCACACGTTTGCAGAACGTCGGTTTGATTATGGCCGAAGACGGCCGCAAGATGAGCAAGCGCTGGGGCAATGTGGTGAATCCAAATGATGTTGTTGAAGAATATGGCGCCGACGCTCTCCGTGTTTATGAAATGTTCATGGGTCCATTCAACCAACCGGCGGCTTGGAGCACGAACGGATTGGTCGGCGCTCGTCGTTTTTTGGAAAAAGTTTCCGGGCTTGTTTCAATGATTTCCAAGACCGAGAACAACAAGGCAACGCGCGCTCTGCACCAGACGATCAAGAAAGTCGGAGACGATGTCGTCGACTTTCGTTTCAACACGGCTGTCGCTCAAATGATGACTTTTGTGAATTTGGTTCAGGAAGAGAAGGGAATCACCAAAGACAGTTTTCTGAAATTCCTCCAAGTTCTCTGTCCATTTGCTCCGCATCTTACTAATGAGCTTGCCGAGCAGCTTGGCGAGACTGAAATTCTTGAAACCAAACCATGGCCGAGCTTTGACCCAGCTCTTCTTGTTGCTGATAAAGTGACGATCGCTGTTCAGGTTAATGGAAAACTCCGCGGCACGATCGAGGTTTTGCCAGAAGCTGAAGAAGACGAGGTGAAGACGGCAGCCCTGGGCGAAGACAATGTAAAAAAATTCATCGAAGGAAAAGAAATTCGCAAGGTGATTTTTGTTAAGGGTAAATTATTGAATATCGTTGCCTCATAAAAAAAGAAGCCCCGCATTCGCAGGGCATAGCCCGGCATCTGCCGGGCAGGAGAGGAAAGGAGCGACGCGGCTAGCTGCAGGCGCAGCCAGCGCGTTCACGCTTTCGCCGACCTCCAGCGATCGAGCAGGCGCTGTTCTGGCAGATGCCGCGGTAGTTCACTGGACACTGGCTCATTTTGCGGGGCAGGCGAGTGACGAGACCCTGAAGATCTCGGCACTCTTCGCCCGTCAGCCAGTCGCAGTGCAAGACAATGGCCTCGCTGCAGTAGCGCAGGGCAAAGACAGCATTCTGCCAGAAGATCGGCCGCAGATCAGGGTGAGCCTCGAGATGGTTCAGGACGATCTTGACTTGTTTGCCGCCGCGCATCAAGGTGATCATTCCCAGCGCGGATTCTCTGGCCAGTTCCTTGTCGGTTGACCCGAGGCGTTCAAAGACTTCCACCCAGAGGGAGAAGCTGTTTCCTGTCCTGGAGCACCACAGGAGCCGTTGGGCCAGCCATCGCCGTTTTTCATCGTTTGGCCAATATCCCCAGGCACAGAGCTCGCGTCCGATGTTGCCCTTGGAGAAAGCGATGACCTTGTCAAAGATCATCGCCGCGAGAGCGTCGTCGTCGTGGTTGCCGGGGCGGCGCATTTTGTGAACGCGGTACATGGTGCGCCGGGCGCGCCAGTGGTTGTCGGCCAAGTGAACCATCTCCACCAAGTGGCGGCGCTCTTCGGCGTCGTTGGTGGCGGCGTTGAAGGATTCGAGCTCCTTTTGCCAAGGGCCTTTCCACAAGCCATCAGGTTCGGAGAGTATCTGGTGAATGATTTCGACCAGGTTGTCACAGTGGTCGATGATACGGTTGCTGAGGGTGGGTGGGTAAGAATGGGTGAACACGGGTGTCTCCAGTTGCCGTGGGTTGGCTTAGTATTAAAAACTATTTTAAAATTTGTGTCAAGTTTGGACAGGTAGCAGTGAGACACTGGGCGTCTGACTCTTGACAGACAATTTGACATACGGTACCATAAAGAAGTATGAATCAACTTCCTTACACCGTTTCCGTTCGCGAGCTTCAACGCGGTTATCGCGGGGTGGTCAAATTGGCCCAACGCAGCCACGAGGCCGTGGTGCTGCTTAACAAAAGCAAGCCCGAAGCCGTGCTGTTGTCGGCCGAAACTTACAATGATTTGGCAGCCAATGATTATCTTTTTGATGAGGCTGAAACTTTACGATTGGTAAACCAAGCTCGGCGCTCGCATCGGGCCGGAAAAACCAAAAAATTAAAGAGCTGGGGCGATTTGGATCGTTAGTATGGCTTTCTCCATCTTTTATTCCCAGGAATTTAAAAAAGATTATAAAAAACTTCCAGCCCTGGCGCAGAAGCAGTTAAAATTAAAAGGCCGTTTGTTTGAGGTTAACCCCTTTCATCCCCGTTTGCGGACGCATAAATTAACCGGCAAGCTAGCCGGTCTTTGGGCCTTTTCCGTGGATTTTCGTCATCGAGCGATTTTTGAATTTTTGGAAAATGGAGAAATTTTGTTGCTTAGGGTCGGAGATCATTCTATTTATAGAAAGTAATAATTTCTTTTTGTGGATTAAAAGGCTGGTCAAACCAGCCTTTTTTGCTAAGATAATCCCGTATGAATGTTGTTATCATTGGAACTGGCTATGTTGGTCTGGTTTCTGGGCTAGGTTACGCTAAACTTGGCCACCGGGTGGCTTGTGTCGATAAAGATGTGGCCAAAATTGCCCGGCTTGATTTAGGCGAAACACCGTTTTATGAGCCGGGGCTACCCGAGCTTTTGCGGGAAACGCAAGAGGCTGGAAGAATTGTTTTTACTTCTGACTTAGGGAGTGTTGTTGGCGGGGCCGACATTATTATGATCGCGGTCGGGACGCCGGCGCAAGCCAATGGTCAGGTCGATCTTTCGGCGGTTTTTGGCGTGGCCGAAGAGATTGGAAAGTGTCTTGATCACGAAGCTGTTATTGTCACCAAGAGCACTGTTCCAGTTGGCACAAATCGAATGATTCTAGAGCTTGTTCTCAAGAACATGCGCGAGGTTGGTCGTAGTGATCTGGTCGACCTTATCACCGTTGCTTCTGTGCCAGAGTTTTTGTCCGAAGGCACAGCTCTCCGTGATTTTATGAATCCGTCGCGCGTTGTGATCGGATCAGACGACGCGGTTACCGCCGCCTTGCTCGAGCGCTTGCACCACGGAGTTAATGCTCCGCGCGTTATAACAACTCTAGAAAACGCCGAGCTCTCCAAGTACGCCGCCAATGCTTTTCTTGCCACCAAGATTTCGTTCATTAACGAGATTGCTAATGTCGCGGATTTGGTCGGCGCCGACATTGTTGAGATCGCCCGCTCGATCGGACTTGATCCGCGCATTGGTCCGCATTTTCTTCGCGCTGGAGTTGGCTACGGCGGTTCGTGTTTTCCCAAAGATGTTTCAGCTCTTAATCAAATTGCCGGGTGCAACGGCTACGATTTCAAACTTTTGTCCGCGGTTATCGAGGTTAATAATCGCCAGCGAGAAATTTTTGTCCGTCGAGTTGAAAAAGAACTCGGAACTTTAAAAGGACGAACCATTGCTGTTTGGGGCTTGTCGTACAAAGGTGGTACTGATGATATTCGCGAGTCCGCGGCCATTGATATTGTTCAGCGTCTTTTTGCTCGCGGCGCCGAGATTGTTGCTTATGATCCAATGGCCATGGTCGCGGCTCAAAAAGTTTTGCCCGAAGGAGTGGGGTTTGCTCCAACCGCCGTAGACGCCGTTGAAGGCGCCGAAGTTCTGCTCGTTCTCACCGACTGGCCAGAGTTTCGCGAGGTCTCGTTCGAAACCGTCGCTTCGCGCATGCTCTCTCCGTTGGTTTTTGATGGACGTAATTTGCTCGCTGATTTGCGTTTGCGAGATTTGGGTTTTGTGTATTATGGGGTGGGGACGCGCTAGATCGCCATCACAAACTTTGTTTGTCGTTCTTTTGATTTTAATTTTTTATTTTTCCATTAAAGCAATATTTTTTAGCAAAATCACGAGCCCATCGGTTCGTGATTTTGTTGATAAAGAAATTGTGATGACCGGAGTTATTTCCGGAGAAATTGTTCAACGAGATTTAGCACAAGAAGCGACTTTAAAAAATGTTACGATTGACAGTGAGGAACAGAGAGGAAAAATTTTTCTTCGTCTTCCGAAGTTTCAAAATTTCGCCCTCGGAGACATCCTCAAGTTTCGTTGCTCACTGGAAATTCCAGAGTCGTTCAATGGATTTGATTACGCGGCGTATTTGGAGACACGCGGAGTTTACGCGATTTGTTATCAACCCCAGGCGCTTGTGATTCAAGGCGAGTCCCAGTGGAGTTTACAAAATTTTTTGCTGTCTTTCCGTCTGAAGATGATTGAAAAACTCGGCGAGATTTTTCCCGAACCGCACGCGGCTTTTATAAGTGGAGTGATTTTTGGCGGCAGTCAGGGTTTTAGTGAAGATTTAAAAGGCGACTTTTCGCAAACCGGACTTTCGCACGTGATGGCGGCCTCGGGTTATAATGTTTCGATTTTTTCGCAGATTCTTCTGCTAATGTTAATGAGGAGTACGTTAGGAAAAAAGAAGGCTTTGGTAGTTTCAGCCGGGCTGGTGGTTTTTTATATTTTTTTGGCCGGTGCGACACCGCCCGTGATCCGCGCTGGAATCATGGCCACGACAGTGATGCTCGGAACTTGGATCGGGCGCAAACCGCACGCTGGAAATCTTCTTCTGCTTTCCGGAGTCTTGATGCTCGCGGTGAGCCCGCGATTGATTTCAGATGTTGGTTTTCAGCTTTCTTTCGCGGCAACCGGCGGACTCATGCTTTTAGCCTCGTGGTTTGGAGACAGAATGAAATTTATTCCCGAAGTTTTTGGTTTGCGTGAGTCTTGTTCAGCCTCGTTCGCGGCGATTTCAGCGACGCTCCCGATTATGTTGTGGCATTTTGGTTCGACTTCGTTAATTGCGCCACTGGTCAATCTTTTGATTTTGCCGTGGATTCCATATCTTATGTTGCTCGGCGCGCTTGCTATCGGAGCTGGTTGGCTTTCGGTTCCGCTTGGCGCGTTGGTCGCGGTTCCGGCTTCGGCTTTGAGTTCGTTTGTTTTGTTTTTGGTGAGTTGGTTTGGGGCTCTTGAGTTTGCTTCTGTAAGCTTGCCGAAAATTTTGTCTTCGATCGTCTCGATTATCTTTTTTGTTTTTCTTTTGTGGCTCGTCAAAAAGTCCAAAAACGCGCCCGGCCAATAAAAGCGGCCAAGCGCCAGAAAAAGTTTTTGGGACTCGCTTTAATGGCGGTTGTTTTGGTTCTGTCGTTCGCTTATCAGGCTTGGACAGCAGAATGGTTTTCGGACGATTTGAAAGTTTGGTTTTTTGACGTTGGCCAAGGCGACGCGATTTTTATCGAGACGCCAGATCATCAACAAATTCTTGTCGACACCGGAAACCCCAGAGTCGTCCTCGCTAAACTTGGCGCGGTCATGCTCCCGTGGGATCGCTACATCGATGCCGTTATTATCACTCACCCGCATGCCGACCACGAAGGCGGCTTGCCCGAAATCTTGAAACGCTACAACGTTGGCGTAATTTACAAAACTGGCGTCCTCGGCACTTACGATTTACAACAAACTGTTGAAGACCTCGTCGAAGCTAAGGGCACTCCGATCGAGTACGTTTGGGCCAGCTCGTCTCCCCCTCTGCCCGACGCCACGGAGGGAGAGGGGTTAGGGGTGAGGGATCGAATGTCGCATATAGAGAGGTGGCCGGTGGGTGAGGGCGTCGTGTTACAAATCCTCGCTCCCAGCACTAACCCTTACAACAAAAAAATCGACGATCTCAATTCTGCTTCAATCGTCCTCCTCCTGACTTATGGCGACACCTCCATCCTTTTGACCGGCGATGCTACAATCGAAGAAGAACCCGAGTTCCTCTCCAGCCTTGAA